>Ga0272446_1001046_pt1 | contig 41485 bp, 39 predicted proteins | sample YNPCB0061_FD_194587 | JGI IMG/M metagenome (GOLD analysis project Ga0272446, IMG submission 194587) | Hot spring microbial mat communities from Yellowstone National Park, WY, United States - YNP-CB-006-1 | ecosystem: Environmental > Aquatic > Thermal springs > Hot (42-90C) > Sediment | place...
CGTAGACCGACTCTTTGAGCTCATCGCCTCGTCGGGGTGCTCACCCCCCGCTTTGTTACCAGGGTAAGTCTACAGCATCAGAGGCTTTCTCATTAAGTCTCTACTATTGCAGTGACCAGTTACAATTATTTCAAGATGGAATTTGAATGACAAATCCCTTCTAGATTCATTTTTCAAAGCCGGTTCCCCTCATAGCCACGATGGAATTATTTATGCGATCGCAATCAGTTCTGATGGCAAAACTTTAGCGAGTGGAAGCGCAGATCATACAATCCGGGTATGGAGATTTGAGATAGGATGTAAGCTTGAGAAATTAAAGAGAACCTTATTAGGGCATTCGGATACTGTCTTGTCTGCTGCATTGACTAAAGATGGAAAAACTTTAGTCAGTGGAAGCAGTGACCAGACCGTCAGAATATGGGATTTAACCAGTTGGAAAGCACCATTGATCCTGACTGGTCACTCAGCCCCGATTAATTCTGTTGCGATCCACCCAGATGAGCAAATCGGTGCAAGTGGCAGCACAGATACCACGATTCGGTTCTGGGATCTTCGCACTGGCAAGCACTTGCATACATTAGAAGGGCATCAAGGTGCAGTCAGCCATATCGTGTTCAGCTCTGATGGGAGAACGCTTGTCAGCAGCAGCAAAGATGGCACGATTAAATTCTGGCAAATATTCTCGAATGACAATGAAACGCTTGAGCCTAAGCACCTGTGTACTCTACCAGGCAAGGGACCTATCGCTCTGAGTTCTAACGGAAACGTTCTGATCTGTTCAGGCGATCGAGGAGTCCTTCAAGTTTGGTGTAAAGCGCCTATCTGAAGCTGATAGGCAAACGTCTCTGTTCCTTGGCGGATGTATAACTCCTACCAATCCTTATCCGAATTCTTAAATAGCCATTAGCTACCGAGACAGACGCTAAACCCTTACGAGCCTTTCCTTTTGGAGTTTGGAAGTCATCATTGGAGAACATGGGCATACCTCTGTACTAGTATGCCCATGTTATGCCCAAATCCTGCTGAAGTGCCCCATTTTGACCCAACTTTTTAGTTTCTTCGTACTGCTTGAAGAAAGCCCCTAAAAAGACGAAACCCCCCAAAGTGCTTGACTTCAGAGGTTTCACCTAAAAAGCGGGCAGCGAGAATCGAACTCGCATCAATAGCTTGGAAGGCTATGGTTTTACCACTAAACTATGCCCGCAAAGCGGTATCAATAAACTGCACTTAAAGAGTCTAGCGTAACACCCATCACTTTGTGTAGCTCCTCAACGGAAAAACGTGTAATTGCGAGGAAAACAAGCATGCTTGTAGGCTCTGCTCCCATAACTGGCAGTCGAGCAGGTGACGCGCTGGGTCAGATGGCATACTAAATACCGACGGTTATTAACGGCTAGAGGTTTACTATGGTGAGTCAGCAACCGATTCCAGTTCTGGTCAATGGTGCAGCAGGCAAGATGGGTCGGGAAGTGGTTAAAGCCGTCGCAGCGGCAGAAGATATGGTGTTGATGGGAGCGGTGGACCGTCACCCTGCAGTATTTGGTCAGGATGCAGGAGAATTGGCCGGTTGTGGTCCCCTGGAAGTCCCTATCACCAATGACTTTCAACCAATGCTGGCGTTTGTGGCGCAGGAAAAACAACCAGCCGTCATGGTGGACTTTACCCATCCAGATTCCGTGTATGAGAATATCCGGGCTGCGATTTCCTACGGGGTTCGTCCAGTAGTAGGGACTACTGGACTCAGTCCGGAGCAGATCCAGGATCTGGCCGAATTTGCTGACAAGGCCAGCATGGGCTGTTTGATTATCCCCAACTTTTCGATTGGCATGGTGCTGCTTCAGCAAGCTGCGATCCAGGCATCTCAATACTTTGACCATGTTGAGATCATTGAACTGCATCACAACCAAAAAGCAGATGCGCCCAGTGGAACCGCCCTGCAAACGGCTCAAATGCTGGCCGAACTGGGTAAGTCCTTTAACCCAGCCAAGGTGGAGGAAACTGAAAAACTCACCGGTGCTCGAGGTGGCTTGGCGCCAGCAGATATCCGCATTCATAGCATTCGCCTGCCCGGTTTGATTGCCCACCAGGAGGTGATCTTTGGGGCGCCTGGCCAGGTTTATACCCTCCGACACGATACCAGCGATCGCGCTTGCTATATGCCTGGTGTCCTACTGTCCATTCGCAAAGTGATTGCCCTCAAAAATCTAGTCTATGGGTTGGAGAAAATCTTGTAGAACAGGTCCCAGGAACCAGAGATCTGGCTGGCATCTTGGCAATCATGGGTCAAGCGGGGAACCGACGCTTGTTCAGGCAGAATCACGTCCCATCCACCAAGGTTGCCAGTATGATTAGGCGACAATGGTTGTTCTTCGCTAATGAGGAGTTATGCTCGTGCGTAGCCGATTGCTTTTGAACCTGGCTTCCATTCCAACCCTGGCTGGTTCTCTTTTGCTAACAGCGTTGATCATACCTACCCCAGCCACGCCAATAGACCGCCCCTCCTTCAATCAAACTTCCTGCGATGGAGCGATTCCCGATGCCATCAATGATCCTGGCAGACGGTCAAGCCTGCACCTCCGGCAGGGAATTCTGGTAGCATCTTCAGCCAATACTTCTAGCGAAGATTACCTGATGAATTTCAGTCCGGCAGAGAGTGACGCGGCGGCCGTCCTCTTTGGCTGCGACTGTCCATCCTGTTTACGGGCATTGCGCCAATTACGCAGCCAACTCATGCCAAACAGTCGTCAAGGACATTGTTGGACATCCCTGCAACGGCGGGTTTCTCAACCTGAAGTGGAGGCAATTTTGCGATCGCTGGAAGCAGCAGACGTCAATCAACCTTTGCCGTCCTCAGACTCGTTCTGAAGCGACCGGTCAAAACGCTGGCCACTGGCCCTGGAGTAAGTCTTCAACTCTCGTACAACGGGCGCAGGAACAACCGACCGGCATTGTGGGTCGGGTCGTTTCCTTGAGCGAGGCTGTGATGAAAGACGGCAAAGCCTATTGTGGTGACGCTTGTGCTAACGGTCATCCTGAGGGAGTTGGTTGTGGTCATACAGGCTGCGGTTGCCATTCCTAACCGCCTCAGAGAGGCATAGCCCATTCAGTCTCACTTGCGTCCATTCAAAGGCTGTGCCCAATGGCGATAAAGCTAGTAGTCCGATTTCATCCTTTGGGTTTTGACCTGTTAGCTGGGCAGGCAGATAATCCACTGAAAAAAACTAACTGACTAACGTTTTCTAACAGTTCCGTCAGTTCATTGAGTAGCCCCCAGAAATTCCTGGAAATGGGGAAGGTTGTTGCTAAGACCTTCCCCATTTCTTATTTTCCTGATCTCACGGCTCAGACATCGGCTATAGTACCTACGTTGATCCAATCGGAACTGCTGCAATTTTCCAGCCGAAGGAAATTTGAGATGCAGCCGTTCTGACTTCAAACTCCTGGATGGTAAGTGAGACATTTGCTGCAAGAGAAGCCACCTATTGACTTCCTGAACTCACAAGTTCACCTGGGGCTGTTCTGTGAGCAATTCGGTTAGCGGGCATGAAACTAATCTTGAAGGGTTCACGTCAAGCAGAGTTGTATAGGTCGTATTACCTTCCAGGTCTATTCTGGCTGGAATCAATCTTCTGGATCAAAGTTGCCGGACAGCCCAACCGATCGGGCGGATCTGGTGATATCGCTGGAAGACGACTGGCTTCTCCGGGTCAAAGGTGTGTGAAGAGTGAAGAGTTTAGGTTATATCGCAATCCTGCTGACTGGTTCAGCAAAGTTGTGGCTGTCATGCCGTCTAACTTAGGGCGTGACCTCCAGGATTGTTGCAACCTGATCCAGAATGACTATTCCCTAATTGGCGATCGCCAACCTTGTTCAGAATTTAGCGAACGAACGTGAAATACCTTCCTTCCCTCTTGCTGCTAACGGCTTCCTGTTTTTTGCTGACATCTCCAGCAGGCGCTGCGAGTTTGGAGTCCTGGCGGTTTGACTCTAGCCGTAACCAACTGGAGTTTACGACGGATGAGGATGTTCAGCCAACCGCCCAACTGGTGTCGGATCCGGTCCGGTTGGTCATTGATCTGCCGGGAATTCTACTGGGCCGTCCAGTCAGCAATCAACCTTATGACGGGGCTATTCGGTCGGTGCGGGTGGGGCAATTCGATCGCCAAACAACCCGATTGGTGATTGAGTTAGCTCCGGGCTACACCATCGACCCACAACAGGTCAAATTTCGGGGGGTAACTGCCCGCCGTTGGATTGTCCAGATCCCGACGCCCCAACCCTTACCCCCAGATTCCGCGATATCGGCAGGTCCCTCAACTTCTGTGAATCCGGGTAGCAGTAGTTCCCAGTTCCAGATTGCAGCCAAGTCGCCTGGTCAACCGGCAGAAGTGGCCCAGATTCAGGGAGTTCAAGTCACCCAGGATGGTTTTTTCATTCGCACCAGCGGCAATATTCCTCAACCCAGGCTGACTCGCAGCCGCGATCGCAAAGAACTGATCCTTGATTTACCGGGAGCTACGATCGCCCCCGATGTGAAACGGGACACCTTGATTGGTCGTTATGGGGTCAATCGGCTACAGATCACCCAGATACAAACCCAACCCCCGATCGCCCGCATCACCTTCAATGTCAACCCAGAATCACCAGACTGGGTGGCAACATCCAGCACCCTGGGTGGAGTGGCAATGATCCTGGCGGGAGGTGCGTCGGCCTCCAATCTGCCAAATCGCCTCTCCGGCCCCGTCTCAGCCCTACCACCCAACTCCTCCCAGATGGCCACCATCCAATCGGTGGAACTGGAAAATCAAGGCTCCCAACTGATTGTCCGGGCCGATCAATCGATTACCTATGACACCGGCTGGGACCGCGCTTCCGGTTCTTACCGAATTGCCATTAATGGAGCTCGGTTGGCCCCCAACTTCAAACGGCCCCAGTTAGATGCCAGCAGTCCCATTTTGAGACTGCAGTTGCAGCAGGAAACTCCAAATCGAACCGTCATTTTGCTCCAGCCTGCAGCCAACGTGCGGATTGGCGAGGTGAACCAACCTTCCCAACGGATGCTGGCCTTGCAATTGGAGCGTAGCCGTAACAGTCCCGTGCTTTCGGTCACCCGCCCGCCGACAACCACCATCCCAGTCCCAGCCATTTCTCGACCTCCCATTGCCTCGATTCCGGTGCCCAGCCCCCCCATCTCGACGACTCCGTTCCCCAATTTGCCGAGAATCCCTAATGGTCGAGTAGTAGTTGCGGTGGATCCGGGACACGGCGGCCCCGATCCAGGAGCAGTGGGCATTGGCGGAATTCAGGAAAAGGAAATTGTGTTGGATATTGGCCGACAAGTCGCCCAAATGCTAGAGCAGCAGGGAGTCCAGGCAGTTCTGACTCGATCCGACGATCGCGACCTGGATCTGCAACCCCGGGTAGATATTGCCGAACAGATCAACGCCACCATTTTCGTCAGTATTCATGCCAACTCCATCGACATGAGTCGTCCGGATGTCAGTGGCTTAGAGACCTACTATTTCGAATCAGGGGCAGAACTGGCCCGCACTATTCATCAAAGCATTTTGGCGGGAACCGGCATCGAAGATCGGGGCGTGCGACGAGCCCGCTTCTATGTTTTACGTAAGACTTCAATGCCCTCTGTGTTAATTGAAACTGGCTTTGTCACGGGACGAAATGATGCGGCCCGGCTGTCCAATCCCACCTATCGTCGTCAGATGGCCGCCTCCATTGTCCAGGGAATCCTGCAATATCTCCGCCGCAATTCCTGAAAAGGAGGTATAGCAATCCTAAATGACTTGTGAACGACTGGATGGTGAAAGGGCTTTGTGAGAAGGATTTCCTGCGGAAACCTTTCACAATCCTGATCGGATCGCTATATGACAGCGTCAACCCTAGAAGGTCGGCTTTGTAGTCAGTGCTTTAGCGCTAGAGCGCTGCCTCCGAGCGGATGAGTTCACCCTAAATTTAGCCGTGACAAAGTAGTAGCCATTTGTTTGACTGACAAAGCTCTTGCAACTCTGATTCTGTTGTCGGCTGGGTATAGCCCTGCGGGCATGGGCTAAAGCCTAAGGCTTCGCTAGAGCGTTAGCATAACTAGCAAAATCGTTGCTAGCGTTGGGTTTTGCGTTGTTCAACACTAACCTACAGCAGAACTTTTGTCTGCCAATTAGGGCAGCTAGTTGCTCTGCAACAACAGGCGATTACAACGGGCTATGGGTGATCAGTTGCTGGAGTTATCGAGAACTCTGGTAACAAAAGGCGCTCCAATTTTTTGACCAGTGAGAGTAAACTAGTCGAACTTGGTGTCAGTAACTGCAAAGCAGTCTATAGTGTTGTTTGACTAGTTGAGGTGTGTGGAGTGTACAATCAGCGGTATTTAGGAGTTCATCCGCATTCAGCGCCAATCGGAATTTTTGACAGTGGTGTCGGTGGTTTGACTGTTTTGCGTGAGCTGTATCGTCAGTTACCCCAGGAGTCGGTCATTTATTTTGGCGACACCGCTCGCTTACCCTATGGCACGCGATCGCAAGCCCAGATTTTAGAATTTGTCCGGGAAATCCTCACCTGGATGACGGAGCAGGGAACCAAGATGGTGATCATGGCCTGTAACACCAGTTCGGCACTGGCGTTGGAGGAAGTTCGGTCTGAATTTTCCATTCCCATCCTAGGGCTAATCCTGCCGGGAGCCAGAGCCGCGGTTCAGCAAGGGCGGCGGATTGGCGTCATTGCCACCCCCGCAACCGCCAGCAGTGGGGCCTATCAACAAGCCATTCGGGAAATTGAACCGACTGCCCAGGTCTGGGAGGTGGGTTGCCCAGAGTTTGTGCCCCTGATTGAGCAAAACCGCATCCACGATCCTTACACCTTTGAGGTGACCCGCCGCTATCTGGAACCCCTATTGCTGGAAAAGATTGATACGTTGATTTTTGGCTGTACTCACTACCCCTATCTCACCCCAGTTCTGAAAAAACTGCTGCCACCCGAGGTCCAGTTGATTGACCCAGCGGCCCATGTCGTTGCAGCAGCAGCACAAGAATTGGATTTACTAGGCATTAAAAATCAGCGCCATCCGTTGCCGACCCGTTTTGGCGTCAGCGGAGACCCACAACCCTTCATTTCTATCTCATCTCAGTGGTTGGGGCACACCCCGATAGTAGAACGGGTGACGTTGCCGAGACTGGTCTATCAGTCTGTCCGCTCGGGAGCAACCGAGTAGTCGATCGTGAGTGCCTCCCGCCATGAAGGAGTAGGAGCAGATACTTGCCCTACTCCTTCATTGGATGCGCCGGGGCAACAACAACAGCAAGTAAATGATGCACAGGTAGAGGGCGGCCAACAGCGGAATTAGGATGGAGGACTGGGAGGCAGGCATGGCTGGAAATGGCTGAGAATGCTGGAATGAGAATGCTGAAATGGGATGGCGCCTGACCGCGATCGCCTATGGACGAACAGCCCATCCACCTGCGAAGTCAGTCACCGCAAATTGCTCAGCGAGCGCTTCCGACAGCCTTTAGAAGCAGCCAGATCAGCTTGCTAATAGAAGGGCTACTGGTTCAGTTACAGCCGTGCCGTTGCTGCCGAACCTGAGCCTTGGGCCCGACATGCCGCGATCGGGTTACCCCGAACACCCATCTCTTGAAACGGCCCAAGACCGCTCCCTGCATCATGAACAACCGGGCATCGATCACAAACTGACCGAGAAAACCCGACCCGCAGGAAGCCGATTCGAACAAAAACAACGGCTGAACAGGCCAACGCCCATCATTCACCCGCTGAGCAGCGAATTGTTGAAATCCTTAATTCTTAGACTACCGCATTTTTCCCTGTAACGAGGACCAAAACTGGGCCAGAAAACCTGCCGACTGTGCCACTTTTTCTGGCCTATGGGGGGAACACAACCCGGAACCGGCATGAGCCAGGGATTTCAATTTTCTGCCAAACGGAATTTCAGATTGGGGAAACAGGCTTTTGGGGCCCCAGAAGCCTTTATTTACTGGCCACAAAATAGATCGAGTGCAAACTTTCATGTGCAAGACTGGGGCGCTTATCTTAAAATAGTTGGAGAATATTTAAAATTTTGTAACTTAACATCGCCTGGGTCGGACATCCATGACTTCAGCTACATCCCTTTTTTCTCCCGTTGAAGTGGACCTGCGCGTATTGGCAGAGAACCTCAAAAGCCTAATTGGTGCCAGACATCCGATCCTGTACGCCGCAGCCGAGCATTTGTTTGGAGCAAAGGGGAAGCGGGTTCGACCAGCAGTGGTCCTCCTGGTTTCAAAGGCCACCATGCAAGACCAAGAGATTACCCTGCGGCATCGTCGCCTGGCCGAAATTACTGAAATGATCCATACCGCCAGTCTGGTCCATGACGACGTGGTCGATGAGGCTGAACTGCGGCGGGGAGTGCCCACAGTCCATAGTTCCTTCGGTAACCGGATTGCCGTTCTTGCAGGAGACTTCCTATTTGCCCAGTCGTCCTGGTATCTGGCCAATCTGGACAACCTGGAAGTGGTCAAGCTGCTGTCTCAGGTGATTATGGATCTGGCGGAAGGCGAAATCCAGCAGGGTTTAAACCGTTTCGCCTCCGATCTGACCATCGAAGCCTATCTGGAAAAAAGCTATTACAAGACCGCCAGTCTGATTGCCAATAGCTCCAAAGCGGCAGCGGTTTTGAGCGAGACGACCAGCGGTCTGGCCCAGGATATGTATGGCTATGGCCGCCATCTGGGCCTGGCTTTCCAGATTGTGGATGATATTTTGGACTTTACCGGTTCAACAGAAGAATTGGGCAAACCGGCTGGCTCCGATCTGAAAGGAGGCAACCTGACGGCGCCAGTCCTCTATGCCCTGGAGGAAAAACCCTATCTGGAAGTGTTGATTGAACGGGAGTTTGCCCAACCGGGTGACCTGGAGCAGGCGCTGGCACTGGTGCGAGACAGTCACGGAATTGAGCGATCGCGAGAACTGGCCACCCATCATTCCCGGATGGCGATTCAGCACCTGCAAGATCTGCCCCCGTCCGCTTCTCGACAAGCCCTGGTTAAGCTGGCAGATTACGTTTTGCGCCGCCTGTACTGATCGCCATCCGCTCTTCAGTGAGCTAAGTTTCCGAACTAAGACTTGCCTAAAACCGACAAACCGATTCCGGTTGGACCGGACAATTGCGATCCCTTAGAGGCGTCTTGCGCACATCCAGCACCGTCAGAGTCGGTAGGGATTTGAGGGAACTGAGATCGGCCACTTTGGTGTTGTACAGGTCCAGATAGGTCAGGGTGGATAGGGACTGCAGCGGTTGCACGTCCCACACCTGGGTGTTGAACAACGACAGACGGGCCAGACGGGGTAGAGTAGCCAGGGGACGTAGGTCCGTAATCGGATTGTTGCCGATCGCCAATTCGGTGAGATTGGTCAGTGAGCTTAATGGACGCAAATCGGTGATTTGATTTTGGAACAGGGTCAGGGTTTGCAAATTGGTCAGATTGGCCAGGGGACTCAAATCGCGAATGCGGTTTTCAAACAACAGCAACTCCCGCAGATTGGTCAGATTGGCCAGGGGACTCAGGTCGGTGATCTGGTTACTGTAAAGCGATAACGCCTGCAGGTTAGTCAGATTGGCCAGCGGGGTCAGGTCGGTGATCTGGTTGTTGTAGAGCGACAACGCCTGCAGGTTAATCAGGCGGGCCAACGGCGTCAGATCAGAAATTTGATTGCTGTAGAGCACCAGATAATTCAGCTTAGTGAGGCGGGCCAACGGCGTCAGGTCGGAAATCCGGTTGGTATCCAGGATCAGCACTTGCAGGTTGGGCAAGCTAGCCAGGGGGCGTAGATCCACAATCTGGTTTGTGTCCAGGGCCAACCAGGTGAGATTCTTCAACGTTTGCAACGGTCGCAGATCCCGGATCCGGTTGCCGCTCAACCGCAGGGCTTGCAATTGGGTGAGCGAACTGAGTGGTTGTAGGTTAGAGATCTGACTGTTGGGTAACGACAGGCTAGTCGAATCCGCTAAATAGTCGCTGGCTTGCTGGCAGTCGGCGTTGCGAGCAACCGCCAACAGCAGGGAAACGGTGAACTGGGCTTCAAGAGACAGGGTGCTTTGACTCTGACACCATTCGACAAACTTGGGAATTGCCCCCGTAGGTTGAGCCACAGTGGGTGTGGCGAAGAGAGCGATTGTCAGTCCGGTCAACCAGCCTGTGACCTGCTTGATCCGGCGTCGTTGCTGTTTTTGAGCAGTCGTTAGCATGGGTTCTTGCAGCAAAGGTCTAAGGAATAAGAACAAAACCAGGTCGAAACCTGACCGCTGAGGTGCAAAGGACGCAAACGGTGTTCCTCCGTCGGTGGAGGCACCCTTGATGGACCACTCAATTTTATTCATCAAGGGCAATCCATCGGAAAAAGGCCTGGCAGATAGGTAACTGCCGTCCTGCCTGCGCTATCCTGATGAACAATTCGGATAGGTGAAATATATTTCACCCCCTCCCCGACTGCCTAGTGTTCTGTCAAACCCTAATTTTAAGGTGAACCTATTGGCTCGTAGTCGGCGCTTTAGCGCTGAAGCGCTGACTACAAACCCTAATTTCTAGAGTTGACGCTGCACTAGAGGTTTGATCCATTTTTGATATTGAGGGTTCTGGCTGATGCTAACTCGTTGCACGCTACTGTGGAGTCCTCTCGTTCTGATCGGGCTGGTTAGCCCTACCCTGGCAGCTACGTCCCCCCTTTATGCCCCATCCGGCTCAACCTGTCCGGACACCTGCCGGAACTGGCACATGGCCCAGTTTCCCCGCCCCCGTCCAGACTTTTTCGATGTGGGTCAGGAGCAGTTTGAGCAGGAAGTCCAGCGCTTGCAACAACAACAGCAAACGAACCCGGTTCTGACCATTGATAGCCAATCGTCCCAATGGCAACCGATCATTTCCCGAACCGATGGGTTTTCCATCTGGATGCCCCCCGGTGTGCTGAGCCAGGAATCTAAGACATTGAATACAACGGTGGGTACCCTGGAGTTTAAAGCGATCGCCAGTCAACAAAACCAGACCCGCTATGTAGCTGCCGTGACAACGGTGCAGCCAAACCAGAGTAAGGATCCAACGGCCCTGTTTACCGCCGTGGAAAACTCGATTTTAGCCAGTGCTGCTTTACAGAAAGACCGCGATCGCTCGATTTCGTTAGGCACCTATCCCGGTCGGGAACTGCAAGCCACCAGCACCGATGAAATCCTGACCTTTCGTTTCTACCTGGTGCAACAGCGTTTATATCTATTAGCCACTCGCCAGTTGCGCCAGGCTCCAACCACCCAAACGACGAACAACTTCTTCGATTCTTTCCAACTCCTGAAAAATTAGGCTCCCTGACTCAGGATTGAAAGCAGCAGCCAAGGAACGCCAGTCATGCCGGATTTGCAAGGAAATGATGCCGCCATCCGGGAGGTCCTGGAACAAGCACGGGTGATTGCCGTGGTGGGCCATTCCGATAATCCCGATCGCACCAGTTATCAAATTGCTCACTTTCTACGGCGGGCAGGTTATACGGTCTATCCGGTGAATCCGGCCGTGCCCGAAATTGAGGGCCAACGGAGTTATGCCTCCCTGGCAGAGGTGCCGGAGCCGATTGATATTGTGAATGTGTTTCGCCGGTCGGAATACTTACCGGCAATTGTCGAGGCGGCGATCGCGGTTGGGGCGAAAACCGTTTGGGCCCAAGTGGGGGTGCGCCATTCGGGTGCTGCTGCAGTCGCCCAGACTGCTGGTCTGAACTGGATTATGGACGCCTGCATCAAGGTGGAATTCCTGCGCTTGCGGCAGGGGTAAAGCAGCGGAGTATCTGCGAACAACCCGCCAGCCCTTTAAGATGAAGAAAGAGCAACAGTGGGGAAATTGCGTGTTTTTCAGTGTCGTCATTCCAACCTACAACCGCAAACCAATCCTGGAGAAATGCCTGAAAGCCCTGGAAAATCAGCAATACGACCCGGCCGGTTACGAAGTCGTCGTGGTGGATGATGGATCCACCGATGGCACGGTGGACTGGTTGCAAGCTGAAGCCAGTACCCTGCCCCATGTGCGGCTGTTCCAGCAGAAGCATCTGGGGCCAGCGGCGGCCCGCAACCTGGGAGTCGAACAGGCCACCGGGGACACCATCATTTTTATTGACAGTGATCTGGTGGTCACGGATCAGTTCTTGCAGGCCCACGCCACGGGGCTGACTGAGGGAGCGCGATCGCTGGGACATGACCGTCTGTTCACCTATGGTCGGGTGATCAACACCTGCAACTTTGAAGAACCCACCAGCGAACCCTACAAACTGACGGACTTTTCCGCCGCCTATTTTGCTACGGGCAATGTGGCGATCGCCCGCACTTGGCTGGAACAAGCCGGACTGTTTGACACGCAGTTTCAGCTCTATGGCTGGGAAGACCTGGAATTGGGGGTGCGCCTGAAGCAACTGGGTCTGGTGCTGATCAAATGTCCCGATGCAGTGGGCTATCACTGGCACCCACCGTTTTCGCTGGAACAGGTGCCCAACTTAATTGATAAGGAAATCCAGCGGGGGCGCATGGGCGTCCTGTTTTACCAGAAGCACCCCACCTGGGATGTTCGTATGATGATCCAGATGACCTGGATTCATCGCCTACTGTGGGGGCTGCTTTCCCTGGGGGGGCTGGTCAATGAACGGACAATGGCTCCCCTGCTGCAATGGCTGATCGATCGCGGCAAACCCCAACTGGCCCTGGAACTGGCCCGCATCTACCTCAACTGGTACAACGTACAGGGCGTCTATGCCGCCTATGGCGAACTGCAACAGGGCAAGTCCTTTTCAGCTTGAGCTGAATTCCCCTGGCGGGCAGCAGTCGATTGGAGGGGCTGGCACACCAATAAACTCATCAGGCCCCGTTGTCATTGCCGTAGCGGCGGGAATCCATCGCTGACGAGCTAGTTGGATCGGCAACTGATTGCAACGCATCTCCCTCGCTGGTCTCCCTCACTGGGCGATCGCGGATGGTCTGCCGGTCCGATCGCAGAAAACACAGGGGCAGCAGTAGTCAGTCTGTCCATTCCCTCTAGTGTTCTGTTAAACCCTAATTTTAAGGTGAACCCATTGGCTCGTAGTCGGCGCTTTAGCGCTGAAGCGCTGACTACAAACCCTAATTTCTAGAGTTGACGCTGCACTAGTCGTCCTGCTATGCCAGCGGCGGACTGTAACAAATTGCAGCATCCCTTGACTCTCCAGCCCGCTGGAGACTTCAAGATGGAGGCATCGTTACCGACAGGAGTTCACCGATGACGACGCTGCAGTTGATCGTTCCCAACATGGCCTGTTCCGCCTGTAGTGACACCATCACCAAGGCAATTCAGGCACTCGATCCAGCCGCCACTGTCCAGGCCGACCCCCAAACCAAGCAGGTGGAAATCGACACCCAAGCATCGGAAACCGCAATTCGGCAGGCGATCGCAATGGCTGGCTATACAATCTCCAATTAATCAGGAGGTGCGCTGATGGCAACCACCACCTTGAAACTGCGAGGCATGAGTTGTGCAGCCTGCGCCAGTAATATTGAGCAGGCCATTGGTTCAGTCCCCGGTGTGCAGTCATGTGCGGTCAATTTTGCCACTGAGCAAGCAACAGTGACCTATGATCCCCACCAGACGAATATCCCAGCGATTCAGTCGGCAGTCGATGCAGCGGGTTATCGGGCTTTGCCGATGGACCCGGATACCCTTGCGGCGGACGATGACCAGGAACGAGCGGCACGGCGGGCAGAAAACCGGGAGTTGACCCGTAAAGTTTGGTTCGGCGGCAGTATCAGCAGCATTTTACTGCTGGGCTCCCTGCCAGCCATGTTGGGCCTGCCCATTCCCTTTATTCCAGGCTGGCTGCACAACTTCTGGTTGCAGGCCGTCCTGACTGCTCCTGTCCAGTTTTGGTGCGGTCAGACTTTCTACGTCAACGCCTGGAAAGCCTTTAAGCGTCACACGGCTACCATGGACACCCTGATTGCCCTGGGCACGTTGGCCGCTTATGGCTATTCCCTGTTTGTCACGATCGCCCCCGGCTTCCTCACGGCTCAGGGTCTGATGCCCAGTGTCTACTTCGAGGTCTCGGCGATCGTGGTCACCCTGATTCTACTGGGACGACTGTTTGAGAACCGGGCCAGGGGACAAACCTCAGAAGCCCTTCGCCAACTGATAAGCCTGCAAGCCAGAACCGCCAGGGTGATCCGCGACGGTTCGGAAATCGACCTGCCCATTGAACAGGTGGTTGTGGGCGATGTGATTCTGGTCCGTCCGGGCGAGAAGGTGCCAGTGGATGGGGAAATCCTCGATGGTGCTTCCAGTCTGGATGAGTCGATGGTGACGGGGGAAAGTGTTCCAGTCAAGAAGCAAGCCGGTGATGAGGTCATTGGGGCAACCCTTAACAAAACTGGCAGCTTCCGGTTTCGGGCCACCCGTGTCGGTAAAGACACCTTCCTGGCCCAGATCGTCAAGCTAGTCCAGCAAGCCCAGGGATCCAAAGCCCCGATTCAGCGGTTGGCCGATCAGGTGACGGGGTGGTTTGTGCCAGCGGTCATTGCCATCGCGATCGCCACCTTTGTGCTCTGGTTTAACCTGATGGGCAATATCACCCTGGCCTTAATGACCACAGTGGGCGTGCTGATCATTGCCTGTCCCTGCGCTTTGGGATTAGCCACCCCCACATCTATTATGGTTGGCACCGGCAAGGGAGCCGAAAATGGCATCCTGATTAAGGGAGCGGAAAGTTTGGAACTGGCCCACAAAATCCAGACCATTGTGCTGGATAAAACCGGCACCCTGACCCAGGGAAAACCGACCGTCACTGATTTGGTCACCGTCAAGGGTACGGCTAACCACAACGAGTTGAGCCTGATCCGGGCCGCCGCCGCGATCGAACAGCATTCGGAACATCCTCTGGCGGAAGCGGTGGTTCAGTACGCCAAAGAACAACTGGCCGGATCTCTGAGCGATCGCCCCTTATCCAATGTGCAAGACTTTGAAGCTATTGCGGGCAGCGGTGTCCAGGGTCGTATTATCAATAGATCGTCCGGTCAGTGGGTGCAAATCGGCAGCCAGCGCTGGATGCAAGAATTGGGACTGGATACCCGTGCATTGGAACCCGACTGGGAGCGCCTGGAATCCCTGGGCAAAACCGTCATCTGGATTGCCCTGGATGGTCAGGTGGAAGGCATCATGGCAATTGCCGATGCCCTCAAACCCTCTTCTGCTAGGGCGGTGCGGGCGTTGCAGCGGTTGGGCTTACAAGTGGTGATGCTGACGGGGGACAATCACCGCACAGCGGAGGCCATTGCCCGTGAGGTGGGAATCAGCCGCATCTTTGCCGAAGTACGCCCCGATCAGAAAGCGGTAAAAGTGATTGAGTTGCAACAGGAAGGCAGGGTGGTGGCGATGGTTGGGGATGGCATCAATGATGCCCCGGCCCTGGCCCAGGCGGATGTGGGGATTGCCATTGGCACCGGCACCGATGTGGCGATCGCCGCTAGTGATATCACCTTGATTTCAGGCGACCTGCAGGCCATTGTCACCGCGATCGAACTCTCCCGCGCCACCATCCGCAATATTCGTCAGAACCTCTTTTTCGCTTTCATTTACAACGTAGCCGGCATTCCCATTGCCGCTGGCATTCTCTTCCCCATTTTTGGCTGGCTCCTGAACCCAATTATTGCTGGTGGGGCAATGGCCTTTAGCTCCGTTTCTGTTGTCACCAATGCCCTGCGCTTGCGCCACTTTCAACCGCAAGACTCAGGACTACCCACCTGAAGCTAGGGCAGCTCTCTGCGACTGGCAGCAGGACCCAGGAGACAGAAGCCAGCCAGTCTACTGCATCCCTTTTGGCAACCTGTCACCCAGCGGGCTGCCCTTTTCACCCACTGACTCAGTTGCAGTCATCCTGCAGAGGAGCCAAAAATGCTCAGAAAAGGAATGGTTTACAGAACCGTCGCCAGGGCGGTCCTATTACTGGCAGTCATTGCAGGCGGATTGGCAATGGCTGCCAGCACAACCGTATCTGCGATTGAAACAGAGATGGGCGATATGACCCCTACTGTTCAGCCCCATCAGTTTCAACGAATCGAACAACCGCTCAGCAACAAAATAGCCGTCACACTGGCGGGAGTGGGATTAATTGGTTTGGAACTATGGTGGTTTCTATTCAGCAAACCGAAAGCCCGATCAGTCAGTACAACAGAAAGCATCCAGGAAATCACAATTGTTGTTGATGGCGGGTACGAACCCAGCCAGATCGTGGTGCAGGCTGGGAAAGCAGTGCGACTGAACTTCTATCGTAAAGACCCCAACAGTTGCCTGGAGGAAGTCCGCTTCCCAGACCTCCAGATCGCTCAACAACTCCCCCTGAATCAAATTACTCCAATTGAGTTCACACCCAACCAACCAGGTCGCTACGAATTCACCTGCGGCATGAATATGTTTCGGGGGGTAGTTGAAGTCCAGGCAGCAGATCAGCGCATTAAGCCAGAAGCCTCCTTCCTTCCTCTGGCGTGATCCTCAATTCCTCCTGATGGCGGCTTAAGTTCTCAAGCGTCCTAGTGCAGCGTCAACTCTAGAAATTAGGGTTTGTAGTCAGCGCTTCAGCGCTAAAGCGCCGACTACGAGCCAATGGGTTCACCTTAAAATTAGGGTTTGACAGAACACTAGGATTCAACTGTCAGCTTTCCCAAACTCGTGAAATACTTTTTCAGCAAGCTCTACTTAGCTGATGAATTGCAGCGATCGCAAAACATCAAACCAGGTCTGGGTTTCCACCACCACCGTCACCTCCGATTGCAAAACCGCGCCGGGATAAAACGAATTACGGTAAGCATCGGGCGGATGTTTATAGTCCACCTCCAAGACAAAGGGGCCAGACACGTCGTGGATGGGCATCCGGTGGGCCTGACTGACAGCTTCCTCCACCGCCAGTCGAATTTGCTGCACCACCCGATCGGGATGGATCGACACGGTTGATTCACCGGCACCCGCACTGGTGGCCACCGTGAAGATGCGCGCTTCATAGGTCTGGACCAGCCGACACAGGGCCGCATCTCCAGCCACAAATACCACCGGCACGCCTTCCGTCGCAGCGGTCAGGGCCACCAGATGAAACTCTGACAGCACCTGTCCATTCAGCCGCAATTGGCGAATGTCGGTGGTCAGGGTATGGGCCAGCGGATGCGCCCCCGATCCTGCTGGAGAATGATAGCCAATACACACCAGGGCATCGAAGCTGGCATCCAACTCCTGCACCATTGAATAGGGATGGCCACTCCATCCGCGGATCAGTTGGGCTGGCTCTGGCAGGCGATCGGCTAATAAGTTGCGGGCGGTATCATGGGCATCTTTGACAATCAATTCCATTGCTCCCGCTGCGATCGCCCCTTCACAGGCGGCCACCACCTCCCGCATCAGTTCCTCCCGGCTGGGTTCGTAGGTGGGCGAGTCAAACGTGACATCATCCCAGTGGCTTACCCCGGCGATGCCTTCCATATCGGCACTGATGTAGACCTTCATCTGGCTGACCTGATGGGAATTATGGTTTCGGTGGCCGGACTGCATGCTGCAGCGGCCGACCTTGCTCAAATTCAGTAATACTGGCGATCGTGGTGGTGGCAATATCGGTCAGGGCATTGCGGGTAAAGAATGCCTGGTGCGCCGTAATTACCACATTGGGAAAGGACTGCAGCAATTGGAAGGTGTCGTCCTGGATGATGGTGTCCGAGAGATCCCGGAAAAAGAGGGTTTCTTCTTCCTCATAGACATCGATCCCTAAAGCCCCAATTTTGCCGGCTTTAATTCCTTCGATCACTGCCCGCGTGTCGATCAACTTGCCGCGGCTGGTGTTGATCAGCATCACCCCTGGTTTCATTTGGGCGATCGCTGCCGCATTAATCAAATAATGGGTTTCCGGCGTCAGAGGGCAATGCAACGAAATAATATCGGAGTTGGCCAACAACTCGGACAGCGCCACATAACGGGCATCCCCGATCGCTTCAAACTGGGGATGGGGAAAGAGATCGTAACCCAGCAAATGACAGCCAAAGCCATGCATAATCTGGGCCAGCACTCGGCCAATTTTGCCGGTTCCGACAATGCCGACGGTGCGGCCATGCAAATCAAATCCCAACAGACCATTCAAGGCAAAGTTGTCATCCCGAACCCGCAGGTAAGCCCGATGCAACTTCCGGTTGAGCATCAAAATCAGACCGACCACATGCTCCGCCACTGAATAGGGCGAGTAAACCGTCACCCGCACCACCTGAATGCCCAGATTGGCTGCCGTCTTGAGATCCACGTTGTTGTAGCCGGTGCAGCGCAGGGCCACCAGTTGGGTTCCCTGCTCAGCCAGAATTTTCAGGGTCTCCGCCCCCACATCATCATTGACAAACACACAGACGGCTGGACAATCGGCCGCCAGAGAAGCCGTCAACGGTTCCAAGCGGGTATCAAAGTAAATCAGTTCATGGCTATCCCCCATTGCGGTGTTGGCGGCATCCAAAAACTGGCGATCGTAGGGTTCCGTACTGAAGACAGCGACTTTCATCCATCACTCCTGATTACAGATTGCAGATCCCTTATAGCCGTCCAGGTCTTCTGGGTTGGCTTGCTTGCTTTCATCCATCACTCCTGATTACAGATTGCAGATCCTCAGCGCTTGAGCCAGAAGAAACCGATCTCTATCGTCTTCTCACTTTACTGACCATTTTGCGAGAAAGGCGCAAATTCAGCTTTTCTTCCTCTGCCCAGTCCTGCAGCAGCCGGAAAAAAACCTGGCGATCTTCCACTTTGAGTACGGCTGTCTGGTCAGCGGTTTCAATCGCATAGGGATAGCCGTTACCCACAATAATTTCACAACGGACCCAGTCCAGCACCGTTTCGTGACGGCCGGTTTCGTACAACCAGACGGGCAACTCCAGGCGGACGGGTGGTCCCTGGTGGGCTTTGAGGTAGGTGAAAGCAATCTCCTGCTTAACCTGGGCCGGATAATGTTGCAAAACCCCCGGACGGCGACAGCGGAACAAGGGTGTGCGATCGCCCCATTGCATGGCTTTGCCCAACAACGGAGCATCGTGCATCGACGGAGCAGGCTCCAGGTTGTACAGTCGTTGCAGCAGGATTGTCAAATCCCGGGCGTAGGTGGTATCAATGTAAGCCACCAGGGGCACCCGAGACGCTTCACTGACCTGCAACAGGCGGGACACACAGTTGATATAAAACTGGCGGGTTTCCTCGTCAAACGCTTCGGCAAAGGTAACCACCAGCGACCCATCGAAGAATACCAGACAGGAATCACAGCCAGCCCGGTCTTGCATATAGTCCACCAAGCGATCGACCTCCATCTCAAAGCGGCGCATGTTCACCCGTCGATCAACTGGCTCACCGCTATCATTCACCTTCAGATCCAGCGGCGTCATGATATCCACCGCGATGTCTTTCTCATACAGGCCATCCGGCCGGTGAGGATTTTCAAACCAGCCAATCTGAACCAGGGCAACCGGAATCGACAAATCTTTGCCAGGATAAATCTGCGAACCATCCACCGCAAAGGTGGAAACGCCAGTTAGCCGGTTCCGCACCCAGACGTGGCTATCTTCCCGGTTTTGCCACAGCAGCGGAAAAGCCCGGACCCAGTTGGCGCAGTCCGCCAGGGATTCCAGCGGCTCCGCCCCCCGATCTTCCTGGGGAATCTGACTTACCTTTTGCCGCAACCGCGCTTCCGGCTCCTGAGAGGCTTTGCGGAGCGCTTCTTGATAGTCTTTTAAGGCTTTCAGGGCGTTTTTGTCAAAGGCCGAAAAATGGTCCCGTTTTTCATTCAACCGGGTCAAGATTTGGGCAGGCTTGAGGGTCATACAGTCCAGTCATGACGTTCCCTACTACCCTATACCCGATTCGTTTCGGCGTAACCAGATCCCGCGTAATCCCGCCGACCGAGCCGCCTGGTAATCTTCCTCAAAACTATCGCCAATATGCCAGGCCAGACTGGCTGGACAATGGTGTTTGTGCAGCGCCAGATGGAAGATCTGGCTATCTGGCTTGGCTACCCCGGATTCTGTGGAAATAGTCACCGAAGAGAAAAAATTAGCCAGACCCAAGGATTGCAACACCCCATAAAGGCGGGAGTCAAAGTTGGACAGCACCCCCAACTCAATGCCGGAATTGTGCCACTGTTCCAGTGTCGGCCGCACATCCGGATAGACAAACCACGGCTCTGCTGTCGCAAAGTAGGCAAACAGGGCGGCAAAGAAGGCGTCGAAGTCCCGGAACTGCTCCAACACCCCTGCCTGTTGGAATGTCTGAGTCGCGATCGCCCGCCACCAGGCAAACTCTTTTTCGCTTAAAGCAGCCGCTGGCGTGTCTGGAAAGGCCGCCGATCCAGCCGCCTGAAAACTCTGAAAAAAGGCTCGGTTCAGGATTGCCGCCGGAACATCTACACCAAACTGCAACGCCACCTGGCGATAGGCTTCGCCCACCCCTCCCTTGACCCCAAATAGGGTGCCCACTGCATCCAGAAAGATGACGTTGGGAGTTTCTCTTGCCGATAACTGAACCATGATGGTGCAAGGGGGGGGAAAACGCTGATTAGCAGATCAATGACTGGCGGCAGGCAAGCCCACTCCAATTAATTCTGGCTGCCGCAGTGGCCGGGGATGCAGCCTTAGCCAGCATAGGCACGGGCAGACCAGGAAGCAGGCATCACCACTCCCCGTAAATTTGCTCCTAACAGATTAACACCCGCCAGGTTGGTTTCAGTCAAATTGGTTCCCCGTAAGTCAGTCCCGCTGAGAACCGCACCTTCGAGGATCGTATGGGCCAGTTTGGCCATCAATAGACTGGCCTCACTCAAGTTCACCCCGGTCAGATTGGCATGGCTCAGATCAGTTCCGTGTAAGTCCGCTCCTCGCAACTTGGCCCCGGTCAGGTTCACATTCCGCAAATTAGCACTGGCCAGTTGAGCCTCGGTCAAAATCGCCTCGCTCAAATTGGCTCCAGTTAAGACAGACCAACTTAAATTGACGCCGCTCAAGTTAGCAGCGGTCAGATTGCCATTTACGACCGCCTGACACATATAGGCGCCTCGCAGGTTGGCATCTTGTAAATTCACATTCAGCATTTGCACCCCACACAAATTTGCCCCCCACAAATGGGCATTGCTTAAATCCGCATCGCTCAAATTACATCCGCTGAGATTGGCTTTGTTGAGAATAGCGGCACTGAGATTGGAGTCAAGCAGATATGCACCCGTAAGATTGATTTCCGTTAAGTTAGCCCCAGATAAATTGGCACGATTCAAATCTCCACCAGACAAGTCAGCACCGGTTAAGTCCGCCTCAGTCAAATCTGCCCCTTCCAGACAGGCACTCCGGAGGTTAATGCCCATTAGATTAGCTCCTCGTAAATCCGCATTCTGCAAGTTGATGCCAGGTAGTTTTTGACGGGTCAGATTAATTCCCCAAAGACGGACTCCCGAGAAATCGCGTCTTCCATCGTTGTATGCCGCCAGCAGCTCGTTTGAATGCATTGAGATGTTCCCCTAATCCACAGATGACTGAGACCTGTCACCCACTCATTTGATGAATCTGTTTACAACCAAAGACTACGGTCTAAACAGTCAACTGAATGGTGTCTGTGCTCTGTAATCAGAATTCCCATCTGAAGCCGATACCCACTATGGAAAGCCGCCAGACCCTTGATCTATGCAATTTCTTTAATTATGAAGGCCAGACCTCATCTGTCGTTGATGTTGCGATACAAAGCCCTGGCTGAAGGAAAGCGTAGAAGCAAATCCGCCCATTCAAAGCAGGACTTTACTGAGAAGAAAAGCCAGTAGCGGCAATCACACTCCAGTAAATTCATGGTTGACTGGATCTGCAAGGTGTCATCGGTCTAGCTAGATTAACTGAGAGCCGACAGCCCTTCAATCAAGGGTTGCAACAGCCAATTCAGCCCAACCCGAAGTTGATGGTCCAGGGTTGGCAGGCGATACAGATAGGCCAGACGACGCAGCCCATAGGCCACAGGGCCGTCCAACTTCAGGCCCAGACCCGTTAGGGTGGCATTGTCCGTTCCCAGGGTCATCATTTCACCTAGATGGGAATAGCGGAACGGCAGCAGGGGCCGTCCGGTCAGGGAAGCCCAGACATTCCAGGCGGCATAGTCAGCCTGTTGAAAAGCGGCCTGGGCGGTGCTGAAGATCTGTTTTCCGTCAGCATCCTTACAATCCGCCAAATCACCGACGGCAAACAGATCAGGATGATCAATCACCTGCAGGGTCGGACTAACAACCAGTTGTCCCCGGCCATTTTGTTTCAAGGGCAACTGGCTCACCACTGCTGGCACGCGGGTACCAACCGTCCACAGGACCACTTCCACCGGAATGGTGTCCAACATATTTTTGTAATTCAGGGTGATGCTGTCGGGTGTGATAGATTCCACGGCTGTTTCCAGATCGAGCCAGATCCCCCGTTCTTCCAGGGCTCGGCTGGCAGCGGTGCGGTTAAACTCGGGGGCCACTTTCAGGATCTGGTCGGACTGTTCGATCAGGCGGATCCGACCCCGATCCTGCAAGCGATCGCCCAGTTTGCAGGCTAGCTCCACGCCGGAATAGCCAGCACCGACGATCGCCACCCGGATTTTATCGGTCTGCGAGCATTCCAGAATCCGCAACCGTTCCTCCAGGCGATAAGCATCCTGCAGGGTGCGGAAGGGCAGGGCATAGTCGGCCGCCCCCGCTACCCGATCCAGGGGTGTTTCACCGCCTAAAGCCAGCACTAGGCGATCGCAGGTCAGGTCTGAGCCATCCTGCAAATGAACCCGCTTTTCCGCCGGATCAATCTGGGCAATAGCCGCCTGACGGAATTGGATGCCCGTTCCAGCCAGCAATTCCTCAAACGGCGGCGCTATTTCCCAACTTTGCAGTTCCCCCGTCATCAGTTCATAGAGGAACGGGGTAAACAGGAAGCGATCGCCGCGATCGATCAGCACCACTTCCGGTGCGGTTTCAGTTTTCCAGGGCAACTGGCTCAAACGCAGGGCTGTGTAGAGCCCACCAAAGCCACCGCCTAAAATACCAATACGGACTGTTGGTTTAGTCATGTATCCAATTTCCCGGTTGTCCTGGCACGCTCAATTACTTAGCATAACAACTGTCTGGCGGAACAATCGCCTGGCCTTCCAATCCGTTCAGCCCTTGCCGGTGTAACTGGCTCCTAGCTGACCACCTTGTTTGTCGTCATTAACGGAATCACCATGCCCTATCCACCAGCCCCCTGGCAACTTGTGGGAGATGCCCTCCTCACCGTCAATCTGGTATCGCTGCAACAGGCCAGGCGACTGGTGCCGCCCGAGTTGGAGATTGTGTCGGTGCTGCCCGGTCACACCCTGGGAGGGGTGTATTTGGTCCGCTATGGCGCCGGTTCCGTCCTGCAATACAGCGAGTTGATTGTGGTGACAGCACTGGTCCACTATGGCAACTACACGGGCTCCTGGATTTCCCATATCTATGTGGATCAACCAGAGTCCATTGCCGGTGGACGGGAAATTTGGGGCTTGCCCAAACAATTGGCCCAATTTAGCTGGCAAGCTGGCTCCCGCTGGCAAGTGGAAGTTCGGCAGGTAGAGCAGCAACTCTGTCAACTGACCTGGGGAAAACCGTTTCCCCTCTGGCAACAATCTTTTTCCGGTCAAAGCTTCGGAACTTTGGCGACCGCTCTGCTGTGCTTTACGGCTAAGGCCAAAGCTCGATTGGGACTGGTCCGTAGCCAGCTAACGATCGCTCCGGACAGTCCCTTAGCTGACTTGAACTTGCAGCACCCCTGGCTAACCTTGAGCTTTCAAGGAATGCAATTACAGGTCGAGGCGCCCAGTTCGGTTGGCCGCCTGACCGCAGCAGTCTGATCCAATTTTAGGGCTGAGGGGCTGGCAGGGGTTTCACCATCAAGACCGATTGCGACTGATAGCCTAGTGTCTGGTAAAAGGACAGGGCTGGCTGATTCCACTGAAAGACCTGCAGACTAATCTGGCGATCGCCCCTGGCATGGGCCCAGGTTTCCGCCAGATGCATCAAGGCGGTGCCAATCCCCCGTCGGCGATGGTCCGGAGCCACATACAAGAGGAACACATGGGCCTGGCGATCGCCGGTCAATTGGTCAATGGCTGTTCCCAGCCAGAGACAGGCGATCGGTTGCATCCGAGGACTCACTCCCGGCAGCGATCGCGACTCTGGCGGCGCATCTATCGCGGTTTCCACCCACCAGAGCGGTGTTTCGCCAGACAAGTATTGGTCAATGGTAACCGTCAGATGGGCAAACTCCCCCCCTGACGCCAGTTCCCGATAGGTTCGTTGACTGAACTTGACCAATAAGGCTCGATCCAGACCTGATCCAGGCCGGAGGTGGTAGCCATCTGGAAACTGCACCGACTCCATCCAATGACTGTTCAGCGGTTAGAGCCGTTCCGATAGGGCCGGATTTTCTGGCAGACCTTTGATCAAGGTGGACAGGGCAGGCGGCAGATCAGCAACCGTTTCCGGATGGGGCTGTTGGGCCTTGGCAACGGGCCGCACCTCTTCCACCGGAGCGGGGGCTGCCATGTCAGCGGGCAAGAAAATACGAGAACTGACCGCCACTAGAGCTACCAAAAACACCAGAACAATCAACAGGGGGGCAACGTATTGCCGAAAAAATGCCATAGGACCCGGTTAACAAAAATCGAGGTTAGGGTGGTATGGCGCTCATCGCCCTGGTCAGGCGCTCATCCTGGAGCTAGATACCATACCTCCTTTATCCTAGCGCTCATCTACCCTCTGATAAACCATTCCAGGGAGCAACAATGGGTAATAGGAACAGACCCGGCAGCGCCGCCGCCAGACTGATTAGAAAGAAAACCGGCCATCCGGTTGCTTTGGCCAATTCACCCGCCGGTGCAGCCAGAATAATCCCCGCCGTTGCCATCAAACTGGACAAAAGGGCATACTGGGTGGCTGTGAAAGCATGGTGACACAGGCTCATCAAATAGGCCACAAAGGCAGCCGTGACCAAACCAGCGCAGAAGTTTTCGATATTAACCGCCAGCAGCAACAGGGTGTTACTTTTGGGCAATACGCTAAGACAGAAGTAGCCCAGATTACTTAACCCCTGCAACACCCCAAAAATCCACAGCGATCGATAAATGCCAAGCTTGGTGACAAAAGCGCCCCCTGCGACCACCCCCACGGTTGTCGCAAAAAAACCGAAGGTTCCCTGAATCGCCCCAATTTCAGTCTTACTGAAACCAATGTCCAGGAGAAATGGTGTGGCCATATTGCCCGCCAGGGCATCGGCCAGACGATACAACAAAATAAATAGCAGCACGATCGCCGCAAAGCCTGACCCCAGACGGGAGAAAAATTCCTGAAAGGGCAAAATCACTGCCTCCAAGAAGGAATGGGGCGGTTGCTCCTGCTGCGTCGGTTCCGGGGCCCAAAGCGTCGTGGCTAAGCCGATCGCCATCAGGGCTGCCATCAGTAAATAGACCACACTCCAGGGTAGGTAATCGGCCAAAATCAGGGCCAGAGAACCAGAAACGAGCAGGGCAATTCGATAGCTCAGCACCCAAGTGGATGCCCCGGCTCCCAATTCATCTGGCTCCAAAACATCGGTTCGATAAGCGTCGCCAGCAATATCCTGGGTAGCACTCAGAATGGCAATGATCAACGCATTGATGGCCAGCAATTGTAGCGCCTGGGCCGGTTGCTGGATGGCCATGGCTGCGATCGCAACCATCAGTCCCAGTTGGGTCAAAAACAACCAGCCCCGCCGCCGCCCCAGGACAGGCGGAATGATCCGATCCAATAAAGGGGACCAGAGAAACTTAAGCGTGTAAGGCAGGCCAATCAAACTGAACCAGCCAATCACCCCCAGATCAATCTGGACATCCTTCATCCAGGCTTGTAAGGTACGACTGGTCAAGTACAGCGGCAGACCAGAGACAAACCCCAGGAGCAACAAAGCAGCCATTTTACGGCTACGCACAATTTGCAGCAGGGTGTGATGCGGTTTCAAATAATTTAGCCCCCTTACCCGAAATAGCAGCAGGACAACCACTCAGTCATCATGCCACAGCAGGGGACTGGAACTAAGACTTGGTCGCCCATGAAGGCGAACACCAATTGCTGCCGAGTCTGGGTCGGCGTTCTGACTCACCTTCACCCCGTTGCACCTAGCTACGGCCATCTCTCTTGCACGGGCGAAGCATCGGGCCATTCATCTTTGCGTGAACCAAAACATCCTGTCCCAAAGGCTTTACTGCCAAAGTAGGTCAACCTTTACGGGCAATTTTTCTCCTGAAAATCTGCTTACAGCTTGCCCAATCCTCGCCAGACCCCAACCAGCATCCCTTGAATATCCAGTTGACTGGCTGACACCTCAATGGGAGGATACTTCTCCTTATCCGGATTGCCCGGTTGCAGGGTAACCTTATTGCCCTTGCGGTGATAGTACTTGAGCGTGGTTTGACCTTCCACTCTGGCGGCAACAATCGTGCCATTTTTGAGGTTTTTCGGATCGGCCACCGGCTGCATGATGACTACGTCGCCATCATCAATCAGCGCATCAATCATACTCAGGCCCCGAACCCGTAGTGCAAAATATTGGGGGTCACGCAACAGGCTAGCCAAATCCAGGTGCTCAACTTCAACATCGGCAAAAGTCTCGACCAGCCCACCAGCAGCGATCGCCCCTTTAATCGGCACTCCCGCCGGATGCAAATTCATCAGCCGAATAGTACGGGCCTTGCCATCGGTCCAATTGATATAGCCTTTGTTCCGCAGATGTTCCAATCGACTTTGTACCGGCGCAGGAGATCTGAGTCCCATCGCCTTCATCATTTGACGGATAGAGGGGGAATGCTGATTTTCAGAAATATACTCCACCAACCAGTCGTAAAGCTCCTGTTGGGCATCTGTCAGAAGTTCCATAACAGGCGTTCCATGTTTAATTGCTTAGTTCAATTAGGTTGTTCCGTCTATAAAGTTCAGAGACAAGCCATAGAACATTTGTACGACAGAAGCCCTGTTCTTGTCTATCCCTTTTTGTCTAAAAAATTTAAATTTTTGTTGCAGCATTGGTCCTGCATCCATTTGAAGACCGAGCGAAACAGGCTTAAGAGCCTTGTGGCTTGGGCTGCTGGAAGAACTGAATCACCACAAAGCGGATATCTCGCTTTTCCGCCAGCAGCGTGACACCGGGTACGTTCAAATTAAGAAAATCCAGCCCTTGCTCTCGTCCACTCATCAAAAAATCATTAATGGCAACCTTGTACAACCGTTGGAGTTGGAGGGGTTGGCCACCAATTAACCACTTGCCGGTTGCATCCTGATTGACGTTGGCCGTCTGGAGATAGCCGCCCTGTCCCCGATTCGCCAGGCCCTGAGTCAGCACCAATTGCAGCAGAGAACCGGGCATTTGAACCGCTAGCACCTTGCCCCCAAACGGCAGCATGCGAATGATGTCGTATTGGCTAATCGGTCCTGCGGGAAGGCGATCGTCAATTCGAATACTGCCGCCATTAAAAATGGCCAGATCCGCATCTCCCACCTCCTGCAGCATGGCCCTGGCAATCAGACGAGTTAAATTGGTTGACCGATTGCGGACACTGGCTTCCAACCCATCCAGTTCTTCGGTCGTAAACCCAACCACTTGCTCCGGATCAAAGCCATTCTGACGAAATGCTTGAAATCCTGTTTTGATCCACTGTTGCACAACTTTAGCCGTAGCCGGATCATCTGGTATCGCAGCCGTTATGGGTTGCAGCCGCGCTTCAATGACCAAACAGCGCGTCTCGGTATCATATCGCAGTCGATGGATATAGACCGTGCGCACATTGGCATCGGCCTTGAAAATCGGCACCGTGTTGGCCTGACACCGCTGATAGCGCTGAGGCCGATTAACCAGCCGCCACTGCTGCATGTTTTCATGCTCATGCCCCCCCAGGATCAGATCGAGTTCCGGTATGGCAGCAGCCAATTGCTGGTCTTGTTCCAGACTGAGGTGGGTAATGGCGACTAAGATATCCACCTGACTTTGCAGACGGGCAATTTGCTCCTTAGCCGCCTGAATCGGATCCTGATACCTCACATAGTCAGTGGGGTTGCTAGCCAGCGTCAGACCAATCAGCCCCAGACGAAGGGTAGCGCCGCTTTTAGTCTGAATCGTCACAATCTGGGAGCGGGGCACCCCCGCCAAGGGGCGACCAGCCGCATCACTAACGTTGCTAGAAATCCACTGGAAAGCGGATTCTCCCAATCGTTTCAGAAACTCGGTCTGAGACAGGTCAAATTCATGGTTGCCAAAGGTGGCGTAATTCAGACCCAGCGCATTCAGCACAGCCACCATTTGTTGGCCGGCCAATCGCTCTCCGTTGATTTTGGCCGTTCCCAAAGCAGAAGGACTGAAGGCATCACCAGCCAGAATCGTAAAGGTATGGGGGTTGGCGGCCAGAAGTTGGCGGCGAATCGTTGCCAGTCGGGCCAGTCCCCCACTCTTCCCCCCTTCAACTGGCGTAAGCTCATAGACATCGTTGAGTTGCAGCAGGGTTACATCAATCACTTCTGCGCGGGCAGTCGCAGCCATGCCAAGGCTGAGTGCCAAACCAAGCAGCAAAATCTGAGTGGCCTGAAACCCGGTGATAAAACGATTCATGGGCAAAATAATCAGCGGAACAATCCAGCGCTTGCCTGAGTTTACCGATTAAGGGCTGTCCCTGTCGAACCCCTAACTCTGGGTACTACCAATCACTCCTTCGACCAGACAGTTCATCCTATCTAGAGCCTCATCCGCCTGTTTATATGACTTCCCAGCCGGAATCACAACCTTGCTGGTATTATCTTTGTTTTGCCAGCCTTAAGCATCAGGGCATAGTCGGTATAAATCTTGGACCAGTCCAACTCGGTTCCAGTCAGGTAACCTTTAGGCGCTAACTGGGCCTGGTTAGCATGGTAGCCCGTGCAACAGATACCCCCCTTTTCTGTCGTGTCGATCCCCACTTTGGGACTGTCAAAATAGCAAGTCAGGACATCCACGTCCCGGTTAACCATGCTGTTTGCAGCTTCCGCTTCTTTAACCGGCAGCGACCAATCCCCTTTAAAGACCACCTACATCGCCACCTTGGGATTGACACTGCGAGCACAGAAACACCCAACATGCCACTTGCTAACAAGCCCTGAATCACCTTGACGGCCGTGTAATTTCAGGAATAGCCTGCGACTCAACAACAACTCCTTGGACCAAATAGCAAGGACTTAACCAGTAGGGCACTAAACTTGAGAACGATGACCAGCCGGATCACCGTGAATTATGGTATTACATCCCCATCTAGGCCGCAGCCAGCCAGCCCCGCTTACAAGCGATGGGGAGTGGGGTCTGCCATACGATCGCTCATCTGGCGCAGGCATTGACAAAGCCCTCGATCACCTAAGCCTTTTGACAACTATAGCAATCCTAAATGACTGGTGAACGACTGGATGGTGAAAGGGCTTTGTGAGAAGGATTTCCTGCGGAAACCTTTCACAATCCTGATCGGATCGCTATACCTGGAATCCACATTGTTGAACAGCAACGAGACCACAATGAATACATTTGATTGGATAGTGATTGGCGCTGGCATTACGGGTGCCGCCCTGGCCTATGAGTTAGTCCAACAAGGATTTTCCACTCTACTGGTGGAACAGCATTCAACCTTGCAGGGAGCAACTCGCTTTGGCTATGGCGGGATTGCCTATTGGGCCGGCACTACTGAACTGACTCGACAACTCTGTGCAGAAGGCATTGCCCTGCACCGATCGCTCTCCGATGAACTAGCGGCTGACACCCAATTTCGTGAACTAGACCTGTTGCTGACGATTCCCCCGGATGTGGATCCCCAGGCAATAGAGCAATTTTACAGTCAATTTGCCATTCCACCTCGTTTACTCAGTATTCAGGCAGCATGTGAACTGGAACCATTGCTCAATCCAGCCGCGATCGCAGGTGCTTTAACCGTCAAACACGGACACATTTCACAGCAAGCAACGGTTCAGGCCTATACAGACGCCTTCATCCGACGGGGCGGCAGGTTGCAGATCGGCATCGTCAGCCACCTGCAACACCAGCAGGGACGGTTTGTCGGCATTAACTGCGGCCAGGAGATATTCCATAGTAATCAGGTGGTGGTCTGTGCCGGTGGGCTCAGTCGTAAGTTGCTGCATCACTCCGGCATCCCCGTGCGACTTTACTTCACCCATGCCGAACTGGTGGACATACCGCCCGCCGACCTGCAATTGCGGACCATCGTCATGCCCGCCGATAGCCGACGCTTCCAACTGGAAGCACAAGCCAGTAGTCTGGAGCAAGATGATCTGTGGGATGAACCGGGACACCAACCCGCCGCCCCCATTCTGGATGCTGGCGCCGTCCAGTTTTTGGATGGCAGTATCCGGATCGGCCAGATTAGCCGCGCCCTAACCGATCCCGAAGCCGCAATTGATGCCGCAGCAAGTGAACGGGACATTCGAACACAAGTTGGACAACTCCTGCCCAGCCTGCAAGACCTCCCCGGCGCCTGGCGCCATTGCCTGGTCGCCTTCAGTTGCGATCATCTGCCACTGGTGGGAGCAATTCCCACAATAGAGGGCATCTACCTGTTTTCGGGGTTCAGTAATCCGCTGGCGATCACGCCACCCTTGGCCCGCCGATTTGCAGCCGCCCTGGCGGGCTCACCCGATGCCCTGGTGGCCCAACTGACACCAGCACGATTCACCAAACAGGTTTGAAATAGTTTTGTTGCATGTAGCGATCCGATCAGGATTGTGAAAGGTTTCCGCAGGAAATCCTTCTCACAAAGCCCTTTCACCATTCAGTCGTTCACCAGTCATTTAGGATTGCTATGCTATGGATCCGGTCTATAAAGGCAGAAGGCAAGAGGATGAGCATTTTTCAGTAAGCAAAAACTGGTAATACCAATTTAATCTGATGCTGCATAGAATTTACCCCACCGCCTGCGGCGCATTCCCTTGGTAAGGGGAGCCTGGGAGGGGGCAGATAATGCTCATCATTAAAGAGAGTTGGTATAGCAGTCTAAATTCCAGCTCCTTGAACATCTGAAAAGCTTGGTAAAAAGCATCATTCATGCAATGGGCGGACTGAATTGAGATCTGAAAACTGGTGAACAGCCTGAGCTAAATCCTCTGGGGTACCGATGTCCAGAAACTTTCCGTCATGAAACACTTCTGCTTCTACCTGTAACCCACGCTCCACTGCTGCTTGAATTACATCACCAATAGGAATTTCTTGGCGTGGAGTGTTTTCTGTCATATTTAGTGATTCACTCTCAACCAGGTAGTCTTTTAGGAAATGGGTAAATACTGGATTCCAGACTGCGATCGCCCACATATAACGCAAATGGGTTTGCTGAGGCTTTTCGATGATCCAACGAACCCGACCCGCCTCATCAAAATCTACCATCCCAACTTTGCTTGGTTGATCTGTAGGGAAAAGCCCAAGTACAACAACTGCGTTGCTGTTAGCCTGACGATGAAGGAGTCTAACAAATGCATCTTCGGGTTGGAAAAGAATGTCAGGGAACCCCAATGCAATCAAGGAGTCCCCAACAAATGGAAATGCTTGATTGAGTGTGTACGGAACACCATTGGGGGATCTCATGATTAGATACCCTAAATCTATACCTAAGTCGAATCCGTCACCAAAGTAAGCTGGGATATCCCACTTGCCAGGTCTGAGAATGATAAAAGCTTTGGTAATCCCTGCCAACTGCAAACGTTCTAAAAGGTATTGACAGATAACTTTTGGACGCAAGCGGCCCTCTTGACCAACGGGTTGGAAGCCGATAGGAAACAGCTCCTTGCTGAGAGGCAGAGGAGATATTCGGGTCGCTTGACCGCCAGCAGGTATCAGACCAATCACCTGGGGGTGAGCGGGGTTCCTAGCTATCGGGCAATCAGCCATATTTATTCGACATTAGAAGTGCAGACAATGATCACCAGGTTAATATAGCGGTTTTCGCTGGTGTGAGGTACATGGCGATGTCTGTAACGCTTGACCGACAAGGCTTCTGGTGTACCTTATCCGATCAAGAACCGCTATAGTTAAGCTGGTTCACAATAGAAAGATCCATTGTGCTGAAATTAGTACTCAGAGCCACGTTCATGTTTTCCAGCGCCTGAATCAACCATTGGACAGCATCCTGTTGACAGGACTCATAGTGGTTAAACAAAATGGCAAACCGCTTCTCTAAATAGGGCTTGACCTTACGACAAATCAGGACAATTTTGAGCAACAGACCCGTAATCAGGGTAGGGCCCAGATTGGCAATCAAGTCAACAAACAAATAGTGTTGCGGTTTCTGGGCGCTTTCTACAACCAACAGGTTTAGAATCTGACTACAGGTCCGCACCATCAGAAAGTCGGTCGGCCTGTGGCCATCACTTTCTGGCAGAGTCTGCTGCAGTTGTTTGTAAAGCTGTTGGTTAAACTGGCGCTTGCCGTATTCTGAGTCAACCGAAGCTGTGATGTAGTCGTACAGAGAATCTTTAACTTCCTTGAACGTCTGGGTCTGATTGGCATGGCTAATAAACCGCTGAGCCATATCGCGAAATGTACCAGTTCCGTGGGAACGGCCAACAAAATATTTCAACGCTACACACAATTCGCGATCGCTCAACAGGGTGGGGTTTTTCGAAGGCTGAATCAGCCGGTTGGCTAATTCCACCGAACCACTGCGGGCAATCTGGGCCCGTCGGACTTGATAGGTCACATACTTGGATAAATCCAGTTCGTACTGCTGCTGGGCCTTGGTCTGCAAGTCGCGGATCGTTTGCTTATGTTCGTAGCTACTCTGTTCTGTTAACAAACAATGTTCATAGAGATAGGGATAGCGATGAATAAACGAGCCAACCGGGGTGGTGCTAGTGTAGTTGGCTTCTTTTTCTGCCACAACTGAGGCGAGCCGTCGCAGCGTCAGATATTGTTCAGTTTGGACAAACCCCTGAACCAACTCTTGCAGCCGTTTGATCGAACGGCCACGCGTATAGTCTCTGACCTGGCGGGATGGCTCAGACTGAAACACTGCAACCAGATCGGGAATCGCTGACTGTAGTTGCGATCGCGCCTGCCAGCGATTGATCAAAATGTGGCAACAACGGTTCAGCACATACTGAAATTCCTGATCCGCCGATTTAGATGCAGCAATCCGATCCAGAGCTGCTACCACCGCTGAATCTGGATAGCCGACGCCCTCAATAAACAACTTCTGGAAGCGCTGCACCAACTGATCAGGCAGTTCTGTCTGCACCAGGGAAAGCAGGTGATCGTACAATACCTGCTCTTCTTGCTCAATTTGCCGATTGAAGTAGGCGGTCCTATTACTCACAATCCTTAAGCCTTTTAGAACCAGAGATTTTTGGATTCATGCTTTTTGAAAGAGGAGCAATGATCCACCACCGTCTGGTTAACAGTCAGTGAGGAGATGCCCCTGCTCCCTATCTAGCTGTTCGTTTGCCCAGCATTTTCTGCTGCCGATTGCCTACATAACTAGGACGCAGGTCGTCCAACCGGGTTCCTCTTCAACTGGTTTCAGTGGCAAGCCAAACAACCAACAATCGGTCCAGAGAACACCCTGCATCCATTATTGACATCCTGGTCACCAACTTCAGGTAGACCAGGGTATCCTTTACACCAAATTCAGGGAGGCCCCAGTCGGCTTAATCATAGAATTACAAAGGCGCAGCCATCAGCCAGACAATCCTGGGTAAGAAGGCGACTGACAAGGGATTCCAGCACTGGCAGCAGATGAGCCTGCAGGAACCATGACAGCGGGAACCGCCGCCAGTGTTTTCACGGAAAAGCTGTTGCGATCGCCACAAGCGCTACCCGATTTCTACGGACTTAGCGGATTGCTCCCATTAAGGCCTCTGGTAGAGGACGGTATTCGGCAAATTCCATGGCAAATGTTGCCATCCCTTGCGACAGCGATCGCAATTCCGTCGAATAACCAACCATCTCAGCCAGGGGTACCTCGGCCTGAATAATGATATCCCCATCCCTGACTTCTGTGCCCAGCACCATAGCCCGCCGGGAGAGTAAATTTCCCTGAATCCGGCCAAAAAATTCTGCCGGTGTTTCGATTTCCAGATTCATCATGGGTTCCAGCAGGATGGGCTTGGCCCGGGCAACCCCCTCCGCCAAACCCTGGCGGGCCGCAAACCGAAAAGCCACCTCTGAGGAATCGATCGGATGGAAACTGCCGCCTTCTAGGATGACCTTCACCCCCACAATCGGATATCCTCGTAGCCAGCCTGTTTTAAGGGCATCTCGAAAACCCTGCTCGCAGGCCGGAATAAACTGGCTGGGAATGGCCCCTCCCACCACCCGGTTTTCAAACAGAAACGGTTCCTGGCAGGGTTCTAGTCGGCCGATCACATGGGCAAATTGCCCCGCTCCACCGGTCTGCTTTTTCAGGGTGAAATCAAACTGAGCTGGCTGAGTAATCGTTTCTCGATAGGCCACAGCCGGTTGTCCCACATACACCTCCGCCTGGTATTCCCGCCGCATCCGTTCCAGATAAATCTCCAGGTGCAGTTCCCCCATGCCAGATAGCAGGATTTTGCTGGACTCCGGGTCCGTACTGATGTGAAGGGTGGGGTCTTCATGGGCAAACCGCTGCAAGGCCTTGGCAATCCGATCACTGTCTGGCTGACTTTTGGGCGTCAGGGCGATCGTAATCACCGGCTCCGGCACATAGATCCCCTCTAGAGACAGATGGGTTCCCGGTGAACAGAGCGTATCCCCAGAGGTACAGTTGACCCCAACCAGACCAATAATTTCTCCAGCCGCAGCCATTGGCAACTCCTGCCGTTTATCCACCTCAATCCGTACCAGGCGACTGACCCGGACCTGTTTCTGGGTGCGGCTGTTGTAGAGGCGATCGCCCGCCTTCAAGGTCCCTGCATACAAGCGGGTGTAGGTCAACTGACCAAACTCGTCCTCAATCAGTTTGAAGGCCAACCCAACAACCGGCGCCTCCGGATTGGGATAAACCGACACCACCTGTTTCGTTGTCACATCCGTCGCGGTGATCACCTCCCGTTCCAGTGGCGAGGGCAAATACAGCGTAATGGCATCCAGCAGGTTTTGCACGCCCTTATTCTTAAACGCCGAACCCATCAAAACCGGCAGCCAGTCCTGGCTTAAGGTGCCTTGCCGCAGGATGGCCCGGATCAGATCTGGAGCGATCGGCTCCCCATTTAATAGCTTCTCCGTCAGTTCATCGGAGCGGATTGAGATCTGATCCAGCAAAGTATCTCTGGCGGCCTGGGCTTCGGCTTGCAAATGGTCAGGGATTGGCTGCTGCTGCCAATGCTCTCCATTTGTCCCCAGGAAGGAGTAGGCCTTCATCTCCACCAGATCAATCACTCCGGCAAACTGGTCTTCCAACCCAATGGGATACTGCACCATCACCGGGTTCAAGCCTAATTTTTCTTTTAAGGCTGTCACCACCCGAAACGGGTTGGCTCCCACCCGGTCCAGCTTATTGATAAAGGCGATCCGGGGAATGCGATAGCGTTTCATCTGCCGATCCACGGTGATCGACTGGGACTGCACACCCGCCACCCCGCACAGAACCAGAATGGCTCCATCCAACACCCGCAGCGATCGCTCCACTTCCACGGTGAAGTCCACATGGCCGGGGGTGTCGATCAGGTTGATCTGATAATCTCGCCAGAAACAGGTAACAGCCGCAGAGGTAATGGTGATGCCCCGTTCCCGCTCTAGGTCCATGTAATCCATGGTGGCTCCGCCAGCATCATTCCCCACTTCCCCCATCTTGTGAATCTTGCCGGTATAGAAGAGAATTCGTTCCGACAGAGTCGTCTTACCCGCATCGATGTGGGCGGAAATGCCAATGTTGCGAATGGTACTGCGAGGGATCATCCAGTTATCTCCCGGCAGACGAAACAGCACAGGCGGCCCGAATAAGCAGAAGCATCGTTCGCCCCCTGCCCTTGGGGGCAGCCTGGGCACCCCTGACACCTGATATTTTCATCATAATCAGGGGCGATGGAGACGAACTTTACGTTTATTCGCGATTGCCAACCGCTGCCGAATATCCCTAGGGGGCGCTACCGCTAGGGGGTGAGAGGGCTTGGCGACACCTAAGATGTTTAAGCTTTATTCAAGATCAGAGGGTAATGTCGATCACATTCGATACGATCTAAGTACACAGAAAGTGTGGGAAGGTCCATATGAGTCAATATCTTGTAGCGGTAATCGATGGAACAAGAGCCCGCTTCATGACCCTGGAACCGGCGGAATTTCCGGAGTACGAGTCAGGCCCGAATCTGGTTGAACATGAGGGGCTAGCAAATTCGACGAAGGAGCTGCAAGGACGAGAACTGTGGGCAAGTGCTAAGACAGGCCGAAATCGAGGCACCAGCGGTCAAGCCCACAGCTATGATGACCACCGGGAGAATCATGTGGTTGAGTTTGAACGACGCTTTGCTCAGGAAATTGCTAGTCAAATTGGCGCCCTGATTCAAACTCACCAAGTCCAGCATCTAGTCCTCATTGCTGAGCCCCAAATCCTGGGTTTAATGCGAGAAGCGATCGCCCCCACTCTACCCAAACATCTCAAAACGAGCGAACTGGCAAAAGATCTGTGTCACCTCAAACCCCACGAATTGCACGAATATCTAGCGAATAAGGATTTGTTGCCCCCACAAAAACCGGCTGCCCGTTCGGCTTAGGAATTTCCAGCAATTTCAGGCGGTTGTTACACCTTTCCAGTCGTTTAAGTTCGGGGTAACGATGGCTCCTATAGCTGTCGTCAGAACGCTTAGGCCAAGGTCGATCGGTCACATGCCGAGCCTGGGTAGGCGTTCTGACTCGCCTCCGCGACGTTGCAGAGGGCTATGGCTATGCCTGGCATATGGGTTGATGGGGCTCCGTTGCCTGCACGTTGGTTCAAGCGTTCATTTCCCTAACTGGAGGATTAAGGGTCAGGAAAGCGGCTTGGGCTGCTGCTTGTTCCGCAGTTTTAATAGAACGTCCCTTACCACAGCCCAACTTTTCTCCCTGTAACCAAACCTCGGCCACAAAACGCTGGTCCGCATCGACAGCGGGTTCCAACTGGCTCACCCGATATTCAGGCAGCAGTTTGAAATGGGCCTGGCTCCATTCCTGGAGGGCCGCCTTATAGTTTTGTCGGGCTGGATCCCGACGAATTTCGCTAGCCCAGTGCTGTAAGTGGGCATCCAACCAGGGGCGAATCAGTTCCAGGTTATGGGTGCTGAGGTACAGGCCACCCAAAATGGCCTCAAACGATTCAGCCAAGCGGGACTGTTGACCCTGACGATCGTTCAGGGCACTCTCCCCTACCAGAAGATAGCGGTCCAGATTATAAGTTGCGGCAATGGCGGCCAGGGTGCGATCGCTGACCAGAATCGAACGTATAGCAGCAAACTCACCCACTGGAAGGTCCGGATACTGTTCCCACAAAAATTCCGCCGCCACTAAGCGGGCAACCGCATCTCCCACAAATTCCAGTTGTTCATAGTTATCACTGGCAGAAATACTGGGATGGATCAGCGCCCGATCCAGCAGATCCCATCGAATCCTGGATAAATCAGTCAGACCCAGCTTTTGCAGCAACATCTGGAGCTGTTTACGGCGGTGGGGATAGGGCAGCGTCATGGTTATATTAGTCGGATCGGACGACTCGGCACGTTCCATTTGTCTATCCTATCTGCTGACGCCACCCCTGGTGGGAATAGACCGTCCTTAACTGACCGTCAGGTTTGTTTCCGACTGCTCACCGTTGCGGAGAAGGGAAGCTGGTAGGCAGACTCCAGGATTTGGCTACCGATGATCTCTGCCAGGGAAACCTCTTTGAGGACCTGAAAGGTGCGGGGATCCAAAACAACGATATCGGACGTAGCATCCACTTCATCCGCAAGTAATTCGGACTTATCTACAAAAAAATGTTGCGATCGCACCGTTGCGATCGTTTCCGGCACCACGCCGATCAATAACCCCAACAACTCATCGGGTAATTTTGCCAGTAGCGGTCGACCAAAAAACTCTTCAAAGCTGGACAGAAGCTTTTCACTCCGTTGCACCGGATCCGGATGCTCTGCCATTTTTTGCAACCAGCGCAGCCATTGAATCCTACGACTGTAGGCATTTTGCCGTTCCTGATGGGTTGTGACCTCAATCAGTTCTGGCGCCCCGATCGCGATCACGGCCGTGTACTCCTGTTCCACCAAACTGTTAACCACTGCACCTGGCCCAGCAAATTCCGCATGAAAAGATTTGCAAAGGATTAGCCCGCTCCGCTTCTGCTGACTGATAGCCAGCAAAGGCTGTGAAGTTTGAGGAGGTCCCAAGCGATGGATCATCGGAATCTGTAGGAGCGGGTAGGCCACATTGGATCCTTCTGCGCGTGCAGGGTCATAGTAGCAGTGTATTTCGTTACATGCCCTGTATAGTAGTCCAGGTCAAACTGGCCAAAAGTGATAGCCTGAGCCGGTTCGCCAAATCTACATATTCATTTACTTAATCCAAAGGTTCAGTGAATACAAAAGGGAAGAGAAGTACATAAGCCGGGTTCTGTTCTCCTGCACCCTTTTGGAGTATCAGGAGGGTGGTTATCTATCTGGGACGCCTGTTACCAGACGCCTCAAGCGGACGGGCTGGGTCGCCAAAGACCCAACAATGGGACAGGAAAAAGACCAACCATTGTCCCTCAGCCTTGCTTCCAACCGGGGTTTACCGAGCCAGCACCTCACGATGCTGCTGGTGCGCTCTTACCGCACCTTTGCACCCTTACCTGAAGACGCTTGCCAGTAGCACCTCGTCAGTACAAGACCAACGATAACGACTGACAGCCAATTCTCCATTGGCGGTATGTTTCTGTGGCACTCTCCTCACGGTCACCCGCACTGGGCGTTACCCAGCAGGTTTGGTCTTTCGGAAGCCCGGACTTTCCTCAACTTAGCAGGGGGGCAAGCAGCGCCCCTGACAGGTTGCAACCCCCTCGTCTTCTCTTCCCCAGTCCAGTCTAGATCGTCCCTGGACAGAGTGGAGATGCCCTACTTGGGATTCCAGGGCAAACCGGCTGTCCAAGGGAGTTTCCTCAGGACAAATTTACAGAGCACCCGATACTGAAACCCTTCCAGCGGTTTATCGGGTCCAAGCAGGCGCAGCGCCAATTCTAAGGAAAAGCTAAGATCGCTTTCTGGCTTGCGGCGCTTAAAGCCCATCAGCTTTTTTTTCAATGGGTCGGACGGCCTGAATGGTTTGAGGTCAATCAGAGGTTTAGTAATCTCCATTTCCAAATTAAGCGGCGAATCCTTGTCTAATTTGCTGTTTCTACTAGTCCCCTTACGCTGCATGACATCTTCAGCCGTAATCGTTTCTTTTAGGGTTGTTCCCGGTGCAATCGTACTAAACACCTGATCCTGCAGCACATCCACCGTTGTTCCCGGAGGCAGGCGCAGTACCCGTCGCGATCGCCCTTCCAGATCGGTCAGGGTGCTGTAGTCCCAATCCACCAGAATGGAGTAACCACCTGGGTTGCCACCGGCATGGGATTTGTTACTGATACTGATTGCTAGCTGCTTAAGAGACTTCGGACCCTCAAATTCATACCGTTTATCAAAGCGGATGCTAACCCCCATTAAATGGTCTAATCCCTGTTGTTTGAGTTGTTGTTTCAGTGCCTCTTCGTCTAACCAGATGGCAAACTCATCATTAAAAGACTGAATGATTTGGCTAACAAAAAAGGCCAGGCAGAGTAAATAAACCGTCAGGATCAGGGGGTCTCTAGCACTCATCGACGACCGAATATAAACGGCAGTTTCCTGGCGGGTGGAACCGATTCGTCATGCAAGGTCGAAAAGTTTTCAAACCAGCCCCGCCGTTTAAAGAAAATAATCATGGCGATCGCGGTAACAGTCATTCCGGCCAAACAAGTCGGATAACCCCAATACCAGTTCAATTCGGGCATATTGAAAGGCGAAGCTTCTGGGTTAAAGTTCATGCCATACACCCCAGCAATAAAGGTCAAGGGAATAAAAATCGAAGACATCACCGTCAGGAATTTCATCACTTCGTTCATTTTGTTACTGACCGAAGAGAGATAGACATCCATCAAACTGGAAGCCAGTTCCCGATAGGTCTCCACCATATCCAAGACCTGAACGGAGTGGTCATAACAATCTCGAAGATAAATGCGGACATCATCACTGACGAGATGGCTACCATCTCGAATTAGCGAATTGATCACATCTCGTTGGGGCCAGATAGCCCGTCGGAGGGTAAGCAAATCCCGTTTGAGGGCGTGAATCTTTTCTAGGGTCCGGCGCGTCGGTTTGCTGACGACCTCATCTTCCAGATCTTCAATTTGCTCACCATAGGCTTCCAGGACTGGATAAAAGCCATCGATAATGGCATCGATCAGCGCATAGGCCAGATAATCTGCTCCCTGCTTGCGGATAGTGCCCTTATTGGTTCGGATGCGTTCTCGAATTGGCCCAAAGCAGTCATAATTCGGCTCTTCCTGAACAGTCAATAAGTAGTGCTGACCCAGGATGAAACTGACCTGCTCACTGCAAAATCCCTTGTCGTCGTCATCTTCCAGGGTAACCATGCGCGCAATGATCAGCAGTTGGCCCTCATATTCTTCAACTTTGGGCCGCTGGGGCACATTGACCACATCTTCCAGAACCAGGGGATGCAGCTTAAAGACTTGGCCCAACCGTCGCAGCACGTCCTCACTGCCCAATCCTTTGACATCAACCCAGGAAACCGACTGACTGTCCAGGAAGGGGGCGCAGTCTTCGGGACGGACAATTTCCCGTCGGATGGCCAATTTTTCGCTGTAGTCAATCAGGAGAATAATCGGCGGCGGCGCATCGGGCTCAATAATCAGCGTGCCTGGAATACTTCCCGGTTCATCATAAAAATAATCGACATAGGACTCATCCTCATCTGCCAATCCCGCCGCGGCCACATGACTGGAGGAGTGATGGGTAGGGTGGTTAACCATCCAGAATGCCTCAGACCGTTTGCTTAAGTCTCTGTCCCTCTATTTAAGCAAGGGAAAGGGGGTTTGCGGCGGTCGGTCAGAATACTGATTTGGCTCGCCAAGCTGACTGACTGAGCAGTTGATCAGCTGGGTTGTCTGAACCACCAGCCGACTGCAAGCACCAACCGGCCTAACCTGTGGACAAATATTGATAGCGGTTAAAAACACCAAGGCTATCAGGCTCACTCCCACTCTATCCAACCTACTAGGTGATCTGAGATCTTGCACCTCTCGCAACAACCCGCCCTGCAATGAATTGCGGGCTAACAGAACTAAGTCCGTTTAAACGGACTGACGATCCACAACTTGGGTTTTCCAGTCTACTTCAGTGGACTTGCCTC
>Ga0272446_1001047_pt1 | contig 41484 bp, 41 predicted proteins | sample YNPCB0061_FD_194587 | JGI IMG/M metagenome (GOLD analysis project Ga0272446, IMG submission 194587) | Hot spring microbial mat communities from Yellowstone National Park, WY, United States - YNP-CB-006-1 | ecosystem: Environmental > Aquatic > Thermal springs > Hot (42-90C) > Sediment | place...
AGCTTCAGCGCGAGCGGCGGCGCGGCGGTCGTCAGGATCGAGACGATCGCGGCCGCGAAATGGACCCCAGGGGAATAGAACGAAAAAAATGGCGCCCCATATCCGCCGTAGAAATCGGGCGCCCACCGGGGTAGCGGATTGCGCCAGCTCCAGACCGCGAGCGTCTCGACGACGCGCTCGATATAGGCGGCGTGATCGTGGGAATCCCACCAGGCGTGGCGAAAGATATCGACGATGCTAGCGGCGGCGATGGCGGCGACGAGCGCACCGGCGACGACGAGCGACCTCCTGGCGGTCCTCCCGTTCGACGCGGGCGACGCCGAGCTCACGGCCGCTGACGCTGCACCCATAACGCGATGCGCGGGACCTTGAACAGCACGTCGACGTAGTCACGCCAGGTCACCTTCGAGCCCGACTGGTGCTCCCAGGCGACTCCCACCTCGGCGACGTCGAGCTTCATCTTGCGCGTCGCGATGCAGAGGATCTCGATGTCGATCCCGAAGCGGTTCTCGCGCGAGCGCGCGAAGAGCTCGCGGGCGATGTTGCCGTCGAAGAGCTTGAAGCCGCACTGCGTGTCGTGGATGCCGGGGACGGCGAGGAGGCGGATCCACAGATTCCCGGCGCGGCCGAGGAGGATGCGCAGCGGCGACTGGGCGCGCTGGATGCGGGAGGCGGCGACGGCGCGGGAGCCGGTGGCGATCTGGTGGCCGGCGTCGAGGGCGTGCTCGAGCGCGGAGAGCTCCTCGAGCGGCGTGGCGAGATCGGCGTCCATCACGAGGACGCGCGCGCCGCGCGAGGCGAGGACGCCGGCGCGCAGCGCCGCCCCCTTGCCCTGGTTCACGCCGAGGCGGACGACGCGGATGCGGCGCTCGTCGCGCGCGGCGGCGAAGGCCTCGACGAGATCGGCGGTGCGATCGCGCGAGCCGTCGTCGGCGACGACGACCTCCCACGAGTGCGCGCGCGCGCCGAGGAACGCGAGGAGCCGCTCGAGCGTGCGCTCGATGCGCGACGACTCGTTGTACGCAGGGATGACGATCGAGAGATCGACGATCGCCTCGCTGGTCTGGGTCTCGGATCGAGGAAGTGTGCCCACGCGCCGCACGACGGACTACAGAAGCTATCACCGGTTTCGAGTCGGGTCGAGCCCCGCTCAACGGGCGGCGGCCGCGTCGCTGACGATGCGCTCGATCCCGCTCCGCGTCGGGCTCCAGCCGAGGATCGCCGCCGCCGCGCTGACATCCGCCACCAGCGATGCGACGTCGCCCGCGCGGCGCGGCGCGGCCTCGAAGGGGACCGGTTTGCCGACGGCGCGCTCGACGGCGGCGAGGACCTCGCGGACGGTCGTGCCGCGCCCGCCGCCGAGGTTCACGGTGACCACCGTCTTCGGCGGCGACTTCGCCAGGTGCTCGACGGCGAGGACGTGCGCCTCGGCGAGATCGATCACGTGGACGTAGTCGCGCACGCAGGTCCCGTCGGGGGTGGGCCAGTCGGTGCCGAAGAGGCGCAGGGGCGGCGCGGCCCCGCGCGCGGCGTCGATGGCGAGCGGGATGAGGTGCGTCTCCGGGTGGTGGCGCTCGAAGAGCCCCGCGGCGACGTCGGCGCCGGCGGCGTTGAAGTAGCGCAGGATCGCCGCCGAGAAGCCGAAGGCGCGCGCGTGATCGGCGAGGATGCGCTCGCCCATCGCCTTCGAGGCGCCGTAGGGGTTCTCGGGGCGCTGCGGGTGGTCGACGGGGATCGGCACGCGGTCGGGCTCGCCGTAGACCGCCGCCGTCGACGAGAAGACCACCGGGATGCGCAGCGCCGCCGCCGCGCCCGCGACGGCGAGCATGCCGCCGACGTTGGTCCCGTAATAGAGGTCGGGGCGCGCCACCGACTCGCCCACCTGGATGCGCGCGGCGAAGTGGAGGATCGCCTCCGCGCCCGCCTCCTGACAGATCGCCCGCAGCCGTTCGCCCGCGGTCACGTCGGCGACGACGAGCGGCAGCGACTTCACCAGCTCGCGGTGCCCGTTCGACAGGTCGTCGACGATGTTCGGCTGGTGCCCGCGCGCCGCGAGGGCGTGCGCGACGTGGCTCCCGATGTACCCCGCTCCTCCAGTGACGATCACGCGCATGGCCGCATCGAGCCTACCCCATCGGCGGCGTGCTATATACGCCGCCGCGTGGACGCAGCCGAATACGTCGCCCAGCAGCGCGCGTATACCCGGGTTGCCGACGGGGAGCACTTCCGTTGGCAGACGCGGCCGTCCTACTTCGCGCGCACCGAGGCGGCGCTCGTCGCCGGCGCGGTCGCCGGGCTCACCGACGGGGCGCGGCTCCTCGAGATCGGCTGCGGCGAGGGCGGCAACCTGATGCACCTCGCCGCCGCCAGCCCAGGGACGCGCCTCGTCGGCGTCGACTTCTCGTCGGAGAAGGCGCGCTTCGCCGGCCGCGCCACCCCGGCCACCACCGTCGCCGCCGACGCCGCGCACCTCCCCTTCGCCGACGGCGCGTTCGACGCCGTCCTCATCCGCGACCTCCTCCACCACCTGCCCGATCGCGCCGCCGCGCTCGCCGAGGCGCGCCGCGTGGTAAGGCCGGGGGGGCGCGTCACCGTCGTCGAGCCCAACGCGCGCTCGCCGCTGGTGCTGGCGCAGATGGCGGTGGTCCCCGCCGAGCGCGGCGCGCGCCTCTCGACGGCGGCGCGGCTGCGCGACGAGCTCGTCGCCGCCGGGCTCACCATCGTCGTCGAGGAGGCGCTCCAGCCGCTGCCGCTCGCGCGCGTCCTCCTCCACCCGCGCCTCGGAGGCGCCGGCGACCACCCCGCCGTCGAGCGCCTCGTCGCGGTCAGCGACGCGCTCGCCGCCCGCGTGGTCCCGCGCGCCGCCTGGATGTACCTCCGCTTCGTCGCCGTGAAGGCGCCGTGAGGCCCTCGTGACCACTGACCTGACCACCGCCCGCGTCGTCGTCACCGGCGGCGCCGGCTTCCTCGGCTCGTTCGTCGTCGACGCCCTGCGTGCCCGCGGCTGCCGCGAGATCGTCGTCCCGCGCTCGCGCGACTACGACCTCGTCGACCGCGACGCCGTGCGCCGCCTCTACGCCGACGCGCGCCCCGACCTCGTCATCCACCTCGCCGCCGTCGTCGGCGGCATCGGCGCCAACCGCGACAACCCCGGCCGCTTCTTCTACGAGAACCTCATGATGGGCGTGCAGCTCATCGAGGAGGGGCGTCGCGTCGGGGTCAAGAAGATCGTCGCCGCCGGGACCATTTGTGCCTATCCGAAATTCGCCGCGGTCCCCTTCCGCGAGGACGACCTCTGGAGCGGCTACCCCGAGGAGACCAACGCCCCTTACGGTCTAGCAAAAAAGATGCTCCTCGTGCAGGCGCAGGCCTACCGCCAGCAGTACGGGATGAACACCGTCGTCGTCTTCCCGGTGAACCTCTACGGGCCGCGCGACAACTTCGACCTCCACACCTCGCACGTCATCCCCGCGCTCATCCACAAGATCGACGACGCCATGCGCACCGGGCGCGACGAGGTGGTGATCTGGGGCGACGGCACCCCCACGCGCGAGTTCCTCTACGTCGAGGACGCCGCCGACGGGATCCTCGCCGCCTGCGAGCGCTACGACTCCAGCGACCCGGTCAACCTCGGCGTCGGCGAGGAGGTGCGCATCGCCGACCTCGCCCGCCTCATCGGCGACGCCATGGGCTACGGCGGCCGCTTCACCTTCGACACCACCAAGCCCAACGGCCAGCCGCGCCGCGCCCTCGACACCACGCGCGCGCGCGAACGCCTCGGCTGGAGCGCGAAGACATCGCTCTCCGACGGACTCCGGCGTACGATCGCCTGGTGGAGGGGGCACCGCACGTGACCGCGACCAAGCGCGCGCTGATCACCGGCATCACCGGGCAGGACGGCTCGTATCTCGCCGAGCTCCTCCTCGAGAAGGGCTACGAGGTCTACGGCATCATCCGCCGCTCGTCGTCGTTCAACACCGATCGCATCGAGCACCTCTACCGCGACCCGCACGAGCCCGACGTCCGCCTGCGCCTCGTCTACGGCGACCTCAACGACGCCTCGTCGCTGAACAAGCTCCTGCGCCAGATCCGCCCCGATGAGATCTACAACCTCGGCGCGCAGTCGCACGTCCGCGTCTCGTTCGACATCCCCGAGTACACCGCCGAGGTGACCGGCCTCGGCACCGTCCGCCTCCTCGAGGCGGTGCGCGACATCGGCATCACGCCGCGCTTCTACCAGGCGAGCTCGTCGGAGCTCTACGGCAGCTCGCCCGCGCCGCAGTCGGAGACGACGCCCTTCCACCCGCGCTCGCCCTACGCCGTCGCCAAGATGTACGCCTACTGGATCACCGTGAACTACCGCGAGGCCTATGGCCTCTACGCCTGCAACGGGATCCTCTTCAACCACGAGAGCCCGCGCCGCAACGAGACCTTCGTCTCGCGCAAGATCACGCGCGCGGCGGCGCGCATCAAGCTCGGCATGCAGGACCGCCTCTACCTCGGCAACCTCGACGCCAAGCGCGACTGGGGCTACGCCAAGGACTACGTCGAGGCGATGTGGCTGATGCTCCAGCAGGAGCGCCCCGACGACTTCGTGATCGCGACCGGCGAGTCCCACACCGTGCGCGACTTCCTCGACCTCGCCTTCGGCCACGTCGACCTCGACTGGAAGCGCCACGTCGAGATCGACCCCAAGTACTTCCGCCCGTCGGAGGTCGACGAGCTGCGCGGCGACATGTCGAAGGCACGCCGCCTCCTCGGCTGGGAGCCGAAGGTTCGCTTCCCCGAGCTCGTCCGCCTCATGGTAGACGCTGATCTCGACGATCTGCGTCGGCATGGACCCCGGAGCCACGACCGTGAGCATTAGCGCCGAGCTGAGCGAGTTCCGTCGCCGCGAAGAGGCCGAGCGGCAGGCGCGCGTCGCCGAGTACGACCGCCACGCCGACGACCGCGACCGCTGGCGCGCGAAGAACGGCGCCTACTACCGCGCCATCGAGCGCCTCGCGAAGTTCGTCGTCCCCGAGGGGCAGAGCGTCCTCGAGATCGGCTGCGGCACCGGCGATCTCCTCGCCGCGCTCAAGCCGGCGCGCGGGCAGGGCGTGGGGCTCGACATCTCGCCGCGCACCATCGCGCTCGCCCGCAAGAAGCACCCCGACCTCGAGTGGCTCGTTGACGACGCCGAGCGCCTCGACGCGCCGGCCCTGCGCGGCCGCACCTTCGACTACGTGGTGATCTCCGACGTGGTCGGCATGCTCCACGACGTGTGGGCCGCCTTCCGCGCGCTCCGCCGCGTCTGCCACCCGCGCACGCGCGTCCTCGTCACCTACTACAACTTCGTCTGGGAGCCGCTCCTCGATCTCGGCGAAAAGATCGGCCAGAAGATGCCGATCGCGCAGCAGAACTGGCTCGGCATGCAGGACCTCGAGAACCTCCTGCGCCTGAACCACTTCGACATCGTCCGCAAGGGCACCGCGCAGCTCCTCCCCGTCGAGATCCCGGGGATCTCCGAGGTCGCCAACAAGCTCCTCGCGCAGGCGCCCGGGCTGCGCCACCTCGCGCTCACCCACTTCTTCGTCGCGCGCCTGGCGCACGGCGGCGGGCCGATCCCCGAGCGCGAGTACTCCTGCAGCGTCATCGTCCCCTGCAAGAACGAGCGCGGCAACGTCGACGACATCGTCGCCCGCACCCCCGAGATGGGCAAGGGGACGGAGCTGATCTTCGTAGACGGAAATTCCGACGACGGCACCGTCGCCGCCATCGAGAAGCACCTCGCCGCCGGCACGCGGCCGAACATGCGCCTCATCCACCAGGGCGACGGCAAGGGCAAGGGCGACGCCGTCCGCAAGGGCTTCGCCGCCGCCACCGGCGACGTGCTCTTCATCCTCGACGCCGACCTCACCGTCCCGCCCGAGGATCTGCCGAAGTTCTACGCCGCCATCGCCGAGGGCTGCGCCGAGTTCGTCAACGGCTCGCGCCTCGTCTACCCGATGGAGGGCGAGGCGATGCGCTTCCTCAACTCGCTCGGGAACAAGGCCTTCGGCCTCGCGCTCTCGGGGATCCTCGAGCAGCGCCTGAAGGACACGCTCTGCGGCACCAAGGTGCTCTTCCGCCGCGACTACGAGCGCATCGCCGCGAACCGCGCTTTCTTTGGAGATTTCGATCCCTTCGGAGACTTCGATCTCCTCTTCGGCGCGGCGAAGCAGAACCTCCACATCGTCGAGCTCCCCATCCGCTACCGCGCGCGCACCTACGGCGAGACCAAGATCAGCCGCTTCCGCCACGGCGCGATCCTCGCTGGGATGACGCTGCACGCGTTCCGCAAGTTCAAGCTCGCCTACTGACGACCATGCACGTCCGGTTTCGACTCCCGCCCGAAGGCTCGCTGCGACCGAACAACCCCGTCGCCGATCCGCTGCCCTACTACTACAAGCCGCTCACCGGGCGGATCTTCGTCGCGCGCATCGACACCGGGCTGCGCCTCCTCGACGGGCTGCCGCGCTTTCGTCGCCTGCTCGAGATCGGCTACGGCTCGGGCCTCCTCATGCCGTCGCTGGCCGCCTGCACCGACGCGCTCTACGGCGCCGACCTCGAGCGCGAGCCCGCCGGCCTGCGCGACGCGCTCGCCAAGCTGGGCGTCACGCCGCGCGAGCTCCGCCAGGCCGACGCCCGCGCGCTCCCGTGGGAGGACGGCTTCTTCGACGGCGTCGTCGCCTTCTCGATCTTCGAGCACCTCCGCGACAACGAGCTGCGCGCCGCGCTCGGCGAGGTCGCGCGCGTGCTCGCGCCGGGCGGCCACCTCCTCGTCGGCTGCCCCGCCGTGCACAAGGCGATGAACGCCGCCTTCTCGGCGATCGGCTTCCGCAACATCGAAGCCTACCACTTCTCCAGCCTCGCCGACGTCGCGCGCAACGCCAGCGCGCGCTTCGACCTCGTGCGCCGCGCGGCGCTCCCATCGCTGTTCGATCGCGCGCCGATCGGCTGGGCCCCCTACGGCGCGCTGCTCCTCCGCAAACGATCCCCATGACGCCCACACCGCCACAGCGACGCAACCCGCTCATCCGCGCCGGGCTCGCGCTCGCCGTCGCGGTCTATCTCGTCTACTCCAGCTTCGGCATCGCCGGCCCCTTCTACTGGGGGCACCACGGCTACCACGGCGCCATCTACACGATGCGCGCGCGCACGTCGCTGCGTCAGCACATGATCGCGCCGGCGACGTGGACCGGCTACGACCCGCCGGCGCTCAACTCGCTCTACTTCCACCACCCCATCGGCTACCACCACATCCTCACGGCGCTCATCCCCATCGTCGGGGACGCCGAGTGGGTGGCGCGCTCGGTCGCCGTCGCGGGCGGGCTCTTCGCGCTGTGGGCGCTGTGGGCGGTCGCGCGTCGCATGTGGGGGGAGGCGGCCGCGCTCGGCGCCGTCGTGGTCTACGTCACCTTGCCCATCATCACGTCGTTCAGCGTGCTGTGCGATCCGATGCTGCCGACGTTCGCCTGCGTCCTCTGGGGGCTCAACGCGTACCTCACGCTCCTCCAGTCGCGCGACGACAAGACCACGCGGCGCGCGCTCCTCCACGCCGGGCTCGCCTACTTCATCGGCGGGCTGAACATGTGGGAGCCGTTCTTCATCGCGCCCTTCATCACCGCGCACGCCGCCGCGATCCGCTGGACGGCGCGCGGCCGCGCGATGCGCGTGTCTCTGTCTAGCAAAAATCCCAGCGGCGGGCGCACGGTGAACGCGCTCACCGCGCACACCTTCGTCATCGGCGCCGCCTGCGTGCTGGCGATGGGCATCCACGCCTTCCTCGCCTGGAAGACCGGCGCGCTCGCCGAGACCGCCGAGTCCTTCAAGCTGCGCTCGAGCCCGCCGTCGGCGCAGTACGTGATCGACCGCCACACGCTCTGGCTCCAGCTCCTCTACGGCGTGTGGCCCGTCGCCATGGGCGCGCTCTGGCTGGTCACCTTCCTCGCGCGCCTCTTCACCGGCCAGGTGCGCCTGCGCGACCTCGTGCCGCTCACGTTCCTGTATGTGAACACGCTGTATGTGATCCTCTTCGCCGAGGGCTCGTCGGTGCACCTCTACCGCGTGTTCTTCTTCTCGGGCTTCTTCACCTTCGCGGCCGTCGATCTCGCCGACGGCGCGGCCCGCGCCGCGCGCCGCCTCACCCGCGACTTCCGCCCCGCGGTCGTGGGCGCCGCCATCGCCACCATCGGCGTCTACGTGATCCTCGAGGCGCCGCACGCCTACGCCAACCTCCTCGAGAGCCGCGTGATGATGGGCACGCACGGCGAGCGCAACTACAACCCCGAGCGCGAGAAGCTCCTCTTCGGCCGCCTGATCCACGACGCGACCACGCCCGAAAATCGCGTCATCCTGCACTACCCGCACCTCAGCGCGCGCAAGGAGCTCTGGTACTACATCGATCGCAGCCTCGACGAGGTCACCCACCTCACGCAGGCCGACAAGCACAAGGCGACCTGGTCGAAGTCGGTGATGGTCTTCGACTGGAAGATGCTCTCCGCCGACGAGAAGCGCTGGGTCCTGCCGCTCGTCGCCACGCACCCGACGACCTTCTACGACCACTTCACGCTCGTCGATCTGCGCACACAAGGCGGGGGAATCTCGTCCTACGGCTTCCGCGAGCGCGAGGTGAACAGCGCCGCCTACAAGTTTTTCGTCCAGCACAAATGGAAGCCGCTGGAGACCTACCCGATGGCCTGGCTCCCCGGCGTGTGCGACGCGCTCGAGGCGGGCGCGCCGCTCGCGAGCCCGGCGGCGTTCCCGGTGCCGGCCGAGGCGACCATCAAGGACGCGCGCTCGCGCGAGTGCCTGCAGCGGCTGCACGTCCGTCGCGGCGACAGCGCCGCCGCCGAGCGCGTCGTCGGGCAGCTCACCGCCGGGATGGTGCAGGCGACGCCCGTCGGCGGCGCGCTCGGCAAGCAGGCGCACCTCGTCGCCGCGGGCGCCTTCGCCGGGCGGCTGCGCGCGGTCTGGATCGGCGGCGGCCCCGAGGAGGGCGAGCTCCGCTTCGTGATCGAGCGCGCCGGCAAGCCGCCGGTCACGCTGGCGCGGACCCCGTCGGCGGCCGCGCCCGCGACGTGGCAGAAGGGCTTCGTCTACAGCGACGAGGTCGCGCTCCCGCCGAACCTCGGCGCGCTCACCGGCGCGACCATCGCGGTCGAGCTCGTCAAAGCGCTCCCCCCGAAACCGCCCACACCACCCACACCGCCCGCACCGCCTCCCCAAAACGCGCAAAAGCCGCGCACGCCCCCGACGCCGGCGGCGCAAAATGCGCCCGCGACGCCGCCCCCGCCACCGGCCGTCGAGGTGCTCGGGCGCGCCACGGTCTCGCCGCTTCCGTGAGCATGGGACATACATCGCCCCCCGTGGTAGTTCCGGAAGCGCATCAGCGACCGCGGCGATGTGCACGAGGGGAGCACGCGCGCGGTCAGGCGGGCTGCGCGCCGTGCGCCTCGGACGCCAGCGCGTCGTCGACGGGCGGCTGGGCCTGGAACGGAATCCAGATCGCGTAGTAGGCCTCCTGCGTCAGCTTCGCCCCACGGATCCGAAAGAGCCGCTGCGTCGGGCAGCGCCCGTGGCCCTCGGTTCGGCAGAACTGCTCGCGCTCGAAGAGGCTCGGAATCAACGTCCCCACCACCGCCTTGCAACGCGCGCCGCGCGTCTCGTCGAAGTGCTCGCACATGGTTGGCGCGCGTACTGCGAGCGATGTGCCACCTCCCGGGCGCGCCGCGCCGCCCTACCTTCGCTCGCATGAGACGCCGCGATCTCGACGCACCGCATCTCGACGCACTCGTGTTCCGCGCCGCCGGTCAGCTCCCCGGCTGGCGCCCGCGTGACCTCGAGCGGCTGCTCTCCGACGTGCTGGCCGTCCTCGCGGCGCGGCTCGGCCCGAAGGGCGCGGAGGCGCTGGCCGCCGAGCTGCCCTCGTCGCTGGCGCGCGTCGTCCGCGAGCACGCGCCGCACGCCGAGCAGAGCGACGCGTCGGGCGGCCAGGAGTCGGCGGATCGCTTCCTCGAGGAGCTGGCGACCCGCCGCGACATCGACGACGACGAGGCGGAGGAGCTGGCGCGCGCGTCGCTCACCGCGCTGCGCTCGTTCCTCGACGAGCGCACGCGCGCCTCCGACATCCTCGAGGCGATGCCGAGCGATCTCGAGCGGCTCTTCGCCCCACGCTGATCTCGGCGCGCGCGAGGCTGTGGTACCTTCGGGCGGTTATGGCGCCAGCGACGCGGACAACCACGGTGGCCGTCGACGCGATGGGCGGCGACTACGCCCCCGACGAGATCGTGAAGGGCGTCGGGCAGCTCTCGCTCGAGGCGCCGCACGTCCAGACCATCCTCGTCGGTCACGCCGAGCGCATCGGCCAGGCGCTCTTGAAGGTGCGCCACAACCCCGAGCGCATCAGCGTCCACCACGCGCCCGACGTCGTGCTCATGCACGAGAAGCCCAAGGACGCGCTCGAGGCCAAGCCGGAGGCGTCGATCCTCGTCGCCGCGCGCCTCGTCCGCGACCACGTCGCCGACGCGCTCGTCTCGGCCGGCAACACCGGCGCGTCGGTGCTCGCCTGCTCGATGACCTGGCAGCGCATCCACGGCGTCCGTCGCGCGCCGCTCGCCGCCGTCTACCCGACGGAGATCCGCCGCGGCGAGAAGGACGATCCCTTCTCGCTGCTGCTCGACGTCGGCGCCACGCTCGACGTCAGCGCCGAGGATCTCTGCACCTTCGCCATCCTCGGCTCGGCCTACGCGGCGCGCGTCTCGAAGAACCCGCGCCCCAAGGTCGCTTTGTTGTCAAATGGCGCCGAGGCCGGCAAAGGTCCGCCCGAGATCGTCGAGGCGCACCGGCTGTTGACACAAATGTCGGAGATCAACTTCGTCGGCAACATCGAGGGCGTCGACATCCCGCGCGGCACCGCCGACGTCGTCGTCTGCGGCGGCTACGTCGGCAACGTGGTGCTGAAGATGCTCGAGGGCGTCTCCGAGACGGTGCTGCGCCTCGCCAGCTACGCCTACAAGGAGAAGCTCGTGTGGCGCGCGGGCCTCATGATGCTCGGCGGCGGGCTCAAGCGCCTCAAAGAGATCACCGACTGGGAGCAGTACGGCGGCGCGCCGGTGCTCGGCTTCGATCGCCTGTTCATCAAGGCGCACGGTCGGTCGCGCGCGCGCGCGATCACCAACGCCTGCAAGGTCGCGGCGAAGGTGTCGCAGGGGAACCTCGTCGCCGACATCGAGGAGGCGCTGCGTCGGTTCGAGGCGCGGCGAGCCGCGTAGTGGCCCCGCCGCCCGACGAGAGGAGCGAGCGCGATCGCGAGCGTGAGCGCCGCCGCGAGGAGCGCCGGAAGCCCGTGCGCCCCGGCGTCGAGTCGATCAAGGCCGCACCGGCGCCCGCGCCCGCGCCGCCGCCGCCGCGCCACGTCTATCGCTGGGATCTCGACAAGACGTACCTCAAGACCGAGTTCGACACGCTGAAGGACCTCCTGCGCAGCGCCTTCGAGGGCGCCGAGGCCAAGCAGTCGATCCCCGGCGCGGCGGCGCTCCTGCGCGAGCTGCGCCACGGAGAGCGCACGCGCATCTGCTTCATCAGCGGCTCGCCGCGGCAGATGCGTAAAGTGTTGACAAAAAAGCTGCAGCTCGACGGTGTCGAGTTCGACGAGTTCATCCTGAAGCCGAACCTGCGCAACATGCTGACCGGCCGCTGGGCGGCGATGCGCGAGCAGGTCGGCTACAAGCTCCCGGCGCTGCTCGCCGGGCGCTCGGGCCTCGCCCCCGACGTGCGCGAGACCTGCTTCGGCGACGACGCCGAGGCCGACTGCTTCATCTACTCGCTCTACGCCGACGTGATCGGCGGCCTCGTCTCGCGCCCGCTCCTCGAGGAGATCCTCGATCGCGCCGGCTGCTACGAGGACGACGCCGCGCGCGCCGTCTCGCTCGCCGAGGCGCTGCCGCCCGCGCCCGGCGCCGTCGAGCGCATCTTCATCCACCTCGATCGCAAGAGCCCGACCTCGCGCTTCGATCGCTACGGCGCGCGCGTGGTGCCGATCTTCAACTACTTCCAGGTGGCGCTGGTCATGTTCGAGGACGGGCGCCTCGGCGCGGCGCAGGTCGTCCGCGTCGCGCTCGAGATGGTCGATCGCTTCGGCTACACGCTCGACGCGCTCCGCAACTCGCTGTCCGATCTGCTGCGCCGCAGCCGCCTGCGCGTCGAGACCGCGCGCGCGCTCGGCGCGCAGCTCATGCCGAGCGGCGATGGCGTGCCGCTCCTCGGCGCGCTCCCCGAGTCGCGCGAGCTCCTCACGCAGCTCGGCGCGCGCCTCACGCAGTTCGGCGACGTCCCGGTGGTGATGCCGCCGCCGCCGCCCGACCTGCGCATCGACTTCCTCGCCGCGCTCGAGGTCGATCTGCCGCGCCGTCGGAAATCGCGGTAGCATCGCGCCATGATCGTGGACCCGGTGCAGGTGACGCCTTCGGGCGGTGGCGGAGATCTGAACGACAGCGAGCGGCGCTCGCTCGTCGACGCGGCGGCCTCGCTGCGACCGGCGCTGATCTTCTGCGTCGTCGTCGAGGCGATCTGGGTCCTCACCGCCTTCGTGCCCTTCGGCGTGATGCGCAGCATGGGGCTGATCGGCTCGATCCTCTCGCTGATCGCCGCCGGCATGCTGGCCTTCGCGCTGGTGCGCATCGCCGACGGCGCCGAGCGCGCGGGCGTGCGCATGCTGGCGGTCACCGCCGCCGGCCTCCTCGTCGCGCAGCCGATATGGAGCGCCATCCTCCAGGTGCTGTTCATGCTGCACCTGTTCGACGTCGGCTCGTCGCTGTTCATCTCGACGATCGTCGGGCTGGCGACCATCGGCGGCTACGGCCTCCTCGGCTACATCTTCGGCCGCATGTCGAAGGCGCTCGGTCAGCCCGAGTGGCCGCCGCTCGTCCTCGGGTCGCTCGGCTGCACCGGCGGCCTCGTCCTCCTCATGCTCGTGCGCTTCGTCGCGCCGACGGCGATCCCCCACGTCGTGCCGGTCGTCCTGCACGCGGGCGTGTTCGTCTGCCTCCTCCTCGCGCTCGGCCCCCTCTCTCGTCGGTAACGCGCGGTCGCGCTTGCGGCGCGCGCCGTGATGGGCGAAAAGGTCGCCCATGCTCGCCATCGATCTCACCGGAAAGCGCGCGCTCGTCGCGGGGGTCGCCGACGACGGCGGCTTCGGGTTCGCCATCGCCAAGGCGCTGCACCGGGCCGGCGCCACCGTCTGCGTCGGCACCTGGCCGCCGGCGCTCGGCATCTTCCAGACGCTCCTCGCGCGCGGCAAGCTCGCCCACTCGCTGGCGCACGGCGACGGCCGCTCGCTCGAGTTCGAGCGCGTCTATCCCCTCGACGCCGACTTCGACGTCGAGGCCGACATCCCGACGGAGCTGAAGGAGTCGAAGCGCTACCGCGAGCACGGCGACGTCTCCATCGGCGGCCTCGTCGCGCGCCTCGAGGCCGACTTCGGCTCGCCCTGCCTCGACATCGTCGTCCACTCGCTCGCCAACGGCCCCGAGGTGAAGAAGCCGCTCCTCGAGACGTCGCGCAAAGGCTACCTCGCCGCCGTCGGCGTCTCGGCCTACTCGTACGCGTCGATGGTGCAGCGCCTCGGTCCGCTCATGCGACGGGGCGGCTCCTTCACCGCGCTCACGTACATGGCGTCGGAGCGCGTGGTCCCCGGCTACGGCGGCGGGATGTCGTCGGCGAAGGCGGCGCTCGAGAGCGACACGCGCACGCTCGCCTTCGAGGCGGGGCGCAAGTGGGGGCACCGCGTGAACGTGATCTCGGCGGGCCCCTACGCGTCGCGCGCCGCGAGCGCGATCGGCTTCATCGAGCAGATGATCCAGTACTGCGAAAAGAACGCCCCGCTCCCCGAGCGCCTCGACGCGGCGGAGGTTGCGCACGCCGCGGCCTTCCTCGCGAGCCCGCTCGGCAGCGGCATCACCGGCACAACCCTGTATGTCGACAAGGGAATGCACGCGATGGGCGTTGCCATCGAGGGTGCGTAACGCGCTTCGCACCGCCACCCTGGCGACGCACTGCACCACTCCATAACCTCTCGTAAACATTGAGTGACAAGTTGGTGCAGCGTCTGCAAAGCGCTGACGGCATGCTGCTGTCCGCTGGACCGCGTACCAAGGTCGCCGTCGTCCTCAATCAGAACGCCCGCGGGGTGCGCCCCGCCGTCATCGAGCAGCTCGGGCGCCTCGTGCCCGCGCGCGACCTCTACGTCTCCGAGAGTCTCGACCACAGCCGCACGATCGCCCGCACGCTCGTCGAGCGCGGCTACGACGGCGTGCTGTTCGGCGGAGGCGACGGCACCTTCACCCAGTGCATCTCCGACATCGCCAGCGAGGCGCGCGCCCGCGGCGAGAATCTCCCGTCGGTGGGCGTGCTCCGCCTCGGCTCGGGCAACGCGCTCGCCGACGCGCTCGGCGCCTCTCGCCCGACGCTGGACGGCCTGGTGCGCGACCTCCGCCGCGCCCGCGCCTCGTCGCGCGCGCGCACGCTGCCGCTCCTCGCCGTCGACGACAAGCTGGCGCCCTTCTCGGGGCTCGGCCTCGACGCGCAGATCCTCGACGACTTCGGCGCGATGGGCCGCATGATCGAGACCACGCAGGAGCGCCTCGGCTGGTCGCGCAAGGTGCCCGCGTCGGTGCAGTACGCGCTCACCGTCCCGACGCTGTCGCTGCCGCGCTTCGTCTCGCAGCCGTGGCCCGAGGTCGAGATCGTGAACGTCGGCGGCCCGGCCTACCGCATCGACTGGCGCTCGGGGCGCGCGCTGATCCACCGCCCGATCGCGCCCGGCGAGGTGCTCTTCCGCGGCCGCGTCGCTCTCGCCACGACGGCGACCATCCCCTACTTCGGCCTCAAGATGAAGATGTTCCCGTACGTGAATCAGGTGCCGGGGACCTTCCAGCTGCGCGTGTCGACGGCGACCGCCTACGAGACGCTGCGCAACCTGCCGGCGGTCTTCCGCGGCGAGTACCGCTCGCCCAAGCTCCACGACTTCCTCTGCGACGGGATCGAGATGCGCATGGCGCAGCCGGTGCCGGTGCAGATCGGCGGCGACCTCCAGCCGGGCAAGCGCGACCAGCTGCGCATCGAGCTCGCCGAAGAGCCCGTCCGCACCCTCCACTAAGCGCTAGACAGAAACGCCGTCAGTGGCGCTGGCCGAGCCAGTAGCCGAGCGCGAGCGCCAGCGTCACCAGCCCGAAGACGAACACCACCAGAGAGATCTGGAGCCTCGTCGCGCCGCGACCTGCCGACGCGCGGGCCCGGGCCGCGCGCGCTCGCTCGCCGAGCTGATCGGTCGACTCGACGGGGCTCTCGTTGAAGCCGGGGCGCGACTTCATCGCCGACGCCGCCGACATCGTGCGCTGGATGTCCTCGAGCGCCTCGGGGGTGAAGCGCCGCGTCTCGTCGAGCTCGACGGAGTCGAGGTCGAGCGGCCCGCGCGTGGGCGGCGGCGGCGGCGGCAGCTCGGCCAGGCTCTGCAGCCAGCTCGACGAGAGGTGCCGTCGCTGGTGCGCCCCCGTCTGCGTCTTCCCCGAGAAGCCCGGCGAGGTCATGTCGAGCTTGCCGCGCATCCCGTCGACCTCGGTGTCCGACTCGCGCTCCTCGAGGGTGATGGCCGCCGCCCAGACGCTGCGGAAGGCCTCGTCCTCCTTCGGCACGCGCACGCCCGAGCGCGACGATCGCCCCTCTTTGCCGAGGAGCGCCTGCTCGAACTCGCGGAAGAAGGCGCTCGCGTCGGCGGGACGGTCGCGCTTCTCCTTGGCCAGCGCGCGCTGGAGGAAGCGATCGATGTCCGGGCGGCGCGGCGTCGGCACCACCGGCCGCTCGAGGTGCGGCGGCGGCGTCTTCACCACCGACATGAGGACCTGCATCGGGTCGCTGCCGTCGAAGGGGAGGCGCCCGGCGAACATCTCGAAGGTGATCACGCCGAGCGCGTAGAGGTCGACGGCGTGATCGGGCGGGCGCCCCTGGATGAGCTCGGGCGCCATGTACTGCGGCGTGCCGAAGCACATCCCGACGCGCGTGAGCGGCTCGAGATCGAGCTGGCGCTCGAGCTCGGCGAGCTTGGCGAGGCCGAAGTCGAGCACCTTCACCTGGCGCGCGCCGTCGGGGCCGGCCACCAGCATGACGTTCTCCGGCTTCAGATCGCGGTGCACGATGTTCTGGCGGTGCGCGGCGGCGAGCGCCTGCGCGATCTGGCCGATGACGAGGTGGATCTCCTCGGGGCGGAAGGTGCGCTCGCCGAGGAGCTGGCGCAGCGTCGTCCCCTCGACGTACTCCATGGCGATCCACACCTCGTCGCCGGAGATGCCGAAGTCGTACATGGCGACGACGTGCGGGCTGGAGATCGACGCGACGGCGAAGACCTCGCGACGGAAGCGCTCGACGATGACGGTGTTGGAGAGGAAGCTCTCCTTGAGGACCTTGAGCGCGACCTGACGACCGGTGGCGAGCTCGCGCGCGCGATAGACGTGCGCGAAGCCTCCTTCACCAATCTCCTTCTGAACCTGGAAGCGGTCGCGATACCCGCCTGGCTCGGCGGCGGCCATGGGCCCTCCGATGTTAGACCGACTCGAAGAGCGCCGCTATGCCCTGTCCCACCCCGATGCACATGGTGGCGAGCGCGCGGCGACCGCCCCGTCGACGGAGCTCGTGGAGCAGCGTCGCCACGATGCGCGCGCCCGAGCAGCCGAGCGGGTGGCCGAGGGCGATCGCGCCGCCGTTCACGTTGACGCGCGCCGGGTCGAGGGGCAGCTCGCGAAGGACGGCGAGCGCCTGCGCGGCGAAGGCCTCGTTGAGCTCGGCGAGGTCGACGTCGGCGAGCGACCAGCCCGCGCGGGCGAGCGCCTTCTGCGTCGCGGGGACGGGGCCGATGCCCATGAAGCGCGGATCGACGCCAGCGGCGGCGCCGGCGACGACGCGAGCGAGCGGCCGCCAGCCCATCTTGCGCGCGCGCTCGGCGGAGCAGACGAGGACCGCCGCGGCGCCGTCGTTCAGCGACGAGGAGTTGCCGGCGGTGACGGTGCCGCCCTTCTTGAAGGCGGGCGACAGCCTGGCCAGCTTCTCGACGGTGGAGTCGGCGCGCGGCCCTTCGTCGACGGAGACGGTGGTGGTGGCGCCCTTCTCGCCAGGGGCGTCGACGGAGATGCGCTCGTCGGCGAAGCGGCCCGCGGCCTCGGCGGCGACGGCGCGGCGGTGGCTCTCCTCGGCGAAGCGATCCTGCGCCTCGCGCGCGATGGCGTACCTCTCGGCGAGGTTCTCGGCGGTCTCGCCCATCGCCTCGAGCGGGAAGAGCGCCTTCATCCGGTCGTTGGGGAAGCGCCAGCCGAGCGAGGTGTCATAGACGGTCACGTTGCCGTTCGGGAACGGCTGTGACGACTTCGGCATGGCGAAGGGGGCGCGGGTCATCGACTCGACGCCACCGGCGACGAAGAGGTCGCCCTCGCCGGCGCGGATGGCGCGCGCGCAGGCGATGACCGCCTCGAGGCCCGAGCCGCACAGGCGGTTGACGGTGACGCCGGGGACCGACTGCGGCAGGCCCGCGAGGAGGAGCGCCATGCGCGCGACGTTGCGGTTGTCCTCGCCCGCCTGGTTGGCGCAGCCGGCGACGACGTCGTCGATCTCGTCGGCGGGGACGTCGCGGCGGGCGACGAGCGCGGCGATGGCGCGCGCCAGGAGGTCGTCGGGGCGGACGTCGCGGAGGGCGCCGCGGAAGCGGCCGATGGGGGTGCGAACGGCGTCGACGATGACGGCTTCGGACATGGCGCGCAGCCTACCACCGTAGGTGGCGCGACGCCGACGCCGGGGTCAGCCGACGTAGAACTCGTCGACGAGGTGCAGGAGGTCGGCGATCTCGAACGGCTTCGGCAGGTAATCGGAGACCTGCGCCGCGCGCGCCTCGGCGAGGGCGACCGGATCGGCCGAGAGGACGACGACGGGGAGCGCCGGCCCGCGGAGCTCGCGCAGCTGTCGCACCAGCACGCCGCCGGCGAGCTCGTCGGGGAGGCGCCAGTCGAGGAGCACGAGCCCCAGCGACGCGCGCTCGGCGACGGCCACGGCCTGGCGACCGTCGGCCGCGACGGCGACGTCGTACCCGCCGGCGCGCAGCACGTCGGCGATCGACGCGGCGATGTCCGCGTCGTCGTCGACGACGAGCACGACCGGGCGCGCCAGGCGCGAGTGCCCGAGTCCCCCGTTGGCCGCCCTGCTCGGCGATCTTTCGTCGAAGAACGCCATCCCCGAATTGACCGAATGTAACGGACGCCATCCCGGCGCGGCAAGAGGAGCCGTCGCGCAATCAGTTCACGATGACGTCTGACACAATCGGTTCTCCCGTTTGGGACCATTCGTTGCAACGCATTTTTCGAATGATTCCCGTCGCTGCGCACCGCCAATATGTATTTTTCGGGATATGCGCGGTCGTCGCGATCGAGCGCGGCGTCGAGCTCCTCGTGTCGCGCCGACACGAGCGCGCGCTGGCCGCGCGCGGGGGCGCGGTGGTGCGCGAGCCGCTCTTCCCGTGGATGGTCGTGCTCCACGCGGGGATGCTCGTGGCCGCCGTCGTCGAGGCGGCGCTGCGACCGCCACCGCCCGCCTGGGTCGCCGTCGTCGCGGGCGGCGCGCTGGCGGTCGCGGTGGCGCTGCGAATCTGGACGCTGGCGACGCTGGGCGCGTCGTGGAGCGTGCACGTCACCGCCTTCGCCGATCCGCGCGCGCGCGCGGTGGCGACCGGCGGCCCCTACCAGGTGGTGAGGCACCCGAACTACCTGGCGGTCATCATCGAGCTCGCGGCGCTGCCGCTCATCGGAGGCGCGGTGGTGACGGCGGTGGCGGCGACGGTCGCCAACGCGCTCGTGCTGCGGGCGCGCATCCCACGCGAGGAGGCGGAGCTGTCGCGGAGCGCGGTGTGGCGCGAGGCGGTGGCGCCGCGCGGGAGGCTCTTGCCGCGCTGGCACGATCTGGCGCGGGCGAAGGTGAGGACGGCGGGGGCGCGATGAACGCCGACGTGCTCGTGGCGGGCGCGGGGCCGGCCGGCGTGGCGGCGGCGCTCACCGCGGCGCGCGCGGGGCTCGAGGTCATCGTCGTCGACCGCGCGCGCTTCCCGCGCGACAAGCCGTGCGGCGAGGGGCTCCTCGTCCGCGCCTGCGCGCAGCTGGCGCTCCTGGGGCTCGGCGCGGCGGTGGCGGCGCAGGCGCTGCCGCTCGAGGCGATCGCCTTCGCCACCCGCGACGGGCGGCGGCGCGCCGTCGGGGCGCTCGTCGATCGCGAGGGGCGGCCGGCGCACGGCCTCGGGATCCGGCGGCTCGCGCTCGACGCGCTCCTCGCCGCCGCCGCCGCCGCCGAGCCGGGGGTGCGCCTCGTCGAGGGGTGCGCGGTGCGCGCGCCTTGGATCGCGCGCGGGCGCGTCGTCGGGCTGGTCACCGATCGGGGGCCGATCGCCGCCCGCGGGGTCATCGTCGCCGACGGGCTCGGCTCGCCGCTGCGCGCGGCGCTCGGGCTCGACGCGCGGCGCAAGGCGACGGGCGCGGCGACGGGCGGCGCGCGCGGCGAGGAGCGCCTCGGGCTGCGCGCCCACTACCGCGTCGCGCGGCTGCCGTTCGGGCGCACCGTCGAGGTCCGCATCGGCGGCGGCCTCGAGCACTACGTCACGCCGGTGGCCGACGATCTCGTCGAGCTGGCGGTGCTAGGGACGCGGCGCAGCTTCGCGGCGGCGCGGCTCTCGGCGCGCACCTTCGCCACGCCGCCGTCGCTCGCGGAGGCGCTCGGCGGCGCGCGTCCGCTCGTCGGGGGCGGTGAGCGCGTGCTCGGCGCGGGGCCGCTCCGACGGCGTGCGCGCGCGGTGATCACCGACGGCGCGCTCCTCTGCGGCGACGCCGCGGGGTACGTCGACGCCATCACCGGCGAGGGGGTCGGGCTGGCGCTGGAGGGCGGCGTCGCCGCGGGCGAGGAGCTGGCGCGCGCCATCCGCCGCGACGGGCGCGCGCACCTCGACGCGCTCGCGCCCTACGCCCGCCGCCACCGCACGCTGGTGCGCGACGCCGAGCGGCTCACCGAGCTCGTACTGCTGCTGGCGCGCGCGGACGGCATCGCCGCGCGCGCCATCGGGGCGCTCACCGCGCGGCCCGAGCTGCTCTCCGCCCTCCTCCGCGTGCACGCCGGCGCGCCGCTGTCGTCGGTCGGCGCCCGTCGCTGGGCGCGCCTCGCCGCCGCGTCGATTTTCGCTTGACGGATATCATGGTGCCGCGGGCTCGTCGCGGATGGTGCGGCCGTGATCGGCGGGCGCGCGCGTCACGCTGCGGATCGGCTCGTGCGCCGTCGTCGGAGGCGGCGCGGTGCGGTCGCAGGCCGCGCGGCAGGCGCGCAGCGAGGCGTCGCCCGCCTGCGCGACGATGGCCCACTGCTCGCAGTCGTCGCGGCAGCGCTCGACCCCGGCGGCGATCGCCGCCCGCGAGCCCGGCGACAGCGACGGTGCGCCCCCGGCCGGCGCCGGCGACGGAGCGCGCGACCACCCCAGCGCGCCGTCGTGGCGCCACCACGCCTCCGCGCCGAGCGCCACCGCTCCGCCCGCGAGAAAGAGCGCCACCGCCGCGACGAGCTTCACGCGCGCGCGCCCGGCACGAGGAGCAGCCGCCCGACGACGCCCTTGTGAGCGAGCCGCTCCTGCGCCGCCCGCGCCTCGGCGAGCGGCAGCCGGTCGGCGATCACCGGCCGCAGCCGCCCGTCGGCGGCCATCGCCAGCACCTCCGCCAGATCGGCGCGCGACGCCGAGCGCGACCCGACGAGGGTCGCCTCGCGCATGATCATCCACCCCGGGTTCAGCTCGAGCCGCTCGCCGGTGATGTTCCCGACGAGTGCCATGCGCCCACCGGTCCGCAAGGAGCGCATCGCCCCGTTCGCCGTCGGCGCACCGACGAGCTCGAGCGCCACCTCGACGCCCGCGCCACCCGTCTTGGCGAGCACCTCTTTGTGGAACGGCGCGCCCGCCGCCGCGACGACGACCTCCTCGGCGCCGAGCGCGCGCAGCGCCCCCTCCTTCGCCGGGTTCGACGTGAGCGCGATGGCGCGCCCGCCGAGCGCGCGCACCAGCTGCAGCGCGTGGACGCCGACGCCGCCCGAGGCGCCGGTCACCAGCACGCGCTCGCAGCCCTGCAGCCGTGCGTGGTGGCGGAGCGCCCGCAGCGCCACCGCCGCCGTGCAGAACAGCACCGCCGCCTCGTCGAGCGCCACCGCCTCCGGCACGCGCACCAGCGAGCCGGCCCAGGCGATCACCTCCTCGGCGTAGCCGCCGTCGACGGTGTGGCCGTAGCTGACCATCGACTGATCGCACGACGGCTCGTCGCCCGCGCGGCACGCCGCGCACTCGCCGCAGGGCGGCCGGTGCGTGGTCGCCACCCGATCTCCGACGGCGAACCCGTCGACGCCGGGCCCGACCTCGACGATCGTCCCGGCCCACTCGTGGCCGGTGACGATGGGGACGCGCATGAAGGGATACTTGCCCTCGCGGTCGAGGAGATCGCGGTAGCAGACGCCGCACCCGGCGACGCGCACGCGGACCTGGCCGCGGCCGAGCGCGCTCGACGGCGCGAAGTCGTCGACGACCTCGAGGCGCTCGGGCCCGCCGAAGGCGCGAATCAAGACGGCTCTCATGCGGGAATCGTAAAGCGGGGTCGCGGAAAAAAAAACGCGGGCCGGTGGTGGAGGGGGGGAACACCACCGGCCCGCGTCGCCCAACCGATTTCTGTCTACTGCGAAATCAGATCAGCTTCGGATTCGTGACGCCCGTGATGTCCTGGCCGCGGTAGAAGTCCTGCACGCGGCGCATGTCGCCCTTGGCCACGGCGTAGAGCACCGTCGCCGCTGCCGGCGCGGCCATCGCCGCGCTGGTCCCGCCGGTGACGTTCTGGCCCGTGGTCGGGTTCCAGGTCTCGACGGTGTTGCCGTTGACGCCGCCGAACCAGCCCGCCTTGAGGAGCCCGTTGCCGCGGACGTAGATCCAGTTCGAGTTCCCCGGGGTGCCGTCACCCCAGCCCGCCGGGTTGCTCGGGTTCTTGAAGGTGTCACCCGAGACGGTGAACACGAAGCTGTCGGAGAGCTTGAGGCCGGCGTTGACGGGATCGGGCTCGGCCTTCAGATCGTCGTAGAACGCCTGGAGGATCTTGCCGATGCCGTCGACCGTGTCCTTCAGCGTCTGCATGTTCTGGAAGGCGTTGTGCGGGTCGTCGTTGAAGGCCGGCATCTGGACGAACGACGTGAGGTTCAGCTTCCACGCCTTCACCGTCGTGATGAGGGCGTTGGCGATGCTCGAGAGCTTCGCCGGCGTGTTCGCCGTGACGCCGTACCGCGCGAGGTCGGTCGCCGTCGGGCGGAGCTGGTTCGAGAGGTTCCGCCCAAGGAGGTTCGAGGCGACCTTCCCGGTCATGATGCCCTTGGTCATCGTCGGGCGCTTGGCGGCCTTGAGGAGGCTGAGGTTCGCCTTGTAGTACGCCTCGAAGAGCGCCGCGTCGCTCGCGTTCGCCAGCGTGCCGCCCGCCGTCGACGCCGCGCTGTTGAAGAGCTCGACCATGCCCGCGGCGTTGGGGACCGCCGCCAGCGTCGGCGCGCCCGCGGCGGCGCCGAAGGTGAGCTGCCCGATGCCGATCGCCGGGACCAGCGTCGGCGACGCCATCTGCAGCGCGGCGACGGCCGCCGGGAGCGTCACGTTGTTGCCGAGGTTGAACACCGACGCCGGGCGTCCGGTGTGGGTCTCGTTGTTGCCGCCGATGAAGCCGCTCATCGGGCCCCACTTCGGGGCCGCGGGGCCGAGCTTCATCGGGTGGTCACCCGCGGCCACCGTCTGGTCGGTCGCCTGCCCCGTCGCGTAGAACGAGCGGCCGGCGGTCATCGCCTGATCGGTGTGCGGCCAGAGCTGCGTGAACCACGCCGCCCCACCGTTGCCCGCGTGGAGCATCACCATGCGGTTCGTCGGGGACTGCGTCGCCGAGGCGGCGACCGCCGGACCGACGATGCTCTCCTGAACCTCGAACACCTTCCACGGCCGAAGCCCCAGCGCCGCACCCAGGCCGACGGTCCACTTGATGAAGTTGCGCCGAGCGTGGTCGGGGAGGTCGATGTAATTACGTCGCGTGGCCATGATTGTCTCCTTGGTCGGGTATTTGTTTCAGGCCCTCGCCCGATTCACTCACTCGAAGCTGTGCACGGCGGCGAGGAGGCTCCCCACCGCGATGCGCTTGCCCAGATCCGGGGTCGACGCCGAGTTGAGCGCCGAGTTGCAGAGATCGACCTGCTCCTGAGACGCCCTCGCGCCGACGATGCAGGTGATCGCGTCGGGGTTGCACTTGCCCTGCGCGTCGAACATCTGGACGCCCGTGCCGTTCACCTGGCAGCGCTGCACCGTCGGCAGCGCCGTGATGACCTGCGACGCCGCCTGCACGAAGATGTCGAACAGCTTGGTCGCGCCGGCGGTGGTGAGCTCGATCGACTCGCCGATGCGCGCGCCGTAGTTCGGCGCGCCGAGCGCCGGGCCCGCGCCGCGGTAGAGCTGCCCCGCCGTCTGCGGCTGCCCCGTCGCGGCGTTGGTCGCGAGGTTCACGCCGATGCCGGTGAGCAGGTTCCCCAGCGTCGAGTAGCGGATCTTCGAGGCGCTGTGCATGCGCACCGCCACCTCGGGCGCGCCCTCGGACTGGAACCGCTTCAGGATCTCGAAGGGGTCCGTCGAGTCGTTCATGTGATCGAAGGTGTTGTCCGCGCTGCCACCCGTCTGGTTGGCGTTGTTGCCGAGCGGGTCACCCTGGTTGCCACCGACGGTCGGCGTGGTCGCCCCCGCCGGGCCCGTGCCGGGATCCGTCGACGGATCGACGACGGGATCGGGGCCGTTCGGATTGGTCCCGGTCGGCTGCTGCCCACCGAGGCAGCCCATGGCCAAACCGGCAACGAGCACGAGCGCTTTCGTGGAGATCAGATTGCGGTACATGTGTAGCTCCTCTCCTCTTCGCGTCTCTGTTCCGGTTTCGCCTAGAACTTCACGAAGTCGTCGCTGGTGAAGATCGCCTTCAGCGTCGGCTTCAGCTTGTAGCCGCCCGCCTTGTACTGCTGCACGAGGCTGTCGATGACCATTGTCGGGACGACCGCGAGGTCGTTCACGATGTCGGTCTTGCCCATCGCCCAGTTCCACGCGCGCGCCACCTGGCAGGACGCGGTGTCGGGGTCAGCAGCCATCGCCGCGCCGAGGTCGGTGAGGGTCGCGGCCGGCTTGTTGAAGCGCCACGCCGTCGTCTGCCCCGCGGGGAGCCAGTCGGTGAGCTTCGTCGTCGGGTTCGTCGGCGTCGGGGTCTTCACCTGGATGGTGGTCTGGAGGCGACCCGCCACGTCGAAGTTCGCGAACAGCGGCGCGATGTGGTTCATCGTCGAGTGGCAGTTCGCGCAGACCACCGACGAGGTGTCGTGGAAGTTGATCGGCGCGACCGTCGCGTCGGTGCCGCCGGTGATCGAGGTGAACGGCCAGGGGCTCACGTACTGCCCCGCGCCCATCGCCACCGGCGTCGCCGAGTACTCCGCCGGGAACTTCGTGCAGACGAAGGTCTCCTGCAGCCAGCGCACGCGGCGGAAGGCCATGTTCGAGTACATGTGCGCCATCGCGCCCGGGTCGTTGAGGACGCCGACCGGGTTGGTCTGGCCCGCGCAGGTGCCGTCGGTGAAGGCGCCGGTCGCCTCGTTCAGCGTCGGGCAGGTGTTCGCCGTCGCGGTGAAGAGGTCGGTCATCGGCTTGCCGTCGACGACCAGGCGCGCGGCGAAGGTCGGCGCGGTGTCGAGGCTGACGGTCACCATCTGGTTGTTCGCGTTGACCTGCAGCGAACCGCCCATCTTCATCATGTCGCGGAAGTACATGCGGACCTGCGACGCGAACCGCGGATCGGCGAGGTACTTGTCGATCTGCGCCGAGTAGGTCGCCGCGTCGGTGACGCCATTGATCTCGGCCATCGTCGGCAGCGCGCCCGTCAGCTTCAGCGCGGCGGTGCGCAGCGCCTGGCTGTAGTCGATGACGCGCGCGGCGAGGTTCGGATCCTCGGTCGGGCCCGTCGGCTGCGTGGGGTTCGTCGGGTTCGAGGGGTTCGTCGGATTCGAGGGGTTGCTCGGATTCGACGGGTTGCTCGGGTTCGACGGGTTGCTCGGGTTCGACGGGTTGCTGGGGTTCGACGGGTTACCGCCGCCCCCACCGCCGCCACCGCCGAGGCACCCGAGGGTGCTGGCGACGGCGACGACGCCCGTGAACGCGACCAACTTGCTGAGGATGTTCTTTCGCATTGGTCTTTCGCTCCTCTATTCCTCGCGTCGCGCGCCCTCGGTCGCCCCTCAACGACCTCGGACACAAATCAGGAACTTTGAGACAACTCACTCCGATTTATTTCTCGGCGTTAATCCAGTTGTTCACGGCGGTCTGGAAGTTGGTGAACGTCGCCGCCGGGAGCTTCTGGTTCGCGCCGTTGTGCCCAGCCACGGCCGGATTCGGCTTCTGTAGTAACCGCGAGTTCGCCGGCGTCGTCGTGTCGATCTCGCCGCGAACGTTCGCGCACATATCGGCGTCGGAGAGGGCCGCCGCCATCGTCAGGCCCGCCGTCCCGCCGGCGTGGCAGTTGTAGCACTGCGTCGCCAGGATGGTCCGGACCGGGCCGAACATCGCCACCGACTTGCAGCCCGTCGTGAGGACCGGCGCGGTGCCCGACTTCGGCTGAATCGTGTTGAACACGATGTTCAGCTTCGAGCCCGCCTTGAACCCCGACAGGATCACCGTCCCGGGGCCCATGGTGCGCGTCTCCGTCTGATACACGGTCAGGTCGAGGCCGCCGAAGCTGTCGATGGGATCCGGCGAGGGGAGGCCGTTCGCGTCCCAGATGACCCACAGCGGGCTCTTCATCTGGACACCCATCGTCGGCGCGGCATTGACCACGATTTGGGACAGGCGAATCGACGTCCCAATCATTTCGGCGTTGAATCGAATCGTCTGGCCGGCGAGCTGCGGGTTGAGCGCGCCGAGGTCGATGACGTTCGTGGTGGTGCCCGTCGTCGGGACGAACGGGGTGATCGTCGGGCCCGCCGCGCCCATGTCGCCGGCGCTCGGCTTGTTCGCGTTGTAAAGGACGATCCAGCTCGAGACCTTCATCGCCTGGTCGGTGGTGAAGGCGGGGCCGTTGTGCTGGCCCTTCGTGTAGAGGCGGCTCGTCGCCGGGGTCGCGCCGATGACGCCCGAGCCGAGCAGCGTCGGCAGCATCGGGTCGGCGAGGAACGGCGGGATCGACGGCGTGTTCTTGTGGCAGCCCACACAAGCCGCGTCGAGGATCGGCTTCACGTCGGCGTTGAAGGCCGCGGAGTAGTCGACCGACGGGACCGAGCCGACGCCACCGTCGTCGGTGCCGCCGCCGCCGCCACCACCACCACCGCCCCCGCCGCCGCCGCCGCCACCACCGCCGCCGCCACCACCACCGCCCCCGCCGTTGTCGATGCCCCCATAGGAGCCGAGGCAGCCGGCGAGCGCGAGGCCCGAGAGGATCGCGATGATCTGCCGCTTGCTCATGACAGGCGTCCCCTTCTGCGAGCGTCGTACCAGCCAGGGACACCTCCGGCCTCGATCAGGAAGTCGTTTGATCTCCGAAAGTTAGAGAGGTCTCCGAAAACCGGAGGGCGAGTGCGCCCTGGGGGGCGGTCCCCCACCCGATCGGGCCGAGGTTGCGCCCGAAGGTGGGGCCAACTGACCCGTCTCCGTCGGAGACGCGCAGAAATCGCGCTGGTGGGGGGGTGCTAGGCCGGTGGAGGTTGCGGCCCCACGCTCAGATCGGCGATGACGCCGAAGTGATCGGTGGGGAAGAGATCCCCTTCGGGCACGTCGCAGACCACGCGGCACGCGAGCGGGCGCCCGCGCTGCTGGCGATCGGGGCCGCGCGAGAAGACGTAGTCGATGCGGCGCTCGGGCTCGCCGAGCGGGGCGGCGAAGGGGTTCCGCTTGGAGAAGGTGGCGCCCGAGCTCCCGTCGCCGGCGACGCGGAAGCAGTCGGCGAAGTAGACGCTGCGCCCCCCGCGCGAGGTCAGCCCCTGGAGGTAGCGGATCTCGTCGCTGTCGGGCTCGGCGTTGAAGTCGCCGACGAGGATGGCCGGGAACTCGTCGCGGCCGCCCGGCGCGAGCTCGTGGACGCGCTCGGCGATGAAGGCGACCTGCCGCTCGCGCACGTGGCCGTGGTGGAACTGCCAGTCGAGGTGCGTGACGAAGAAGGGGACGTGGCCGTGCGGCGAGTGGATGCGCGTAAAGAGGAGGCCGCGCGGCTCCTGCCCCGGCTCGCCGGGGAGGCGGAAGTGGCGCGCCTCGAGGATCGGCCAGCGCGAGAGGACGGCGTTGCCGAAGGTGAGGCCGCCGCCCAGGCTGCCGCCGACGATCGACGCGGGCCCGAAGGCGGTCCAGTAGCCGAGCCCCTCGGCGATCTCGCAGGCCTGGTTGTTGTCGGGGCCGTCGGGGCGCGGGTCGTTGGCGGGGCGATCGAGGCGCAGGATCTCCTGGAGCCCGACGAGATCGGCGTCGAGCGCGGCGAGCGCGCGCCGGATGAGCGGCAGCCGCTCGGCGTAGGGGCCCTGCTTGTTCCAGACGTTGAGGGTGAGGACGCGCATGATGCGCGTCGGAGACTACAACAGCACGAGGGCGGCGGCGCTGATCGACGTCACGACGGCGCAGCCGAGGAGGATGCACTCGGCGCGGAGGCGCGCGGCGAAGGCGGAGGGCGAGCCGGCGATCACCAGCGCGCGGCTGGCGACGCGCGCCTGCATCGGCGCCTCGCGATCGAAGGGCGTCACGGCGCTGGCGTCGGCGGGGGCGAGCTCGGCGATGCCGACGACGGTGAGCTTGGCGCGCGCCGGGAGGCCCATCGCCATGCGCACCAGCGCGCGGGCCGCGCCCTCGTCGACGACGGCGCCGTCGAGCGCGACGCGCGCGCTCTCGGTGGCGACCGGGTGCTCGCCGCCGCTCGTCACCGCGCACACGAGGTCAGCCGAGAACCAGGGCACCGGCCCCGTCGCGCCGGGCGGCGAGACGAGGCGCTTGGGATCGATCTCGGCGCGCACCACCTGGCCGCTGCCGGCCGCGCGCATGCGCCCTTCGTACGCCCAGCGCAGCCGACGGAGGAGACGACGGCGCGCGCCCAGCATCGCCGCCGCGGCGACGGCGCCAGCGACCGCCATGCAGAGGAGCACCGACGACAACATCTCGCGCTCGGCCTGCAGGAGCGACAGCAGCATGAGCATCGGCGACCAGAGGCAGGCCAGCACCAGCAGCCGCTCGACGAGCGGCACCGGGCGCAGCGGCTGGCGCACGGCGAGCGCGGCGAGCGGCAGCGGGCGTCGCGCGGCCCCGACCGAGCCGAGCAGCGCGACGACGAAGACCAGCGAGATGAGCACCACCAGCCAGCGTCCGAGCGAGCGCATCGTCGCGTGGAAGGGGCAGATCACCGACGACGCCGCGTCGCCCTCGAGATCGGCCGAGTCGATCGTCGCCGTCGGGACGAGGTCGACGTCGTCGAGCTCGTCGAGCGTGCGCGGCCCGCCGAGGAGGCGTATCGGCGGCCCGCCGTGCGCGCGAATGACGAGCGGCATGCCGTCGACGCCGTGCGGCCCGAGGTAGACCACCAGCTCGTCGTCGAGCAGCGGGTGCGTCGTCGATGGGACGCGGCCTTCATGCAGCGCGAGCTGCTTGAGGGCGAAGGCGTCGGAGAGGGTCGGGGGGGCGTGCGCGTCGGGGGACCACAGAGCCGGGAGCAGCGCGAGAAACAAGAGCAGGCTCATAGCTCATCTTAGCCTCCGATGCGGGGGGTCCTGCAGTAAGCGAGACGACAACAACGAACGCGCGCGACGAAAATTTGTGCGACACGCGCGGGGCGACGAACCTACCGACGATGGCCGCCTCCAAGTCCGCTTCGTCTGGATCCGCGTCTGGCTCGGGCACACAGTGCCGTACCTGCAGCAAGGTCGTCCCCGCGAAGGGCCTCCGCCGCGGGCTCTGCCGAGCCTGCTACCTGCGCGACTGGCGCGGCGCCGCGCTCCCCGCCACCGTCGCCGAGGGGGCGCACTGCTTCATCTGCCCCGAGCGACGGCGGACGCTCCTGCGCTGGACGCGGCTCGGCGTCGGACGCGTGGTGACCTGCCACAACTGCGGCTTCCTCGTCGACCACGCGCGCCCGCGTCCGTCGACGGAGGCGGAGGTGCGCGAGCTCTTCGAGCGCGAGCGCCGCGCCGCCGATCGCCGGAAGAGCTACGTCATCGACTCCGACGATCCCGCCGAGCGCCGCCGCGTCGTCCGCCGTCGTCGGCGACGCGTTTCGGTCTGAGTTGCCGGGTCGCTCGTATCTGTTACCGTGAGAACGATGGCCAGCCGTCTGCGGTGGGTGTGGGGGGTGGGTCTGGCGCTCTCGCTGGTGGGCAGCGCGCCGTCGCTGGCGCACGCGCGCGGAGAGAAGTCCGGCAAGAAGGCGGCCGCGCCGAAGCTCTCCGCCGAAGAGGAGGAGAAGCGCGCCGCGGCCAAGCGCTTCTTCGACACCGGCACCCTCCTCTACGATCGCGGCGACTTCACCGACGCGGCGCGCGAGTTCGAGCGCGCCTACGCCGAGGCGCCGCTACCCGACTTCCTCTACAACATCGCCACCGCCTACGATAAGGGGGGCGAGCGCAAGAAGGCGGCCGACGCCTACCGCAAGTACGCGACGGCGATGCCCGAGGCGAAGGAGGCGGTGGTCGCGCGCAAGCGGGCCGACGTCCTCGAGACCGAGGCGAAGCAGCTCGAGGAGGTCGACGCGCAGAAGCGCAAGGCCGCCGAGGAGGCGCAGAAGGCCGCCGCCGCGCGCGCCAAGCTGCCGCCGTCGCTGCCGTTCGTCGAGCCGGTCACCAAGCACACCTACCAGACGCTGGTCACCGTCGACGGCAAGCCCTACACGCTGCTCGGCGCGGGCGCGCGCAAGGTGATCGGCTTCAAGGTGTACGCGATGGGGCTCTACATCGAGGACGAGCCGGCGCGGGCGGCGTTCCCGGGGCTGGCGGCGCGCGCGGGCGGCTCGGACCACGCGACGCTCCTGCGCAACGATCTCGTCAATCAGTGGCTGGTGCTCGGCGAGTTCGGGAAGATGGCGCGCCTGCACTTCGTGCGCAACGTGAGCGCGAAGGACACGCGCGACTCCTACCGCGACGCCATGCCCGACGCCTTCTCGTCGACGGCGCCGGCCGATCTGCGGCGCGACGCCGACGCCTTCCTGGCGATGTTCGAGGACATCAAGGACGGCGAGGACCTCGTCATCCGCACCTCGAGCGACGGGCAGGTCACCGTCGAGCAGCGCGGCCAGGTCAAGCGCGGCCCCAAGAACCAGCGGCTGGCCCACGACATCTGGGACATCTGGATGGGGCAGAAGCCGATCAACTCCGATCTGAAGAAGACGCTCGTCGACCGGGTCGACACCCTCGGGCGGTAGCGCTAAGCTCGGCGACATCATGTTGGGCGAAAACGGCAACGGCGGCGACGGCAACACGGGCGCGGACGCGGGCGAGGGCGGCGAGGTGGTCAGCCTCGCGGAGGCGCGCCGTCGCGCCGAAGAGCACGCCAAGACGGAGGCGGCGGGCGCCGCGACGACGCCGCAGCCCGTCGACGCGAGTGGGCTGCTTCAGCCGATCGTCGCCGCGATCGCGATGGAGCTCTCGAAGGTGGCCGACGCCGACGGGACGGTGCGCCTCGGCGGTGAGGACGAGGCGGCCAAGCAGAAGACCGCGGCGGTGCTGCGCGGCCTCGGCGCCGGGCTCGGCGCGATGCTCGGCGACGCCTTCTCGAAGTGGGCGGAGAAGATGGTCACGCAGGGCCAGGTGAAGGTCGAGACGACGCCAGCCCCGCCGTCGACGACGGACGATCCCGAAAAGAAAAGCTAGAGGCCGACCCTAGAGCCGACCGGCGGCACGACGCGCGAAGGTCGCCTTCACGTCCTTGCGGCAGTAGAGGACGAGCAGCAGCACCGGCAGCGCCAGCACGAAGATCCCGATCACGCCCCAGATGAGCGCCACGACCGCCATCTCGGCGCCGCCGCCATGCCGCCCCGACGCGGCGGGGGCCAACAGCAGCGAGAGGATCATCATCCCGAACGTCAGCGTACAGAGCGCGAGCCAGATCCCCGACGACACGATCGTCGCCATCCGCGCCCACGGGCGGAAGCGCAGCGACCCGATGCCGCACACCAGCAGATTGGCCGCCGGCGCCAGGTACATCAGCGCCATTGCGACCATCACCGCGGCGCCGATCCCGCCGCCGTGCTTGACGCCCAGCCCCTTGGCCAGCGCCGACATCACGATGCCGACGGAGAGCATGCTGACCAGCCCGCCGAGCGCGGCGAACCCGCCGAAGATGATCATCACGATGCCGGCGGCGGTGATGTAGCCGGAGCGATCGGTGCCGTCGCGCGTGGGCTCGACGTAGCTGGCGGGCAGCGGCGGGAGCGGACCAGGGAGCGGTTCCATGGCCAAAGTATACGCCCACCGCGCCTTCGGTTTACTTCGGTCGGCCCCAGCCCTCGGCCATCCCGCGGAAGGCGCGCAAATAGACGAGGCTGAAGGCGATGTTGAGGCCGTGCTCCAGCGACGGGTCGTGCTGGATGAGCGTGCGGAAGATCGTCGAGTTCTGCCCGAGTCGCTGCGCCACGCGGAAGACCGCCAGCGTCTCCGACGGTCCGCGCGGCGTGAGGTCCCAGCGGTAGCGCGCGCCGCGGAGGTCGCCCTCGACCGCCGCGCCGTCGACGGCGCGGTCGGACACGCGCATCTGCCACCCCGATGACCAGCTGGTCATCGGCACCGCGAACTCGAGCGCGTAGGTGATCGAGACGCCGGCCCGCTGGCGCTCGCGGCTCTCGTCGACGCCGGGCACCCAGCGCGCCCACTCGCCGGGGGCGGCGATGATGTCGCGCAGCTTGGCGATGGGCGCGAACACGCGATCGAGGAGGCTGAAGTCGGCGAGCCGCCCGTCGGGCGTCGAGCGCATCACCGCCACCTGCCCGCGCTCGAGGAGGAAGCCGAACCCCGGCCCCGCGCCCTCGCCGCCCGCCGCGGGAAGCGGCGGCAGCGCGTCGGCGGGCGTGCGCCGCTCGGCCTCGCGCCGCATGTTCGACGCGAGGAGGAGCTGCGCCGCCAGCGCCAGGCCGTGCTCGGTGACCGGCATCTTCTTGAGGAAGCTGCGCACCATCGGGTTCGAGTGCTTCACGTCGGTGTAGCCGTACTGCACCAGCACCGTCCCGATGCCGCCCGGCGCCGCGTGCATCTCCCAGCGCCAGGTGGCGTCCTCCTTCTCGTCGGCGGAGGTGATCGACACCGCCCCCGTCGGGCCGCTTTCCAGCTTGACATAATTGATCTGGGTGAAGGAGCTGACGGGCAGATCGAGCCGCCACGAGGTCACGCCGAGGTTCTCGCCGCGCGGCTCCCAGGTCGACTTCGAGACGTTGCGGACGAAGCTCTTGTAGTCGGCGGGGTGCGAAATGACGTCGTGGACCGTCTCGGGCCGCGCGCGGACGAAGAGAATCAGCGTCACCTGCTTCATCGTCCCGTCGGGGTGCGACTCGATGAGGGCGACGTCCCCGTGGCGGAGCACGGGGGTCAGCGCGACCAGCTTGTCGGTGGGGAGCGCCTCGAGCGGCATCACCTTCGCCGCCGCGGGCGCGGCGAACGCGAAGGCGAGCAGCAGAAGGGCCGCGGCGGCGCGGAGCACTACTTCTTCTTCGCGCGCGCCTCGTCGACGAGCTTCTTCACCTCGTCGAAGATCTCCGGCGGAACCACCTTGCCGCGGATCACCGTCCACGTCGACAGCGCCGCCTTGTTGAAGGCCGCCGGATCCTTCGGCGCCACCACCACGAGCCCCTGCTCCTTCATCTTCTTGAGGGCGTCCTGGTCCATGCGGCGGATCTCCTGCGAGACCTTCTTCGCGTAGTCGAACGCAATCTGCTGCAGCTTCGGGCGCAGGTCGGCGGGGATGCGATCCCACACGTCCTTGCGCACCACCGTCGCTCCGGTGAGCACCGCCCACGGGAGGTCGAGCATGTACTTCGCCTGCTCGAAGATGCGCGAGGTGAAGGCGTAGAGCGGCGCCAGCGCCACCGTGTCGAGCAGGCCCGTCTGCAGCGACGGCACGATGTCCGTCGACGACATCACCTTCGGCTGGAAGCCGCCCGCGCGCCACGCCTCGATCGAGGCCGGGTCGCCCTCCCACCCGAAGACCTTCGCCTTGCCGGTGAAGTCGGCCATCGACTCGTACTTCTTCGTCGAGAAGAAGCGCACGAAGCCGACCTCCGACCAGCCGAGGTTCACGTACCCCTTCTTCTCGAGGAGCGCGTTCAGCTTCGGCCCGACGCGCTCCATCACGTAGTCGAGCTGCTCGAAGTTGTCGATCATCATCGGGACGTCGACGGCCTGCGGCTCGGGCGTGATCTCGTGCAGGCCGATGGTCGTCAGCGCGACCGCCTGGAGCTGGCCGATCTTGGTCTTCTTGACCATGTCACCTTCGCTGCCGAGGGTGCCGTTCGGGTAGATGACGAGGTTGACCTGGCCGCCCGAGGCCTCCTTCCACTTCTGCCCCATCTCCTTGAGGAGCTGGTGCCAGGGCGAGCCGTTCGGCGCGAGCGTGCCGAGCTTGATGCGCTCCTCGGCGTGGGCGGCGCCGGCGATCCCGAGCGCAGCGGTGAGCGAGGCGGCGAGGGCGAGCGTTCTCATCGTCTATCCTTTTTGTCTACGCTTTATTCGGCGAACAGGTCGGCCGTCCGCGAGAGCAGCCAACGCGCGCGCCGCTGGGCGATCACGTTGACCAGGCGGTGATCGAGATCCTTGTCGACGTCGTGCGCCACGACCGCCTCGAGGATGCGCACGAACTCCTTCTTGTTCTGCTGGTCGACGAGCACATCCTCGGCCCATGTGACGTGGGGGCTGAGCTTTTTGTTCTGCCCGAGCGCCAGCGCGCGGTCGTAGTGCTTCTTCGCCGACGCCGGCCCGCCGCCCCGGCCGGCGCCGCGGGTCATGTCGTAGGTGATGAAGAACTCGTGCAGCGACCCCTCGTCGTAGTTCTCGTCGAGCGCGATGGCGCGGGTCATCAGCGCCTCGACGAGCGGCAGCTCGCCGACGAGGTTCATGTCGTCCTTGGCGGACGCGATCGCCGACCCCAGCGCGGCCGCCGTCCAGAAGAGCAGCGGCACGTCCTCCTTTTTCGTCAAGCGCGAAACCGCCGCCGCGCGCCGCGCCGCGTCGCCGGAGGTGAACTCGACGCGGAAGCCGGGGGACGACAGCTCGAGCCCCTCGAGCCCGTACCCGTACGCGCGCAGGAGCAGCCGCCGCGCGCGCGCGTACACCTCTTTGCCGCGCTGGACGTTGCTCTCGCTCACGCGGTCGGCCTCGTCCTTGATGAAGGCGGCGCCGTACGACGTGAAGTTGCGCGCCAGCGCCAGGCGGATGCCCTTGTGATCGGGCAGCCCGTCGCGGAGCTGCTCCATGATCTTGAGGAGCACCGGCAGCGCCTCGGCGACGAGCTGCGGATCGTCGTCGCGGGCGTAGGTGTTGCCCGGCTCGGCGACGGCGTCCGCCAGGCTGCGCATCGCAACCGTCTTCAGATTGCAAGCCCCAAGCAGCGTGACCAGGACCAACGATGGGACGACGCGTCGCATGATATCGTGCGACCATCCTATGGAACCCTCGCCGTCGGTCAAGGATGGTTCGGAGGGAGGCACGGCGCCCGCGCACGACGATCCGGCGCACGGCCTCGACGCACATCACGGGACGCAGCGGCCGCTCAAGCCGGTCGTCGTCGAGACCTGGCTCCTCGTCGCGCTCTCGTTCGTGATGGTGGTGCTGCCCGTCGCGGGCATCGGGTTGCGCAAGACCGGCGTCGAGCTCGGCCTCTCCGTCTACACCCAACACGCCACGCTGTGGCTCGGCTTCCTCGGTGCGCTGGTGGCGACCGGGGCGGCGCGCCACCTGGGCCTCGCGACGACGACCTTCATCCCCGAGGGGCGCTGGCGCACCTTCGCCCTCGTCGTCGGGTCGGTCACCTCGTCGGTGACGTCGCTCTTCCTGGCCTTCGCCGCCTTCAAGGTGGTCGACGCGCAGCGCGAGCTGAACTCGACGATGGTCGGCGGGATCAAGACCTGGTGGTCGGAGTCGATCGTGCCGGTGGTGTTCGTGCTCATGGCGCTGCGCTTCATCTGGCATACGCCGGGGCGCACGCCGGAGACGAAGGACGGCGGCTGGTTCGGGCGCGCCATCAGCCTCGGCGCCTGCGCCGTCGCGGCCGGGCTGTTCCTCCTGCTCGGCGACCACGCGCAGTCGCTGTTCTGGCCGGGCATCGTCGTCGTGGTGATCTCGTTCGCGCTCGGCGCGCCGATCTTCGTCGCGATGGCGGGCCTGGCGATGCTGCTCTTCTTCCACGACAAGGTCCCGATCGCGTCGGTGCCGCAGGAGACGCTGCGCCTCGTGCAGAACCCGACGCTGCCGGCGATCCCGCTCCTCACGCTCGCCGGGTACGTGCTCGCCGCCGGCAAGGCGTCGGACCGGCTGGTGCGCGCGTACAAGTCGCTCTTCGGCTGGCTCCCCGGCGGGCTGGCGATCATGGCGATCATGGTCTGCGCGCTCTTCACCACCTTCACCGGTGGGTCGGGCGTCACCATCCTCGCGCTCGGCGGCATCCTGGCGCCGGCATTATTGCGAGACAAATATCCCGACGGCTTCACCCACGGCCTTCTGACCGCCGCCGGGTCGCTGGGGTTGCTCTTCCCGCCGAGCCTGCCGGTCATCCTCTACGGCGCCGTCGCCGGCGTGGCGCCCGACAAGCTCTACCTCGGCGGGCTGGTCCCCGGGCTGCTCCTCATCGTCGTCGTCGCCATCTACTCGATGCGCGTCGGCATCAAGGCCAAGACGCCGCGCCAGAAGTTCGTCGGCCGCGAGGTCGCCACCGCGCTGTGGGCGGCGAAGTTCGACCTGGCGATGCCGATCCTGGTGGTGGGGGTCTTCGCCAGCGGCCTGGCCACCGTCGTCGAGGCGGCGGCGGTCGGCGCGATGTACGCGCTCGTCATCGAGCTGACCATCTTCCGCGACGTGAAGCCGACGACGAGCCTGCCGAAGGTGATGGTGCAGTCGGCCGCGCTCGTCGGATCGGTGGTCGTCCTGATGGGCGTCGCCCTCGGCCTCTCGAGCTACCTCGTCGACGCCCAGATCCCCGAAGCGCTGGTCGAGTGGGTGCAGGCCCACTTCAAGACGAGCTGGAGCTTCCTGCTCGTCCTGAACGGGATGCTGCTGGTCCTCGGCAGCGTCTTCGAGATCTACGCGGCGATCATCGTGCTCGCGCCGCTCATCGCGCCCCTCGCCGCGGCGTTCGAGATCGATCCCGTGCACCTCGGCGTGGTGTTCCTCGCCAACCTCGAGCTGGGCTTCCTCTTCCCGCCGATGGGGCTCAACCTCCTTCTGTCGGGGTCGCGATTCGGGAAGTCGCTGCCGTTCCTGTATCGACAGGCGCTTCCGTTTCTCCTCATCCTGGCGGGCGGGGTGCTCGTGATCACCTACGTGCCGGCGATGACCTCGGGCGTCGTCGCCCTGTTCGGGCGCTGACTTTTTGCTAGACAGCCGTGCGGGTGCCGGTGGTGCCTCGACGGCCGATGATCAGGCGGTAGATGAAGAGCAGCAGCATCGCGCCGATCACCGAAGCGATGATCCCCGGGCCGCTCGACGGCTCGCGGTACCACCCGACCGCGCGCCCGATGAGGCCGGCGACGAACGACCCCGCGACGCCGAGCAGCATGGTGATGATGATGCCGCCCGGGTCCCTCCCCGGCATCAGGAGCTTCGCGAGGGCGCCCACGATGAGACCGATGATCAACATGACGAGAATGTGCATGACCGAACCTCCTCGCGTCGGGGGCACTGCGACCGCTGGGCCGCGCGGGGGTGACGCCCGATGAGCGCGGCAGTGACGGCGGATCAGGTGTGGCGCGAGGCCTACGCGACCTGCCCGTCGGAGGTCGACGAAGAGCTGCCGATCGTCGAGGGCGCGCTGCCCGCGTCGCTGCGCGGCGTCCTCTACCGCAACGGCCCGGGGCGCATGGAGGCGGGCGGCGTCCGTTACCAGCACCCCTTCGACGGCGACGGGCTGGTGCTGCGCTTCGCCTTCGACGGGCGGCGCGTCCGCTACCGCAACCGCTTCGTGCGGACGCGCGAGCTGATGGAGGAGGCGCTCGCGGGGCGGATGCTGTACCGGACGTTCGGCACCAACCTGCCGGGCGGGCTGCGCCGGAACGCGCTGCGCATGCACATCAAGAACGCGGCGAACACGTCGGTGGTGGTGCACGGCGGGCGGCTGCTCGCGCTGTGGGAGGGCGGCGTGCCGCACGCGCTCGACCCGGTCACGCTGGAGACGCTTGGACGTCATACCTTCGACGGGCGGCTGCTCAACCGGGCGAGCGATCGGCTGATCTCGCCGGAGCTCGCCTTCGCGGCGCACCCGCGGCGCGACGAGGCGACGGGCGAGCTGTGGAGCTTCGGGGCGGTGGCGGGGTGGCGCGGGCGGCTGCAGCTCTATCGCGTGGACGGCGACGGGCGGATGGACGAGCCGGAGGCGGTGCCGCTCGAGCCCTTCTCGTTCGTGCACGACTTCGCGCTGACGCCGCGCTGGCGGATCTTCTTCCTGACGCCGGTGACGTTCGCGCCGTTCAAGGTGCTGGCGGGGCTGGTGACGCCGGCGGGGTCGATCCGCGGCGACGAGGCGGCGCCGGTGACGGTGCTGATGGTGCCGCGCGAGCGCGGCGGGGCGGCGCGGGCGATCAAGCTGACGGCGCCGCCGGCGTTCCTGTTCCACTTCGCCGGGGCCTGGGAGGAGGAGCGCGACGGGTCGCGGGTGATCGTCGACGGGATGCGGTTCGCGCGCTTCCCGTCGGTCGACGATCTCTTGCCGCGCGAGGGGCACGAGGGCGCGCCGGCGCCGGTGCTCACGCGCTGGAGCATTGATGTCAAGCGGCATACCGTCACCGACGAGCCGCTCAGCGACCACCCGATGGAGCTGCCGCGCAGCGACGCCGACGGCGACGGGCGGCCGCACCGCACGGTGTTCGCCATCGCGCGCGCGCCGCGGTCGTCGAGCTGGTACCTGACGGGGATCGCGGCGGTGGACGTCGGCGGGGCGCGGCCGGTGACGCGCTTCCGCGACTTCGCGCCGGACCTGCCGGGCGAGCCGATCTACGTGCGCGAGGCGAACGCCGTCCTCACGCTCGTCTATCGGGCGCGCGAGCGGCGGAGCGAGCTGGTGGTGCTCGACGCGGGCAATTTGTCGACGGTGTGCGTGGTCCGGCTGCCGCACCACGTCCCGCCCGGGTTCCACGGCACGTTCATCCCAACCGCTTAGTGCTATCGTTCGCGTCGTCATGACGCGCGTGTCCAACTTCACCGCCGGTCCCGCCGCCCTCCCCCTCGCCGTCCTCGAGCAGGCGCGCGACGAGCTGCTCGACTTCGAGGGCTCGGGGATGTCGATCATGGAGAACAGCCACCGCTCGAAGACCTACGAGCGGGTGCACGACGAGGCGCTGGCGCTGATGCGCGAGCTGATGGGCGTGCCGTCGAGCCATCAGGTCTTGTTCCTCCAGGGCGGCGCGCGGGGGCAGTTCGCGATGGTGCCGCTCAATTTTCTGTCTAGCGGGAAGAGCGCCGACTATCTGCTGACGGGCGTCTGGTCGGAGGGCGCCTTCGAGGAGGCGCAGACGCTCGGGAAGGTGCGCACCGCCGGCTCGACGAAGGGCGTGGGATACACGCGCGTCTTGCGGCAGGAGGAGCTCGAGCTCGACGCGGGCGCCGCCTACGTCCACATGACGACCAACAACACGATCTATGGGACGCAGTGGCGGAGCGAGCCCGAGGTGGGTGGCGTGCCGCTCGTGGCCGACGCCAGCTCGGACATCCTGTCGCGGCGCATCGACGTCTCGAAGTACGCGATGATCTACGCCGGCGCGCAGAAGAACATCGGCCCGTCGGGCGTGGTGGTGGTGATCGCGCGCGAGGACTTTCTGTCCAGCGGGAGGAAGGACATCCCGCAGGTGTGGCGGTACGCGACGCACGCCAAGGCGAACTCGCTGTGGCACACGCCGCCGACGTTCGCGATCTACCTGGTGCGCGGGGTGCTGCGCTGGGTGAAGTCCGTCGGCGGGCTGGCGCAGATCGAGCGCTGGAACGACGAGAAGGCGGCTTTGTTGTATAGCACGATTGACGCCGACCCCGAGTACTGGCGCTGCCCGGTCGAGCGCGAGAGCCGCTCGAAGATGAACGTCGTGTGGCGGCTGCCGTCGGAGGCGCTCGACGAGAAGTTCGTGAAGGAGGCGACGGCGGCGGGGCTGGTCGGGCTGAAGGGCTACCGCACCGTCGGCGGCATCCGCGCGTCGATCTACAACGCCGTGTCGGTCGCCGACGTCGCCCGCCTCTGCGACTTCATGAAGGCCTTCGCCGCCGCCAACCGCCCCTGACGGGTGATCGCGACGCGAGCGCGGCGGTTTCCGTCGCGCTTCTGTTACACGGAGCCGGTGAGGGCGGAGCTCAGACGGAGTTTTCTGTCATTCAGAAAATCTCCGTCCGCGCTCCGCACTCTTTTCTCCGTGTACAAGGAAGCGCTTCGACCCGCGAAATCGCGACGAACACGAGCACTACTTCTTGGCGGTCCACTCGGCCTTGAGGGCATCGAGGCCGGCGACGTACTCCTTCGGCGCCTTGCCGGCGGCGGCCTCCTTCGCCTTGTCGACGAGAGCGAGCGCCTCCTTCAGGCGGCCCTGCTTCTGGTAGAGGCGCGCGCGCCACTCGAAGACCCAGAAGCTGGGCGTCGCCTTCTCGGCCTTGTCGAGGAGCTTGGCGGCGTCGGCGAGCTTCTCGCCGCGGGTGATCCAGTACTTGGCGGCGAAGAAGTTGGCGGCGAATTTCTGCTTGGCATCATTTCCGGCGTCGGCCTTGCCGATCTCCTCGGCGAGGTGCGCCTGGTAGATGCCGTCGACGTCGATCTCGATGGGGAACGAGGCGCGCACCTTCTCCCAGTGGAGTGACGCGGTGAGCGTGGTCTTGCCGGTGGGCTCGAGCTCGTAGGCGAGCCACTCGCGCGCGGGCGCGGCGGCCGGCGTCACGTCGACGCGGAGCAGGTCCTGGTCCGGCTTGTAGAAGTAGGCGCCCCACTGCTCGGGGTTCTTCGAGAGGATGACGGTCCACTTCTGAGCGGACGCCGGCAGGACGAACAGGCCGTAGGTGCCGGCGGGGACGTCTTTGCCGCCGATCTTCACCGGCGTCGAGAAGGCGATGGTGGTCGCCTCGTTCGCGCCGGCGCGCCAGACCTGACCGAAGGGGACGAGCTTGCCCCAGATCTCGCGGCCCTTCACGCCGGGGCGGTGGTACTTGACGGTGACCTCGGTGAGACCGAGAGCCTGCGAGACCGTCGCGCCGGGGCTCTCCCAGAGCTGCTTGGGCTCGGCGTGGGCGACGGCGGAGGCCGACGCGAGGGCGGCGGCGAGGGTGAGGGCGGACAGGGGAGCGTTCGTTCGCATGGCCGCGGTTTTCGCACAAAAGCCTTGCGGAGGGGCGGGGGGACTGCTATCAGAAGTTTCAAACTTTCTTGAAAGCTCTGAGGCGCCTGATGCAGAGCGCTCGGGCCGAGGGTGCGGAGGCCGCGCGGTTGCGGCTGATCGACACCGTCGGGCGGCTGATGGAGTTCTGGGGGTTCCGCGCGCCGCTCGGGCGGGTGTGGGCGCTCCTCTATCTGTCGCCGGAGCCGCTGGCGGCGGCGGAGGTCGGCGAGGCGCTGTGCATGAGCGCCGGCGCGGTGTCGACGGCGCTCGGCGAGCTCGTCGGCTGGGGCGCGGTGCGGAAGGCGTGGCGGCCCGGCGCGCGGCGGAGCAACGTGACGCTGTACGAGGCCGAGCCCGACGTCTGGAAGGCGGTGACGCGGGTGCTGCGCGAGCGCGAGCTCCCGCTGGTGCGCGACGCGGCGGCGGCGTTCGGCGAGGCAAAGCGGGCGCTGGCCGCCGAGGGGGACGACGCGCGGGCGGCCTTCGAGCGCGGGCGGGTCGAGACGCTGGCGGCGCTGGCGCGCGTCGGCGAGAGGCTGCTCGGCGACGTCGCGGGGGCGGCGCGGCCCGACGCGGCGACGGCGGCCAACGCCATCGTCGGGGCACTGGCGGCGCTGACGGCGCTGTCGCGCGGACCGGCGGCGGCTGAAGTGATTGACAGAAATCACGCGAGGAGCGTCGATGACCACTCCGATTAGCGTCGTGGGCGACGCGGCGCCGCGGCGCCGCGCGGTGAGCGAGCCGGCGCGCGATCCCCTGATGGACCGGCTCTCGTCGCTGTGCCGCGACCGCGGGCTGGCCGGGCTGGCGGCGCGGCTCGGGG
>Ga0272446_1001048_pt1 | contig 41474 bp, 39 predicted proteins | sample YNPCB0061_FD_194587 | JGI IMG/M metagenome (GOLD analysis project Ga0272446, IMG submission 194587) | Hot spring microbial mat communities from Yellowstone National Park, WY, United States - YNP-CB-006-1 | ecosystem: Environmental > Aquatic > Thermal springs > Hot (42-90C) > Sediment | place...
GGTGAGAGAGCGCTGAATGGCTGCAAACCACCAAATCCGGCAGTGCGCGCTGAGATTGACTGGAAGATCGCCAGAATTGCCTGCCGGTGCAGCGGTTCACTGGCCATCACGCGGCCCGGCTGGCGCTCGGCAAGGAACAGGCCAAGCCCACCTACCAGTACGAGCACGACAACAACGACCAGCGTAATCCGTGTGTGGAGCGAGAACGTGCGGGCACGCCAGAAAGCGAGCAATTCGGCCAGCACCGGAATGCCAAGCCCGCCAAGAAAGATGAGCGCGCCCAGGATGGCAAGTGTGACACTGTCGTTGGGAATGCCATACGGATATTGTGGTAATCCGCTGAAGAGATCAAAACCTGCGTTGCAGAATGCCGATACAGCATGGAAGAGTGCGTAGAGCAAGGCGCGTTGTGTTCCGAGCTCGTTGTGCCAGTGAATCCATAGAAATCCTGCGCCGACGGCCTCAATGAGCACGACCGTCAGGAGCACGCGCCGCACGAGTTGCACAATAGCGCCGGGCACCAGCAACCCCATCGAGTCGGTCAGCGCCAGCCGGTCTGTGAGCGACACGCGGCGCCCGAGCAGCTGAAAGGCGATCACTGCCACAACCATAAAACCGACGCCACCGGTCTGGATCAACGCCAGCAGGACGATCTTTCCGGCCAGGCTCAGGTCGCTCACCGGCGTAATGATGGAGAGACCTGTCACACTCAGGGCCGACACGGCGGTGAACAACGCCTCATTCCAGGTCAGTGGCTCGCTGGTGGCCATCCAGGGCAACATCAATGTCAGGGTGCCGATGGTGATCAGGAGCGCCAGGCCAATCACAAGGCGCAAGGCGATCGGTGCCTGGCGTCGCCGGGAAGGCATCCGCACTGAGGTGCGCGAGGGGGATATCATTTGAGCTCAGAGATGCGTGTAATACCGCTATTCTCGCCGATGACCGCCAGCAGATCTCCCTGGGAGAAGGTGTAATCCGGTGCCGGAAAGACTGTCAGATGCTCGCCACGTTTGACTGCCAGCACCGTCACGCCGAAGCGCCGGCGCAGGTCACATTCGCGCAGGGTATGCCCCACGAGCGACGACGGTGCACGCAGTTCGGTAATGCTATGCTCAACGCCCAGGGCGATCTGGTCAACCATCCCGGGTGCGGCGAGCTCCTGCGCCAGGCGGCAACCCGCTTCGTGTTCCGGCAGAATGACGCGATCGGCGCCGACCCGCAGCAGGATCGTGCGCTGGCGATCGGTCGTCGCCTTGCAGATCACGTGGGGAACGCCGAGCGCCTTGACAGCCACGGTTGTGAGGAGATTCGCCTCGAAGTTGGAACCGATCGCAATGACGACCGTGTCGAACGACGGGATATCCACCGCGCGCAGCGCCTGTTCATCGGTCGAGTCCAGCGCAACGGTCTGCGTGAGTTGATCCGCAAGTGACTGGACAATCGCGCGGTCGCGGTCGATCCCGAGAACACTAAAGCCGCGTTCAGCGAGGGTGCGTGCCAGGCTGCTGCCAAAGCGCCCCAGGCCGATGACGGCGAATTCCGGTTTTCCATTCAGACGAGGCACAATGACGCCCTGCTCACCAGTGACGGTTCCATGTGTGTCAGGCGGTAGTCATTGAATGATGGCCGGATAGATCAGCATAAGGGCGCACCGGTATGTGCGCCCTCAGCGAGCGACGAACACGTTCAGATTGCGAGGCATGTGACCGTGCGCTTGATTCCGGGAATGCCGTGCAGTTCGTTCATCACCAAGCGCCCGATGTCGCGCTGATCCGGCGTCTCGATCGTGACGATAATGTCGTACGGCCCCGTGACCGGGTCAGCAACTGATATCCCTTTAATCGAGCGCAAGGTTGCGATAACGGAGCCGACCTGGCCAGCCTCGGCTTCAATCAAAACATAAGCTCGAGCAAGCATGACGCACCTCCGCCCTGAACACAACTACGCGTTGTGGATGCTGGAACGCTATGTAATGCGCAATGCAGGAAGCTACCCGTGCAGAGCGTTCAGCGAAGTTCGAAGTCACAAGGCCACCCGCAGCGCCGTGCGGTACGTCGCGAACGGTACGCCACCGTTACATGCCGGGTCTCTGCTGAGCGTGTGATTCGCTGTTCCATCCTGCTGGGGCAGCACTCCATACATACACTATTATAGCACAGAGCAGCCTGGTTCTGACGATACGTAATGACGCAATGCGCATGGTGCCGGATGAAGGAATGACGCAGCGCATCTGGCGCAGTTGACGCCGATGCTTGCTCTGCGGTATCATACGAGCGTGCGCTCGCTGAGCGCCGGCAGGTGATGTCGACGACACTTCGAGAGGAGCCTCGACCATGCGCAATATACTGGGCGCGCTGGCATTTCTGATCGGCCTGGGCATCGGCATGATTGGTGGAGCAGCGTTGCTGGCGTATGCCTACCAGGCCGCCGGTCTCTATCCACCTGATGATGCCACGATCAAGTTCATCGCGCGTGAGCGTGGCTGGCTACGTGACGATGTCTAGTACGCTGAAGCGCAGATTCGCCTGCGGGTGACACCGCGGCGTGGTGGGCTGAAGCCTGCAGAGAACCGGATACGGCCTTCCAGGAAACTGTACGAGTATCGTTGCCGCCGGGAATACTGGTCGCTGCCGCCGGGTGCCGTACGATGTACCCGGTGGTGTGATAGGAGCGAGCCGCCCGTTATAGGGCGCTGCTGCATCGCTCGATGCGCGAACCCTTCAGCCGGGTTTGTGTATGACCTGAGCGCATGCGAAGGAGCATGGAGCAATGGATGAAGCAATGGACAGACCCTGGTTTACGAGTTATGAACCGCGTGTGCCGCGATCGATCGAGATCCCCGACGTTACTCTCAACTACTTTCTGGCAGAAAGCACCCGCAAGTATCCGTACAACACGGCAACCAACTTTGTCTTGAGCTACCTGGCGCGCCGTTTGCTGACCGTCGGCGGGAAGATGACTTACCAGAAGCTCAACGAGATGGTTGATCGTTTCGCAAATGCACTCTATCAATTAGGGGTGCGTAAAGGCGATCGCGTTGCGTTGATGTTGCCCAATTCGCCTCACTATGTCATTGCATTCTTCGCCGCGATGCGTATCGGTGCGATTATCGTCAATAATAACCCGACGTATACTGCTCGCGAACTGAAGCATCAACTGGTCGACAGCGGCGCCGAGACGATCATTCTGCTGAACCTGTTCTACCCGCGCTTGCAGGAGATCCGCGCCGAAACGCCCCTCAAACGGGTGATCGTGGCTCACGTGTTCGATACCCTTGGCCCGCTCTCCCGCTTCCTTGTCCACGCCAAGCAGAGCAAACAGCCCGAGTGGGTGGATGTCAGCCAGGATAAAAGTATCTATCTGTTTCAGCATCTGCTTGAACGCTATGGCCCGAATCCGCCCGCGGTCGAGGTCGTCCCCGATGACACAGCCTTGCTCCAGTATACCGGCGGTACGACCGGCCTGCCGAAGGCGGCGATGCTCTCACATCGCAACCTGGTGGCCAATACATTGCAGGTGGCTTCCTGGCTCACTGATACCAACCCCGGCGCCGAGAAGATGATGTGCGCCATCCCCTTCTTTCACGTGTATGGTATGACCGTCGCGATGATCTTTGGCCTGTACCTGGGTGGCGAGTTGACGATTGTTCCCAATCCGCGCGAGCTTGATCACGTGATGGATGTGATTCAACACGAGCGCTCTTCCTTGTTCCCTGGCGTGCCGGCGATGTATATTCGCATTGTCAACCATCCGCGCATCAGCGAGTATGATCTGAAGTCGGTCAAGGCCTGCATTAGCGGTTCTGCACCACTGCCGATTGAGGTGCAGGAGCAGTTTGGCCAGATCACTGGTGGCCGGCTGGTTGAGGGCTTCGGTATGACCGAGTTGTCGCCGGTCTCGCATTGTAATCCCGTATTCGGTACGCGCAAGAAAGGGTCGATCGGCATCCCGCTGCCGGATGTTGATGCCAAGATCGTGGACCTGGAGACGGGCGAGGATATTCCCTTTGGCTCTGATAAGGAAGGTGAATTGCTCGTTCGTGGCCCGATGGTGATGCAGGGGTACTGGAATCGCCCCGATGAGACAGCTGTGACGATCACGCCTGATGGCTGGCTGCGTACCGGCGACATCTGCAAAGTTGACAGTGATGGCTACTTCTATATTGTCGATCGCAAGAAAGATATGATGATCGCCTCAGGGTACAAGGTGCTGCCGCGCGATGTTGAAGAGGTGCTGTTTACGCATCCCAAGGTGCTTGAGGCGGTGGTTGTGGGCATTCCTCATCCGACACGCGGCGATGATACCGTCAAGGCGTTCATCGTCCTCAAACCGGGTGTCACGGCTACTGCCGATGAGATCCGCGACTTCTGCAAACAGCAACTGGCTCCCTACAAGGTGCCGCGCGAAGTGGAGTTCCGCGACGAACTGCCGAAAACAATGGTCGGCAAGGTGTTGCGCCGCGTGTTGATTGATGAAGAGAAGGCGAAACTTGCTGTGGCAGGCGAGCCGAAGGTGGAGGCAGTCGGGGCAAAAGTTGCCGGAACATAGTATCAATACCGGCGCGTAGTTGTTGGTGTCCGGATGCCTGCCGTGAGCCTGTGCCACGATGGAACGGGCATTCGTGCAACGGCTCTCGATTGATAGGCGACAGGCAAGCGTTTTTCTGCAGGTCTGTCGCCTATCAATGCATCATCTGGCTTCTTTGCAATACCGGGTAGCCTTCGATCGTACGGAATGACCGGACCCTGAGGAGGCGTGCAGCGGCATATCGAAGGGTGCATGTCGTCGCTCCTGATCGTTGAATGGCTGAATGCAACCGGGTATAACCTGTGTCAGTGCCATGCCGGTCTCATACGCAGAACAGACACCGCTCACATGCCCGAACTGTGCGACGCAGTTCGATGCGACCATCTGGATGCTGCTCGATACGGGTGAGCGTCCGGATCTTGCTGAGAACTTGCTGGAAGGAACGCTGAATGTCGTGACCTGCCCGAACTGCCGTTACAGCGATACGGCTGGTGGGCCACTGCTCATTCACGATCCCGGCGGGCGCAGGGTCTATTTCGCTGCACCTGCGGGTGCGGCGGAGCATCTCTGGCGCGAACAGGCCCAGGCGCTGCTCTATGTCCTCATTGGCAGCTTACCTGAGGAGGCGCGCCAGCCGTACCTGGGTGATGTGCAGGTGGAAGTGGACATGGATGGCGTCCGTCGCGCCATGGCGCGTCGCGGGCGGCGCTTTGCACCACGCCTGCCAGAGGAGCCACTCGCGCTGGAGCAGATGAGTGTGCCGCCTGTGCCTGCCGCTCCATCTCTGCCGGTTCCTGAGGCTGGATCGGTCGTTGCCGCCATTGAGGAATTGCTCAGCGCAGATACGCCTGCCGAACTGATCGCGATCGCCGCCCGGCGCCCGGAAGTGACGACCATCCATGCCGATGAGGTGTTTGAGCAACTCATCGTGACCGCTCGCGCGCAGGGTGAGCATGACGTGGCGCACGCCCTGGTTGAGGCGCGCCTCGTGCTGCGTGATTTGCGCGCCGGCCAGAGCGCCGAGGCCGGTACAAGGCGCGTGCATACCGGCGAGGATGGGATGATTGGCACTGGCGTGGCAGTCAGGCCGCCACCAACTGCCCCCGCGATGCCGCACCTCGCGGAGGCCGCCTATCAAGCGTTGCTGCTTACTGATGGGCCTGACTCACTGCATGATGCCGTGTGTGATTACCCTGTGTTGCTGGAGCCCTGGGTTGACGATGAGCTTGCCTGGCGGGTGGATCATGCGCTTGATGACGGCAACGAGCGACTTGCGCAACTGATTGAGGCGTACCGTGACGCTCTGGCACAGATGCGCGCCGAACTCACCAGTGCCGATGAGTTAGGGCGCGCGATCGACGCGCTGCTCCGTGCGGGTCATGCAGCCGAGATGCTCCTTGCTGTGATCGGCGAATATCCTGCACTACTTACTGAAGCGGCGCAGGATGCACTGTTCGAACTTGCGGCGGGTGCCCGTATGCGCGGTGATGCCGCGCTGGCGGAACATGCCATTGAATGCCGCGCCATGCTCCGTAGTGTTCGTGAGGGCCTTCAGGAGGAGCTATGATCGAGTTCTTTGAATTTCAGATGCGCACGCGGTTGCTCTACAAAACTGGTCTGGCAGGTGAACTTGCCGATGAAGTGGCTCAACTCGGACGGTCTCGCGCCCTGCTGGTGGCTGATCCTGGTGTTGTACAGGCCGGCTTGCTCGACAGGGTGCGCCAGGGCCTGGGGGGCGCAGTGACGGTGGTCGGTATGTTCACCGACGTGCCATCCGACTCGTCGGTTGCGACCGTCGAACGCGGCGCCGCCGCTGTACGCGATTCCGGGGCGGATCTTCTGGTTGCGGTCGGTGGCGGCTCAGCGCTTGATACGGCGAAGGCGATGCGTATTCTCCTGACGGAAGGGGGGACGCTCTACGACTACCAGGGCGCCAACCTGCTCAATCGTCCCCTCTTTCCGATGATTGCGATTCCGACCACGGCCGGTACCGGGAGCGAAGTGACGCCAGTGGCCGTCATTCGTGATGAGCAGTCGGAGCAAAAACTGTTCTTTGTCAGCCCGTACATTGGCCCGGAGATGGCCGTGCTTGATCCTGAAATGACGCGCACGCTGCCTCCGCGCCTGACGGCCGCCACCGGCATGGATGCACTCAGCCACGCAATCGAAACCTTTGTCGGCATCGGCGCCAACCCGATCACGGACAGTCTGGCATTGCAGGCGATTGATATGATCTCGAACTATCTGCGTGCGGCGACCCATAGCGGCAACGACCTCGAAGCGCGCGGACAGATGCTGGTTGCAGCAACGATCGCAGGTATTGCATTCTCAACCACAGGTATTGGCGTCAATACCGGTATTGTTCATGCTGTTTCACACACCGTTGGTGCGGCGCATCACATTCATCACGGCACGGCCAACTCAATCATGCTGCCGCATGGCATGCGCTTCAATGCAGCAGTTGTGCCAAACCGGCTTGTGCGCATTGCCCGCGCAATGGGGGTCAACGCAGGTGGGCGACCTGAAGAGGCGGTCATCGCTGACGGAATAGCTGCAGTTGCCAAGCTTGCGGAAGATTGCGGCCTGCCAACCCGCCTGCGCGATGTCGGTATTTCTCAGGATGCCCTGCCGGCCCTCGCGGAAGGCACGCTGATGGATGGCGCGATCATGAGCAATCCGCGTCCGGTCGAGTATGACGACGCACTTGCTCTCCTTCGCGCTGCCTGGTAGATCGGCAATCTCGGGCCAGATGATCGTCTGCCGCCTGCCGGCAACGTATCTCCGCAGCACGATAGTAGCGGTATCTCCTATGCGAATGATTGCGCATTGGAGATAGCCGTGGGTGACAATGCCACGCTGGTTGGCACCAATTCACGTGCGCGGCTCCTGGGCATGGTGCTGGTGAATGTCAGCACGGCGTTGCTGCTGGCCATGCTCTATCTTGGCTGTCTCGTCGTCTTGCCGTGGTTCGGGATGCGCGATCGGGCAACCGTCCATATGGCCGCGTCGGTCAGCCTGGCGGTTGCGGTCATCCCGTTACGGCGCCGGCTGGTGGCGATCAGCAATCGCATGCTACGGCTGCGCTGGCAGGATAGCGAAGAGATACTGCGCGAATTCGGCGCGGCGCTCAGCCGTACCATCGAGCCGGAAGCATTGCGTACGTTGCTGGTGGAAGACTTGCCGCGACGGCTGCGATTGCGCGGCGCCACCCTCTGGATGCTCGAGCCGCCTGATGATCGCGTCTTCAGCGCTATCGGCCAGGACGCGCACATACCCGGAGCAACCTTGCTCGCCCAGGGCGCGAGTGCCAGCAAGGTGCGAGTCTGCACCGAGTATGTGCGCATACCTCCTCTCGCCGATGCCGAATGGGTGGCGCCGTTTGTGTCCCAGGGTGTTCACCTGGTCATCCCCCTGCGGGTGAGCAATCGCCTGGTTGGTATCTACGGCTGCGGCCCGCCGATCAACCGGCGCGATTATCCACGGCATGTTACCAGCCTGCTGGTGATGCTTGCACCTGCGGTGGCCAGCGCGCTGGAAAACGCGCGCGCCTACACGGAAATTGCGCGCCTGAACGCGCAACTCCATGCGCTCGACAAGCTCAAGGATGAGTTCATTGAGCATGTGGGACACGAATTGCGCACACCGGTGACCAGCCTGTCGCTGGCGCTCCAGTTGCTCACGCGGCAGCCCGAACTGGTACGCGAGCTCAGCCAGGTTGTGCACAGCAGTATTGCGCAACTCGAGGTGCTGGCTGATCGAGTGTTGCTGCTGGATCACTACCTTGAGGATCCGGCGGCAAGCTTACGGCGGGCATCAGCATCCATTGAGTTGCTGCCATTGCTGGAAGAGATCGCCGATGCGTTTGCTCCCATGGCGCATGCGAAAGGGCTGCACCTTCGCATTCAGTCGCCTGAGGGCCTGGCGGCGTGGGGTGAAGCCGCCACACTGCGGCGTGCGCTGCATGAGGTCATCGACAATGCCATTCGTTACAGCGATGCGGGAACGGTGACCCTCGCCGCCCAGGTTCGCGATGGCCTGGCCGTCATTACGGTCGAGGATCAGGGGCCGGGCATTCCGGCTGATGAACGCGATCTGCTGTTCAACGCCTTCTACCGTGGGCGGCGAACACGCGCACTCGCAGAGAAGCCAGGCGCCGGGCTCGGCTTGAGCCTGGCGCGGCGCGACATCGAAGCGCTTGGTGGTCAGATCTGGCTGGAACGTACCAGCTTTGAAGGTTCGGCCATGTGTGTGGCGCTGCCCGCAGTTGCATTGTCGTGTGAAGAAATCGGCGCTACCTGATCGGCGGCGCTACGCCGATATCACCTCCAACCGCCACATGACGCGGTAGCCGCGCAGTCACACGACTGACCAGGAGGTTCTCATCATAACACCGCTCGGCGTAGAGGCAGCTGAGAGCCCAGAGATGGCTCAGATGCAGCCGGGTGAATACGCGACCGTCGCCAAGATCGCGATCGGCGAGCACGCGGGGGAGTAGACGGTCAATCAATGCATCAAGCTCGGCAGTAGACATGAGGCTACCCCTTGTTGTGGGTGCGATTCATGGCACGATTTTTGGCAGGCAATGCATGCTTGTCAGGTATTTATCAGGTCTCTATTGTAGCACACTCCTGGGAAACATCCAGCCTGACGGCGCCTCGTGTGGCAAACTGTGACAATTGAGTCATCTTCCAGCATCACCAGCGAGATGTTCAACGCAACAAGCAGCGGTGTGCGGCTGAGCCGCACACCGCTACAGTGCCTCGCCCTGGTGGCGGGCGACTGCTTGCCATTAGTCGTCGCCGTGATACTTGAAGGATACTTTCAGTTTGGTGCGGAACATGATAGTCTTGCCGTCCTCCAGGTGGATGTCCATAGCGACAACTTCTCCGACCCGCAGGTCGCGCAGGCTGTGCGAGGCTGTTTCAATTGCGGTGGCGGCCGCCTTCTCCCACGACTCGTGGCTCGTTCCAACCAACTCGATCACTTTGTACACGCTCTCGGACATGGTACCCTCCTTTGTTCAAAGATGCCGCTAACTGTGATTCAGAAGCGCCCTGCCAGCATGCCGGCATCGCGCTCGAACTCGGTCACAATCGGCCGCACCAGCCGGATAAAGTCATCACAACGCATGCTGATGGCATCTTGATGCGTTCCCGCCTGGAACATGATCGTTTCAGATTCGGTCAGTGCGCGATCCATGTAGACCGGCATGCCGTAGAGGTTGCCAAACGGTGGCATGGCTCCGGGCTCGCAATCGGTGAAGACCGTGGCAAACTCACGCTCGTCAGCAAGGCAGATCTCGCGCGCACCGATCGCTTCGGTCAGGCGTGCCAGGTCAGCGCGCGTGTCGGCGGGCAGCATGAGCATCGCCATGTGCCCATCAATGAACACGATGACAACTTTCGCGAATGTGTGGGGTGGAACGTGTTCGTAAGCGGCGACATCGTGAGCGGTATACGCGGTGGGATGATGGTAGGTCGTGTACGATACGTGGTGCTCGCGCAGAAATGCGCCAAGTCGTTCGATACACGTCATCGTAGCACCTCCTTGTGCTCGTTCATCCCTTAATGTACATGAGACTACGCGGTATACCAGGGCAGAAGCAGTGACCTGGAGAGAATGTTCATTCACCGAAAGTACGCCGGTGTGCGTGTAGTACTTCGATCCCACCTGATCTGCTGGACACCATACCTCGCAGCTCTCCGCAAACAGGACCGCTGGTGGATTGTCTGACCTGCCCGGGCATTCGTACGATATGTCAACGGGTCGCCATTGCCGGGCTGGTGTTGCTGTGCAGCCTGAAGGAGCAATGATGCGAGGTGCGACACAGAATATCATTGCTATATGTGCAGCCGCCGCCATCATACTTCTTGGCGCGGGGGTGGTTCGCTCTCACCTGAACCCTGCCACCAGTTCCCTGCCGGCGTATGCTGGAGGATACCGCGTCGATCGGATCTCGTATGGGCTGGATCCGGCAGATCCTTCGCGGCTCCTCTCGGTCCGCTTCCGCTTTACACCTGCGACCGCCGGAAATTACACCATCCGTGCCAGAGTGGTTCGTAGCAGCGCGAGTTATGTTCCCTGCCGCCGGACAGATTCGCCGCCGGATCAGTGGATCTGCCCGCTTGCAGGGATCGCGGTACGATCCGCCGATGAGCTCGACATCGTTGTCGAAGAGGTACGGCCCTCCACCTATTCTCTCTACCTGCCGATTGTGTTGCGGCAGTGAGCGACAGATTGATGATACCCCCCACCGATGGAATAGAACCATTCTCAGGAAAAGCGTGAACAGGGACGCGTGGTCATAACTGTTCACCCGTCCCTGGAAATGGTGTTTTCCGCCGGCGGGGCGACGTGATCTGGCGCTGGCGCAAGCCTTCCAGCCGCCGGTTCTCTATTTCGGGGGCCTCCCCAAAACCCTCGACCGTGCACAGATACGCTCCTTCCTACTTTTGACGACGACCGGCATTACTGGTATGCTTTGAAGCATTCGCGAAACCTGTATGGATGATGATCTATGGCAACGATCCTGGATGAACTCCACTGGCGTGGCCTGCTGTACAATAGTAGCGATGGCCTCGCCGAGGTGCTGACACGCGAGCATGTCACGCTGTACATTGGCTTCGATCCCAGCGCCAGCAGCTTGCATATTGGCCACCTGGTGCCGCTGCTCACGCTTGCCCGCTTTCAACGTTTCGGCCATACGCCAATTGCGCTGGCGGGCGGTGGTACCGGCCTGATCGGCGACCCGAGCGGCAGAACACAGGAACGCCAGCTCCTGAGCAAAGCGCAGGTCGAAGAGAATGTTGAGGCGATTAAACGCCAGCTTGCCCAGTTCATTGATTTTGATGCGCAGGCGAACCCTGCCAGGTTGATCAACAATGCCGACTGGCTGACGCGCCTGTCGTTGATGGATTTCCTGCGTGATACCGGCAAGCACCTGACGGTCAACTACATGCTGGCGAAAGACTCAGTGCGCTCGCGCCTGTCCAGCGAAACTGGAATCTCGTTTACCGAGTTTAGCTACATGTTGCTCCAGGCCTATGATTTCGCCTATCTTTTCGAGCACCATGGCTGCACGGTGCAGGCCGGCGGCAGTGATCAGTGGGGGAACATTACAGCGGGGATTGAGTTAATCCGCCGTGTCCATGGCAAGAAAGCCTATGGCGTCGTGTACCCGCTGGTGACAAAGGCGGATGGCACGAAGTTTGGCAAGAGCGAGACAGGTACCGTATGGCTCGATGCACAACGAACATCGCCGTACCGTTTCTACCAGTTCTGGTACAACACCGACGATGCCGATGCGGTGCGTTACCTCAAGTATTTCACATCGTTGACCGCTGCCGAGATTCAGGGACTGGAGCAGGAAACGGCAGCGCAGCCGGAGCGCCGGGCAGCGCAACTGCACCTGGCGCGCGAGGTCACGCGCCTGGTGCACGGTGATGCAGCGCTGGCACGCGCCGAAGAGGCGGCCCGGGCGCTGTTCGGTGGTGTGTTGAGCAGTCTGACTGCCAGTGATGTGCAGGATATCTTCGACGATGTGCCGTCCATAACGGTGCCGCGCCACGACCTGGAGGGAGATGGCCTGGCACTGGTTGATGCGCTGCTGCGTTGTGGCATTGCAACCTCGAAGAGTGATGCGCGACGTGCGATCGAAGGGGGCGGCATCTATGTCAATAACCTTCAGCATGCCGATGCCGGGCGTCGCCTGACGCTGAATGACAGCATTGATGGTCAGTTCATCGTGTTGCGCAAAGGCCGGAAGAACTATTACCTGATGCGGCTGGCGTAATCCCTGACATAGGTGCAGGTGATCTGTTGTCCAGGGTGAGGCTTCCTCGCCCTGTATGCTTTGTGTACTGCATGCATCACTTTTGTAAACCTTGACTTTACCTTTTGAATCTACTATAGTTAGCGCAGATTTGAGGAGATTTGACTAGAATCTGGTGCGTCCATGATCACGACGCCTCCGTCGTCGGTGGCGACGATGCCCCCTGACGCTCTGCCGCACATTGTGGTGGTTGGCGGTGGGATCAGCGGTCTGAGCGCGGCTTATGAACTCGGTCGTAGTACGCACTCTGCTGCGCCGCCGGTAGCGGTAACGCTGATCGAGCGCGAACCGCGCCTGGGGGGAAAGATTGTCACGGAACATAGCGGGCCGTTTCTGATCGAGGGTGGGCCAGATTCATTTATGGCGCAAAAGCCATGGGCCGCTGAACTGGCGCGCGAGCTTGGCCTGGGTGACGAATTGATGGTCGCCTCGCCAATGCGACGCACCACCTGGGTGCTGGTGCGTGGCCGGCCGCAGCCACTCCCCGAAGGGATGCTGCTCATTGTCCCGACACGCATTGCTCCCTTTGCGTTTTCGCCACTGATCTCGCCACTTGGTAAATTGCGCATGGCGCTCGATCTGGTTGTACCGGCGCGCCGCGATGATGGTGATGAGACGCTGGCGGATTTCATCCGGCGCCGCCTGGGCACTGAGGCGCTCGATCGCCTGGCCGAACCGATCCTCTCCGGCATCAATAGCGCCGAGTGCGAACGCCAGAGTATCATGGCGACGTTTCCGCGCTTCCGCGACCTCGAGAAGCGTTACGGCAGCCTGATCCGCGGCATGCTCGCTGCGCGGCGCAATGCGCCCAGGGAGCCATCCGCCCACCAGTCGCCATTCATGACCTTGCGCAACGGGATGAGTGCGCTCGTTGAACGCCTTGAGCAACGCCTGACCGCGCGTATCTTCACCGGCTCCACGGTGGTGACCCTGGCGCACCGGCCGGCTGCCGCTCGACCGTATCATCTGTGCCTCGATGATGGTACGGCGCTGGATGCCGATGCGGTCATTCTTGCCACTCCGTCCTTTGTCGCAGCCGACCTGACTGCGCCGGGCTTTCCTGAGCTGGCGGCTGCCTTGCGCGCCATTCGCTATGTTTCGACGGCTACTGTCTCGTTCGTATACCGGCGCGCCGATACCGGCAATCTGCTGGATGGCTACGGGCTCGTGATTCCACGTGGTGAGCAACGCCAGATCAATGCCTGCACGTTGTCGTCGGTCAAGTTTCGCCACCGCGCTCCCGATGAGTTTCTCCTGTTGCGTTGCTTCGTTGGCGGATCGCGCCGTCCGGAATTGCCGGCGCGCGAGGACGACGAACTGGTGGCACTGGCGCGAACCGAGATTCGCGAGATATTTGGCGTTTCTGCCGAGCCGGTGCTGTCGCGAGTCTATCGCTGGCCTAATGGTAACCCCCAGTATGATGTGGGTCATCTGGGGCACATCGAGGCTCTCGAGCGACTCTGTCCCGAAGGGTTGTTCCTGGCTGGCGCGGCATATCGCGGCGTTGGCGTTCCTGATTGCATCAAACAGGGGCGCGAGGCGGCACGCAAGGCGCTGATGGTGGTGTCTGCGGCCCATGCTGTAGCTGGATCATCATTATGATCACCAATTCTGATCCAACGTCAGACGACTGGCTCTCACTGGCCGAGGCCAGTGCACTGCTCGGGGTCGCGGCCTCAACTTTGCGGCGCTGGGGCGATGCCGGCAAGGTGCCGATGAAGCGCACCCTCGGTGGACACCGGCGCTTTTCACGCGCCGGTCTGCAGCACCTTGATGCTGCACAGATCCATGCAAGCACACCTGCGCCTGCATCCCCACTGCTCCAGTTCGATGCCCATGCAATGTCGCGCGCCAACTGGCATACGCGCTTCGTGACCCGTTCCGATACCGACCGCATGCGTGGCCTTGGGCAGCGCCTGCTCGGCTTGCTCATTCAGTATATCAATCGTCACGAAGAGGATGCCCGCTTCCTCAATGAAGCGCGAACCGTCGGCAGCAGCTACGGCCGTGAGACCCGCGAGGCCGGCCTGAGCATGCACGATACAGTCGAGGCGTTTCTGTTCTTTCGTCGTTCATTTTCGCGCCTGGCTCTCCCGGTTCCCGGGATCGCGCAACCGAACGACATTGATCAGGCAGCCGCACTCCATATGCGCATTGATCGCTTTATGGACGCCATACTGCTCGGTGCGATTGACGGTTATGAGCAACAGTAGTCGAGGAACTCAGGTATGCAGCTCACCCTGATCGGTGTTCACCAGCGAAACACGCCAGTGACCGTGCGGGAGCGCCTGGCCTTTGGCCTGGGTGAATTGCCCGAAGCGCTGCTTGCGCTCCACGCGCGCGTCGATGAGGGGTTCATTCTTTCGACGTGTAACCGGGTCGAGGTCTGTGCCGTGACGCACGATAGGGTCTCCGGCGAGGGCGCGCTTTCATCCTTTCTGGCAGCTCAGCGTGGCATAAGTGAGACGGCTTTCGCCTCGTCGCTGTATGTTCATCAGGATGCTGCGGTGGTGCGTCACCTCTACCGCCTGGCAGCTGGCCTTGATTCGATGGTGCTGGGTGAAAACCAGATCGTCGGCCAGTTGAAAGAAGCCCTCGCGATTGCGCACGCGGCCGGGACGGTTGGCCCGGTGCTGCACCGCGTGCTTCATGGCGCACTGGCTGCCGGCAAACATGTGCGCACGCAGACGGGTATTGCCGCCGGACGTGTATCGGTCGTGTCGGTGGCAATCGATCTGGCGCGCCACTTCCCTGGCTTGCTGGCGCGCGGGCGCATCCTGATCGTGGGCGCGGGTCGCATGGCCGAACTGGCATTGAAGCATCTGCACGTCGAGGCGGGCGCCGCGATCACGGTGGTGAATCGCACCGATGAACGGGCGGCGACCCTGGCGCAACGCTATGGTGTTGCCTGGCGACCGTTCAGCGAACTGGAAGGCGCACTGGCGGGCAGCGATATGGTGTTGAGTTGCACTGCCGCGCCGGGCATCGTCATCCCAATGCATGCCGTGGTGCACGCCGCGGCAGGACGCGCCACACCGCTGTTGCTCTTCGATCTGGCGGTTCCGCGGGACATTGACCAGGAGGTAGCCGGCATCCCCGGCGTGCAACTGTTCGATGTTGATGCGCTCGAACCAGTATGCAGCGCAAACCGTGCGACTCGCGCAGCAGAAATGCAACGCGCCGAGGCGCTGGTCGATGAAGCGGTGGCGAAGTTTATGGAATGGTGGGCCATCCAGCAGGCGGTGCCAACGATCCGCGCCCTGCGTGAACGCGCCGAGGCGATCCGCGACGCCGAGATTCGACGGGCGCTGGCGCGCTGCCCCGAACTGTCGTCCCAACAGCGCGATACGGTTGTGGCGCTCAGCTCGGCAATCATCAACAAGTTGCTGCATGAGCCTATCGTTGCGCTGCGCGATCCGGACGGCGGAGGCGAACTGTTGACCGCAGTGCGGCGCCTGTTTAATATCGCGCCGTTGCCGGAAGATACATATACCGGTTATGCCAATTCCCGTTGAATTGCTCTGCCGAAGGCAAACGAGCCAGGTGCGCGCCGCGAGAGATGGCGACCACGTAACACGTGCTACCTGAAAAGGAGCACCTGATTCGCGAGCCTGTCCTGATCGCACGATGGAAAGGAGTCCACGCCCATGCAGGGGCAGCACGAAGCACCTGCCGTTCCGTGGTTTGTCCAGTTCACGGCTTTCAAAGTCGACCCTGCCTGGCGTCGCATGGCGCAGGCCGGGCGCGCCGATGGACGAGAGATATTCGCCGGTGTACTTGACAACTATGCTCCGGATATTGCCACCTGGGCCTATAGCGGTATCGGCATGAAGATCGGTGTCGATCTGCTTCTCTGGCGGCGTGGCATCGATCCAAGAGGCATGCAGGAAATGACGGCGCGCCTGCTCACGAGTGGTATGGGCAGCTACTGTGAGATTACGTACCAGCTCTTCGGCTATACCCGTCCATCCACCTACACCCGCCGACCGACCAGCCAGGAGCAGGCGATCGATCTGGATGATCGCCAGACATACCTGATTGTCTACCCGTTCAGCAAGACGACCGAGTGGTACCTCACGAGTCGCGACGCGCGCCAGGGCATGATGAACGAACATATGCGCGTCGGGCATGAGTATGCCGACATTCGCCAGGTGCTGTTGTATGCCACCGGCATTGATGACCAGGAGTTTGTCGTGGCGTATGAGACCGAAGACCTGCCGCGCTTCAGCCAGCTGGTGACCGATCTCCGCGCCACCGAAGCGCGCCGCTACACGTTGCGCGACACACCGATCATTACCGCGATTCACCGGCCATTGCGCGAGGCGCTGGCCCTGATTGGATGAGTTACGATGCATTATCGTTTTCTGGCGGCATGCCGCCGTGAGCGTACCGATGTGACGCCGGTCTGGTTCATGCGCCAGGCGGGGCGTTATATGCCGGAATACCGGGCGGTGCGCGAGCGCTACGGCTTTCTCCAGATGGTCAAGACGCCTGAACTGGCGGCTGAAGTAACACTGCAACCGGTGCGCGCGTTTGCGGTTGATGCCGCCATTGTTTTCGCCGACATTCTGCCGCTGCTGGAAGGAGCTGGTCTCCGCCTGACGTATGAGCACGGTGAGGGACCGGTCATCCACAACCCGTTGCGTGCTCCGGGCGACATTGCCGCATTGCACGATGCCGATCCGCGAGAGACGGTTGCTTACACGCTTGATGCCATTCGCCTGGTCAAACGTGACCTGTCGGGAAAGGTTCCATTGATTGGCTTCAGCGGTGCGCCATTTACCCTTGCGGCCTATGCGATCGAAGGAGGGTCGTCGCGTGACTACCGCCGCACCAAGGTGCTGATGTATACCGAGCCGGAGGCGTGGCGCGCCCTGATGGACCGTCTGACGGGCCTCGTGAGTGCATACCTGATCGCTCAGATCGAGGCTGGTGCCGACGCGGTGCAGATCTTCGACAGCTGGGCCGGTGCGCTGGCACCAGGTGATTATGCCGAGTATGTGCTGCCGTTCGTGCAACGGTGCATTGCCACGGTGCGGGCAGGGTTCGCCCGCGATCCGGCACCGCCGATGATCTATTTCGGCGTCGATCTTGGGGGAATGTCCGGCCTGCTGCGCCAGACCGGCGCAGACGTCATCGGCCTCGACTGGCGCATTACGCTGGATGAGGGATGGGCACAGCTCGGCCCGGGAGTCGCAGTACAGGGCAATCTTGATCCGCACGTGCTCCTGGCCCCCTGGCCCGAGGTGCGTCGCCGCGCCGCCGATATTCTCGATCGTGCCGCAGGTCGCGCCGGGCACATCTTCAACCTGGGCCATGGCATCGTTCCGGAAACGCCGGTTGATACCGTGCGCCGTCTCGCCGAGTTTGTGCATGAGTATTCAGTGGAACGAACGATATGACCAGTTCTTCGCCTCCGACTGGCATCCTCTTGCTTGCCTATGGCACGCCTGAGAGCCTTGATGATATTGAGCCATATTTCACGCACATTCGCGGTGGCCGACCGCCATCACCTGAAGCGCTGGCAAACCTGCGTGAGCGCTACCGGCTGGTTGGTGGCCGCACGCCGCTGAAGGACCTGACCTTTGCCACAGCCGACAGGCTCCAGGCACGCCTCGATGCTGAAGCGCCAGGGCAGTATCGCCTCTTCGTCGGCATGAAACACTGGCATCCGTTCATTGCCGAGGCCGTCCCACAGATCGCTGCTGCAGGCATCCGGGATGTCGTCGCACTGGTGCTGGCGCCGCACTACTCGAAGATGAGCGTAGGTGGTTACCGTGCCTACCTTGACCAGGCGAATGCGGCGCTTGACCAGCCGCTTCAGGTGACATTCATCGAGCGCTGGCACGATCACCCGGGTTTCCGCCGGCTCATTGCCGACCGGATCGTCGCGGCGCGTGCAGAACTTCCGCCAGATATGCACAACGAGGCGCTGGTGCTGTTCAGTGCCCATAGCCTTCCCGAGCGCATCCTTGCGTGGAGCGACCCGTACCCTGCAGAGCTCCGCGAGAGTGCGATGGGTATCGCCAGTCTGCTCGGACTGGCCGACTGGCGTCTGTGCTATCAGAGCGCCGGTATGAGCGGTGAACCCTGGCTCGGCCCCGATATTCTCGATTACCTGGAGGAGTTGCACGGCGAAGGCGTGCGCGCCGTGGTCAGCGCGCCGTTTGGCTTCGTTGCCGATCATCTCGAAGTGTTGTGGGACATTGACCATGAGGCGCAGGAGAAGGCCGCTGAACTGGGAATCGAACTGCGTCGCATCCGTATGCCGAATGCGGACGACGAGTTTGTGGCCGTGCTGGCCGATATTATCGGCGCCGCGAAAAAAGCATGAAGGCGATACTGACCATCGGCACGCGATCCAGCAAGCTCGCGCTGGTTCAGACTCACATGATCCGCGACAGGTTGCAGGTTGCGCATCCTGACCTCACTGTCGCCGTGGAGCACATGACGACCAGGGGCGACATCATTCTCGATCGCCCGCTGAACGCGATTGGTGACAAAGGGTTGTTTGTGGTTGAGATCGAAGAAGCGATGCGTGCAGGGAGGGTTGACCTGGCGGTACATAGCGCAAAGGATCTCCCGTCGGAGTTGCCACCCGACATGACGCTGGCTGCGTGTCCGCGTCGCGCTGATCCGCGCGATGCACTGGTTGCGCGTTCCGGCGCAACCCTCGCGACGCTGCCGCGCGGCGCACGCATCGGCACCAGTAGCCTGCGCCGCGCGTGCCAGCTGCGTTCGATGCGTCCCGACCTCGATATTCTGGATCTGCGCGGCAACGTTGACACGCGCCTGCGCAAATTGCACGATGGTCAGTATGATGCTATTGTGCTGGCAGCCGCCGGGCTGGTACGCCTGGGTCTTGAGAGTGTCATCACCGAGTTGATCGAACCAGATGTCATGATCCCGGCAGTCGGGCAGGGGGTGATCGGCATTGAGGCACGCGCCGGTGACAATCGCGTGCTGCAACGGCTGGCGCCGCTGGAGGATCCGGCGGCCCGCCTGGCAATCACTGTTGAACGCGCGTTTCTTGCGCGGATCGGTGGTGGCTGCCAGGTACCGGTTGGCGCGCTGGCGCGTCTCGAAGGCGAGGAACTCATCCTCGACGGCATGATCGGGACGCGTGATGGGCGTCTGGTGCGTGGCCGGCGCTGCGGCCCGGCTTCCGAACCATCCAGACTCGGGGCGGCGCTGGCTGATGAACTGCTTGATTCTGGCGGGCGGGCGCTGCTGGCTGTAGCGTAAGCTCCAGGAACGCTGCCACTCGCCGAGGAAGCACCGTGGAACCGACCGGCTCATTACAGGGTAAACGGATTGCCATTACTCGCGCTGCCGAGCGCGCCGAGGGATTTGCAGCGGCAATACGTGCGTGTGGCGCCGAGGTGCTGGTATGCCCCACCATCGCCTATGCCCCGCCGGATGACCCGGCGCCGCTTGACGCGGCGCTGCGCGATCTTGATCGGTATGACTGGCTCATGATCACCAGCGCCGCAGCAGTTGATGCGCTGTCGGCCCGGAAGGTGTGGCCGCTTCCTGCGCATATGCGCGTGGCGGCGGTCGGGAAGGCAACCGCCGCTGCCATTGAGGCCTGTGGTGGTTGCGTGGACCTTCTGCCGGCGGAACAGCACGCGGAAGGGTTGCTCGCTGAACTGGGAGAGATGGCCGGGGCGCGCGTACTCCTCCCGTTGGCCGACATTGCGCGTGAGACGCTGGCGGCCGGCCTGCGCGCGCGCGGAGCGGTGGTTGATGTCGTCATTGCCTACCGGACGGTTCCCGGCCCCGGTGTGGAATGTCTGCTCGCGCCGCTCCGCGCGCGCGCGCTGGATGCGGTGGTCTTCAGTAGCCCGTCAACATTGCGCTATATGCTCGATGGATGTGAACGCCTCGGCATTGACCGGCAGACAGCACGTGATTTGCTCGCCGGCGCCGCACTTGTAGCGATCGGTCCTGCAACGGCGCGTGCGCTGGAAGAAGAAGGCCTGGTCGTTAGCGCCCGTGCACCGGTGCCGACGGCGGAAGGTATGATCGCAGCGCTGGTAGAGGCGCTGCAGCGGCGGTTGCTTCACTGATGTTTACGAAAGGAACCCCTCCATGCTTACCCGGCGACCGCGACGGTTGCGCCGTACACCAGCCCTGCGCCAGATGGTGCGCGAGACGACACTCACCGTTGATGATCTGATAGCGCCGTTGTTTGTCGCCGACGGCAGCGGAATCGTCCGTCCCATTGGCTCGATGCCCGGCCAGGCGCAGCGCTCGGTTGACCGGCTCACCAGCGAGCTCGATGCATTGATGGAACTCAAGATACCGGCGGTGTTGCTGTTCGGCATTCCAGCGCACAAAGATGTAACCGGCAGCAGCGGCTGGGATGCAACCGGGCCCGTGCCGCAGGCGATCCGTGCAATCAAGCAGCATGCGCCGGATCTGGCCGTTATTGCTGATGTCTGCCTGTGCGAGTATACAAGCCATGGTCACTGTGGTATCCTGGCCGATGCGCCCGGCAGCGGTGATGTGCTGAATGACCCGACGCTCGAATTGCTTGCGCGCTGTGCCGTGGCCTACGCCGATGCCGGCGCAGATATTGTCGCGCCCAGCGCTATGATGGACGGCCAGGTTGCAGCGATTCGTGCCGCGCTTGACGCCGCCGGTCACGATCAGGTGGCAATCCTGTCATACGCCGCCAAGTTTGCGTCGGCGTTTTACGGTCCCTTCCGTGAGGCAGCCGAGTCTACCCCGGCATTCGGCGACCGCCGCGCCTACCAGATGGACCCGGCCAACGGACGCGAGGCGATGCGCGAGGTGGCGCTAGATGTTGCCGAAGGGGCCGATATGCTGATGGTTAAGCCGGCAGGAGCATACCTTGACGTCATCAGCGCCGTGCGGCAACGGTACGATCTACCGCTGGCGGCATACCAGGTAAGCGGCGAGTATGCCATGATAAAAGCCGCGGCGCAACAGGGCTGGATCGACGAACGCCGTGCGGCGCTCGAAAGCCTGACCGCTATTCGGCGCGCCGGAGCCGATATGATCATTACCTACTTTGCCAGAGATGCAGCGCACTGGATTGCCGGCGGCACATAATATCGCCGATCGACTTGCGCGTGCCTGCTTCCGGAGGGACCAGTATGAAAACCACCTGCTCCGAGGAATTATTCGCCGAGGCTCAGTCGCTGATCCCTGGCGGCGTCAATAGTCCGGTGCGTGCCTTTCGCGCCGTGGGCGGCGTACCGCGTTTCATTGCACGCGGCGAGGGTGCCTTTCTCATCGATGTGGACGGCAATCGCTATATCGATTACGTCTTATCGTGGGGTCCACTCATCCTTGGTCATGCCCATCCGGATGTTGTAGCGGCGGTTGCTGAGCAGGCAGCGCGCGGCACGTCATTTGGTGCACCGACGGAACTTGAGAATGAACTGGCGCGCCTAATTGTATGGGCGATGCCGGCGGTCGAAGTGGTACGTTTTGTTTCGTCAGGCACAGAAGCGACCATGAGCGCGCTACGCCTGGCGCGTGCCGCGACCCGGCGTGATAAGGTCATCAAGTTCGCCGGATGCTACCATGGGCATTTTGATGGTTTTCTTGTTCAGGCTGGCTCAGGTGTGGCAACCCTTGGCCTGCCGGACAGCCCGGGCGTTACTGCGGCAACGGCCGCAGGCACGCTGACTGCGCCGTACAACGATCTCGATGCGGTGGAGACATTGCTCAAGGCCAATCCAGGCGAAGTTGCGGCTATCATGGTTGAGCCGGTCGCCGGCAACATGGGGCTCGTGCTGCCGCAATCCGGCTTTCTGGAAGGGTTGCGTCGCCTGGCCGACGAGCACGGTGCGTTGCTGATCTTCGATGAGGTGATGACCGGCTTTCGTGTGGCGCCTGGCGGAGCCCAGGGACGGTACGGCGTCAGTCCTGATCTGACATGTCTCGGTAAGGTCATAGGCGGTGGATTACCCGCAGCGGCGTATGGTGGCCGGCGCGAACTGATGGAACTGATCGCGCCGGCAGGGCCGGTCTATCAGGCAGGTACGCTCTCCGGCAATCCGCTGGCAATGGCGGCCGGGATCGTCACATTGCGGGCAATCAGTACGCCAGGCGTGTTCGAGCGACTGGAAGCCGCCGCCGCCACCCTGTGCACCGGCTTCGAGCGAGCCGCCGCCGCTGCCGGTGTTCCACTGCGCGCAACATATGCCGGCAGTATGTGGGGCTTCTTCTGTACGGGCGAGCCAGTATACGATTATGCGTCGGCGAAAACATCCGACACTCGCTGTTTTGCCCGTTTCTTCCACGCCATGCTGGAACGTGGCGTGTACCTTGCGCCGGCCCAGTTCGAAGCGGCCTTCCTCTCGCTGGCGCATGATGACGGTATCATTCGTACGACGATTGATGCGGCTAGCGATGCGTTTCGCGCTATCCTCCCGGCTGGTTGACGCTCATCATCGCTCGTTGTTCATCGTGACGCGCCATTGCTTCCCGGATGCGCATACTCTCCCGCTCACGCGCCGTAACCTCGTATGTTCGTGAAACGTCCTTGAAACAAACGCCCGTGTATAGTACGATGACACCAGGTTGATCCACCGCAACATGGACCTCTGGTTATCGTCACCTGTCCGGGCGGGTTCCTGGGGCATCGTGTCATGGCACGGCTTACGTGGGTGAGTTGGAGGGTACAGGAATGAAGCAATCCTATCGAGTGGCAGCCGGCTTCGTGGTGCTGGTGGTTGTCTGGCTCATGGTCGCATCATTGACAACGGCGCGTGCCGGAGCCACGCCGGTTCAGCCGGCAGAGGACATGGGGTTGTTGCCGGCGCAGATGATGGTCGCAAGCGTGGAAAATCCGGCGCCGCTGGCGCCGCTGGCGCAGACCGGCTGGGGTGCATGGGAAGGTGTTCCAGGCGCAGTGCTTGCTACATCGGCGCCTAGCGTCACGACCTGGAGTCGCGATCGGCTGGAGGTGTTTGTACGCGGCGATGGTGGCAACTTGCTCTGGCAGACGTTTGCTGGCGGCAACTGGTCGGGTTGGCGCAATCTTGGCGGGGGTCTTGCCTCGGCGCCGGCGTGTGCAGCCTGGGGATCGAACCGTATGAGTTGTTTCGCCATCCGCCAGGGGAGTGGTGCCGTCTGGCATATGTGGTGGAACGGTGAGCGCTGGAGCGAATGGCAAAACCTGGGTGGCGTCGCCACATCAGCGCCGGCCGCCGTGTCGTGGGGGCCTGGCCTGGTGAGCGTCTTCGTACGTGGAACCGACAGTAAGATGTACCAGTCGTGGTACAACGGCCAGCGCTGGATCGGCTGGATCAGCCATGAGGGTATTCTGACGTCGGCGCCGGCCTGCACCTCTGCAGGCGACAACCGGATCGACTGCTTCGTGCGTGGCAGCGACAATCGTCTCTATCGGCGCGTCTGGGACGGCAAGCAGTGGGCCATCTGGGAAGAACTGGGCGGTGGCATTACCTCTGCCCCGACAGCAGCCTCGTGGGGCCCGAACCGGATCAGCGTGTTTGCCCGCGGCGACAATGGCAACATGCTCCATCGTTACTGGGACGGCAGCCGCTGGATTGGCTGGGAGGATCTGGGTGGTAACATCGCCTCGTCACCGGCGTGCGTGTCGTGGGGGGCCAACCGTCTCGACTGCTTCGCACGCACCGTGGATCCGGTGTTCAACACGGATCAAGGTTTGATCCGGCGCTTCTGGCGAGGCTGATCGGAGTAGTAGCGCCATGCTGTTGAAGCGCAATGTGTCCTTGTTGCCTTCGGCAGAATCGACTGCTACCTGGTAGAAGTGCCTATCCAGAAAACAATACGCCTGTTGTCGTTGCGTGGGGTGCGAGCGACGGCCTGCAGCGTGGCTGAAACGCTTTCCGCTCGCGCTGTTCGATTGCGTCGCTTTGCTCGCAATGACATCCAGCCAATCGTTATTCGGGTAGGCACTAAGCTCTGTTGATTACAGGTTTGCTTCGAAGATTACCTCATCGCTGGGGCGTGTGGTCATATCCATTGCATCCAGCGTAATCATGACCTGGTCATAGGTATCCATCGGTTCAGGGGCATCAACCGCAAGTTCTGCGATTCCATCCTCATCAACGGTGATTGTGCCGATGGCCACTGCCTGATTATCTCGCGCCAGCCACAGCCGGTACACCTTACCAGGTTCAGCCGTATGCAACCCGTGGATAAGCACAACCAGGCGATTATGGCCCGGTTGCATGAATACGCGCGCGCTGGCTTTGTCTGGAGCTTGCCCGGTGGTCCCCAGTGTGCGTGATACCGTCTGCGGTGCGGCAATAAACGAGACGAATTGCTCACCTTGCTGCCCGGCCTCCTGCAATGCAAGCACTTCACGCTGGCTTTCGGCAAGCTGTGCTTGCGTGTGCGCCAGTTGTTGCTGGCTTGCCATGAGGCGGGCTGCAACCTCTGCGCCTGATTGACGACTCTCGGCAAGTTGTGTCTCAACCAGGCCAAGCGTCTGGCGACTGGTGGCAAGCTCCATTGCCAGCCGATCCGCTTGCGCACGAGCCTCGAACGTTGCCGCGCCAAAGCCCAGCGCAAGCGCGAGCGATAGCGCCATGACGGGGACAGCCCAGCGAACTGGCTTTGCGCTGTGTGATGGCGGCGTAACGGGCCGTTCTGGTGCTGCCGGTACGGTGCTTTCGGCGCTTGTGGCGGCGATACGGGCAAACAGCTGGCGCTTAATGCGCGCTGGTGGCTCGGCAGCGCCTGCCGCATATGGCAGCATGCCAACGACTGTCCGAAAAGACTCAGCTTCGGCGCGGCATGATGGACACGCCGCAAGATGTGCAGCCACGCGCGCCGCCTCATCGGCGTCAAGCGCGCCCAGAACAAACGCGGGGATCGACTCGATTGGATGATCGTTATTCAACATGGTGAGTACCGGGTGATAACCGGGTCAGTCGTGCAGATCTTCGGCGCTCATTTGCTGTGCGTGTAATAAGTCTCGCATTTTCTGTAACGCAAGCCTGGTGCGTGTTTTTATTGTTCCTACCGGACTATTCAGGCGCTGGGCGATCTCGCTCTGCGAGAATCCCCCAAAATACGCCAGTTCGAGCACTTCGCGCTGTTCGGGCGGGATCTGCGCAAGCGCGGCTACAATCACCCGGCGACGTTCACGCTCAATAGCTGTACTGGTGACGTCACCACGATCGTCAGTTTGCTCAATCAGGGCCTGCTGTTCTTGCTCGCCGTGTGCATACATAGGACGCGAACGCTGGCGCCGTAGTTCATCAATACACAGATTGTGAGCAATGCCGAAGATCCACCCTGCCACCTGGCCGCGCCCTGCGGCGAATGACCCGCTTCGACGCCATACGCGCCAGAACGTCTCCTGTACGATATCCTCCGCCAGTTCGGCATTACCGAGCATGCGCAGCGCCGTAGCATAGACGATACGCGCGTGGCGCTCATACAGCACCTCGAGTGCGTTGCTGTCGCTTCGTGCGACACGTGCAAGCAGCGCTTCGTCCTCCGCCGTAGACAGGCCTGTAGCTGGAGAGCTGAGCCGGCTCATCGGACGGCTCCACGCTGCTGTTGTATGATCTTCTGTGTAGTCATACGGATGACACCTACAATTGGATGGCGGGGCCATTATAGCAAAAGCACAACCCGGTCATTCACGCGGCCCGGAAGATCGACAGGGGATGGTGTTCGTGCACAGTGTGGATCTATGGCGCAGACGAAAAATGCGGCTGATCTCGACGGCTCTGCCGCCGAAACCAGCCGCACCATGATGATGCCCTCGAGACCGCCATTGGTGCCGCGCACCGTCTATCGCGCATTATCTACCGAGGCAGGGTCCCCTGCCGCCAGGGCAAGAACGCCGCGATACGCACCGCCGGCAGGGACGACCGTGTACTGCCTGGCGCTACCCGTTCTCTTCCGCGAGGCGCGCCAGAAACTCCTCAATGATTGGTGATTGTTGTTCGATATCAACCAGGAAGGCATCGTGCCCGGCGGTTGACGCGATTTCGAGGTGTGCGACCGGTCGCCCGACACGATGCAATGCACTGGCAATCAGGCGCGACTCTGAGGTCGGGTACAACCAGTCACTGCTGTAGGAGAGGACAAGAAAGCGCGCCTGTGATCGGGCGAAGGCCGCCTCCAGCGATCCATGGCGCGCCGGCAGATCCCAGTAATCCATTGCTTTAGTGATATAGAGATATGAGTTGGCATCAAAGCGCGCATTGAAGCTGGCACCCTGATACTCAAGGTAGCTTTCGATCGCAAACTCCTGAGCCAGTGTAAAGGCCGGGCCGCCGCCGGCCTGAAATGCGCGGCCAAACTTGCGCTCGAGCGCCGGTTCGCTCAGGTAGGTAATATGGCCGATCATGCGCGCCGTTGCCAGGCCGTCGACTGGCGGCTCGTGCTCATAATAATCGCCACCACGCCAGCGCGGGTCAGACATAATCGCGCGCCGGCCAATTGCGTTCCATGCCACGGTCTGTGCCGACGAACGGGCGCTGGTCGCCAGCAATATGGCGCCATGTACCCGCTCGGGATAGGCCGTGGCCCACTCGAGCGCCTGAAAGCCGCCCATCGATCCCCCCACCACGGCCAGCAGGCGACTGATCTCCAGCCGGTCAATGAGCCGTACCTGTGCTCGCACCATGTCACCAATCGTAATGACCGGAAAGCTCAAGCCGTATGGCTTTCCGGTTACCGGGTTCGTGCTCGATGGCCCTGTGCTGCCCTTACAGCCGCCAATCACATTTGCGCAGATAATGAAATAGCGGTCCGTATCAAATGGGCGTCCCGGGCCGACCATATCGTCCCACCAGCCGGGTCTGGCATCAGTCAGGCTGTACCGTCCGGCGACATGCGCATCGCCCGAAAGGGCGTGCAGAAGGAGCACGGCATTATCGCGCGCGGCATTCAGTTCGCCATACGTTTCGTATGCCAGGGTGACCGGCGCAAGCGATGCGCCGCTATCGAGCGCAAGCGGCTCAAGCCAGGTGGCATAACGCCGCTGGACCAGGCCGATGCCAGGTGATACACGTTCAGTGGCAAGTGCGGTCATGGTCTGCCTTCAATCAAGCATTCAGATCCGTGCCAGCGCCTGGTCGAGATCGGCAATGATGTCGTCAATGGTCTCAATGCCGATTGAAAGACGCACGAAATCATCGGTGACGCCGGTAAGTCGTTGTTCATCGGGCGTGAGCTGGCTGTGGGTTGTGCTGGCAGGGTGAATCGCGAGGCTCCTGGCGTCGCCAATGTTCGCCAGGTGCGAGAAAAGTCGCAGGTTCTCAATGAACGCTGCGCCTGCTGAACGCCCGCCCTTGATACCAAACCCGACAATGCCGCTCTGGCCTTTCGGCATGTACTTCTGGGCCAGCGCGTAACTGGGATGATCGGGCAAGCCGGGGTAGAGTACCCAGTTGACCTTCGCATGCTCCTTGAGGAACGTGGCAACTGCCAGCGCATTCTGGCTATGACGCTCCATGCGTAGCCCGAGCGTCTCGATGCCTTGCAGCAGGAGGAAGGAATTGAACGGGCTGAGGCATGCGCCAATGTCGCGCAGCCCCTGCACACGCGCCTTGAGGATATAGGCGAGGTTGCCGAACGCCTGGCTGTAGACGAGGCCGTGATACGAAGGATCTGGCGTGGTAAACTCCGGGTAGCGCCCGTTGGTCCAGTCGAAGGTGCCGCTGTCCACCAGGAGACCGGCGATACTGGTGCCATGCCCGCCGAGATACTTGGTACCGGAATGCACGATGATGTCAGCGCCCCATGCGAATGGCCGGCACAGGTAGGGTGTGGCGGTCGTTGCGTCAACCATGACCGCCACGCCACGTTCGTGAGCAATGGCTGCAATGGCTTGCAGATCAACGACATCGAGGCGCGGATTACCGACCAGTTCGAGGAACACCAGCTTCGTCCGATCGTCAATGGCTGCGCGAAAGCCTTCGTGGTCGCGCGCATCAACGAAACGGGTGGTAATGCCGAGTTTTGGTAGCGTATGGCGGAACAGGTTGTAGGTGCCACCGTAGAGATCGCTGGAGGAAACGATATTGTCCCCGGTGCCGGCAACGTTCAGGATACCGAGTGTTTCTGCCGCCTGGCCCGACGCGAGCGCGAGCGCGCCGACGCCGCCTTCGAGTGCGGCGATGCGTTGCTCGAGGACATCAGTCGTCGGGTTCATGATACGTGTATAGATATTGCCGAACTCCTGCAAGCCAAAAAGGCGAGCGGCGTGGCCCGTGTCTTTGAACTGGTACGATGTCGTCTGGTAGATCGGTACTGCCCGTGCGCCAGTTGTGGGATCGGGTTGCTGGCCTGCATGGAGCGCCAGGGTCTCAAGACCAGTAAATCGCGCGTCGGCTGTCATTGGTAGCGTGAACTCCTCTCTAGCATGTATCCCGCCATCACAAGGGGTGACCTGTTGCATGGTGCAGGCGACAGCAAAGCCGACGATACATCCCTGACGTTGGCCAGGGCGCATCGTTCTGCGCATGTTCCATGCTCTCGTGCAGCGTGAGGGCAACGAAATCGCCCTCATCTGTACGATGAGGGCTTTGTGTGTGGGCTTTGGGAGATACGGCCGGGACATCTGCTCCCGCAGCGCACGCCTCTCATCTTCCAGAACTGATCTGCCGGAATTGGCACCTTCCGGGTTGAGCGAACAGTCAGGGATTACGTGCGGTAAGCGTGACATCAGCACCGATGGCAGGCTTATAATCCGTGACTCTCACCCTTTACCGTAGGTTGCCGAGGCTTCATCGGGCCGGTCCCTCCACCTCTCTGGATAAGAGTTGCGCTATTCACTTGTTGCTGAGATAGTATACGAGTTACGCAGGATTGTCAAGTAGCAACGTCGCATAACTATCGAACCCTCTAGCGCGACGGAGCAAGATGTGCTATACTAAGCACGTCTTTACAAGGTTTGGTCATTACGAGCTGCCTCTGCACTGTCCTGGTGTCCGCAGGTACCGTGTCCTCTAGCTCATTGTCCCCCAAACCCCAAGACATGGCATCGTTGTTACCAAAGGAGTTGGCGAGCGATGAGCTTCGCAGACAAGACACTCACCTGTCGGGATTGTGGCGTGGATTTCATTTTTACGGCCGGCGAACAGGAGTTTTACGCACAGAAGGGTTTCACCAACGAACCGACCCGCTGCCCGTCATGCCGGCAGCAGCGGAAAGCGTCGGGCGGTGGCCGCAGCAGTTACGGCGATCGTGACAGCTACGGTGGCGGGCGCGACAGCTACGGTGGCGGGCGCGGCGGTTATGGTGGCGGCGAGCGGCAGATGCACAGTACAACCTGCGCATCGTGTGGCCGCGAGGCGCTGGTGCCGTTTGTTCCGCGTGGTGATAAGCCCGTTTACTGTTCGGACTGCTTCCAGGAGCAGCGCCGCAGCAGTGGCGGCGGGCGCAGCCGCTGGTAAGCCCGAGGCAGCGTACATCTGTTAGCACACAGGCCCCTACCACTGGTAGGGGCCTGTTCGTTCTTGAACCGGTTGTCATCAGGTTAGAACGGCACTTCCTCGGTTTCCTCGGTGGCCTCCGGCATCTCCTGCCCATTGCCCTCGGAGCGGTTATCGAGGAACAGTACTTCATCGGCGCGCACAAACGTCTTGTAGCGCCGCTGGCCGCTCTCTTTGTCGTCCCAGCTCTGGGTGCGCAGGCTGCCGACGACGCGCACACGACTACCTTTGTGCAGGGATCGCATGCACTGTTCGCTCAGCTTCTCCCACGCCTCAACCGGCGTCCAGTCCGTTTCGACTGTGCGGTCGCCAGCGTCGGTGCGCGCGCCCCAGTGCTTGGTGGCGATATTGAACGTGCAGACCTTCGCTCCCGACGAAAAGACGCGCTGTTCGGGCGCGTCGCCGATCCAACCAATCAGCTCGACCGAGTTGACTGTCCCTCTGACCTGGCGCATGATCGTCTCCTTGTGATGGTACTGCGATGCCTATCCGAGGCGGCTAAACACCTGAACAGGTTGCGCGCAGGTCATAAGGGACGCCTGCTGATGGCCGGACCGAGTGCTCAGATAGGCTGCTGTAAGAGTACATTGTGCTTCCGGCTGTGACTCCCTCTGCACACCTTCTCTACCGTACAGAGGAGCAAAAAGATATGGCCATTCGTAGTATTGTGCGAACTGACAGCGGTGATATTCCTACAGCGCCGGTTCGCCAACGGCTCGTCGTGTGGCGCGTTGCCACTCACGGAGGAGTGCGGATGCCTGGGCGCCGGTCAGTTCGTTGCAGGCGACGTCAAAACGCCGTCGCACTTCTGCGTCGAGGTCGAATCCGTGTTGCTGCGCCAGCCGCTCAAGCGCGATCAACTGTTTCTCGTTGGCCGGCCCTGTATCGGCTGGCCGCACCGGCGCACCCCCTTCATCGCTGCGACCCGTGGAACGGCTGGCGGTCGTGTACGTTGTTCGTTCCTCGGCGAGTTTCTTCAGAGTGTCGATGAATGCGCTGGCCTGCCCTTTGGTCATGGTGACGAGGTCGACCTGCTGTTCGTGCGCGTACGCTGCCAGTTGCTCATGCGACCAGGCCAGATCATCCTGTAGCACGGTGATGTAATGCCGCTGCTTGTCGCTTGCTGGCGCATCCGGGTCGCGCACTGTCGGCGGTTGCGGCGCGGGTTGGGTTTCGCGCACGCCAGCGACCTGTTCTTCAATGGCTGCGCGTTGAGCGCGGTAGATACGCCAGCCAAGATCCACCGCCTGGGCAACTTCATCGTCCGTCGCGTCGATTGGCAGTGTGATCGTCTCTTCGAGGGTGACGAAATCTTCGCCGATACGAATCGCTGCACGGTAGGTGCGCGATACTACCGGCTCACTGCGGGTGGTGTCACTACTCTTGCGGGGGGATGCCATGCTCGTACCTCCTGCCTTGCCGCCGTGGGCGCTGCGCGCAAAGGCTGTTTCTCGTATTCGCCGAACCGTCTCATGCCCGCCATCAGTATAGCACATGTGTTCAATATATGCAAGCATGAACGATGTGGTTCGCGTTCCTTCTGTTTGACAGTCTGTGTGGCTTGCGCTATACTGCCGCGTAGAGCGCCGAAGTGGCGGAATGGCAGACGCGACGGTCTCAAAAACCGTTGGAGGTGACTCCGTGTGGGTTCGACTCCCACCTTCGGCACCATTCCGCTCAGGAGCATGCTGTCGGGGCGTGGCTCAGCCTGGTAGAGCGCAGCGTTCGGGTCGCTGAGGTCGGTGGTTCAAATCCACTCGCCCCGACCAGTCACACAGCAGACTACCGCCGGTCAACAACTGGCGGTAGTCTGGTTTTTTGTACACACTGCTGCGGGATGTATCATAGGCGCCTTCTATTGCACGTTGCAGAAAGAGGACCATGTGGATGATCTGCTACTGATGCTGAAAGAACTGACCGATGCTCCGGGTGTACCTGGTCAGGAAGAACCGGTTCGGCGCGTTATGCGGCGCTATCTGGAGCCGATCGCCGACGTTTCCACCGACAATCTCGGGTCAATTATCGGGCGCAAGGTCGGGCGCGTGGGTGGGCCAAAGATCGCGCTTGCCGGGCATCTCGACGAGATTGGCTTTATGGTGACGCGTATTACCGATGAAGGGTTTCTGAAGTTCCAGACTCTTGGCGGCTGGTGGGAGCAGGTGATGCTGGCCCAGCGAGTCGAGATCTGGACGCGCCAGGGGCCGGTGATTGGCGTGATCGGTTCCAAGCCACCCCATGTTCTGGCGCAAGATGAACGTACCAGGGTGTATGAGAAAAAGAACATGTTCATTGACATTGGCGCCGGATCGCGAGCTGAAGCCGAGTCGTTTGGCGTGCGCCCGGGCGATCCGGTTGTGCCGGTGTGCCCGTTTACCGTGATGAAGAACGAGAAGCTGTTGCTGGCCAAGGCATGGGACAATCGCTTTGGCTGTGCGGCGGCTATCGAGGTTGTGCGCCGGCTGCAGCAGGAGAGCCATCCGAACGAAGTGTATGCTGTTGGGAATGTTCAGGAGGAGGTCGGGTTGCGCGGAGCGCAAACGACGACCTACGCAATTGCGCCTGATATTGGTTTTGCGCTCGATACAGGCGTTGCTGGCGATACGCCGGGGATTACGCCTGATGAGGCGCAGGGGAAACTGGCGCACGGTCCGGTGGTGCTGATCTATGATGGGAGCATGATCCCGCATGTGGGCCTGCGCGACCTGGTGCTGGATACTGCTGCAGAGGAGCAGATCCCGGTTCAGACAGACCATATTGCCGGAGGCGGTACCGATGCCGGGCGGATGCATCTGTTTGGCGCCGGCGTCCCGTCACTGGTGATTGGCGTTCCGGTGCGCTATATTCATACCCATGCCTCGATCATGCACCGCGACGATTTCGAACAGGCAGTACGACTGCTGGTTGCAGTGATCAGGCGACTGGATGCCGAGACCGTGCAGGCGCTGAAGGCATGATCCTGGCGGCGTGCCGCCACGATAGCTCCACGGACGTTCGCAGACTGCTGGCTCCGCTGGAAAGCTTCACGATAGCAACGTACAACAACCTTGCGCGCCGGTGGGGCGCGCGGCGTGCAGGAACGGCGGCGCATCCGCGGATCACCGTTGCTGCGCGCCGCTGGAGATGCAATACCCTGCAAACAGGTCCGGAAATGGCTTGCGCCAGGCCGCAACGACGCCATCCATCAGGTGTGTACGCACCAGACTGTGGATGACAACGGCACAGGGGTCTTACGCTATCGGCTATCGGTTTTTCACGTCAGATGACCATGCCCCAGCCGATGAAGGCAGCCACGACGACTGCGATGATTGCGTAAGCGGCAATCGCCTGGCTATCGCGGAGTGACGGAGATTGCTCGTTCTCCGTCGCCCCGCCGATCGCTGTGGCACCTGCCAAGAAGCTGATCACCAGAAACGCGGTCAGCGCCATGAATGGCACATTGATAAAACCGAAGATGTCCAGGTAGTCAACGGTGCATGGAATGCCGTCGCGGCACGGTGGGGGGGGGAGCCAGTCGGTTTTGACGAGCAAGTAGTGATAGAGCGAGACGCACGCACCCGCGAGCGACAACGGCAGCACATAGAGATGCAACCCGCGATCGCGCCGCAGAATGCCAACGAGGATGAGGAGCGTGAGCGGGTACATCAAGATGCGCTGGTACCAGCAGAGGACGCATGGCGGCCAGCCGAGCGCTTCGCTCATGAACAGGCTGCCGCTCATTGCGACGCACGCCTGTAACAATGCAAGATGACGACCATAGCGGCCCAGAAATGCGGTTATGCGATCTTCGCTCAACTCGCTGGCCAGGTTGTTGTCTTCATCGGTTAGGTTGCCGGTGACGATGGCCGGCTTGATATCCTGAGTATCCATAAGGCGGTTCCTCGTCAGGCTGAAGCTTTTTATGCTGTATACTGTCGCTCTACGACTGTTTATCGCAGGCTGCTAAGGATCGGTATGCCAACCCTGTTATTGACCGGTTTTGAGCCGTTTGGCGGCGCCTCGATCAATCCATCGGCGGAGGTCGTGCGTCGCTTCGCGATTGACGGCAGTGATGCCCTCGAGATAGTGACGGCGATCCTCCCTGTTGACGCCCTGGCCGCACCACGCCTGTTGAGCGAGTCATTGCTCGATCTGCGGCCCGATGCGTGCATGATGCTGGGCCAGGCGGATGGCTATGCCGCGCTGGCGGTTGAACGCGTTGCGGTCAATCTATGCGATTTTACGATCCCCGACAATGCGGGCGTGCAGCGGATCGATGAACCCATTGTTCCCGGCGGGCCGGCCGCTTATTTCGCCACTGCGCCGGTGAGCGATATCGTTCAGGCGGCACGCGCTGCCGATGTCCCTGCCGAGCTTTCTCTGTCGGCGGGCGCCTATCTGTGCAACATGGTCTACTATACGGCGCTGCACGTCTGTTCGCTGCACAATCTTGCGACACGCTGCGTGTTTATCCACCTGCCATCATTGCCGGCGCAGGCTAACGGCGACCATCGCCCGCGACCGACAATGGCGCTGGAGACCATGTATAGCGGGGTACGGGCTGCGCTGCGGGTGCTGACTGAAATACCATTGAACGCCTGATACCTGGCTGCTGGCCTGAGGGCCAATACTTTTCACGTAAGCCCGTTGCCCCCACCCCAGCCCTACCCCGCCAGGGGAGGAAGCCCGGCGTTGCCTCCGGGTGGGAGGAGGTTGGGAGGGAGGCCGTGCGGTGCTTAGCGGCTTATGCGCTGTGCGCCGGCGACTGAAGTTGGCCCTCTGAGCCTTCGGCCAGCCACCCGCCTTCGCGGGTGGGGAAGCGTCGGCGCAGGCCAACGCCCGGCGCGCAGCGCCTCCAGACGCGGTTTCAATTGCCGGCGAGGATATGCCGGTGTTCATTGTTCATCTTTATAAGCCATCGCGGCGTTTGCTACAGCGATTGCTTCGCTTCGGGCGCACTGACATCCAGCCATCCGTTGTTCGGATAGGCATGTAAGGCACGATACCGCGTGGTTCAATAGGCGCGCGCGAAGATGACCTGCCGGGTAGTCTCCTTGCCGGTGTAGATGCAACGTCCGGATTGCTGCGGTTGCTCAAGCGGGATGCAGCGGATCGTTGCGCGCGTTTCGTCCTGGATGCGTTTTTCATCCTCGGTGCTGCCGGCCCAGTAGCACCGTGCAAAGCCGCGTTCCACCTGCTGCTTCAGATCGTCGTAGGTTGTCACATCAGCCGTGCGTGCGTTGCGGAAGGCGAGTGCACGATCGTACAGCGTCTGCTGGATGGCATCAAGGAGTGCCGTCAGCCGTTCCGTGAGGCCGGCTTGCGGCGCGATCACTTTCCCCTCACGCCCCGGCTGATCGCGGCGCGCAATCGCGACACTTCTATTCGCCACATCTTTCGGGCCAACCTCCAGGCGTATCGGTACACCTTTCAATTCCCACTCATTGAACTTGAACCCTGGCGTCAGATTATCGCGGTCATCAATTTTGAAGCGCAGCCGGCCCTTCCAATCCGCCGTGATCTGCTGGATCGCCGCCAGGACGGCGCTACGCTCGGTGTCGTTCTTATAGATCGGGACGACGACCACCTGCGTTGGCGCGAGGCGCGGCGGTACGACCAGGCCCTCGTCATCCGAGTGTGACATGATCAGCGCGCCGATCAGGCGGGTACTGACGCCCCAGCTCGTCGTCCAGGCGAGCTGAATGGTATTATTCTGGTCGGTATAGGTGATGTCAAATGCTCTGGCAAAGTTCTGCCCCAGGTTATGTGATGTACCGGCCTGCAGCGCACGGCCATCCTGCATCATGGCCTCGATGCAATACGAGCGGAGCGCGCCAGGGAACTTCTCTTTTTCGCTCTTCAGCCCCTTGATCACCGGAACAGCCATATCCTTCTCGACGAAGTCGGCATAGACGTCGTGGAGGATCATCAACGTCTCGCGTTCGGCGTCTTCTTCGGAGGCGTGGACGGTATGGCCCTCCTGCCAGAGGAACTCGGCGGTGCGCAGGAACGGGCGGGTACGCATTTCCCAGCGCATCACATTGGCCCACTGGTTGATCAGCAAGGGCAGGTCGCGATAGCTCCGCACCCATTTTGAGTAGAAATAGCCGATAATCGTCTCCGATGTCGGGCGAATAACGTATGGTTCAGCAAGCTCTTCACCACTGGCGCGCGTTACTTCTGCAACCTCAGGCGCAAACCCTTCGACATGCTCGGCTTCCTTCATCAGAAAGCTCTTGGGAATGAGCAATGGGAAGTAGGCGTTTACATGGCCGGTCGCCTTGATCCGCTCATCAAGCCCGCGCTGAATCGCCTCCCAGATGGCATAGCCGGTCGGCTTAAACACAATGCACCCTTTGACCACCTCGGCATAGTCGGCCAGGTCGGCCTGCTGCACAATGTCAAGGTACCACTGGGAGTAATCGTGTGCACGGGGAGTAATTCCATCCTTGGGCACGTCGGTCGAACCTTTCTTGGTTGCAGATGAGCTGGCACAATCAACGCCATCAGCAGCGACGGATCTGGCGCATATGAATGGCGTGGCGCGATTTCGGAGCAGCGAACGCAAAACGCCCCACAGAACTGCTATTGTACCATAGGCTTCATCTATCCATCATCGCTTCCACCTCGAGCCGTGCAATCTCAAGCCGTAGTGCCCATTCGCGCGGATCGGCATCTATGCGCTCCATCCAGGCGGCCAGCCCGCCGGCCGCGGCGACTTCAGCAGGAAAGCGGTCAGCGGTCTCGTATTCCAGACCCTCGGTATCAATGGCGCCGAGCGCGAAGCCGCCGGTGCGTTGCAGGAAGAGTGGCCACGAGACATCGGTACCGATGGTTTCGTCAGGGCAGCCGGCGAGGATGGCTCTGGCGGCGCGGACCGAGGCACCGCGCGCGGCGGCGGTCACATCCCAGTGCTGCCCGCTGACCCGGGCGAAGACCCGATTGACGATTGCCTCGGTGTCGCACTGCGCGCGCGGATGGCTGTCAAAGGCGCGTGCAGTGCGCCCGAGGATGGTGAAATCGTAGGCGGCAATCAGGCCGGCAACAGAAACCAGTTCCGCTGGATGAAACTCGGCCCAGTGCAGTATGCGATCGAAATCACAGAACAGGACATGGCTTGCGCCTGCGTCGGCGCCGAGGCGTAGCGCCTCGCGGCGAGCCCGGCCGAGGTGGAGATGCCCCTCCGAAGGAGCGCGACTGATCAGCGCGCCTGCCTGGCGCAGCGGTGCCAGCGCAGCCTCTGGCGTCACGTCGGTCACACGCACAACGATAGTGGCAAAGGTGCGCCACAACACCGGCAACGCACGCTCTGCCTGGGTACGCAGGCGCCCCTCAGGATCATGATGAACGCACGCCAGGGTGGTGTTCAGTCGCATCGCAATCTGTTCATCTCACGGATTCTCTCTCGTTATTGTCACACGTGATGCTGTCGCTAACATGCGCGGTGCCCTCATGTCATGGTTGTGCACGCTGGATGGCGTGGCGCAATGCCCGCATTGTTTCAGCGACGGGCCGTGTGTTGAAGACACCGGTGCCGGCGACGATACTGGTTGCGCCGGCGATCACAACCTCGGCAATATTGGCTCGATCGATACCCCCATCCACCTGGAGTTCAACCCGCTGCAGATGCTGATCTTCCAGCATGCGGCGAAGCCGGGCGATCTTCGCAGTACTGCCTGAGATATAGGTCTGGCCGCCGAATCCAGGGTTCACACTCATGAGGAGCACCAGGTCAAGGTCCGGCAGGATCTCTTCAACCGCAGCGAGCGGTGTGGCAGGGTTGAGCGCAACGCCGGCAGTGACGCCGAGATCGTGAATCTGTTGCACCGTGCGATGCAGGTGGCGGCATGCCTCGACATGTACCGTGATATGGTTGGCGCCGGCAGTGACGAATGCCTCGAGATACCGCTCCGGATCAACGATCATGAGGTGGCAGTCGAGCGGAAGGTCAATGGTGCGGCGGAGCGCAGCGACGATCGGTATGCCGATGCTGATATTCGGTACGAACATGCCATCCATCACGTCAATGTGCAGAGCGTCGGCACCCGCCTCGGCGGCTTCACGCACTTGCTCGCCGAGGCGCGTAAAATCGGCGGCCAGGATGGATGGCGCAAGGCGAACAGGACGAGCGTTCGTACGAGATTCAGACACGGATGACTCCGGACAATGATCGATTCTGAGCACCATTATACCATTCGTGACGGTCACGCCACTCCTGGCAGCGCGGGCGTCTTACCAGTGTGTTGCGCCGCTCCAGCCAGGGCGCTGTCGTGGGATCGATTGCTCCGTCGCAGGCTATGGCGAAGCTCAGAAACGTGCCATCGCGTAACTCGTACCTGTCGCTCGCGCTCCTCACGTGCTGTAATTGACACGGCGCATCAAACGAGTTATAATTCTTACCTACCGGTAAGGAAACCTTTTCCTGGTTGCGCGCTACCTCATGCCGGGCCTTTCGATTGGCGCGGATGGCACGCCCTCATGATTGTGACAGGGTGCCAGCAATGTGTGAACCTTCGGGAAGCTGCACCGGCAATGCAGTGGCAGCTTCGGGATAGGGCCTCGCGTACTGACGTGAAGTGATTCTGGAGGAGATGGTCCGTGTATAACGTTCTGCTTTTTGCGCATTCATATATGCGCTGGGCTGTGGTGATCCTTGGTGTGTTAATTGTTCTGCGCGCTCTGGTCGGGTGGCTGGGTCGGCGCAGGTGGGATCCCACAGTTGCTCGCGTAGGCTCGTATTTCACTATCGCGATGGATATTCAGTTGCTCCTCGGATTGCTCCTGTACGGCGTCTTCAGCCCGGCGGTGCAGCGCGCGTTTACCGATTTCGGCGGTGCTATGCGCGACTCGGTGTTACGTTTCTGGGTAATCGAGCACATTCTCCTCATGGTAGTGGCCGTCGTGCTCGCGCATGTTGGCCATGTAACGGCCAGGCGCATGCCCGAAGGGAAGCGATATCAGCGTTACGCGATATTTGCTGGTCTGGCCATGCTGGTGGTACTGCTGGCCATTCCCTGGCCAGCCATCAGTGCCGATCCGCGCCCGCTCTTCCGGTCAGTCTAGCTCCATCAGCGTCGCAGATCGGCGAATGTCACGGCATCGTGCTGAACGTCGCCGCGCTCCGACACTGAGCGACCCTGGCGCTGGAGCGCAAAGGTAATGCCGGCCTGAAGGTTACTGCAGGTTGTGATGTTCGACAGGTTGACGCCGAGTTGAACGATCGTCTGTGCCACGTCAGCCGAGATGCCGACAAGCACGCACTGTGCGCCGAGCAATGTCGCGGCGCGAGCTGCCTGCAACAGATGGTTTGCGACCGATGTATCAACGATTGGAACGCCGGTAATGTCAATGATCACGAACTCGGCGCTGAACGCCTGGACGCCGGTAAGCAGCGTTTCCATGATCTGAGCGCTTCGGGCACTATCGATCGTTCCGACCAGTGGGAGCACAATAATCTCGTCGAACACCGGGATCACCGGTGTCGAGATGGCGCGTATCGTTGCCACGAGTTGTTCGTGTTCTTCGGCGCGCTCACGCAGCGCTGCTTCAAGGTGCTGCACCTTTGTTGCCTGTTCTTCAAGCTCGGCGACGCGAGTGCGTAGTATCGCGAGTTCGGTGATCAATGCCGCGCCATCTGGTTCAGTGTTGCTCATGCTGGCATGCTCCCTATCAGGCAGGCTCTTTACGGCAGCACATACGCGCCGGAGATGCAGGTTTACTATAGCTTGCGACAGCGCACAGATCAACGCATGAAATGGTTGCGGATGTGTAGCGATTCTGTCGCGATTGCCTGCCGTTAATAGTACTTTTACCTTTGTCGCGGCTGGTACATCTGTCGCAGTCTGGCTGCGACTCGCGGGCGATTGTGGGGAGGTGTGCAGCATGATAGAGTCAGGCTGCGGCACGGGCCAGATCATCCCCGACGTTGCAGCGATGGCCCGCACAAGCAGTCAGGTTCGCCAGTCGGCCCGGTCATTGTTCAGCACATTGTTCCCCGCCGGTCATGCTTCGCTCAGCGTCTTACCCTGATCGGCTGGCGAATTACCTGACAGATGTTCAGCTACTCGTGTGGCTCTCGCAGGCCGCGGTACTGCCGGGGCCATGCTGTTCCCCGTCTTGTTCCTCAAGGTACATGATCTGCGTCGTCTCGCCATGTGATGTCTGGCTGGCGACACGGAAGCCAGCGTGCTGGATGAGGCGCTGGACCCCTTCATTCTCGGCGAGCGACACGGCGCGTAATCGCTTGATACCGCGCACCAGCGCGAGCTGAATCAGCAGGTCGAACATGGCTGTTCCCAGCCCTTCCCGCTGGTAGTCGTCGCGCAGAACAATTGCCACTTCAGCAATATCAGGGTCGGCCTTCTCAACCACGAGGCGCACCACGCCGACCGCGCGATCCTGCCTATCTTCGCGCACCACGGCGATCAGCGCGGCCTGGCGCCGCTCATTGAACTCGGTGTAGCGGCGCACTTCGCGCCACAGAATGTCTTCGGGCAGATCGGGGATCGAGGTGAAAAAGCGGAAGCGCCGCGTCTCGGGCGAGAGGCGGTGAAACATGTCAATCAAGAGCGGCGCGTCCGTCGGTCGAATATGGCGCACCCGCACCTTGCGACCTTTGCGCGTCGTGACCGTAACGGTTCCATGGCCGCGAACAAAGCGGTGTGAGTCGGTTCGTGTCATTATCTGCTCCTCCGGCAGTATCTGGCGGGAGATCGCTGCCGAGTACTGCTCCTGGTATGGCACCAATCGATCGATCCTCGATGATTGGGCGCGGTCAATGGTATGATACACCTTATCATGCATCAGGGGATAGCTGTGTGTTCCTGGTGACTGCGGTCTATCGTACGGTCAAAGTATGCAGAGGGTTATCATGCATTTGTCTATCTATCGTCTGGCACTTGTCGGGTTCGGTGCGGTAGGTCGTGGCGTTGCCGAGATTCTGGCACACCATCATCGCCGCCTGGTCGAGCGGTATGGCGCCGATATACGCATTGTCGCAATCTGTACGCGCCGGTGGGGCGCATACGATGCAGCAGGGCTCGATGCCGCCAGTGTGCTGCGCGCCGCCGCTTCAGGCGACACAGCTGGCCTCCCGGGTGCATGCCGCTGGAGCGCTACCGAGATGATCGGATCAGTCGCTGCGGATGTGCTCGTCGAGGCATCGCCCACCGATATGACGACGGGCGAGCCTGCCATGAGCCATTTGCGGGCGGCGATTGCGCGTGGGATGCATGTGATGACTGCCAATAAAGGGCCGGTTGCGTTGCATCTGGCCGAATTGCGGCGACTGGCGGGTGAACAGGGAGTGACACTTGGCTTCGAGGCGACGGTGATGTCCGGTACACCGGCGTTGCGCCTGGGATGGAGTGACCTCGCAGGTTGTGAGATCCAGGAAGTGCGCGGTATTGTGAATGGGACGACGAACTACATCCTGACCCGGATGGAACGAGGCATGGATTACGGCGATGCACTGGCAGAAGCGCAGCGGTTGGGATATGCCGAGACTGACCCGGCAGGAGACGTGGAAGGGTATGATGCAGCCGGGAAGGCGGCGATTCTTGCGAATGTTCTGATGGATGCTGCTCTCGTACCGGCGGAGGTGGAGCGCGAAGGGATCACCGGTGTCACGCGCGATATGGTTGCGGCCGCCGCTGCCGCCGGCGAGCGGTGGAAACTTGTTGCGCGGGTGTGGCGCGATGGGCGCGCGGTTCGCGCCG
>Ga0272446_1001049_pt1 | contig 41422 bp, 34 predicted proteins | sample YNPCB0061_FD_194587 | JGI IMG/M metagenome (GOLD analysis project Ga0272446, IMG submission 194587) | Hot spring microbial mat communities from Yellowstone National Park, WY, United States - YNP-CB-006-1 | ecosystem: Environmental > Aquatic > Thermal springs > Hot (42-90C) > Sediment | place...
TGGGCACGAGTTTGTCAGCGTCGCCGTGGATGATGAGCGCCGGGGCCGAGTCCTTCGATACGTGGTAGATCGGCGAGATCTGCTTGCCGATCGCCTTGCGGCGCTCCTGGTCCTCAATGACCACGAGCTTGTTGGTCGCCTTGTCGCGATCCCAGAAGTCGAAGGGCGGGCGGAACCCGGCCAGGTCGCCTTCACCGAGTTGCACCTTGCCCGGCGCGCCGTAGTTCAGGAAGTCGGTCGGCGGGAAGAAGCAGGCGACCGCGGCGACCGACGAGGATTGTCGTTCCACGGGATCTTTGGCCTTCGGGTCGCCAGCCTTGGGAGCCGTGCCCTGCATTAGCGACAGGTGCCCGCCGGCCGAGCCGCCGGCGATGCCGAGCTTGTCCGGATCGACGTTGTACTTCTTGGCGTTGGTCTTGATGAATCGCACGGCCCGGTGCATGTCGTCGAGCACTTCGGGGATAGTGAACTTCGGCTGACTACCGTGGCAGACGGCGAACACGGTGTACCCGCGGTTGAGGAACTCCTGGATAAACGCCGGGTTGATGGATTCCTTGGATGAGAACCAGCCGCCGGAGACGCAGAAGATGATGCCCTTGCCGTTGGCGTTTTCCTTGGGAGTGAACACGTCCATGACCAGGGCCATGCCGTATTTGCGGCCGTAAATCACGTCCTCGGTGCGGGTGTAGTTCGGCTGGGCCAGAGCGGGGGTCGCTAAGGTCAGCAGTACAACGGTGGTTATCAGCCAGCGGGAGAGCATGGGAGCGACTCGCATAGAGAGGAATGGGGTCAAGCAACAGACGGCGGAACGGGGTTAATCGTCCTTCTTGGGGTTGTACTTGATGCGGCAGCCGGCGGCGGCGCTGGTTTCGCCGGGGTCGGCGGGCTGACCGGCCAGTGCGGCGGCGACGGCCGCTTCCAGATACCGCTGGGTCGGCTCGCCGGGAGGTGCCTTGTCGTCCATCGCGCCGGTGTAGACCACCTTGCGGTGTTTGTCCAGCACGAAGAATTCCGGCGTGAACATCGCGCCGTACTTGCGGGCGATTTGCTGCGAGGGGTCGTACAGGTAGGGGAAGGTGTACTTCCGCTTCTCCGCGCGCGCTTTCATGGCCGGCAGGGCGTCCTCCTTGGTGGTATTGACATTAATCGCCACCACGGCAACCGGCGAGTCGGGTCGCGCGTGCTTTTCGGCGAACGCCAGCAGCCGGGCTTCATAGTCCTGAGCGACCGGGCAACTGTTGCACGTGAAGACGACAACGACGACGGCCTTGTTCTTGAGGTCGGCCAGCGAATGCTTCTTGCCGTCGGTCCCGTCGAGGTTCTCCCAGGCCGGGGCGGCATCGCCGACGGTCAGCACCTTGTTGAACTTGCCGGGTGCGGCGGCCGGGGCGGAGCCGAGCGTGGCAACGAGGGGCAGGGCGAGGAGCAGAAGCAAGCGGATCATCGCAGGGTCTCCGGGTTGAGGTACAGGGCAGGCTCCCCGTTGGGTTCACCGTTCATTGTCCGAGGGGGCCCCGGCCGTTGTCCACTGCCAACTCACAGGTGGGGCACCATCCGGGTAAACGGGTAGACGAAGGCCTGGAGGGCGGTCATGGCTCCGACGACGCTGGCCAGGAAGACGCTGTGCCAGATCACCGCCTTGAAGATGTCGGCTTCACGGCCCACCTGATTGGTGCCGGCGGTGGCCACGCAGATGCTCTGGGCGTCGATCATTTTGCCCATCACGCCGCCGGTGCTGTTGGCCGTGCAAATGAGGACCTGGGCCTGACCCAGCGTCAAATTGCTCATCGCCCCGTTGCCGTGGGCATTCCACACCTCGGTGGCCGTGATCTTTTGCAAGCTGCCAAATAGCGCGTTGCTACCCGCATCGGTCCCGGTCAGGAATACCCCCAGCCAGCCGAGTATGGCCGCGAAGAACGGGTACAGCACACCGGTTTCGGCGAAAGCGACCCCGAGCGTGGCGTCCATCCCGGCGTACTTGGTGACATAGCTCAGGCCGAGCATGAAGCCGATCGTCGGAATGGGGATGCGCATCTGGATCACGGTTTTGCGGAAAACCCGACCGATTTGCTCTCGGGACATGCGGAGCAGACCCATCGCCACCAGGGCAGCGAAGAAAACCGGGGTACCGGGTGCGGTGAGCCAGGTGAAACGGAACTCGGCTCCTTCCCGCTCGCGAAGGCGACGGCCCCGGGGGCCTTCCTGCACGGGCTTGCCGTCAGTCGTCTGGAGTTCGCCGGGCGCACCCCCGGGTACGGGAATCACGTTTTCGGCGGGGGCGAGTTTCTGCAGCTCGTAGGCGCGTTCCACCGCGTTGTGCAACGTCGGAACCGGTTCCACGTAGAAGGACTGCACCAGGCCCAGGTCCAGCGCCTGGGTCTTCTCCTGTTGGCGAATGAAGCCGGAGATGATCAGAAACAGGGCCATGATAACCCAGGGCGACCAGGCCAGGATGATGCGGCCCGCGGTGAGGGGTAGCTCCCGGTCGGCCATGCCCTGCCCGGTTGGAAACAATGTGCTGACGGTTTCCTCGGCTTCGGCTTGCTGCGGGTCGCTCGGATGGACGGGTTCCGGCGTCTGCCCCAGGCCGGTCTCCTCGGCCGGGAAGCGCCATTGCTCCTTGGGCTTCCAGAAGAATTTCAGGAACACGGCCAACGTGATCATGGAGAAGATCGCACCGCCGATGTCGGTCATCGGCCAGATGGGCGGCAGGCCATAGGCATGGGCCGTCGCAAAGAAGAACTGAAACAGCGCGAACGACCCGCCACCCACGACGAGCGCCGGCCAAATCGCCAGCGTTTGCCGCCAGGTACACATGGTCTTGACCATGTACAAGGGGATGAGGCACGACAGAAACGGGAGTTGGTGCCCGCACATGATGCTGATCGTGTCGGCGGGTACCCCGCTGGACGCTTCCAAGGTGATGATCGGCACGCCCAGCCCGCCGTAGCAAACGGGGGAGGTATTCGCGATCAGGCAGATCACCGCGGCCCGGAAGGGCGGCACGCCGAGGCCCACGAGCATCGCGCCACAAATCGCCACCGGTGACCCGGCCCCGGCCGCCCCTTCCATGAAGGCTCCAAAGCAGAAGCCGATGAGCACCGCCTGAACCCGCGCGTCGCTACTGAGGGCCCCGATCGACCGCCGGATAATCGCGAATTGGCCCGTCTCGACAGTGATGTTGTACAGCAACATCGCGGCGAATACGGTCCAGCCGATGGGCAACAGGCCAAACACCATGCCATGCACGAAGGACCAACCGGCCATGTCGAGCGGCATCCGGTACACGCTCCAGGCCAGCAGTATGGCCACGGCCGCCCCCGCCGCCCCGGCCCAACTGGCCAACCAGCGACGACCGACCAACAGGTAGAACAGCACCAGAACCGGCAGAGCAGCGACGACAGTTGACAGGACGCGGTTGCCAAGCGGGTTAAGATCTTGAACGTAAGCAGCAAACAGCATGGTGGGAACCTTCCGGAAGAGAACCAGTTCGGCATGTTACCAATCCGTAGTCCCGAGTGCCAAAGGTGTTTCGACGGGAAACCCGGAGTGGCTCGGCGGCGAGTGCGACCCGTGCAACGGTTCCGCAGGCCCGTGCTGGCTGGTAAGGATTACCGATCGGGTAATTCAGCGAGTTCGTGTAAAGTGCGGTACCTCGAATGACCGAGATAAACTGAGTAACCGCCAGGAGTTGGGCGGTTGGTCGCGATTGTCCCGGGTCGGTTTCCCCTCGGGAACGCTGCCCCTCCGGTTCGCTGAGGAATCTTCCATGACCCGTACGTACAAAATCCTTGGATTTCTCCTGGTAACGTTTCTGGGCCTGTATGGCTGCACCAAGGTGCCCAGTACTGAAAAATCCGGCAGCGAGAAGCACGCGAACTTGCAAGCCAAGGCGCAGCGGCTCGAAGAAGATTACCGAGCGGTGGCAGCGGCCCGGGATCAATTCCGCCAGAAGTTGCTCGCGGCCGAGGAACGGCACGCGCAGTTGCAGCAGCAACTCGAAAAGGCCCAGGCCGATGCGGCCATTGAGCGGGAAGCGCTCAAGGCTGAGGTGAAGTCGCGGACCCTGGAGCGCGATGCCGTCGTCTTGCAATACGAAGCGTTCCGCAAGAGCCTCCGGGACTTGCTCGACCAGGCCGAAAGCTCGCGGAGTTATCCCGGCTCGCCGGTCAGTCCCTCGATTCCCCAGGCCCCGGCTCCCTCCTTGGTGGGTCACGCAAGCCCTGCCCGGTAGTCGGTCGCTGGTCCAATTGGCGCGATTCCGGTAAGCCCTGCGGCCGGTGAATGCCGGCCGTTCGTCGTTGGGTGCGGTTCGCAACAACTCGCGCTTTCGCTCATCCGGTCGACGAGCCGACGCATTCGTACCGCTTCACCGCCGTGACCGGCTTCAGCTCTCAAGAATCGGCGAGTTGTTGGTAGGCGGGAGGTTGCAGTGTGCTGCCGGTATCGCCACCCGTCCAACCCAAGATTTGATTCGGTTGACCCCGGGCCTGACTGCGTTGCTGCCAGCGAGCGGACCAGGTGGCATCCGCGGGGGTCACGGTTCGCCGGTCGCGATCCCAGAACAGCGCCTGGCCGGTGTGGTAGCTCCGGGACGCCATGGCCGTGGTGACCACGACGGCGGCCGCGAGGTCCGGCGGGCTGACGGTGGATTGGCGCCGGCTCCGCACACAGTCGAGGAAGTTCTCCCACAGAGCTTCGGTTTCGTTTTTGGGCGGATCGACGGTAACCGTTTCGGCGGGTGTGGGGAGTTGCTCCAGGCGGGGCGGGAAGGTGGCCCCGCGGGTCGGGTCGTCGCGGAAAACCTGGAAGCCACCCCGGATGAACTTGATAGCCCCGAGGCGGCCACGGATCACTTCTTCGATGGGATAACCGGTGATCGTTGCACCCGTTAGCACCAGCTGACAACCTTCTTCATAGTCGGCAATGAGGGTGCCGATGTCGGGTACCTCGCGGCCGTCGTATTCCAGGTACAGGCCGCCGCCGGCCACGACGCGCGCCGGGAAGCGTACACCCATCGCCGCTGCCAGATGCGTCAGCGGGTGCGTCAGGAGATCGCTGAACGGCCCACTGCAAAAACTCGCCAGCGTGCGCCACTGGGCAAAAGCGGCTCGATCGAATGGGAGTTCCTTGGGCGTGGGACCCAGGCGAACGCCGGCCAGTTCGAAGCGATGACCCAGGAACAGATCCCAATCCACGGTTTTGGCGGTCATCGCGCGGGCCAGCCGATAATACCGCCACTGGCCGCGGATGTCATTGCGGAAAACGCCCCCTTGACCCTGGGCGACGTGGCCAATCCCGCCGGTGCGCAGGAAATCATAGGCGCGCACCCAGACCGGGTTGGCCATCGATTGCACCCCCACGCTGACCACGCGGCCGCTGTGGTGCCAGGCGTCCACTACGGCGATCGCTTCCTCCGGGGTTCGCGTCAGGGGTTTCTCGACGAAGACATCCTTACCGGCGGTCAGGGCGTCCACCGTCATGCGTCCGTGCCAGTGGTCGGGTGTGGCGATGCACACGGCGTCCACATCCGGGCGATCCAGGATAACGCGGTAATCCTTGGTCACGCATGTGCGGTCGGCAGGATCCAGCCCGCATTTGCGCGCCGAGGGCAATAGACCCTGGGCATAGCGCCGTCGGGTCACCTTGCCGCCGAAGTCCACCTCGTACTCATCTTCCAGCCCATCCCACACGTCGCACACGGCGACGGCCACGACGGGCTTGCCCGCCCCTGCGAATCGGTTGAGCAGATCCAGGTGGGCTTGCGCTCGCCCTCCGCAGCCGATAAATCCGATCCGCAGCCGCTCATTGCTGCCGCGAACCTGAGCATAACTGGCAGCCGAGAGTGACAGAGCCGCGGCCGATCCAAAAAATTTGCGGCGATCCAGCGGGTTTGGCATGAGGACTTCAGGTGTGCAGGAACAAATCGTTTCTGCCATCATATCCGATCGCTAGCCGCAGTTGTATGATTCACCTCGTTTGCACCGCAAGATTTGTATCTGTTTCCATTGGCAGCTCCATGCAAGCAAAACTCGCACTGGAAGATGGTACCGTGTACACTGGCTCGGCGTTCGGCTGGCCGGGCGAGCGGCTGGGCGAAGTGGTATTCAACACGTCCATGACGGGTTATCAGGAAGTACTCACCGACCCGTCCTACCGCGGGCAGATTGTGACCATGACGTACCCGTTGATCGGGAACTACGGCACCACGCCCGAGGATCAGGAATCCCTTGCCGTGCAGGTGGCCGGCTTCGTGGTTCGGGAACTCACGCGAATCCCGAGCAACTTCCGCAGCACGCACGACCTGGATACGTACCTGAAGATGAACAAGGTGACCGGCATCGAAGGCATTGACACGCGGGCGTTGGTCCGGCGGCTGCGGGTGCGCGGGGCCATGAATGGGATTTTATCCACGACCGATCTGGATGACGCCTCACTGGTAGCCAAGGCCCGTGCCTTCCCGGGGATGGTGGGCCGGGACCTCGTCAGTGAGGTGGTGCCGCCCAAGGCCTTCCAGTGGACCACCGGGCTGGGACCGTTGGCGGACCATGTGCTGCCGGCCCATCCGCCCGAGAAGCATGTCGTGGCCATTGATTATGGCATGAAATGGAACATCCTGAGGTGCCTGACGCAGGTTGGTTGTCAGGTGACCGTGGTGCCGGGTACAGCCACCGCCGACGAGGTGCTCGCTTACCAACCGGATGGCATCTTCCTGTCCAATGGCCCCGGCGACCCGGCGGCGGTGGGTTATGCCATTGAGACGGTCAAGAACTTGCTAGGCAAGAAACCCATCTTCGGGATTTGTCTGGGTCACCAATTATTGGGGCTGGCACTGGGGGCGAAGACATTCAAGCTGAAGTTCGGCCATCGGGGGGCGAACCACCCCGTGCTGAACCACCGTACGCGCCAGGTGGAGATCACGACGCAGAATCATGGCTTCGCCGTGGACCCGGCCACCTTGCCGCCCACCGTGGAGCCGACCCATGTGAGCCTCAACGATCACACGCTGGAAGGGATGCGGCACAAACAGCTGCCCGTCTTCAGTGTGCAATATCACCCGGAAGCGGCGGCCGGCCCCCACGATTCCGCCTATCTGTTCGAAGAGTTCCGCAAGCTGATGGGCTGAGCAGTTGCTCGGGGTTTAACAGCAGGCACGCTCTCTTCCCCCGGGACTGTGCAACCGAGTATCATGTTCGCTCATGAGCGAAGAAGCCGCGTTGCTAAAAGCGATTGTCGCTGCCCCAGACGAGGATACCCCGCGCCTGGTCTACGCCGACTGGCTGGATGAGAACCGAGCCGACTCGCGGCCCTCACCGGCTCAAGGGCCCTCGGCGCGGGCCGAGTTCATCCGGGTGCAGTGCCGACTGGCCGCTGGGGCGTTCCACGACCCCGATTACCCCGAACTATTGGAACGCGAACGTGACCTGGCCGCCTGGCTCACGACCCATGACCCGCACCAGCTAGCCGCCCCGATGATCCAGACGGCCGCCGACCGACTCGAATGGGGCAACGAGAACGATTGGCACCGCGGCTTCAGGGAAATTCTGGGATTCGATGACTACGAAGAGACCCCGACGGAAACCATCGAGAAGCTAGTTTCCGAGTTGCAACAGACCTTTGCCCAGGTCCCCGCTCGCAGCATCCGCTTAGCGGATGCGACCGCCGAAGAGATCGCCTTGCTCGTGCAGCATCCCATCTTCGGCCAATTGCGCGGGTTGTATCTGGATTATTACAGTAATAGCATCGACAACCATCCGGTGCTTGCCCTGGCGCAATCCCGCCGGGCCAGCCGGTTGCGTCGGCTTCAGTTTGATTTCCCCGTGGACCAGTCGGGGCTCGCTGCATTGGCACGTTCGCGTTCCCTCTCGGCTCTGGAAGAGCTGACCATCGACTATCCGGCCCTGGGGGCCGAAGAAATTGAGGCGCTGAGCCGGGCGAAGTGGTTGCGGCAGTTGCGGCGGCTGCATGTGTGGATCGGCAACGGGCCGGCCCTGGAAGCGCTGGCCGAACTCCCCCGCTTGCCCCGCCTGGAGTGCCTGACGATACGGATTTCCCGGCTCGACTCGTCTGCGGCGGTGCGGCAGTTCGTTGCATCCCGGTCGTTTCCGAAGCTGGCCTATCTGAATCTGAGCGGCTGTCATTTGCCGCCGGACAAGCTGGCGTTGCTGGCCGCCGGCCGCTGGCCGCTTCGGCATCTGGTTCTGAGTCGCAACGAGGTTGGCCGCCTGGGATGCGAGGCGCTGGTCGCCGCGCCATTTGCCAAGCAGTTGCGGGTGTTGGAATTGAGCGATTGCGCAATCTCGGCCCGGGGGGTTCAGACGTTAGCGGCGGCGGAGGCGCTGGCCGGTTTGCGTCATCTGGACCTGAGCGACAATCCGATTGGTGTCCGTGGATTGCAAGCGATCGCCGCCAGTGTCACGCTGCGGGGGTTGCGGTCGCTGGGGTTGCGCCGGACCCATACCTCCCGCCGGTCGCTCACCGTGCTGGAAGTCGCCCGATTTCTCACAACGCTAACCATGCCCGAGCTACGCCATCTCCAGTTGGATGGGTTGCCGGTTGGCAGTCGCGGGGCCCGGGAACTGGCCACCCGACCGACGTTTCGCCACCTGACCCGCTTGGGGCTGGAGCGATGTCGCTTGGGCCAGGTCGCGGTCGCGGCGCTGCTGCAATCGCGGCTCTTGACGAACCTGGTTGTGCTGGAACTGAGTTCGAATCGGGCGGGATCGGCGGCTCTGAAATTAGCGCGTCACCAGACATTACCCCGGTTGGCGGTCTGCTCGCTCCGATTCAACCAGCTTTCCCGTGTCGCCAGGAATCGGCTGGGTCGCCGACCGGGAATCCTCGTTTAGAACAGGCAGGACTCAGCTCGGGACCGGCTCGCCTGTCGCTTGTTGGCCTAACCTATGACCGACCACGATGCCCTGTATCGCTCCATTCTCGCCGATCCGGAGTCCGACACCCCCCGGCTGGTGTATGCCGACTGGCTGGAGGAGAATCAGCGAACCGAAGAGGCGGAGTTCATCCGGGTGCAGTGCCGTCTGGAATCGCTCCCACCCGATGCACCGGATTACCCCGCGTTGCTGCAACGGCAGGAGGAACTCCGGATTTGCCTTAAAGCCCATGCCCCCGGACCCGAGTTGCATTTTTCGGCTGGGCTGAGCGTTGATAGCGGGCCGGCCTGGTGGGCCTGGACCCAACGCGGCTTTCCCCGCTTTCTGGAGTTCGATGGCCTTAACCGGCGAGGGCTTCGGATCATGCGCCAATTGGCGCGGGCCATCGAGACCGCTTTCAGTCGATTGCCGACCCGCTGGCTGGTGTTGCGCTACGTCACCGTTGAGCAACTGGCGGAGTTGCTCCAGCACCCCGTGATCGCTCACCTCGACCAGCTGACGGTGCAACTGTACGGGACTACCGAGATGGGGGAATCGGTGGTGCGAGTGATCGCCCAGTGCCCTCACTTGAGCAATTTACGGGGGCTGTCGCTGGCCTTCCAACTCAGTGATGCCGCCGCCGAGAGACTGGCGCGCTCGCCCTACCTCGGGCGGCTGCGCTGGTTATCCCTCGAACCGAGTCCGACTCTACTGACCCCGCTGGGCATTCGCACCCTCACGGGAGCCGGTTGGTTCCGCGAGTTGCAGGAACTTTCCCTCCACGACAGATTCTCCGACGATTCCTTTCAGGAGTTGTGCCGCTCCCGGCCGTTTCCCAACTTGCACACGCTTAACCTGACGGATAACGTCTTTTCGCTAGCCTCTTGGCAGTGCTTTGCCCAATCCCGTTCCTTCCCGGCGTTGCGACGGATCGATCTGAGTCGGAGTGATCTGAGTGAGGGTCGCGGTGCGGCCTTGGCCGAGGCCCGGGAACTGCAACTCGCTGCTCTGGACCTCAGCGCCTGCGCCATCGGAAACGCCGGAGCCGAGGCACTGGTTACCGCGCCGTGGATCGAAACACTTCTGCGCCTGAATCTGCGCCAAAATGATCTGGGCCCCCGGGCAGTGGTTGCGATTGGCAGTTGCCGACGCTTCACCCGGCTGAAGCACCTGGACCTGTCGTTCTGCCAGCCCGGTGTCCGCGGCCTGCAGGCGATCGCTGCCAACTCGGCACTTCGCGGGCTGACAGCTCTGCACCTGTACTGCAATCCCGAACAGAACCCCGGCCTCACGCCGGAGCACCTGCAGCGATTTCTGGCCCGGCTCGACTTGCCCCATCTGCGCCACTTGAGCCTCTCGGGCCGTCCGGTTGGCTCGGCGGTCGCCGAACTGACTGCACCAAAATTCGCAACCCTGACGCGCCTCGAACTGGCCGACTGTCAGCTGACCAACGCGGGAGTCCACGCCCTGCTGACGACCCCCACCTTGCAGAATCTGATCGAGCTGGACCTGACCGGCAACCGGTTGACCACCGGTCTGAAGCCGCTGGTCGATGCCGCCACGCTGCCGCAGTTGGTGCGCTGCCTGGTGAGCGGCCGCTACCTTCCCGCTGAGCTTTCCCGCCGCATTATGAACCGCTTTGAAATTCTTCTGTAACTCTCGGAGTGTTCCATGTTCCGCGTCTCGCTGTGCCTGGTTGTCGTGGCCGTAACCCAGACCCGTGGCTTCGACGCACCCCACCCACTGCCCGTCATCGACCCCGCCGGCATCCCCGGGCCGCTGGTCATCGTCGGCGGCGGCACGATGACCGACGACATCCGCACCGCGTTCGTCGATCTCGCCGGCAAGGACAAGGCCAAGATTGTCGTCATCCCCACCGCCAGCGCCGATGCCGACGATGCCACGAAAGCCGACTCCTTCCTGAAGCAGTGGCAGACACTCAAGCCGGCTTCCGTCGAACTCCTGCACACCCGGGATGTGACCAAGGCTAACGATCCGGATTTCGTCAAGCCGCTCACGGAGGCCACCGGTGTGTGGTTCTCCGGGGGCGACCAGAGCCGCATCACCGCCGCCTACCGGGGCACGCTGACCGAGAAGGAGTTGAAAAAGCTGCACGCTCGCGGTGGGGTGATCGGTGGCACTTCAGCCGGCGCAGCCATCATGAGCGACCTGATGATTACCGGCGGTACCGACACCGCGCGAACTGCCGACGGCCTTGGCTTCTTGCCCGGGTTCGTGGTCGATCAGCACTTCGTCGCCCGCAAACGGCAGCTGCGACTCGCAGGCGTCATCGCGGCCAACCCCGGGCGCGTCGGGGTCGGCATCGACGAATCGACGGCGCTGGTCGTCCGTGGTCGACAAGCCCGCGTCATCGGTGAATCGACGGTCACGCTGTGCTTCGCCCAGGGGGCGGGCAAGCCGGCGGCGGCCGAGGAGTACAAGGCCGGCTCGCTGCTGGACATCGTCCAGCTGCGCCGCGCCGCGGCCAACCGCGCCGCTGCGGAGCCGTTCCCGCCGGCGAAGCCGCCCGAGCCGGTGGTGCCCAAGGGCACGCTCATCATCATCGGCGGCGGCGGCACCACGCCCGACATGTGGGAGCGGTTCGTCAAGGCCAGCGGTGGGCCGGATGCGACCTTCGTGGTCATCCCCACCGCCGGTGAAGACCCCATTCCCGTCGAGGCTCCCGAAACGCGCATCCTGCGCAAGTACGGCGCGAAGAACGTCGTCACCCTGCACACCCGCGACCCCAAGAGGGCCGACGACCCGGCGTTCAGCGAGGTGCTGACCAAGGCCGGCGGCGTGTGGTTCGGCGGCGGCCGGCAGTGGAAGTTCGTCGATGCGTATGCCGGCACGCTGACCGAGAAGCGGTTCCACGAGGTGCTGGCCCGCGGCGGAGCGATTGCCGGCAGTTCGGCCGGGGCGAGCATCCAGAGCGAGTACATGCCGCGCGGTCATCCGCTGGGCAACACCGTCATGGCCGCCGAGGGCTACGAGAAGGGGCTGGGCTTCCTGCCGGGTTGTGCGGTCGATCAGCACTTCTTTGCTCGCAAGCGGACCGCCGACATGACCAAACTCATGAAGAAATATCCGCAATACCTGGGCATCGGCATCGACGAATCAACAGCCATCGTGGTGACCGGCAGCACGGCCGAGGTGATCGGCAAGAGCAAGGTGGCATTCTACGACTACTCGCAAATGCCGAACGGCGAGAAGGACTACGTCGAACTGAAGGCCGGCGAGAAATACGACTTGAAAGAACGCAAGAAGCTCGAGAAGTGAGGTCGGCAGCGGCGGGATGGGCATCGTCTACCATGCCCGGGAATCGGATGAGAAAAGTGTGAGAGTTCGCGGATTGTAATTGACTCGCGCGCTCGCCCTTCGTCATCCTGAGCATCGAACGCACTTCGTATTCCGAGACGGCGGGTAACCGGCCATGCGTCTCGCTCGCCAGTGCATGAGGACGATCCTACCCACCACTTTGGTCGCTACCGTCGTGGCGCTCGGGGCAGCGCATGTCCCAATCCGCTTTTCCAGTAGTACCGCCCCCCCCGTACTCCCGGTCTAATCGTACCCCTTGAGGGTGGGAACGTTGGGGAGGTGTGGGAGTCCGATGCGGCGGTCGTCCGCGTCCCCATCCGGAACACGACGGCAGCCTCCAGTTGGTCGTCACCCCGGACACGGCGCGGCTGCGCGGCGACTTCTCCGGGACGATTCGTGTCGAGACGATCGGGCCGGACGGGCGGGTGACCGGTGCAACGACGGTCGTCGTCGAAGGGACCGTGCGGGAACAAGAGCCGAGTCGCCCGGGGACCGGGGAGGACCGACCATGACCTCGCGGTATGTCCCCTGGCTCTGCTCGGCCGGTCTGCTCGGGCTGGTGGCGGCAACGCTCCCGGGATTCGCAGCAGGAGCCGAAAGCGATCTGGACCGCGTCCTGGCGCGCCTCCAGCGGCAGCAGGACTCGGCGAACGCGGTCCGCATCCGCGCGGAAGGGAAGCGGTTCGTCCCGAAGGGCGGCTACACGGAGGTCGCCCCGGGCCAGGACGGCAGGGTCCGGCCGCCCGAGGATGAGACCACCCCGCTGAAGGAGGACTGGCTGCTGGATTTCCGGAGCGGGCGATGGAGGATCGTCTCCGAAAGCGACGCCTTCGGCCGGCGCGGGCCTTGGCTCCAGGTCTTCGACGGCAAGAAAGTCTACGGCTCCAAACTTGACGTGACTTTCGACGAGGCCGAAGGGGTCCGTCCGAACCGGATGGGGATCATCTCCGGCGGGGATCACATCAACAACTTCCTCATTGGGGAATATCCGTATTTCCTGAGCCAGGGGTTCATCCTGACGAACATGAACCAGTCCTTCTACTGGCACAACTTCAAGCCGTCGCTCGACCGGGAGAACCTGTTCGTCCACCGCCAGGAGACGGTGCGCGGCCGCCCCTGCGACATCGTCCAGACATACCCGGCGGGGCCGAAAAAACAGGAGCACCAGTACGAGTACGCGATCGACCGGGAGGACGGCTCGGTGCGGCGCTGGATCTACTGGACCTGGGGGAAGAAGGACACCGAGATCGTCATCGACTACCGCCGCGCTGGCGACCGGATGGTCCCGACGGGGTGGACGTTCCAGCGGTTCGTGGTAAGGTCCGACAAACCCTGGAGGCCGGTGCCCTACAAGTCGGAAACCCTGACGGTGACCGCCGTGGACCTCGACCCCGTGGCGGACGACTCTCGGTTCCGCATCACCGTCCAGCCCGGGACCATCGTGGAGGAGCGGCATTACCCGAACGGTGCCTCCGTCCGGCTCGATGAAGTCAAGACTGAAAGGGTGACCCACTATCGGGCCGACGAGTCGGGGCGGCTGGTCGAAGGGGAACTGGTGAACGGGGAGTTCCGGCCCCACCGGCCGTGGCTCTGGTGGATAATTGGTGGGCTGGCGCTGGTGGCCGTGTTCGCCGCGGGAATCACGTACCGGAAGGTGCGCGCGCGACGGTCGCCCGCCGCACCGCCCGGCTCGCCCATCACGGGAGGGTCCGCATGAGGACGAGTATCGGACTGGGAATCGTCCTGGGCCTGGGCCTGGGGTTCAGTTCGCAAGCCACCCGGGGGGATCCCGTCGCCGTTCCCGACTGCGCGAGCTGTGATTGTGCGCACTCCACAGCCTGAGGGTAACCGGCGAGACCGGTTACCGTGTTTTGACGACGCAGCCCGCGAACAACAAGGACGGCTACGGGGATCCGGTCAGCACCGCCCACTGGTGGGACAGCGTTCACAGGGTCTATTCGTCGATCGGCTTGTCGGACTACCACCAGCGCTCCGATGACCTGGATTACAACTTGTGGAGGGTCTCAAACGTCAGTTGGCCAGACAACTGTAACGTCCTCCAGGGCCAAGGCGGGGGCTGGTTTGTTGTCGCCATCGGTACGGGTGGAAACAAAGACGGGCTGGGGATTGACTGGAAGTACGACTGTGGGGCCCAGTGACAGAGGAACCGGCGATGACCCGAACCAATTCGACCGGGCGGTGCGGGCTGTCCCTGATCGAGCTGCTCGTGGTCATCGCCCTCATCGGCCTGATGATCGGGCTGACGCTCTCGGCCGTGCAGCGGGTGCGGGCAAGTGCTGTCCGCACCCACTGTTTGAACAACGCCCGCCAGCTCGCCACGGCGCTCCACAACTATCACGGGACGCACCAGGTCTTTCCGCCTGGGCACACATCGGATACCGTGCCCAAGACATACCATGACCTCGGCTGGCCCGCCCGCGTCCTCCCGTTCATCGAGCAGCAGCTGTTGTGGGGTCGGGTGGAGGAGGCGTTTCGGGTTACCCCAAGCGGCCTCCCCTACACTCCCCCGCACGACGCAATCCTGGCGACGGTCATTCCCCTCTTCTGCTGTCCGGCGGACCAGCGGGTTCAGAGTACGCAACTCGCGGCCGGCACCTTCCCCGTTGCCTTCACTTCGTATCTTGGAGTTGTCGGCATCCACCAGTCCCGCCGCGACGGGGTGTTGTACGTCGATTCGGCCGTCCGGCTCGGGGACATCACCGACGGGTCGAGTCAGACGCTCCTCTTCGGCGAGCGGCCGCCGTCCGCCGACTTCGCCTTTGGGTGGTGGTACCGCGGCTGGGGCCAGCAGCGGGACGGTTCGGCGGAAATGGTGCTCGGCGTCCGCGAGCGGAATACGATCGGCATGCGCTACCCGTGCCCGGCGGGTCCGTACGCCTTCGGCCCCGGCCGGTTCGACAATCAATGTGACATGTTCCACTTCTGGTCCCCACACACGGGCGGGGCGCACTTCGCCTTCGCCGATGGGTCGGTGCGATTCATCCGCTACTCCGCCGAGCCTATCATGGCCGCCCTCGCGACCCGCGCCGGCGGCGAAGCCGTCAGCCTTCCCGAATAGAAATGAACGCGGCGGGCCGACCGGGTGGGGACGCTTCCTTCCCACTCCCCGGCGACCTGCCGCGCGATCGAATGCGGAACGGCGTCAATACCGTTGGTGCACCCGGAACGCTCGGCAAGTGTGAAGATTTGTTGAAGATAGCCCGCCAGAGCATGCCGCCACCCCCGGTAGCGAAATACCCTGTGGCGAAGAGACCTCCGGGGGTGCTGGCCCCCGGCTTGCCTGAGGGGATCTATGAACTTTTGGGATGCTGCTCTTTCGCTTTCCGCCGGCCCGCTGCTGTTCCTGGCCATCGCGCTCTTGGTTGCCTTCGCCTTCGAGTGCATCAACGGCTTTCACGACACGGCCAACGCGGTTACGACGGTGATTTACACGCGCACCTTGCCGGCGTTCCCGGCGGTGGTGTACTCCGGGTTCATGAACTTCCTGGGCGTGCTGCTGGGGGGAACGGCGGTCGCCTTCGGCATCGTCAACCTGTTGCCTGTCGATCTGCTCATCGAGGGCACATCGAACGCCGCACTGGTCATGGTGCTGGCGCTGCTCGTGGCCGGGGTGATTTGGAACCTGGGCACCTGGTACAAGGGGCTGCCGGTGTCCAGTTCCCATACCTTGATTGGCTCGATTCTCGGAGTGGGCATTGCCAACAGTCTGCTCACCGGTAAGGGCCTGGCCGGGGTGAACTGGTCCAAAGCCGGTGAGGTCGGGCTGGCGCTGCTGTTTTCGCCGGTGTTTGGCTTCGTGGTGGCCGGGTTGCTGCTCTTGACGCTCAAGCTCCTCATCCGGGAGCCGCGGCTGTACAAGCCCCCGGAGGGCGACGACCGGCCGCCGACCTGGATTCGGGGCGTGCTCATCGCGACCTGCGGCGGGGTCAGCTTCGCTCATGGCTCCAACGACGGGCAGAAGGGCATGGGGCTGGTGTTGCTTGTGCTCATCGGCTTCTTGCCATTCCATTATGCCCTGAACATTTACCAGCCGGGGTTGGCTGAGCAGGTGCGGGAGGCGGCGATCGCCAGTGAAACCATCGTGACCCAGGACGGCCAGCAACTGTCGGGGCCGGCGAAGCAGGACCTGGAGACGATTCGCCGGGTGTTGCAGGATCGTTCCTCGTTCGCCGAGGTGCCCGAAGCGGAGCGGTGGGAGGTGCGCCAGGCGATTTACCGCTTCCGTAAGGACACGGCCTCGCTGCAACTATCGCCCGAGGCGAAGGAGGCGATGCGGCCGCACCTGAAGGCACTGGGGCTCTCCATCGAGTTCGTGCCGTTGTGGGTCGTCATCGGCACGGCACTGGCGCTGGGCATCGGCACCACGATCGGGTACAAGCGGATCGTGATTACCGTAGCCGAGAAGATTGGCAAGCAGCACCTGACGTATGCCCAGGGTGCCGCAGCCGAGACGGTGGCGGCGGGCACGATCATGGTGACCGCGGTGACCGGGCTGCCGGTGAGCACCACGCACGTGCTCTCCAGCGGCGTGGCCGGCACCATGGTCGCCAACAAGTCCGGGGTGCAGCCAACGACGATCCGTAAGATTGCGCTGGCGTGGGTGCTGACGTTGCCGGCGTGCATCCTGCTGGCCGGCGGGCTATTCTGCCTGGGCCGCTGGATCGCGGGGTAGGCGTGGTACACTCCTGGTATGTCGGACTTTTTCGTTGCGCCGGTCTCGCCTTTGGACCAGATGGCCGCGCTGCACGTGCTTCTGGGGGAGCGGGGCAACCCGGAGCAGGCACGCGCGGCACGGGACTTCATTGGCGATGACGATTCCGTCCAGCTACTGGCGGCTTATCGCTCGACGGGCGAGCTGTGTGGAGCCATGCTCGTCCAGGCACTGCCCGGAGCATTGGGTGTGGCGGTGCCGCCGCGAGGAGCTTCCCCCGCCATCGCAGATGCGCTGATGCTGGCCGGTTTGGATTGGCTGCAAGGCCGCGGCGTCAAGGTTTGCCAGGTTTTCACTGAGGCGGAGTCGGATGGCCGGACGACGCTGCAACGGGCCGGCTTCCAGCACGTCACGCAAGTGCTCTCGTTGCACCGGGAATTGATCGCAGAACCGGCTAGCGTCGCCGCAGGGGAGCTTCACCTGGTGCGGTATCAGCCCGACCTGGCCGAGCGCTGCGCCGAGCTGCTGCTGGCCACCCACGAAGATACGCAGGATTGCCCGGAACTGACGGGTTGTCGAACGCCCGCGGACGTGGTCGCCGCGTTTGGCTCGCCTCAAGGTGGGCTGTCCTGGCAATTCCTGGCTGATACCACCGGTGAACTCGTTGGTCTGACCCTCGTCGATCCGAGCGACGACCCCGTGTTGCAACTCATTTATCTGGGCGTGCATCCGCGGGTGCGGCGGCAAGGCGTGGGGGGGCAGTTGCTCCGTCACGTTCTGGCCGACGCCGTACGGAACGGGTTTGCGGCCGTGGAACTGACCGTGGATATTCGCAACGAACCCGCCCGGCGGTTGTACCAGCGGCACGGCTTCCGGGAACTTCACCGCCGCGAGGTGTGGCTGGCGCATCTTCCGGGCGAGCCGCTGGCCTGAGCCGGCTGTTTCGATGATCGAACCAGTGACTCACTCGCGCTGGCCGCCGGCTCCAATTCGTGGCGTGCCTCAGGTCTTTGCCGATTAGCAGGATGGTGTCGATTGCGCCTGCCTGCGCTCAGCTACACAATCTGGCGCGGATACGGCGCGCCTGCCGAATGCGCCCAACGGTATCGAATGCGCCCAGCGCCGGGCCGTGGTAAGTGGGCAATCTGAAGGGTCGGCGCGTTGGCGCAGCGGCTTCCTGACAGATAGTTGTGAAGTCCCCTTGCACCACTGATGCCCTCCGCACGGCGTGCGGTTTGCCCAGCCGCCCGGGAGTTGGACCGTGTCTGCCCGAGCCAAACTCGATCCCGCAACCTGTCCTGTTCAGCCCGGCCAGGCGTTGGCTGCCGCGGTGGCCACCCGCGTGGGTGCCGCTCGCTTTGGGCTGTGGTTTGCCGGCCATGCTCGCTTCATCCCGTTGGGTCACGAAGTGACCGTCGTCGTTCGTAATCAACAATCCCATGACTGGCTCGAACACGCCTTCGGTGCTGCGGTCCGGGAGGCCGTCGCCGAGGTATGTGGCCCCGAGACGCTTGTGCGCTGGGCCATCGATGCCAATCTGTTAGGCGAAAGCCCCGAGGGCCCCCCATTCCAATCGGAGCGGAATTGCCCCAGCCCCACGGACGCCCGAATCCCGCTCCCAGCGCAGTCGGCTTTGCGTGAGTCCCCGCATGCGTCACAGCAGCAGGACCCGCATCAGGATCTGTTTGGGGAACCGGTGACCGTGGCTCGGCCTGCTCGCCGACGGGGCGCTTCTTCTTGCGAATCCGTGGCACGGCCCCTGGTGAGTCCGGGCCGGCGCTGGAAGTCGCTGGCCGAGTTCGTCGTGGGGGCGTGCAATCGCGTGGCTCATGCGTCGGCCTTGAGCGTGGTCGAGGAACCCGGCGAGGGGGCCAACCCGCTCATCATCCACGGTCCCGTCGGCACGGGCAAGACGCATTTGCTGGAAGGCATTTATGCCGGTCTGAAGCGTAAAGGTGGCGACCAGCGGCCGGTGTATGTTACCGCCGAGGAGTTCACCACCCGCTTTGTATCCGCCTCCCAGCAGGGGAAGATGGGCGCGTTCCGCCGCCAGTTCCGCGAATGCTCGACGCTGTTACTCGACGATCTGCATTTCCTGGCCACCCGCAAGGCAACCCAGGCCGAATTCCTGCACACCTTCGATGCTCTAATTGCCGATGGCCGGCAGGTTGTCGTGACAACGGATTGTCACCCACGGCTGGCTGATGAACTGATGCCCGAACTCGTGGATCGGCTGCTGGGTGGGGCCGTGTGGGGGCTGATGCCGCCCGACCCCCCGACCCGGCTGGAAATCCTTCGCAAGAAAGCGACGGGTGGCACCCCCCCCATTCCCGACAGCGTGCTCAAGTTGCTGGCCAGCAGCCTGCGCGGCAACGTGCGGGAACTGGAAGGCGCGGTGAACAGCGTCCGGCATTACGCCAAGGTCACGGGCCGGCCGGTGGATCAGGCGCTGGTCCGCGAGGCGCTCGGCGACTTGTTGCGCCATGCGGTGCGAGTGGTCAGCCTGGCCGACGTGGACGCCGCTGTGTGTACTACCTTGCGGCTGGCCAAGGGCACGCTGCAATCCAAATCCCGGGCGTGGTCGGTGACCCACCCGCGGATGCTCGCCATCTACCTGTGCCGCAAGCATACCGCAGCGACCTACGGTGAGATCAGCAAGTACTTTGGTGCCAAGCAACACAGCACCGCGGTGGCGGCCGAGAAGAAGGTGCGGGCCTGGATCGACACGGGCGCAACCGTGGCCATCGGCGACCGCGACTGGGACACGAAGGAACTGCTCGACCGCATCGAACGCGAACTGCAGCGGTGAGGGTTCCCGAACCGACCACCGAAGGGGATCGCGTCACTTGCCAAACTTGCTGACCATCATCAGGAACTCGGCGTTGGACTTGGTCTTCTCCAGTTGCTTGACCAGCCCCTCCATGGCCTCGATCGGCTTGAGTTGCATCAGGCTGCGGCGGACTAGCGTCACCTGCTCCAGCATCTCGGCCGGCAGGAGCCGCTCTTCCTTGCGCGTACCGGAGGCCCCGAGGTCGATCGCCGGGTAGATGCGGCGTTCGGCGAGCTGGCGATTGAGCACCAGTTCCATGTTGCCGGTGCCCTTGAACTCCTGGAAGATCACCTCGTCCATTCGGCTGCCAGTCTCGATCAGGGCAGTACCCAGGATGGTCAGGCTACCGCCTTCATCGAAGGCCCGGGCGCTGCCGAACAGCCGCTTGGGTACGTCCAGCGCCTTGGCATCTACCCCGCCGGACATGGTGCGGCCGCTGCCGGTTGCTTTGTTGTAGGCTCGGGCCAGCCGGGTCAGGCTGTCGAGCAGCACGAAGACATCGCGGCCCATCTCCGCCAGTCGTTTGGCCCGTTCGACGACCAACTCGGCGATGCGAATATGGTTGGCCGTGTCGCGGTCGGAACTGGAGGCGATCACCTCGCACATCGGCGGAGCGACCGAGACGTTCGGGTCCGACTTTGCCGGGCCGAGCAACGTTCGCCGCATCTCGGTCACTTCCTCCGGGCGCTCGTCCACCAGCAGCACCAGCAAGTGCATGGCCGGGTAATTCGTCAGCACCGCCTGGGCAATGTGTTGCAACAACACCGTCTTGCCGGACCGGGGCGGGGCGACGATCAGCCCGCGCTGGCCCATGCCGATCGGTGTGAAGAGATCCATCACCCGCGTGGTGAGCGGCTGGGGGCCGGTCTCCAGGCGGATCCACCGGGTGGGATCGACAGCGGTGAGTTCCTCCCAGTTGCGCCGCTGGTACTGGGCCGGTTCCCTACCTTCGATGAACTCGACGGTGGCGAGCCGCGGGCCGGTTGATCCCTTGCGAGCGGGTTCGATCGGACCGGCGAGGTGGACCCCCTCGGCCAGTTGGTGCTTGGCGATGAGCGGTGCGCCGACGTACGCATCGGCCGGCGTGGGGGTGTAGTGCCGGGCCGGGTTGCGAAGGAACCCGTAGCCCTTGGGGTGCAGCTCGAGCACCCCGTGGGCCATGGTGCGCGGTTCAGACATGCGGAACCCTACTAACACGCCGCCAGCGAAAGCGAGCCGGCGGCCGAACGAACACGGTTGGACAAATCAGCCGGAACGCGAGGAGCAGGATAGGGCAGCCCGGGTCACGGTTTGCGAACGTGATTGTACTCACTGGCGGGGCGATGTCCAAGCCCGACGGGGGTTCTTTCTGGACGCTCCCGGTGCGATTCGCCTCGCCGCTCTGGGATCGGCCCCCTCCGGAGTCGCCCTGGCAGTCGCGCGCCGAAACCCTGCTGGCCTTTGCACGGCCCCTCCGGCGTCCTCTTGCCGATTTCGGGCTGCCCAAGGGCGATCGAAGGAAAACGAATCCGCCGCATCGGGTGTGACTTGATCGGTGGGCCAATTTCTCCGATGATAGGGACACCTACCTACCCCGTTCACTCCTGGGGACTGTGCCGATGACTTCGTCCTGTCCTGGACCCCGAATTTCCCGCCGGCAAATGCTTCAGGTCGGTGCTGCCAGCTATCTCGGGCTGAACCTCCCCACGCTCTTGCGAGCCGATCAGTCGCGCCCGACCACCGCTACAGCCGACGCCTGCATCGTCATCTTCCTCAACGGCGGGCCGAGCCATCTGGACATGTGGGATCCGAAGCCTGAGGCCCCGGCCGAGATTCGCGGCGAGTTCAAGCCGATCCCGACCAGCGTGCCCGGTGTGTTCTTCGGCGAGCACCTGCCGAAGTTCGCCCGGCAGATGCACCGCTGTACGCTGATCCGCTCGGCGCACCACAGCGTGAACAATGCCCACGCCGCCGCGGTGTACTGCGCTCTGACCGGCCACGACCGCGGCGAGATCGGCGGCGGTGCCCGGCCCGACGACTACCCGGCCATCGGTTCGGTGGTCGGCCTGCAGCGGCCGCCGCACGGCGCGGTGGTGCCGCATGTGCTGTTGCCATTTGTCACCAAGGAAGGGGCCGGCGGGCCGCCGCAACCGGGCTTCTTTGGCGGTTGGCTCGGCAAGCCCCACGATCCGCTTATCATCCTGAAAGACCCGAATGCCGCGGACTTCGGCCTGCCCGAACTGACGCTGGGCCCGGACATCGACCCCGACCGCTTCGATGCACGCAAGGCCCTGGAAGCCCGATTAGCGGCGACGCGCAACCGAACGCGGGACGATCTGGACGGCATCCGGGCCAAGGCCTACGACCTGCTCACCTCGAAGGCGATGCGCGAGGCGGTGCGGATCGACCGCGAGCCCGCCAAGGTGCGCGACGCCTACGGCCGGAACATTTACGGCCAGAGCGTGCTCTTGTCGCGCCGCCTCATCGAGGCTGGCGTGCGGGTGGCTTGCGTGTCGTGGGCACCGGATGCCAACGCCACCTGGGATACCCACGGCAACAACTTCACCAAGCTCAAAAACGAACTGTTGCCGCAACTGGATGCTGCCTTCTCGACGCTCATGGACGACCTGTCCGATCGCGGCCTGCTGGAGCGAACGCTGGTCTGCGTAATGGGCGACTTCGGCCGCACCCCGAAGATCAACGGTCAGGGGGCCGGCCGCGACCACTGGAACTTCTGCTACTCGCTGGTGCTGGCCGGCGGCGGCGTGAAGGGCGGGTACGTCCACGGGGCCAGCGACAAGATCGGCGCGAAGCCAAGCCGTAACCCCGTCACCCCGGCCGACGTGATCGCCACCATCTACGAGTGCCTCGGTGTGCCGCACGACCTGGAGTTGCACGACCGCCTGGCCCGCCCCTTCACGCTCTGCCCCTGGGGCAAACCCATCCGCGAGGTGCTGAGTTAAGATGACGGCGGGAGGTGCCACATATCTGAACCGTACCTGACGATGGCCGAGATCGAGACCAAGTACCCCAACCAGTGGGTGCTGATCGCCAACCCGAAGATGGGCCGGAAGCCGAAATGGGTACTGGGCGGCCACGTCGTTCTGCACTCGCCGGACCGCGCGGAGTTCCTCCGCCTGCTCGGGGAGTGGGACGATCCCGAGGTGAAGCACACCGCGAGTTGGTACACCGGGAAGTTCCCCGAGGAAGAACTGTTGCCGGCGCCTGGGTGCTGACGCTCGACTTCGCCCGCGGCCGCATCCGCCTCTCGCCCCGCTGGTGGTGGCAATTCTGGTGGTGAACTGCCGCGAAGCCGCACGCGGCTTCCTCGAACAGCCTCGCCACACGGCTCGTTGTTTGGATACAATCACTCCCCAATCTCCCTTCACACCACAAAGGGTTTACCATGTCCGGAGATGTTTCGCGCCGGGAACTGTTCACAACAGTTGCCGCACTTGGGATCGGCAGTGCCACCTTCCAGCGGGCCGTTGCCGTCGAGGTCGCCGCGCAGCCCAAGGCTATGGCCGTCACCCCCGAGATGGTCAAGAATGCCGAGTGGGTCGCGGGTATCACGCTGACCGAGGACGAGCGCACAGCCGTCGCCGCGGCGCTCAGTGGCACGCAGAACCGGCTCGCGGCGCTACGCCGACTCGATATTGGCTACGATGTTCCCCCCGCACTGCTCTTCAACCCAACACCCGGCGAGCCGCCCAGCACGGCGGGTCGCGGCAAGGTCGAGCCGTCCAAGCTGGCCAACCCCGTCAAGAAGCCGCAGGCCGATACCGATCTCGCCTTCCTGCCGCTGCACCAGCTCGCCGAGCTGATCCGCACGAAGCAAATCACGTCCACCGAACTGACGAAGCTGTTCCTGGCCCGGCTCAAGAAGTACGACCCGGCCTTGCTCTGCGTCGTGTCGCTCACCGAGGAACTCGCGCTCAAGCAGGCGGCCGAGGCCGACAAGGAAATCGCGGCGGGCAAGTACCGTGGCCCGCTGCACGGCATGCCCTGGGTGGCCAAGGATTTGATCGCTTATCCAGGGTACAAGACGACGTGGGGCGCGGGGCACTTCAAGGACCAGACTCTCGATACCAAGGCGAGCGTGGCCGAGCGCCTCGATGCGGCCGGCTGTGTGCTCGTGGCCAAGACGACGCTCGGAGCGCTGGCCATGGGTGACCGCTGGTTTGGCGGCATGACCCGTAACCCCTGGCGAATCAGCAACGGCTCCAGCGGCTCCTCGGCGGGCACGGCGTCGGCGGTCGCGGCGGGGCTGGTGCCGTTTGGCATTGGCAGCGAGACGCTCGGCAGCATCGTCTCGCCGAGCCGGGTGTGCGGCGTGACCGGGCTACGGCCCACCTTCGGCCGCGTCAGCCGGCACGGCTGCATGACCCTCAGCTGGAGCATGGATAAATTGGGGCCGATGGCTCGCAACGCCGAGGATTGCGCCCTGGTGTTCGGCGCGATCCACGGGCCGGACGGCAAGGACGCCAGCGTGCAGGACCGGCCATTCCACTGGCCCGGCACCCGGCCGCTGAAGGAGCTGCGCGTCGGTTACCTCAACGGCACAGCCGAGGCCGACCTGAAGGTGCTGCGCGAACTGGGCGTCGAACCCGTGCCCATCACGCTGCCGCAAGGCGCGGCCCAGGCGATCGTCAACCTGATCCTGGACGTGGAATCCGCCACCGCCTTCGACGACATCACCCGGGCCGGGGTGAACGAGGGCATCGGGCAGTGGGGTGGCACGTTCCGCCGGGCGCGGTTCGTCTCGGCCGTGGACTATCTGCGTGCCCAGCGGGCGCGAACGCTCCTGCTGCGCCAGATGGCGACGGTGTTCGACAAGGTGGACTGCTACGTCGGCCCCGCGGGCAACGACCTGGTGGTGACGAATCTGACCGGCCACCCGACGGTGTGCCTGCCCAACGGCTTCACCAAGGCCGGCACGCCAACGGCCTTGACCATCACCGGCAAGCTCTTCGGCGAAACCGACCTGCTGATGCTGGCCAAGGCCTACCAGGACGCCACCGACCATCACACCAAACGCCCGCCGGAGGACACCTGGGTGGTCGAAAAGAAGTAAGCCGGCCAACCCTGGGACCCAGCCGCGCGGGTCGAGCGGAACGAATCAGCAAATTTCTTGTAACCGCGGCTTGACAAGTGCACGTCATCGCGCATAATATGTACAAATGAACACGTTCTCGGTGGGCGAAGGCGGGGCTTGCCCCGCCGCTTGAAGCCGATTCAACGCTGCAACCTCCGAGCGTGACCACGACCGGTTGCGCTCCGGTTGCGCTGCGGGCGACCAGGTTCGCCGACGAATCGCGTCGGTTGCAAGGACCGGAGCGCGGTCGGGGAGTCACCCGAGAGGACCGGGCGCGACCGATCGACCAGCGTGCAGGAGACGAAATCATGACCGGCACGGAACCAGAAGTTCATGAGCAGAAGCGATGGGCAACAGGGTGTGCGGTGAACTCACACGAGGGACCGACCCAGAAATCGCCGATTGGTAGCTCGTTGGGCGGATTGTTCGGGCAAGGTGCACCGTGCGGCTCATCGGCGTTAGCAGATTCTGCCCCGTCGGGTGCAAGGTGGAGAAGTGCCCCAGGAGATGCCGATGCGGTAATGCTCCCCGTCGCGCCGCGAGGTTGCCATGCTTCGATTTTGTCGTCTGTTCGTTGCCGTTGGGTTGTTCGGGCTATTCCCAGCGCCGGCGAAGGCAGGCCCGCCGCGGGCTATCGACGAGCTGGTGCGGGCCGACCGCGCCACGCTTCACGCGTTGTACGCCGGTGGCACCGTTGGCGCGATCCCGGCGGGGTCGCTGGATGGCCGGGTGATTCCGGACCCCGGTTCGCGCCAGACCGTGCGGCGATCGAAGCTCATTGGCCTGGTGTGGAAGGGCAAGGTGATCAACGGCGATCAAATGATCAACCGGCTGGCTGGCGGCCGCACGGCGGTGACCGCCCAGGTGTCCATTGGCGAAAGCTGGTTCGACGGGAAGCCGGCCATCATCCTCGATTACACCGGTTCGCGATTGTTCGGCGGTGTTCGGGACGAGTTCCGCGAAATCGCCCCGGGGGTGTACCTGGGGTTGACCTACGTTCGCGACGACCCTGCGCCGAGGCTTGTCACGTACTTCGCCCTTCAGCCCCGCACCGGTTGCCCACGGTAACGGCGACGGCGAACCCCATTCCGTTGCGGCGTCGCTCACGTGTCAATATTGTCGGCCGTGAGGCGAATTCTCTCACATCACCCCACTCGTCCTCATTCCCGGGAGGTGGCCGTGCCCGTAATTGAAACGCGAGAACTGACCAAGACCTACGGCCGCATCCGCGCGCTGCGGCAGGTGTCGCTGGCGGTTGAAAAGGGTCAAATCTATGGGCTGCTCGGCCAGAACGGGGCCGGCAAGACCACGCTCATCAAGATTCTGCTCGGCATCGCCAAGAAGACCGACGGCGACGCGGCATTGCTTGGCGCTCCGGCCGGCAACACCGATGTCCGCCGGCGGGTGGGCTACCTGCCCGAGGATCACCAGTTCCCCGGCTACCACACGGGGTACTCGCTCATGGAGTTCTACGCCACCCTGTATGGGGTGCCGCGAAACGAGCGCCGGCGGAAGATCCCCGAAACGTTGGAACTGGTCGGCATCGCCGGCCGCATGCACTCGAAGATCAAGACCTATTCGAAGGGCATGAAGCAGCGGCTCGGTATCGCCCAGGCGCTGGTGCACGACCCCGAGGTGATCTTTCTGGACGAGCCGACCGACGGGGTGGACCCGCTGGGCCGACGGGAAATCCGGGAGTTGATGGGGCGGCTGAAGGAGCAGGGCCACACCATCTTCCTGAACTCGCACCTCTTGGGCGAGGTGGAGCTGATCTGCGACCGGGTGGCGATTCTCCAGCAAGGCGAGCTGGTCCGCGAGGGGACGATCGCTGAGCTGACCGAGCAGAAGGGGCGGTTCGAGGTGGGGCTGGCGGCCGGGCAGCCCTTTCCCGAGCGAGAGGCAGCGGCGCTGGGCTTCGCGGTGAAGCGGCTGTCAGCAGCCCCTGTGCCCAAGGTCGCGCCGTCACCCCCCGAAGTGTGGGAAGTGAGTCTTACCGATGGCCAGTCGATCGACACAGTGTTGCGAATGATCTTCGAAAAGGGCCTGCAGCTGCGACATCTGGTTGAGAAGAAACACACCCTGGAAGACGCATTCCTGGCTACCGTCGAGGCAGCCGAGCCGGGGGTGGACCGGAAGCCGACGGGTAAAGCCACGGCGGTGGGAGGGAGCGACCGATGAGGCAGTTCGTCGCCATCCTGAAAGACTCGTACTACGAAGCGGTGGACGGGTTCGTGATCTACGTGATGCTGGGGATGTCCGCCCTGGTCATTCTCGTCGTGGGGAGCATGTCGTTCACCCCGGCCGAGCCGCCAGAGGCCTTCCAGAAGATCGTCGCCTCCCGGGAGTTCGCGCGGATCATCCCGGACCGTGGGCGGAGCCGGGCCATTTCGGTCGCGACTGCCCACGATGTGAAGTTCGCGGTTTCCGATGTTCAGGCTGAAGGCAGCGGGTACACGTTGCGGCTGACGGCCACCGGCAGCCCGAACGGCGACACCCTTTTCGACGAAAAAGGCCCTCGGAACGATCTCGCCAAGGGCGACTCGTTCCGCCGAGCCGTGGCGATCTGGGCCAAGCAACCCAAGACGATGAAGGCGTCGGAGATACTGGAAAAGTCCGGCAAGTCCGGCCCGGGTGCCAAGGGCGGCAAGGGTGGGGTGGGCGACATCGAGATCAGTCTGGACACCGACGCGACGGTCGAGGAGCAGAGGGCGGTGAGCGATGCCGACATGGAAGCGTTCCTCCAGAACCAGTTCGCCCTGCACGCCGGGATGGATGCGACGGTCCGGCGCGTCACGATCGGGGTCGAAGAGCCGACCTACCTGTTCGAGGTGACAACGACCGGCGGCTCCTCGGTCCGCGGTTGGCCGCACACCACCAAGATTTTCTTCGGGGCGGTACCCATTACGAACAACACGAGCTTGGGCCAGGTGCTGTACATCATCGAGGACCAGATCATCAACGGCTTGGGCGGCGCGGTGGCCCTGCTGATCGGGTTGATCATCACCGCGTTCTTCATCCCGAACATGCTTCGCAAGGGCAGTGTGGACCTGATCATCTCCAAGCCGATCGGCCGTAGCCAATTGCTGATTTACAAGTACATCGGCGGGCTGACGTTCGTGTTCCTGGTGACCACATTCACGGTTGGGGGGATCTGGCTGGCCGTCGCTCTGCGGAGCGGTTACTGGGATCCGCGGTTCCTGGCAGTGATACCGATCCTGACGTTCACCTTTGCCATTGTTTACGCCATGTCCACGGTCGTGGCGGTGTTCACCCGCAGCCCGATCGCGGCCATGATCGTGTCCATCGGGTTCATGCTGTGTCTGTACATCGTCGGACAGGTGAAGACGATCTTCGATGTGATCCGGATCGAGCGGTCCGACCGCATGCCGGAGTGGGCGTTTACCCTGGTCGATACGCTCAACAACGTGCTGCCCCGGTACAAGGACCTGGACAAGCTGACCAGCAAGCTGATTGCGGAGGGTACGCTGACGCCGGGCGAATTTCGGACGTCGCAGATCGGGCTAGTGGAGGTACCATCATGGACCGAGACATTTGGCGTGTCACTGATCTTCATCGTGCTGATGTTGGCGATCTCGTGTTGGCGGTTCAACAAGCGGGATTATTGAGCGCCCAGCCGTTCGCCTTCCCGTCGGCGGAACTCGGCTTCATCAATGCGTGTGAATCGCACCGTGTCGCCGACCGCCAGCGGGAAGAAGCCCGTGGCCACGTCCACGATCACCAACGGGGTGCGGCCGATCAGGTTCCACCCGCCGGGGCTGGGCTGCGGGTAGATCGCCGTCTGGCGGCCGGTGATAGCCACGCTGCCTGGCTCGACCCGTACCCGGGGCGTTGGCAGCCGCGGTACGCCGCACAGTTCCGCCGGCAGGTAACCCATGTAGGGGAAGCCCGGCACAAACCCGACCGCATACACGGTGAATTCGGTTGTGGTGTGCCGGCAAATGACGTCGTCGGCCGACAGGCGGGTGTGTTCGCAGACACGTGCCAGATCCGGGGCGAACTCGTAGCAGACGGGGACGATGAATGTCCGGGGCGAGCGAGGGGCATCTGCCTCCCCGGTTTTCGCGTTCAATTCGGGAAGCTGATGCCGCTCGCAGGCCAAGAGCCAGTCCCGCACCGCCGCCGACTGGATTCGATCGGCATCGAAGAATACCCCGACACTGGCATAAGCCGGTACCACGTCTTGCAGCCACGGCGGGGCGGCAGCGCGCACCGCCGCCGCGAAGGCGACCGCGGCGGCCTCGTCGGGCAAGTACGCTAAAATTGCCTGATCGCCGAGGGGAACAAGTTGCATATAGCTGGTATATGGGCCGGTCGCTGTTCGTCTGAAATGACCCTCTTCCCCAAGCGTCTTTCTGACAGTATGGGTCCGGAGCAGCTAGCCGAACTGGTGGACCGGTATGGGGCAGCGCTGGTGCTGTACGCCCGGCAGTGGTGTGATTGCCCGGAGGATGTGGTGCAGACGGCGCTGTTGAAGCTCGTCCGCCTTCGTGTACTACCGGATAACTTGATCCCGTGGCTCTATCGGGTCGTGCGCAATGGAGCGATTGATGCCAGCCGCGCTGCCCGCCGTCGGCGGCGCTACGAAGCCAGTGCCGCCGAGACCGCTCCCAAATGGTTTGCGCCCTCCTACGACCCGACCGGCCTGGACGCCAAGGCGGCCGCACTGGCCCTGGCCGAGTTGCCCGCCGAGACCCGCGAGATTATCGTGCTGCATATTTGGGGTGGCCTGACGTTCGAGCAGATCGCGCAAACGGTGGAGTCCTCGGCCGCGACCTGCTATCGGCGCTATGCCGCCGGGTTGGAAATCCTCCGCCAGAAGCTTGGGGCCGATACCCGGGCGAAAATGAAATGAGCGATTCCGTACCTCCTCCCCCTGATCCGTTGGCTGTCGCGCTTGCGAAGCTCGAGCCGGCTCCGCACGGCTTCGACCGCGACGCACTGATGTTCGCGGCCGGCCGGGAATCGAAGGCCCGTGCTGTTAGCTTCTGGAAGATTGTGGCCACGATCGCGCTGGTGGCTGCCGCGGTCTTCGCCACCCTGTTCGTTTTCCGATCGATTTGACTTTCTGCTCCGGGGGGCTGCTGTGTTATTCCTCCATCGTCGCCCAGTCCTTGGGTTTCAACCAGTAGTCGGTCAGCTCGGCCTCCGGTGTCCCAGGAGCCGGCTTGTAGTCGTACAGGTAACGGACGACCGGTGGCAAGCTCATCAAAATGCTCTCCGTGCGGCCGTCGGTCTTCAGCCCGAAGATTGTGCCCCGATCGTAGACCAGGTTGAACTCCACATAGCGGCCACGGCGCACTTCCTGGAAGAAGCGCTGCTCGGGCGTGTAGCTTAAGCCCTTGCGGCGTTCAACGATGGGTAAGTACGATTCGAGGAAGGCGTCGCCCGCGTCGCGGACGAAGTCGAACAGGGCCGGCGTCGCATCGGCGTAGTCGAAGAAGATGCCGCCAACCCCGCGGGCCTCGTTGCGGTGTTTCAGAAAGAAGTAATCGTCACAGTCTTTTTTCATGGTGGCGTAATTGGCCACGTCGGCATGAGCATCACATACCCGCTTCCAGACCTTGTGGAAGTGGATCACGTCTTCCTTGAACGGATAATACGGCGTCAAGTCGGCACCCCCGCCGAACCACGCCTTCGAACCGTGCGTCAGGTAGCGGAAGTTCGCATGGACTGTCGGTACGAGAGGGCTGCGGGGATGGATGACCAGCGAAATGCCCGTGGCCGTGAAGTGCGTGCCGTCGCCCGGAATGGTTTTGGCGAACTCGGGACTGAACTCGCCGTACACTTCGGAGAAATTCACGCCGCCCTTCTCGAACACCGCTCCATCGGCGATGACCCGAGTCCGGCCGCCGCCGCCCCCGGGCCGTTGCCACGTATCTTCCCGAAAGCTGGCTTGACCATCGGCTCGGGCCAACCCCTCACAAATGCGGTCTTGCAGTGACTGGAAATAGTGGACTGCGCGATCGTGCATGGGAATTCCCCGTGTGTCAGGATTCGGTCCTCATTGTCAATAAACTACTAGAGCCTGACCGCGGACCAAGGGACCTAACTAAGGAGAACCCGACATGCGTACCGGTCTGTTCATCCTGTCGGCGGCGATTCTGCTGAACTCCGCCCAAGCACCGGCAGCGGATCCGCCCCCGATCGTGTTCCAGGTGCAACCCCTGGAACGGGCCCTGGGCGATCTCCGTACCGCTGCCGATCTGATCGCCGGAGAGAACGGTACCAAGGCGGTGAACGACGGCATCAAAGTGATGCTGGGTGAAAAAGGCTTCGAGGGGCTGGATATTGGCCGACCGATCGTAGGCTACGTCATCTTAACTCCCAAACCCGAGGACATCACGGCGGTGCTGGCCCTGCCTATCACTGGTCAGAAGGAATTCCTGGAGCTGTGCGAACGGGTAACCAAAGAAAAGCCTCAAGCGGATCGCAAGGACAAAACCCTGTACGAACTCCCGGCCAACCCCGGACTGGGCGTCAAGTTGCTGGTGCGGTTTGCGGAACAGTATGCCTACATCGGAATTGGAACCAATCCTGCCGCTCACCTCGACGCCAAGGCGCTGGTGCCCATGCCCAAGTTGTACGACCCGGCGGACCAGGCTGTGATCTCGGCACGCCTGTACTTCGACCGCATCCCGCTGGCGGTCAAGCTCGCCCTGCCGGCGCACCTGGAGCGGGCGAAGAAAGCCATCCTGGAGGCGCTGGAACTGGACCGCGAAGAATGGCTGGTCAAGCCGATCATGACCGAGGTGGACAAGCTGCTGACCCGATATACCCGGCTCGCCGCTGGGGCCGACGTGCTGACGGCGCGGCTGCGCCTGGATGTGCCCACCAGCAACGTCGTGGTTGAAGCCACGCTAACCGGCAAGCCGAACTCCGAGCTGGCCACGATCATTGCCAATCGCAAGCCGACGGGGAACACGTTCGCCGGGCTGCTCAATCACCCGGATACGGCCGCGGGCTTCAAGACCCGCCTGCCGCTGTTCGAGGAAGAGATTCGCGCGGCTGCAGCTGCCGGGCTGGAGGCCGGCCGCAAAGAAGCCTTGAAGAACGTGGTGCAAGACATCGCCAAGCCCTCGATCGAGGAGTTGTTCAAGGGACTGATCCGCACAGTGAAGACCGGCCAATTCGACATCGTCGGCACAGTTCGCGGCCCGGACAAGAACGGCTGGTACACTGCCGTGGGAGCCATCGCCTTCGAGGATCCCTCGGCCCTGGAGAAGGAATTCCGCAAGTTCTTCGAGAAAGACGCTCACCCCGCGTTGCAGAGCAACATGAAGTGGGATGCCGCCAAGTCGGGGACGATCAGCATCCACCAATACAAAATCTTGCCGGCGGAGGGCGGTTTCTTCTTCCCGGACTTCACCAAGGCGTTCGGGGGCGATGACTGCTCAGCGGCGTTTGCCTGCGCCCCGCACGGTATCTTCGCTGCCATCGGCCCGGATGCCATCGGCTCTCTCAAGGAAGCGCTGGCGGTAAAGCCGGCCGATTCGCCGGTGCTCGACGTGGTGCTCAACCCGGCGCGGGTCGCCAAGCTGGCGGGAAAGTTCGAGCCGGACGCGGTCCTGGGGGTGGAAAGAGCCCTGGGCCGCGAAGATAAGTTGATCTCCGCCCTGGCGATGACGGTGGAGGGTGGCAAGGAGTTGAAGGCGACGGTCACGCTCAACCTGCGACTGTTGCCGCGGGCCTTTTTCACCGCCTTTGACGTTCCCCCACCGGTGGAGAAGTAGTGAATGAGATTCGCACGGAGAGGCAGTGGTCCGCCCGACCACTGCCTCATCGTCGATCACCAGTCCGAGCCGAGAACCTCGCCCCCCGCCGGGGTGACGGCCGCCCAGAAGGTCATTGTTAACGGCCGCATAGTTGTGTGTGCCGAGGGCGATCTGCTTGAGGTTGTTGGCACTTCGCATCTTGACAGCCGTCTCGCGCACCTTCTGGATGGCTGGCAACAGAAGCGCTATCAGCAACGCAAAGATAGCCACAACGACTAGGAGTTCCAGAAGCGTGAATGCGGATCGTGAACGCATAGGGTTACCTCCGTGTCAGAACCGACACCCGGATGCGGGTGTCGTCAACGGTTCATCGCTACTGTGCGGTCATGCTCACTCCTCGCCACCCGCTGCGGGCGGATTCTTCGCCTTGCCGGCGTAGGGGCCGAACGCGACTGTGGTCTTCAGCTTGTTTGCATCCTCCAATGTGACAATCCAGGTGATTCGGATGTCGCTGTGTTGAGTTGGCAACGTTCAAACGGTAAGCAAAAAAAAACGTCGTCAAGTGAAATGCGGATGAATAGTGCGCGAGTGCCTCACTGTGTTTAAGGCACAACGGTAGTGGGGCAACTGACAGCTTCTGACCAAACTGCCGTAGACTCGGCAACCCGCCGCGGCTATAGCGGCCCCGTCTGTTTGCATCAGAGGGGCCATCCGTGGCGGACGACACCGAGCTGATTGTCGAGACGCAGCACCTCACCAAGATTTACCAGAACCGGCAGATCGCGCTCAACGATGTCTCGTTGACCATCGAACCGGGGTGCGTCCTCGGGTTGCTCGGCCCCAACGGCGCGGGCAAGACCACATTCTTGCGCCTGATTCTTGGGTTGCACCGGGCCACCGCCGGCTTTGCTCGGGTCTTCGGCCGCATTATGACGCCCAACTCCGCGGACCTGCGCCGCCGCATCGGGTACATCCCGACGAATCCGCAGTTCCCCAAGGGCATGACGCCCATCACCTACCTGGATTACATTGCCCGGTTGTTCGGCATCCCCGGCGACCTGCGTAAGCCGAAACTGGCCACGCTCATCCGGGCGGTCGATCTGTTGCCGCACTCGGGCGACTCAATCGCCCACTTCACGCCGGGCATGACGGCCCGCCTGGCCGTGGCCGCCAGCCTCATCAACGAGCCGGATCTCCTGATCTGGGACGAACCGACCCACGGGCTGGACATCGAAGCCCGCCGTTCGATGCTCGAACTGATCAAGACGCTGGCCGCCGAGAAGACGCTCATTATCAGCAGCCACAACCTCAGCGACGTGGACGAGGTGTGCAATCATGCCTGCGTGCTGAACAAAGGACAGATGATCTTCCACGGGTCGTTGCAAGACCTCAAGGGCCGCATCCGCAAGAACCATTACGAACTGGATCTCGACGGGGAACAGAAGGCGATCACCAAGGCCGTCGCCGCTCTGCGGGGGTTGAAGGACTTCCACCAGGTGTTGCTCCGACACCGGCGGCTGGAGGTGAAGCTGGGCGATGAGACACCGAACGCGGCCTTGCTGGCGCAATTGTTTCAGGTGTTGAACGACCATCGGATCAGCCTGATCACTGTTCGCAGCGTCGGCATGCAAACGGAGCAAGCGTATCTCGATTTGGTGGAACGAGAAGAGCAGCGCGGCTTCGCGCGGCTGTACCAGATGCCCGAGGCCGCCTGATCATGCCACTTGTCGCTTCTCACGATTAGCCGCAAACGGCGGAGGGGATCAAGAGCATGGATGCGACACCAGCTGTCGTTACACTGCGGTTCAACAAATTCCTCCCCTACTGGGCCGTGCTGCAGACGGACCTGCGCCTGACCCTGCGGAGTTGGGTGTATCGGTTGTGGGTGGTCATGTCCGTTCTGGCTGCTGCGGGTTTCCTCATCTACCGTGTGGGGGTGCATCAGGAAGCGGGCATCTTGCAATCGGCGGCCGTTCAGTGCGGCGACCTGTTCCGGGTGATGGTGGTGGGCAGCCTGGCGATGGTGGTGGTGCTGGCGGTTTCGGCCATTAGCTCCGAGCGAGGCACCGTGGCCGATTCGGTTCTCAGTCGTGGTATCAGCCGGCACCAGTATTTCCTGGCGAAATGGCATGCCCGGCTCATCGTGGTCACGCTTACATTCGTGGTGCTCTCGGTTGCAGTATTGACGACCGGTTACTTCCTGTTCAAAACGGATTCCCAGTCAGATTTATCTCTGATTGGTGGACTAGCGGCGACGATAGCCGTGGCGGCGGTTTTGGCGGTCATCGTTTCCTGGGGCGTGGTCATCGGTGCGTTGACCAACAGCACAGTGCTAGGTATCACGGTGTTCTGGTTGGTGCTGTACGGCACCGGGTTCCTGCTGTCGCTTTTGCCGGAGCCATGGCCCAGTCCGGACCGGGAACTGACTCGGCTCAAGTTCGTTTTGCAGGGGCAATTCAACGAAACGATGCTCACCAATCTCGTTGTCGGCTCGTTGGGGCTGTGTGCTCTGGCCGCTCTCGTCGGGCTGATTGGCTTCAGCAAGCGGGACGTATGAGCAGTTGGGTGGCAGTGCGAGATCTTTTCGAGCTGGCGGAATATCATACCAGTATCGCAATTTCTCGCGGAGTCACTCGCATGTCCGATCGCATCGACCGCCGCTCGTTCGCCACGGCCTTTACGGCCTCGGTGATTCTCGGGAATGAGACGCTGGGGGCCGACACCCCTGACATCGCCCCGATGCCGCACGCCGTTCCCACCGAGGCCCCGTTCGTTCGGGATTATCCCAAGCCGAGCTTTACCCCCAGTTGGAAGCATCCGCAGATCAACCGGCTGCTGGTCCAGGACTTCGTCATCTTCGCCCATATGGACCTGGCGATGGTGAAGAAGTTGCTGGAGAAGGAACCCGGACTGATCAACGCCTTCATGGACTGGGGAGCTGGCGACTGGGAAAGCGCTCTGGGCGGGGCGTCGCATATGGGCCGCCGCGACATCGTCGAATTCCTGCTGGAAAAGGGGGCCCGCATCGACATCTTTTGTGCGGCGATGATGGGGCAACTCGATGCTGTAAAAGCGTTTCTGACCTTGCAACCCAAGCTGATCGACGCACGCGGCCCACACGGGTTTACGTTGCACTTCCACGCTCAACTGGCTCAAGACGGTGGCAAAACACTTGACTACCTCCAGTCAGTCAAGAAGCTGGATTTACCGCCCAATCCCTTCCTGAAAAAGCCTGTAACTAAAACCGACCCACCCCCGAAGAAGGAGTGAAGCCCACCGCCACGTTGCTTGCAGAGCTTGCCTGATCCGAACTCCTTCGCTGATCGGATGGCTTTCCCCTGGCGGTTCGCATGGAACCGATTCGACACCAAGGTTTGTAAATTTGACTCAAGTCTGGTTCTGCCGCTGCGTTTCATGACTGAGAATACAAGCACTGCACCGGGATTCAGCCAGTGGTAACGGTCGTTCCGCTGGCGATCCCGATCGCGAGGTGGGTCATGAGCCAGCATCAGTTGCCTGAACCAACTTCCCGCCGCAGCCGGCGTTCGCTTGCCATTCTGTCTACCTTCGCGGCGTCGATCACCCTGGTCATCTGGCTAGCGTGGCCCACCAAACAGGGTGTTGCGGCAGAACCTTCAGCGGCGCAGCCCCCGGCCGGTTCCCCGGCGATGTCGGATGTGATTCTGGCCCGGTCGGCGCTGACGGCCCTGGATGCGGAGGCGGAACTGCGCGGGGTCAACATCGTCGTCAGCGTTGTTGATCGAGTGGCAGTGATCGGTGGCCCGGTGGCAACAGCCCGGCAGGCCCGGCGAGCTGAGGAAATCATCCGAGCAGTGCCGGGGATTGAGGGGGTGAAAAACACGTGTTTTGTAACCCCCGTTCCCGATCCCCTGCTGAAGGCAGTGACCGATCGGCTGGGCACGTCCTTGCCGGAACGCCCAGTCATGACCGATTTGCCAGGGGTACTGACGGGCACGCTGCCACCAACTTCCCCATTCCCACCCAGTAGTGGGACTCGCGAGGGCAACCGGGTTGTCGCTGGGCCAGGAAATGGAACGGTGGTGGCGTTGCGGCCGCCCTTGCCACTCGGTGCCGGTCTCGATCTGCTCGGGCCACCGGTGAGTGGAGCACCCAAGAGCACACCCTCGTCGGCCGTTCCCCCAACAACCGCTCCCGGCGTGCTGACCGGAACTATCCCGCTGGAATCCGTGGCACCCGCGGATGATTTGCTGACCGCTGCCGCTGCGCTACGCAAAACCGAGCCACGCTTCACCGGGCTAACCGTGGACCTGCGGGATGGTGTGCTGGTGATCGGCGGGTCGGCCCCTCGAGCAGCTGATGCCTGGGATTTCGCCGCCAAATTGCGAACCCTGCCCGGTGCTACTCGCGTGGCTGTCGGTTCGATCATCGGGAAGTGATGACCAACGCAGTCAATCCTGAACGAGGTCAATCCTGCTTGCCCGTGCGGAGCGGCGACCGGAGCCACTCCAGCATGGGCGGTTCTAATTTGACCTTACCCAGTAGAGCGGCATTGCGGTTGAGCGCCTCGGCCAGGGCCTGGGCGAGGCTGGGTTGGCGGATGAGAATGCTCGCGACCTGCAGAAAGCCCTTGTTGTCCTTATCGAGCTTGTCCGACTTGCCGCCAAATTTCGGGAACGGATCACTCAGCACACGAAGAACCAATTCGTTGGATCGTTCCGCGGCATCTTTCTGATCGCGATACGCCAGGCAGATCGCCTGTCCGAGTCGGCCGGCCACGCTGGCGGTACGATTGGCCAGTGGTTGCTTATCGAACTGCTCTCTCTCCAGTTTCTGGAACCGCTGCTCGGCATCATCGAGTCGCTTTTCATGGAGATACAGCAAGCCGAGTTCGATGGATGCCGTAACGTAGTCGTCGGGTCGGGTATCCCGGCTGGCCAATAAAGCAATCAGTTGGCGTTCCCGGGTGGTGACGATCTTGTCCGGCAAACGGATATCCGGCAGACCGACGCTGGGGGCCGTCGGGGAAGGCTCATCCTCAGGTGCAGGATGCAAGGCGGCATAAGCCAGCACACCGCCCGTCAGGGCTGCTAGGCAGGCTACTGCTCCGAACAGCCACCAGGACCAAGGAATGGATTGGCGACCTTGTCCAACTGTGGCTACGGCAAGCCCCGAGCCGGCACCGGCAGGTTGGCCCTCGACCAACGTACGGGATAAATCGCACTGGCCCTGCGAGTCCGCAGGTGGGCTGGACCGAGCCGCAGAAAGCCCGATGGCAATTCCGTCCCGCACCTTGTTCAGATCGCGAATGATGTCGCGGGCCGATTGGTAGCGCGCGTCGGGGTTCTTGGCCATCATTTTTTGAACGATGGCACACAGATCGGCCGGTAAATCGGGTCGCAGTTCCGCCAACGGCCGCGGCTCCTCCTGAACGTGTTTAAGTGCCACATCGAACGCGGTTGCCCCGCGGAACGGCGGCTCTCCTGCCAGCAGATGATAGCTGGTGACACCGAACGAGTAGATGTCGCTGCGGTGATCGACCGGTTGACCTTGGACCTGTTCCGGCGACATGTACAGTGGCGTCCCCATTGTGACGCCACTTTGCGTCAGGTGGGTGGCCTGCTGCTGTCCGGCAAAAAACCGTGACAGACCGAAGTCCGTAACCTTCACTTCGACCTTGCGGGTTACCAGAATGTTTTCCGGTTTAATGTCCCGATGGACGATACCCTGGTTGTGGGCGTTTTGCAGGGCGAGTGCCACCTGCCGCATGATGCTCAACGAAATCGGCAAGTCGGGTGGCCCTTTGCGGGCCAGGTGGTCGCGGAGGTTCCGGCCTTCCACGTATTCCAGGGCCATGAACCGCAAGCCGTCGCATTCTCCAATCTGATGAATGTGAACGATATTCGCGTGGTTCAGCCGGGCAACGGCCTGCGCCTCGGCCTCGAACCGTTTTAACGCTGTGATGTTCGCGGCCAGATCATCCCGGAGCAACTTGATTGCAACATCCCGCTTCAGCGACAGTTGCCGCGCCAGATACACCTGACCCATACCGCCGACCCCCAGCCGACGCAATAACTGATAGTCGCCCAGCGTTCGGCCCGTCAGATCGGGACTGGAGGTGGGGTGCGCTGCGGCGGTCTGGGGTGGTCCGCCAGCAGGTGTGAGCGGGGCGTCCGGCATCAATCCGGCTCCGGTCCAGTGATACGGCAGGAACACTGTGAATCGCTACTGAGGGATTTTACCCCGTGGCTCGCGAAAGAAAAATGAGAGTCGATGCGTGCCCATCTCGGATCGCAGACACAATTTGAACCAACCTCCCAGGATGTGGTTTTCCCACAACGAACATTCCTTCGTCTGGCCAGCTCGGTGTACAATTCAAACCATGTACCGTTGTTCGTCGTTGTGTGGGCTGAATTCTCACCTGACCCGACAACCGGAGACACTCCCCGATGCGTTTCGCCGTGTTTGTAGTGTTCGTGGTTCTTGGGAGTTTGACCCTCCCCGCTCGGCTGGTTGCCCAACCCAAGCACTATCCACCGGACCTCGTTGCCCCCACCGACCCACTTTCCCCGGCCGACGAACGCAAGCAATTCACCATACCGCCGGGCTTTGACGTGCAGCTCGTCGCCAGCGAGCCGGACATCCAGAAGCCGATGCAGATGGCCTTCGACGCCAAGGGGCGGCTCTGGGTCACCACGTCGTACCACTACCCGTTCGCGGCCCCGGCGGGCAAGGGCACCGACAAGCTGTTCGTACTCTCCGACATCGACCCGGTTACCGGCAAGGCCGGCAAAGTGGAGGTGTTCGCCAGCGACCTGAACATTCCCATCGGCATTCTGCCCTTGCCCGACTGCAACAGCTGCATCGTCTCCAGCACCGGCGAGATTCGCAAGTACACGGACACCGACGGCGACGGTAAGGCCGACAAGATGGAGGTACTATTCACCGGCTTCGGGTTCCGCGACACGCACGGCATGACCAACTCGTTCACCCTGATGCCCGACGGCTGGGTATACGCCTGCCACGGCTTCGCCAACGACAGCACGGTGAAGGGCAAGGACGGCCACGAGGTGAAGATGAACAGCGGGCACACGTTCCGCTTCCGGCCCGACGGTAGCCGCATCGAGGTGTACACCCGCGGGCAAGTGAACCCGTTCGGCATCGCCGTCGATCCGTGGTTCAATCTGTACACGGCTGACTGCCACTCGAAGCCGATCACGCAACTGATCCCCGGTGCGTACTACGACAGCTTCGGCAAGCCGCACGACGGCCTGGGGTATGGCCCGCACGTCACCCGGCACGACCACGGCAGCACCGGCCTGTGCGGGCTGGCGTGGTACGATGCGGACCAGTTCCCGAAGGACTACCTCGGCTGCATGTTCCTCGGCAACGTGGTGACCAACCGCATCAACTTCGACAAGATCGAGTGGAAGGGTTCGTCGCCGGTGGCGAAGGAGTTGCCCGACTTCCTGGTGAGCAAGGACCGCTGGTTCCGCCCGGTGGACATCAAGCTGGGGCCGGACGGGGCGCTGTACGTGGCGGACTTTTACAATAAGATCATCGGCCACTACGAGGTGGACCTGAAGCACCCGCAGCGCGACAAGGACCGCGGCCGTCTCTGGCGCATCGTCTGGCGCGGCGAACCGGGATCGCCGGCGACAGGGTTCCCGCCCAAGTTCCCATTCACGGACCTGACAACGGCAACTGCCGACGAACTCGGGCAACTTGCTGTGCGTGGCAACATGACGACGAAATTGCTCGTCGCTCAGCAGTTGCGTGCCCGCATCCCGGAAGCGGCGAAGGCCCGCTACCCGGAGCGGACGAAGGAACAGGCACTGGGCGAACTGGCGGACGCCAAGCACCCGAAGCTCCAGCGGGCGGCAGCGGAGTACGCCATCCTCCATCCGCACGCGGAGTTCGTGGCCCCGCTGATCGAGTTGTTGAAGAAGACGCCGGCCGACGACACGCACCTTCGGCAGGCCGCCCGCATCGCCCTGCGCAACTGTCTGCGCGACGCCGGTGGCTGGGCTATCGCTGAAGCGAGCGTCGCCGAGGACACGGGCAACCTGAAGGTGCTTCTCCCAGTGGTCTACGGAATACGAGCCAAGGCGGGTGCTGCGTTCCTGGCGATGATGTTGGACAACACCCGAGACGGGCTGAAGCGGTTCGAGAAGCTCGGGCTTTCGCTCGACGAAGCAGCGGAAGCTGCGGAGTTCATCGGCCGCTGGGGCGCTCCCGCCGAGCAGGGCAAAATCATTACCACGGATTTCGTGTCGGTCGCGGATCACCGCGCGAAACTGGAGCCCGCACTGAGGGTCTCGGTCGCCCTGCTCCGCGGGGTGCGGGCCGCTGGCGGGAAGCACATCGGAACCGTCCCCGACGACACCCGGTTTCTGCTCGAAGAAGCACTGAAACCGACTACAGACCCGAAGCTCGCCCGTCTGGGAGTGGAACTGTACGGCCTCCTCTTGGCCACGGCCTACGACGAGATGGAACTAAAGTTCCTCAAGCAACACCACGTCAGCCGGTTCGCGGCTTGGATGAGCCAATCGTCGGCACCGGTCGAATTACGAGTGGAAGCATTCGAGATCGCCGTGACCCATTTCCTGGATCAACTCACTGAGCCGATCGGCAAGATGTTAACCGACGCGACCGGGCCTGCAGCGCTGCGTGAGAAAGTGGCGTTGACGTTAGCGGGCAACCCCCGAGCGTTGGAGTATGTCACCGTCCGCGACGGAATTCGGGACACAATGAAGAACACCTCGTATCGCTTCGCCTCCGCGGTCGCTGCCGCGCTAGCGAGTTCGAAGCGCGGTGCAGAACTGCTCCTAGCGGCCGCGAAGGTGAATGACGTCTCGCCGCGAATCTTACAGGAGCGAGCGATTCTGGAGAAGCTGCGGACGCACGGTATCGGCGACCTGGATCAACAGATCGCCGCGCTCACCA
>Ga0272446_1001050_pt1 | contig 41399 bp, 40 predicted proteins | sample YNPCB0061_FD_194587 | JGI IMG/M metagenome (GOLD analysis project Ga0272446, IMG submission 194587) | Hot spring microbial mat communities from Yellowstone National Park, WY, United States - YNP-CB-006-1 | ecosystem: Environmental > Aquatic > Thermal springs > Hot (42-90C) > Sediment | place...
CGAAGAAGCCACAGCGCCATACAACGTGGCACCACATTTTCGCGAAGTGTCGGCTGATTGGCGATCAACGCATCGGAAAATCAACGGCTTGGCAAAATCGCGCCGGCGCTGACTGTCCAAGTTGGGCGTGAAGACGCTCGTGAAAAACGCCTGGAGCGGTTTCCACTCTTGTGGAAACCGCTCTAGCCCGCCGCCAGCACGGCGCGGAACCTGGCCAGCATCTCGCGCACCGGCGGGTCCATCTCCTCCTCCGGCCCGGCGATGGCAGCGACGACGGACAGCGCGCGCGCGCGGTCGGCGGCATCCGTCAGCAGCAGCGGCAGCGTTTCGATCGCGCGTTCGGGGGCGAAGGCGGCGATCGCACGCTGCTCGCGGATCAGCGCCTGGCGGGCGGCGGCGGAGAGGTCGCGGAAGGGCGGCTCCCCGGTCAGCAGCGCGTTGGAACGGGCGAGGCGGTCGCGCCGCACGCCGCCGCGCGCGTCGGCCAGCAGGATCAGCATCCGCACCACCGCCTCGGCGTAGCCGCCGTCGGCGATGCGGGAGAGCGCGGCGCGGAGTTCGGGCGCCGTCGCGGCGTCGGGCACGGCGTCGGCACGGTCGGTCAGCGGTTCGGCGGCGACGCCGAGCGCCGCGAGGCCGCCATAGAGCGCGTGGAACGCCGTCTCCACCCAGGCGTCGCGCCAGTCGCGCAGCAGGTCGAAGCCGCGTTCGACGCTGTCGGCCCAGACCGTCTCCCAGGCCAGGAACGGGTTGTCGGGCGCGGCGGGGCGACGCGCTTCGCGCACCGCGCCGGCCAGCGCCGCCGCGGGCAGCAGCGCGGGGTTCAGGTCGCTGATCAGCGAGCGGCGGAGGCGCAGCGGGTGCAGCCGCCGCCGCCATTCGGCCTGCGCCTCGGTGGTGGCGGCGCGGATGGCGGGGGCGGCCAGCACGTCATAGGCGGCCTGCGTCAGCGCCGAGATCTTGGCGACGGCGGGGAACGCCTCGTTCGCCGCCTCGCCGGAGAGGGCGCGGATGTCGGCCACCGTGCGCTTGACGAGTTCCACCTGCAGCGTCGCCGCCGGGTCGGCCGGGTCGCCGTCCCTGATCACCATCTCGTAGAGGCCGGGGGCGAGCGCCTCGATCAGTTCGAGCGTGCTCGCGATCTCGCTGTGTTCGCGCCGCGCCACCTTGGCCGAGACGAAGATGCCGAGATGGCCGATGTCCTCGTGCAGCAGATAGACGATGGTCTGGCCGAGGGCCTTCACCTCCTTCTCGTCGCGATAGACGTCGGCGATCCAGCGCAGCGCCTGGCCGGGGGGCGTGATGCTGTCGCCGGCGGAAGCGAAGACGAAGACCGGCGAGCGCACGGAACGCATGTTGAAGGAGGCGCCGGGGCCGGCGCTGATCAGCCCGCGCGCGAAGCGGTCGCCGATGAACAGGTTGTCCACGATCCAGCGGATCTCGTCCGCGTTCATCAGGTGGAAGCCGCCCCACCAGCGCTCGAACTCGAGGAAGCGCGGCGCCTCGCGGTCCACCTCGGCGTAGAGGTTGAAGTATTTGCGGAACCAGGTGTTGCCGGGGGACAGCGCTTCGAAGTTCAGCACGAGGTTGGCGCCGTCGAAGCGGCCGTTGCCGAGATCGGCCTGCAGCGCCGCGGGCCAGGAGCCGCCCATGAGCCCGCCGAGGTAGCGCATCGGGTTGCGCCCCTTCTCGCCCGCCCAGTAGGAGAGCGGCGCGCCGTTCAGCACCAGCGCGCCGGTCAGGCCCGGTTCGGTCGCGCCCAGCATCATCACCGCCCAGCCCCCCTGGCAGTTGCCGATGACGACGGGTTTTTCCGCGTTCGGATGCCGGGCGGAGACCGCGCGCAGGAACTCGCCCTCGGCCGCCACGATGTCGAGAATGGTCTGGCCCGGCTCCGGCTCGCGGAAGAACACGACGAAATAGACGGGGTGGCCGCGCCGCAGCGCGACGCCCACCTGGCTGTCCGACTTGAAGCCGCCGATGCCGGCGCCGTGGCCCGCGCGGGGGTCTATGATGACGAAGGGGCGGAGCCGCGGATCGGTCGGCGGCCAGCCCTCGGGCGGGATGATGCGGGTGAGGGCGTAGTTGCAGGGCCGTGGCAGGGTGCGGCCGTCGAGCAGGATCTCGTAGGGGAACATCAGCACGGGCGGGCAGCCCTGGCGCTCGTGCTCCAGGAAGTCGTTGCCGGCGCGGCGCAGCGTGTCCCAGAACAGGATGGCGCGCTGCGCCGCGTCCACCGCGTAGTCGAACGCCTCGGCCGCCAGCATCGCCGGCGTGCGCGGCGCGACGGCGGGCGCGGCGAGCGGGCGCAGCGACAGCGGCAGCGAGGTGGCGTGCCGGCCCACCACGTCCAGCAGCGCCTGCGCCTGGTCGGCGGCGCGGGCGAAGGGGAGGGCTGCGCGGGCCAGCAGGTCGGCAGGCGGGATCAGCGACATTCAGGGGCGATCCTGTTCGGCGAGGGCCAGGGTGTGGCGGGCGATCACGGCTTCCTCGTCGGTGTGGCGGACGAGGATGCGGGCGGGGCTGCCGTCCGCCGAGATCAGCGGCGCGCCGGCGGCGTTGCGGGCGGCGTCCAGCACGAGGCCGAGGGCGCCGAGGCCGTCGCACACCATCGCGCGCAGGGCGGCGGCGTTCTCGCCGATTCCGGCGGTGAACACCAGCGCGTCCACGCCGCCGAGCGTGGCGGCCAGCGCGCCGATCTCCCGCCGCACGCGCCAGGCGTAGTGCGACAGCGCCTGCCGGGCCTCCGGCGCGGGCGAGGCCAGCAGGTCGCGCACGTCGGCGCTTATGCCGGACAGGCCGAGCAGGCCGGATTCGTGGTAGAGCAGCCGCGTCAGCGCCGCCGCGTCCATGCCGGGCCGCGCGAGCAGATGCAGGACCAGCCCCGGGTCCACGGCTCCCGAGCGGGTGCCCATCGGCACGCCGTCGAGCGCCGTGAAGCCCATGCTGCTCTCGATGCTCCGCCCGTCGCGGATGCCGCAGAGCGACGACCCGGCGCCGAGATGCGCGACGACGAGGCGCCCGCGCGCCAGCGCCGGGTCCTCCGCCGCGATCTGCGCGACGATCGATTCGTAGGACAGGCCGTGGAAGCCGTAGCGGCACAGCCCCTCGGCGTGGAAGCGGCGGGGGAGGGCGAAGACATCCGCCTCCCACGGGTGGCTGCGGTGGAAGGCGGTGTCGAAACAGGCGATCTGCGGCACGCCCGGGAAGGCGTTGGCGGCGGCGTCGAGGCCGGCGAGGTTGTGCGGCTGGTGCAGCGGCGCGAGCGGCACGAGCGCGGCGAGCCGCGCGCGCAGCGCGGCGTCCACGCGGCAGGGCGCCGCGAGCTCCGGCCCGCCATGCACCACACGGTGGCCGATGGCGATGATGCGTGTGTCTTCCGCCGCCTCGCGCAGCAGGGCGACGATGGCGGCGATGGCCTGGGCGTGCGTCGCGCCCTGCGCCAGCGGGCGGGTCGCCTCCGCCGCGTCGCCGGCGCGGACGCGCAGCCGCGGCGTGGCGCCGATCGCCTCCACCTGGCCGCGCAGCAGCCGCCGCGGCGGCGCCGCCGTGGCGTCGAACAAGGCGAACTTGACCGAGGACGACCCGGCATTGATCACGAGGATCGCCGGGGCGCCCGTGCCGCGCGACATGCGATGCGCCGTCCTTCCAACCCGTGCTGTCGCGCCGCAGCATGGCAGGCCGCGGCCGCGCGCGCCATCGCATGCCTGGGGTTGTGCATCGAATGTGAGATGGCTAGACACGGCCGCATGACTGACATGAGGGCCGCGCATGACGCGCGGGCCGCGATGGACACCTCCGCCCGGCCCCGGCCGGGCCACCGGCCAAGGGAAGGGAACCCGATGACGAACCGCCGCACATTCCTCGCCGCCGGCGCCGGCCTGCTCGCCGCGCCGCGGCTCGCCAGCGCCCAGCAGCAGCGCGCCTACATCCTGGCCACCGCGACGATCGGCGGCACCTACTACCCTGTCGGCGTCGCCATCGCGACGATGGTGAAGCTGCGCCTGCAGGGCAGCCGCGGCATCGACATGTCGGCGATCTCGTCGGCCGGGTCGGGCGAGAACATCCGCCTGCTGCGCGAGAACCAGGCGCAGTTCGCCATCCTGCAGGGGCTGTTCGGCGTCTATGCGCGCGACGGATCGGGCCCGATCCAGCAGCAGGGGCCGCAGGCGAACATCCGCTCGATCGCCAATCTCTGGGGCAATGTCGAGCATTTCCTGCAGCGCGCGAGCCTCGCCCCCACCGGCACCATCGCCGATCTGGCGCAGCTGCGCGGGCGGCGCTTCTCGATCGGCGCCCGGAACTCCGGCACGGAATTCTCCAACCGCTTCATCTTCGCCAATCTCGGCATCAACCCCGACACGCATTTCGAGCTGACCTTCCAGGGCTTCGGCCCGTCGGTCGAGGCGCTGCTGGCCGGCCAGATCGACGGCACCAACCCGGGCGGCGGCGTGCCGGTGGCGGCCGTGACGCAGCTGTTCGCCCGCGCGCCCAACGACTTCAAGCTGCTGCAGTTCACGCCGGAGCAGGCGCGGCAGGCGGATGGCGGCAACGGGCTGTTCACGCCCTTCACCATCCCCGCGAACTCCTACCCGAACCAGCCGCAGCCGCTGAACACCATCGTCCAGCCGAACTTCCTGGCCTGCAACGCGGCGGTGCCGGAGGCCGACGTGTACGAGATCACCAAGGCGATGTTCGAGAACCTGCCCTTCCTCAACGCGATCCACGCGGCGACGCGCGAGATCAGCCTGCAGACGGCGCTGAACGGCCTCGTCAACCCGCTGCACCCGGGTGCGGCGCGCTTCTACCAGGAGCGCGGCGTGACGATCCCCGAGCGCATCCGCCCGGCCTGATCCTTCCGTGACGGCGGCGGGCGCAGTCGCCCCGGATCCGCGCGGCGAGGGCAGCCTCGTCGCGCGGCTTCTGTTCTGGGGCGGGGTCGGGATCTCGGCGTGGCATCTCTGGCTCAACACCTTCGGGGTGATGAGCGAGCTGCGCGCGTCCGTCGTGCATTTCGCCATGTTCGCCGCCTTCGGCGCGCTGGCCTGGCCGCTGATGAAGGGCGGCGGCGTCCGCGGGCGGGTGGCGCTCGGGGTGGACGTGCTGATCGGCCTGCTGGCGATCGGCTGCGTGTTCTACCTGTTCCTCGGCGAGGACGCGTTCTACGCGCGCGCCAGCGTGTTCCTCTGGTACGACTGGCTGTTCACCGTCGCCGCCGTGCTGATCGCGCTCGAACTCATCCGCCGCACCACGGGCTGGGTGGTGCCGGTGCTCTGCGTGCTCGGCTTCACCTATGTCACGCTGTGGGGGGCGTGGGTGCCGGGGGTGCTGCGCTTCCCGGGGCTCTCGGTCGAGATCGCGCTGTTCCGGGTGTTCTACTCGGATGACGGGATGTTCGGGAACATCGCGCAGATCTCCTGGAACCTGGTCGCGATGTTCATCATCTTCGGCGCCTTCCTGACGGTGTCCGGGGCCGACCGCTTCGTGCTGGACGTCGGGCGGGCGGTGGCGAAGCGGATCCAGGGGGGGCCTGGCTTCGTCGCGGTCATCGCCTCCGCCCTGTCCGGCACCATCTCGGGCTCGGCGGTGGCGAATGTGACGTCCACCGGCGTCGTCACCATCCCGCTCATGAAGAAGGCCGGGTTCAAGCCGCATTTCGCGGCCGGGGTGGAGACGGCGGCCTCCACGGGCGGCGGCATCCTGCCGCCGATCATGGGGGCGGGGGCCTTCATCATGGCCTCCATCACCCAAATCCCCTACCTGCACATCGCCGCCGTCTCGGCCATTCCGGCGCTGGTGTTCTTCGCCGGTGTGGCGATCGGGGTGCGGATCCACGCCAAGCGCCACGACATCCGCTTCGTGGACGCGGAGGCGCCGCCGGTGTGGGAGACGATCCGCCGCCGCGGCCTGCCCTTCGTCGTGCCCTTCGGCGTGCTGCTCTACCTGCTGTTCACCGGCATCGGGCCGGCCTATGCGGCGGGGGTGGCGACGGCGACCGTCATCGCCGTCTCCTGGCTGTCGGACACGCCGATGGGGCCGCGGCGGGTGGTGGAGGCGCTGGCCCTCGGCGCGCGCACCATGGCGGCGACGGCGGTGCTGCTGGTCGGCATCGGCATCCTGGTCTCGGCGGTGGCGACGACGGGGCTCGGCAGCACCTTCTCGCTGATGATCAACCAGTGGGCGGGGGGCAATCTCGCCATCGCGCTGGTGCTGATCACGCTGGTGTCGCTGCTGCTGGGCGCGGCGCTGCCGGTCACCGCCTCCTATGTCGTGCTGGCAACGCTGTCGGCGCCGGCGCTGACGGACATGATCCTGTCGCAGGCGGCGAACGCGGCGCTGGTCGCCGGCACCATCCCGGACATGTTGCGGATGGTGGCGATGCTGGCCGCGCCCGACATGGCGCTGCCGCCGCCCGGCCAGGGCATGGCGGCGGCGGACGCGGCGCGGCTGCTCTCCGCCATCCCGGCCGACATGCGAAGCCAGATCTACGACCAGATCCTGAGCCCGGGCGCGGCGATGCTCGCGCTCCTGTCGGCGCACATGATCATCTTCTGGCTGAGCCAGGACAGCAACGTGACGCCGCCGGTCTGCATCCCGGCCTATGCGGCGGCGGCGATCGCCAACGCCTCGCCGCTGGCGACGGGCTTCGTGGCGTGGCGGCTGGCGAAGGCGCTGTATTTCGTGCCGCTGATCATGGCCTACCAGCCTTTCCTGTCGGGCGACATCCTGACGCAGCTGAAGATCGCCGCCTTCGCGCTGCCCGGGATCTACGCGATGTCGGCGGCCATCGAGGGCCATGCGGAAGCGAAACTGTACCTGCCAGAGCGGGTGGTGATGGGGGTGGCCGGCTTCGTGCTGATCGTGCCGTTCGGGGAGTGGATCAACTGGGTCGCGCTCGGCGCCGTCGCGGCGGTGATGGCGCTGAACCTGGTGCGGGACAGGCGGGCTGCGGCGTAGGCGCCGCTACCGCAACGGGACGATCACGGTGATGCCGCGGCGCGGTGCTTGCGCGGGCGCGGATTCGCGCGGCGCCGCGGCGTCGGCCGCCGCCGTCGGCGTCACCACCTGCATCGAGAACCAGCGCGAGAGGCTGCGCGTCAGCGTTCCGCCGCCCGCTGCCTGCGCGACGCCGAGCAGCGCGGCGTTGCCGCCCTCCGACGCCCAGTTCGCCAGCACGCGGGCGCGGTAGGGCTCGGCGCGCCAGTCGGTCGCCGAGTGGTAGGCGCCGATGGCGGGCAGCCAGCCGCCGAGGCGGTTGCGCAGCTCCACGAGGAACTGCGCGGCGTAGCGGGCGTTGGCGGCGGGGTCGAAGCCCTCGGCGAGGCTGGCGAAGGCGTTCGGGTGGTGCAGCAGGTTCACCTGCAGGCAGCCGACGTCGATCGAGCGCGCCACCTGGCGGGCGGCGGTGACGAAGGCGATCGCCTCCTCGCGGCTGTTCAGGTAGTAGCCCGCGCCCTCGACATTGGCGGCCCAGGGCCAGGGCTCGATGCGGCCGGTCGCGGGGCTGCGGCGGCCGGTCTCTGCGCGGCCGATCGCCAGCAGCAGGAAGGGCGGGATGCCGAACTCGGCCTCGGCGGCGAGGATCGCCGGGCGGCACAAGGTCCAGTCCTCGGGGTTCGCGGGGCCGGCGGGAGAGGGCGCGGGCAGGGCGCGGCGCGGCGCCGGCATCACCGGCAGGGCGGCGGGGGCGGGCTGGCCGGAGAGGCCGCGCGGCACCTCGATGCGCGGCAGGCGCATCGTCTCCTGCGCTGCGGCGGGCAGCGCGAGCAGCAGCAGCAGCCCGGCCGCCGCCGCGCGCATCAGGGCAGCGCCACCGGGGCGTCGGACAGGCGAGGCTGGAAGCGGCCGTCGCCGGGCGAGGCCAGAACCCGCTCGCCGTCCCACACGCGGCGGCCGCGGCACCAGGTTTCGGCGACGCGGGCGTCCATCTCCCACCCGTCCCACAGGGACCAGCGGTGCTCCTCGCGGTCCTCGATGCGCGCGGCGTCGAAGCGGAAGCTGCCGGGGGCGAGGATGCAGAGATCGGCGTCGGCGCCCGGCAGCAGCCCGCCCTTCTTCGGGAAGATGCCGTGGAAGCGCGCCGGGCGCTCGGCGGCGTAGAGCGCCATCAGCGTGACGGAGAGGCCGCGGCGGGCGAGCAGGGTGTAGAGCAGCGGCGCGAAACTCTGAAGCCCAGTGAGCCCGGCGCCGACGGCGAAGATGTCGCCCGTGAAGCGCTTGCGGGCGAGCGGCCAGGGCGCATGGTCGGTCGAGATGTAGGCGACGCGCCCGGCGAGGAGCGCCTGCCAGGACCCTTCCACCTCCGCCTCGCTGCGGAAGGGCGGGTTGCACTTGGCGATGCCGGGGCGGGCCAGCAGCGCGTCGTCGGTCATGCAGAGGTAGTGCAGGCAGGTCTCGGCGCTGGCCCGCCCGCCCGCCGCGCGTGTCGCCGCCGCCTGGTCGAAGCCGATGGCGAGCGAGGAATGGGCGAGGTGGACGTGGCAGCCGGAGGCGAGCCCGAGTTCGAACACGGCGAGATTGGCGAGCCGTTCCGCGACCGGCGGGCGGGTGGCGGCGTGCTGTTCGGGGCCGGTTTCGCCGCGCGCCCTGGCCTCGGCGATCAGTCGGGCGACGATCTCCTGGTCCTCGTTGTGGATCGCGGCCATGCGGCCGGTCCGGGCGATCTCGGCGAAGGCCTCGCGCATTTCGGCGTGGTCTATGCGGGGGAAGCGCACCGCGTCCACCTCGAAGGTGGAGAGCTTGAAGGCCGAGCAGCCGAGCGCCGCCATGCGCGCGACCTGATCGAGCCCGCCCGATTTCCGCACCGTGGCGTAGAGGGACACATCAATATGTGCGTGGCGGTTCACCGCCTCGATCTTCGCCGACAGCGTCTCCGCGTCCATCACCGAGCGCGGCGTGTCGTAGGGCATGTCGCAGATTGTGGTGATGCCGCCGGCCGCGGCCGAGCGCGTCGCCCCGGCGATGCCTTCCCACCCGGTATGGGAGGAGGTGTGCATGTGCCCGTCCACGAGCCCGGGCAGCACGAGGCGGCCGCGATGGTCGTGAATGGCGGCGGCCACGGGCGGCTCGCCCGTGCCAAGGGCGGCGATGGTCTCGCCCGAGATCGCCACCCAGCCATCCGGCAGCACGCGGTCGGGCAGCACGAGGTCGCCGCGGATCAGGTGGTCGAAACGCATCTCTCGGGCCATGCTCCGCCGCGCCCCGGCTTGTGGGGCGGGTGCACCGGGTCTAGAGGCCGGGCGCCCGCCGGCGCAAGCCCGGGCTTCACGCGGGTGCCGCGACGCCAGCGCGCCCGCCAGACACGGCAAGGGACGAGACGCGCGCCATGCAGCTTCACCCGGTCAAGGTCCACCCGTCCAAGGCGCTGCTGAAGCGCGAAGACCAGCTCGCCTGGAAGATGGCGGCGGTCGCGACGGACAAGGTGCCCGTCCAGAAGGACGTGGCGGAGATGATCATCAACCGCATCATCGACAATGCGGCGGTGGCGATCGCGGCCATCAACCGCCGCCCCGTCGTGTCGGCGCGCGGGATGGCGGAAGGCCACCCGCGCAAGGACGGGGCGACGGTGTTCGGTCTCCGCTCCTCGCGCCGCTTCAGCCCGGAATGGGCGGCCTGGGCGAACGGCACCGCGGTGCGCGAGCTCGACATGCACGACACCTTCCTCGCTGCTGACTACTCCCACCCTGCCGACAACATCCCGCCCGTGCTGGCGGTGGCGCAGGCGACGGGGCGGTCGGGGAAGGAGCTGATCCGCGGGATCGCCACCGCCTATGAGCTGCACATTGATCTCGTGCGCGCGATCTGCCTGCACGAGCACAAGGTGGACCACATCGCCCACCTGTGCCCGGCGGCGGCGGCGGGCATCGGCACCCTGCTCGGCCTCAGGCAGGAGGTGATCTTCCAGGCGATCCAGCAGGCGCTGCACACCGCGATCACCTTCCGGCAGAGCCGGAAAGGCGAGATCTCGTCGTGGAAGGCCTATGCCCCGGCGCATGCCGGCAAGCTGGCGGTGGAGGCGGTGGACCGCTGCATGCGCGGCGAGGGCGCGCCGTCCCCGATCTACGAGGGCGAGGATTCCGTCATCGCCTGGGTGCTCGCCGGCCGCACCCAGGCCGAGAAGCACGGGCGGGAGACCGTCTATGACCCCGTCTACTACCAGGTGCCGCTGCCGGCGCCGGGCGAGCCGAAGCGCGCCATCCTCGACAGCTACACCAAGGAGCATTCGGCCGAGTACCAGTCCCAGGCGCTGATCGACCTGGCGTTCCGGATGCGGGAGAAGATCACGGACTGGGACGCGATCGAGAAGATCACCATCCACACCAGCCACCACACCCACACCGTGATCGGCACCGGCGCCAACGACCCGCAGAAGACGGACCCGAAGGCGAGCCGCGAGACGCTCGACCACTCGATCATGTACATCTTCGCGGTCGCGCTGCAGGACGGGCGCTGGCACCATGTGGACAGCTACACCCCGAAGCGCGCCGCCCGGCCCGACACGGTGCGGCTGTGGCACAAGATCGAGACCCGCGAGGACCCCGTCTGGACCGAGCGCTACCACGCGAAGGACCCGGACGTGCTCGCCTTCGGCGGCCGCGTCGAGATCCGGATGAAGGACGGCAGCGTGATCGCCGACGAGCTGGGTGTGGCGAACGCCCATCCGCGCGGGGCGAAGCCGTTCGGGCGGGCGGACTACATCCGTAAGTTCCGCACCCTGACGGAGGGCATCATCACCGCGCGGGAAGCCAACCGCTTCCTGGACGCGGTGCAGGATCTCCCGAAGATCCCGGCGGGCGAGCTGCACGCGCTGAACGTGGCGCTGCCGGAAGGCGCGCTGGTCGCGTCGAAGCCCGGCATCTTCTGAGCGAGGGACGCCATGACCGAACCCGACATCCGCAAGGGCCTGGTCGGCGTCGTCGCCGACACCACCGCCGTCTCCAAGGTGATGCCCGAGACGAACAGCCTGACCTACCGCGGCTACCCGGTGCAGGACCTGGCCGAGCAGTGCCGCTTCGAGGAGGTGGCCTATCTGCTGTGGCACGGCGAGCTGCCGACGCAGGCGCAGCTCGACGCCTTCTCTGCCGCCGAGCGGGCGGAGCGGGCGATCAGCCCCGGCCTGTCGGCGCTGATCGAGGCCTTCCCGAAAAAGGCGCATCCGATGGACGCGATCCGCACCGCCGTCTCCTTCATGGGGATGGAGGATGCGGAGACGGCCGACGTGTCGGAGCCGGCGACGCGGCGCAAGGCGATGCGGCTGCTGGCGAAGATCCCGACCGCCGTCGCCGCGGCGCACCGCGCCTCGAAGGGGCTGGCGCCGATCTCGCCCGACCCGTCGCTCGGCTTCGCCGAGAATTTCTTCCATATGGTGTTCGGCCGGGTGCCGCAGCCGGAGGTGGTGAAGGCGTTCGACGTCTCGCTGACGCTCTACGCCGAGCATGGGTTCAACGCCTCCACCTTCACCGCGCGCACGGTGGTGAGCACGGGCGCCGACCTGCACGGGGCGGTGACGGCGGCGATCGCCGCACTCAAGGGCCCGCTGCACGGCGGCGCCAACGAGGCGGTGATGCACATGCTGACCGAGATCGGCACCGTCGAGAACGCCAGGGGCTGGATCGAGGGGCGGCTCGAGCATCGCGCGCTGGTCATGGGCTTCGGCCACCGCGTGTATCGCAGCGGCGATTCCCGCGTGCCGACCATGACGAAATACGCCGAGAGGATGGCCGAGGTGATGGGCGACCGGCGCTGGATGGAGATGAGCCGCGTGCTGGCCGACGAGATGCTGGCGCGGAAGAACATCCACCCGAACCTCGATTTCCCGACCGGCCCCGCCTACCACCTGATGGGCTTCGACATCCCGCTGTTCACGCCGATCTTCGTGTGCTCGCGCATCACCGGCTGGGCGGCGCATGCGATCGAGCAGGCCGCCGACAACCGGCTGATCCGCCCGCTGTCGCACTATGTCGGCGTGCCCGAGCGGAGCGTCGTGCCGCTGTCGGCGCGCGGGTGACGCGCTGCGGCGCGCGGGGGTTCCGCCCTGCGCGCCGCGCGTCGGTGCCGTGATGTCGTGTCGTCGCGATGCGCGGCGATCATCGCGCGCAGGTTTTTTCGCGCGCAGTTGCAGATTCCGTTGACAAGGATTCACCCGTTGCGAATAGCGTGATTCGCGCGCGCACCGATTGTGCGATTCGTGGCCTCGCATTCGCCGCAAACACGGCGTCGCATGACGGGGAGGAGCTCGCGGAAGCGGCGCGCGCCGCAGCAGGGAAGGACGGTCGATGGACCGCAGGCTTTTCCCGCCGACGGGATGGAGTGGCACCCTTCCGGATGGCGGTGACATCGCCGTGCATGGAGCGACGCGGCGCGTCGAGCCGTGCGCTTCTCCGTCCGAGCCCGCACCGCCGGGGTCCTCGGCAGAAGGGTATGGCAAACGATGACGGATGCCCGCCCAGCCCCACGACCGCATCAGCAGAACGACACTGCTTCAAGGAGACAGTCACCGTGACCGACGAGACCGAGACCAACCCCCGCGCCCAGGCGATGGCGATGGGGACCACGCGCCGCGCGGCGGGCACCCGCAAGGCCTCGACCGCGGGCCGCAAGCCGGCGGCGAAGAAGGCCGCCGCAGCGAAGAAGGCGGCGCCGAAGAAGGCGGCGGCGAAGAAGCCGGCGGCCAAGAAGGCCGCGCCGAAGAAGGCGGCGGCCGCGAAGAAGGCCGCGCCGAAGAAGGCCGCCGCCGCGAAGAAGCCGGCGGCCAAGAAGGCCGCGCCGAAGAAGGCCGCCACCGCGAAGAAGCCGGCGGCCAAGAAGGCCGCGCCGAAGAAGGCCGCCACCGCGAAGAAGCCGGCGGCCAAGAAGGCTGCGCCGAAGAAGGCCGCCGCGCCGAAGGCTGCCGCCCCGAAGTCCTCCGCCCGGTCGGAGGCGGCGAAGAAGGCCGCCGCCACCCGCGCTGCGAAGAAGGCCGCCGCCGCCGCGGCAGCAGCTGCGCCGGCGCCCGAGACGCCGAGCAACTGACCAGGCGCGCGGCCCCGGTGCATCGCCGGGGCCGCGGCCACCCCGTTCAGGTCGCGGGGCCGCCCGCGAGCCAACGCGCGCCGCGCGCATAGAGCGCCTCCACCTCGGCGCCCTTCAGCCCCGGCATGTCGGTCTTCACCGCATAGCCGATGCGCGTCTGCAGATAGGCGAGGTGCCGGTAGCCTTCCGGGAATCGCGCCAGCAGCGCCTTGTCGAGTTCCAGCCGCGCCGCCGGGTCCACCGGGTCCATCCGGTCCTTCTCGTAGATCGGCTGGCGCAGCACGATGCCCCAGCGGCCGTCGCGCTTCTCCAGGAAGTCGTAGAAGCGGCCGGTGCACACCACGTCCACCAGCACGCCCTCCACCTCGGCGCGCTGGCTGATCGTCATCTTCGTCTGCGCGATCGCGCGGGTGCCGGCGACATCCGCCGAATGGCCGAACAGCGCGTGCAGGATCGAGACGCCCTTGGCCCAGCCCGCCTTGGACGCGGCGATGAAGTCCCGCCACGGCGCTTGGCACCAGGTGGCCATCATGTAGCCGTCGGCGTGCCAGCAGGTGGCGAAGCGGTCCCACTCCCCGGCGTCGCGCCAGACGGCCCAGTTCTCGACCAGCGCGCGGATGGCGAGGCGGTCCTGCGTGTCCTGGTCCATGCTCAGCCCTCCCAGCGGCCGGTGAAGGCCCACGCGGCGCGGGGCTTGCGGACGCGCGGCGCCACCTCGCGCGCGGCCAGCGCCTCGGGCAGCGAAGAGGGATCGCCCGGATGCCCGAGCGCGATCGCCACCGCCACGTCCACATCCTCCGGCACGCCGAGTTCCTGCTTCGCCCGCGCGCGGTCAATGCCCGCCATCTGGTGCATCTGCAGCCCGAGGCCCGATGCCTCGATCGCCATCGCGCTCGTCGCCTGGCCGAGATCGTACCAGGCGTGGATGTTCGGGTTGCCGTTGCCGGCGAAGCGCGTGCGCGCGCAGGCGACCATCAGCACCGGCGCCGCGCCGGCCCATTTGCGGTTGTTCTCCGACAGCAGGCCGAAGATGCGCGCGAAGGCGTCGGCGTCGCGGTGGCGGCGGGCGACGATGAAGGCCCAGGGCTGTTCGTTGAAGCAGGAGGACGCCCAGCGCCCGGCCTCCAGCACGCGGGCAAGCGTCTCTTCCGGCACAGCCTCGTCGCGGAAGGCGCGCGGGCTCCAGCGCGCGGCGATGGCGGGCAGCAGCGGCGTGTCGGCGGGGGCGGTGCGGTCGGTCATGCGCTCTCCTGGTCCTTGGTCAGTCCTGCTGGGGGATGCCGGCACTGGCGACGAGGTCGCGCCAGCGCGCGATGTCGCGGCGGAGGATCGCCGCCGCCTCCTCGGGCGAGGAGCCGACGGGCCGCAGCATGATCCTGCGCCCGTCCGCCGGCGCGCGGGCGAGGGTGTTGGACGCGGTCGCGCGGCCGGGCGCCAAGCCCTGGACGAAGCGCGCCGGGCCACCGGAGCGGCTTCCACAAGAGTGGAAACCGCTCCAGCCGTTTTTCACGAGCATCTTCACGCTCACCGCTGTTTCCAGCCATCTGCGATCTGCCCTGAGCGCCGAGGGCGATTGCGCGCCGGCAAGGCGGGCAGGACGGGCAGCGCGACGGGCCACGGCGATGGGCACAGGTTGATCCTCCGCTGCGGCTGTGCGGTCCGCCTCGCCATGCTCTGCCCCCCGATCGCCCGGCGGGGCCGTTGCGTCAACCAGGCGGCAGCGCCAGCAGATCCCGGTGGCCGATCCTCGCAGTCAGCACGCCGCGCAGCGCCTGCCGCTGCCGCGCCGCCAGCCACGTCGCGATGGCGGGGCGGTGGCCCGGCAGTCTGGCGCGCGCGGCGCCCGCGTGGCCCTCGGCGACGCTGGCCGCGAAGCCCGAGAAGCCCGGGCCGATCCGCCAGTCGGAGGGCGCGCGCAGCACGGTGTAGCCCGCCGCGCCGAAGGCCCGCGCCATCGCAGCCGGCGCCTCCGGCCCGAGCGCGACGCCGCCGAACCCCTTGTCCCGCGCCTGGTCGCGGCGGAAGCCGAGCGCGACCAGGCCATCCGCCGGGTGCGGCGGGAAGAAGCGCTCATGCCCCGAAACGTTCAGCGCCGCGTAGAAGGGCAGGCGATGCCGGGCGAGCCCCGCCGCCATCCGCTCCACCCAGGCGCGGGACACGAGGTCGCAAAGCGCGGTGTTCACCACCGCATCCGCGCGGTCGAGCGGCAGGTTGCCCGGCGCCTCGCGCAGATCGGTGATCAGCCCTTCCATCCGCCAGGCGCCCGAGGGCGTGTGCACCAGCAGCACCTGGCGCGAGGGCCAGGAGGTGGTCCAGCCCTTGCGCGCGGCCCAGGCCTCGGTCTCCGCGAAGGCGCGCTGGATCAGGCCAAGGTCCGCGTCCACCAGCGTCCAGGCCTGGGCGCGGCCGAGGATCGGCGCGAGCCAGCGGAACAGCGAGCCGGTGCCGGCGCCGAGGTCGAGAAGGCGCGGCCGTTCCGGCAGCGTGGCGGACAGTTCGAGCGCCAGGCCGGCGTGGCGCGCGGCGTGGTCGTGCTCTTCGCGCAGCGAGAGCCAGTCCGCGTCGAAGGTCTCGGTCATGCGGCGAGGGCCTTTTCGCATTCGGCCGCGAAGGCGGCGGCGCGGTCGCTCCAGCGGGGGAGTTTCTGGCCCGCGGCCCAGGCGGCCTCGGCGCAGGCGGCGCGGAGGTCGCGGTCGAAGATGAGGCGGCGCATGGCGCGGCTGTAGGTGTCGGCGTCGCCTGGCGGGCTGATGATGCCGGCCTCGGGCGGCACCACCTCGGCGATCGCGCCGCCGGCGGTGATGGCGGTCGGCAGCCCGCGCGCGAGTGCCTCGGCCGCGGCCATGCCGTAGCCTTCCCAGTAGGTGGCGAGCGCGAACAGGTCGGCGCGGTCGTAGAGGCGGGCGAGTGTCGCGTCGTCCACCTCGCCCGCGAAGGTCACGCGGTTGGCGATGCCCTTCTCCTCCGCCAGCGCGGCGAGCCCGTCGGCATGCACGCGGTCGCGCGCGCCGCCGGCGATGGTGAGGGTCCAGTCGAGGTCCGTCAGCCGCGCCAGCGCCCGCAGCAGCACGTCATGGCCCTTGCGCGGCACGAGGCTGCCGACCGAGAGGATGGCGCAGCCGGGCCCGCCCGAGCCCCGCGCGCGCGGCGCAGGGTCGGTGCCGGGTTCCACGACGCCGACGCGCGCCGGGTCCGCGCCGAACTCGTCGGGCAGGCGGCGGGCGGTGAGGGGCGAGGTGGCGACAAGCCGCGCCATGCGGGGGAACAGCAGCGCCTCGCGCGCCTTGAGCGCGGCGCGGTCGGCGTCGGAGAAGCCTGTCTCCAGCGCCGTCGGGTGGTGGATCAGGCCGACCGCGCGGCGCGCGGCGAGCGCATCCACCACGCCCGCGAAGGCCGGCAGCCCGAGCCCGTCCACCACCGGCAGCACGCCCTCCGGCAGGGCGGCCAGCGCGGCGGCGGCCAAGGCGTCCGTCGCCGCATCCGGCAGCGGGTGACGGCCGCCCAGTTCGACCACCTGCACCTCATGGCCAAGGGCGCGGAGACCCTCGACCATCCGCCGGTCATACAGGTAGCCGCCGGAGATCGCGTCGAAGGGCCCGGGGACGAGCAGCGCGAGGCGCATCAGACCGCCGCGTCGTAGGCCGCCCAGGCGAGCGGGTTCTCGCGCAGCAGCACCTTGAGCGAGGTGACGGCCTTGCCGCCCTCGCCGAGCTTGCCAGCGCGGATGGAGGCCGCCAGCAGGTCGTGGATGTGCCTGCACATGTATTCGGTGGTGGTGTTGATGCCCTGGAACTGCGGCAGCTCGTCGAGGTTCCAGTAGTCGAAGCTGTCGAGCACGCGGCGCAGCTCCTCCTTCGCCGCCACGATGTCGATCAGCAGGTTCAGGCGGTCGAGCGCGGGGGCGCGGAACTCCGCCTCCACCACGAAGGTCGCGCCGTGGACGCGCTGGGCGGGGCCGAACTCCTCGCCCTTGAAGGAGTGGGCGATCATCACGTGGTCGGCGACGGTGAGGCTGTACATGTGTCGGTCCTTCAGGCGTAGGTGACGAGGGGGCAGAGCGGCGCGGGGCCGTCCGTGGGGGTCAGGCCGAGCAGCGCCGGCATGGCGCGCGGCAGATCCTCGAAGCGCGTGGCGGGGCCGAGGAGGGCGTCGAGCGCCGGGTCGGCCAGGAGCGACAGGGCGAGCGACAGCCGGTCGGCATAGGTCCGCCGCCCGCGCATCGCGCCGCCGATCTGGCCGACCTGGGTGGAGATCAGGCGCAGGCGCTTGGAGTGGAACGCCTCGCCGAGCGGCAGCGGCACATCCGCCGCGCCGAACCAGGAGGCTTCCAGGATCCGCGCCTCGTTCGCGGCGCGGGAGAGCGCGAGGCGCAGGCCGGCGGCCGAAGCGGACGCGTGCAGGATCAGTTCCTGCTCGGCGGGCGCGTCCTCCGGCGCGCAGAACGCGGCGCCGAACGACTCCGCCACCGCGCGGCGCGCGGGGTCGAGGTCGCACACCGTCACCCGCGCGCCAGGGATGCGCAGGAACAGAAAAGCGGCCAGCAGCCCAACGACGCCGGCGCCGATCACGAGCACCCGCTCGCCCGGCAGCGCCGCCGCGTCCCAGGTGATGTTCAGCGCGGTCTCCATGTTGGCGGCAAGCACCGCACGATGATCCGGAACATCCTCCGGCACCGGGATGCACATCGCCGCCGGGGCGAGGAAGAGGTCCTGGTGGGGATGCAGGACGAAGACACGCCGGCCTGCCTGCTCCCCCTCCTCCACCACGCCGACGGCGCTGTAGCCGTATTTCACCGGGAAGGGGAAGGCGCCGCCCTGCAGCGGGCAGCGCATCGCCGCCCACTGGTTCTCCGGCACGCGGCCGCTGAACACCAGCCGTTCGGTGCCGCGGCTGATGCCGCTGGCGCGGGCGCGGACCAGCGCCTGGTCGGTGCCGCGGGGCGGCAGCGTCTCGGCGCGGATCTCGCCCGTGCCGGGCGCCACCGTCCAGAAGGCGCGCGCCTGCATCACGCCGCCCCGCAGACGGGCGGGCGCGCGCGCAGGATCGCGGCGTCAATCAGGATGTCGTCGCCCATGGGGAACACCGTCCAGGAGAAGCGCAGGCCCTCGTCTATGCGCGAGGCTTCCGGCAGGATGAAGGCAGGCCGGCCGGAGCCGAGAATCATCGGCGCGACCGTCAGGTGCAGCCGGTCGAGCAGGCCCGCGGCGAGGAAGCGGGACACGGTCTCGCCGCCGCCCTCGACGAAGATGCGGGAGAGGCCGCGCGCGGCGAGCGCGTCGAGCAGGGCGCGCAAATCGAGCCCGCCGGAGGCGCCGCGCGGCAGGCGGAGCGTCTCGGCCGCGCCGTGCGGGTGCGCGTCCTCGGCCACCACATGCAGCGTCGGCGGGCCGCCCTGGAACACCGTCCGCTCGGCCGGCAGGCGGGCGGAGGGGTCGAGCACCACCCGCACCGGGTCGGGGCCTGTCGCCTCGCGCGTCGTCAGCCGCGGGTCGTCGGCGGCCACGGTGCCGGCGCCCACCACCACCGCGTCGCACAGCGCGCGCAGGCGGTGGGTGTGCAGCAGGTCGCCGCGCCCGCCGATCCATTGGCTGGAGCCGCTCAGGGTGGCGATGCGCCCGTCGAGCGTCTGCGCGAGCCGCCCGATCACCACGCAGCCGTCCGGCCCGGCGGGCGGGGCGAAGATCGGCAGGAAGGGGCGCGCCGCCGCGTGGTCGGGCAGGGGCGCGCCGCCGCGCGCGGCGAGCAGCGCGGCCCACACATCCTCCGGCATGTCGGCCGCGGGTCCGGTCATCGGCGGCCCCTCTATCGGGTTTGTGCGCGGCGCGAAACGCCCCCCGCGCCTTGCCAGCCCAGGCCGGGCGGCCTATGCGCGGCGCGACCGCCGGAGGACCACCCGATGAGCGCCGACATCCTCGACATCTCCGCCCGCGAAATCCTGGACAGCCGCGGCAACCCGACCGTGGAGGCGGAGGTGCGCCTCGCCTCCGGCGCGATGGGCCGGGCCGCCGTGCCGTCCGGGGCGTCCACCGGCGCGCATGAGGCGGTGGAGCTGCGCGACGGCGACCGCTCGCGCTACGGCGGCAAGGGCGTGCTGAAGGCGGTGGCGCATGTGGAGGGCGAGATCTTCGACGCGCTCTCCGGCCTCGACGCCACGCAGCAGGTGAGGATTGACGAGGCGCTGATCGAGCTGGACGGCACGCCGAACAAGGCGCGGCTCGGGACGAACGCGATCCTCGCCGTCAGCCTGGCGGTGGCCAAGGCGGCGGCGGCGCATGTCGGGCTGCCGCTCTATCGCTACGTGGGTGGCGCCTATGCCCGGACGCTCCCGGTGCCGATGATGAACATCATCAATGGCGGCAAGCACGCCGACAACCCGATCGACATCCAGGAATTCATGATCATGCCGGTCGGCGCCGGCACCGCCGCGGATGCCGCCCGGATCGGCGCCGAGGTGTTCGCAGCGCTGAAGAAGGCGCTGCACGACGCCGGGCATTCCACCAATGTCGGGGACGAGGGCGGCTTCGCGCCGAACCTGACGACGGCCGACGAGGCGCTGTCCTTCATCGCCCGCGCCTCCGAGGCGGCGGGGCACCGGGTGGGGGAGGACATCGTCTTCGCCCTCGATTGCGCGGCGACCGAGTTCCACGCGGACGGCCGCTACACCGTGGAGGGGAAGGCCCTCGATGCGGCCGGGATGGTGGACTACCTGGCGGAGCTCTGCGCGCGCTGGCCGATCGTCTCCATCGAGGACGGCTGCGCGGAGGACGACTGGGCGGGCTGGACGCTGCTGACCGAGCGCCTCGGCGCCAAGGTGCAGCTGGTCGGCGACGACCTGTTCGTGACCAACGCCGAACGCCTGCGGCGCGGGATCGAGGCGGCGACGGCCAATGCCATCCTGGTGAAGGTGAACCAGATCGGCACGCTGACCGAGACGCTGGAGGCGGTGGAGACAGCGCACCGCGCCGGCTACCGCGCGGTGATGAGCCACCGCTCCGGCGAGACGGAGGACGCGACCATCGCCGACCTGGCGGTCGCGACGAATTGCGGGCAGATCAAGACCGGCTCGCTGTCCCGTTCCGACCGGCTGGCCAAGTACAACCAGCTGATCCGGATCGAGCAGGACCTCGGCACCGCGGCGCGCTACGCCGGGCGCGGCGCGATCCGGCGCTGACGCAGGTTTTTTGGCGAGTCGCGCGCGGAGACTCTTGCGCGCCGCCCCGCTTCGGATTCATCTCTCCGAATCAGGCGCGGGAGCGACGCGGCGCGATGGCCGGTGCGGTGGGGCGATGGGCGAAAGGGGTGCTGCGGGCGACCGCGGTGCCGGGGCTGTTCGCCCTGGTCGCCGCCTATTTCGTGCTGCACGCCATCCATGGGGACCGCGGCCTGCTGGCGCGCGAGCGGACCGAGGCGATCCTGATCGAGGCCCGCCAGGCGCTGGCCGAGGCCGAGGCCGAGCGCGACGCGCTGGAGCGCCGGGTCGCCGGGCTGCGCGGCGAGCGGATCGAGCGCGACACGCTGGAGGAACGGGCGAGGGGGCTGCTCAACCTCTATGCCCGCGACGAGATCGTCATCCCCTACGCGCCCGACGACCGGCTGTATTAGCGCCCGAGCGCGGCGCGAACCGCCGCCACCGTCTCCTCGATCATCGCCGCCGTCACGTCGAGATGGGTGCAGGCGCGCACCCGCCCGGCCAGCACGCTCATCAGGATGCCGTGCGGCCGCAGCGCGGCGCAGAGCGCCTCGCCCGTCATGCCGGCGCCGGAGGGGTCGAAGAACACAAGGTTCGTCTCCGGCGCCTCGACCGCCATGCCCTCGATCTGCGACAGGCCACGGGCGAGGGCGGCGGCGTTGGCGTGGTCCTCCGCCAGCCGCTCCACGTGGTGGTCCAGCGCGTACAGGCACGCCGCGGCGCAGACCCCGCCCTGCCGCATCGCGCCGCCGAGCCGCTGCTTCCAGCGCCAAGCCTCGTCAATGAAGGCGCGGCTGCCGGCCAGCACGGCGCCGAGCGGCGCGCCGAGCCCCTTGGTGAAGTCGAGCCAGACGCTGTCGCACTGCTTCACCATCTCGGCGGCCGGGATGCCGGTGGCGACGACGGCGTTCATCAGCCGCGCCCCGTCCATGTGGGTGGAGAGGCCCGCATCCTTGGCGATGGCCAGCACCGCATCGAGCCGCGCCTGCGGCCACACCGTGCCGCCGCCGAGATTGGCGGTCTGCTCGACCGAGAGCAGCGTCTGCGGGGGCGCGTAGCGGGACGTCCCGCGCAGCGCCGCCGTCAGCGCCGCCTCGTCGAACTGCCCGCGCGCGCCGCGCAGCGGCAGGATGCCGAAGCCGCCCAAGGCCGCGTGGGTGCCGTGTTCGCTGGTGAGGATGTGCGCGCTCTCATGGGCGATGATCTCGTCGCCCGGGCGGCAATGGGTGAGGGTGGCGACCACGTTGCACATGGTGCCGGACGGCAGGAACACCGCCGCCTCCTTGCCGAGCAGCGCGGCCATGCGGTCGCACAGCGCCCAGACGGTCGGGTCGTCGCCCATCTGCTCGTCCCCGACCTCGGCCGCCATCATCGCCGCCTTCATCGCCGGCGTCGGGCGCGTCTGGGTGTCGGAATGGAGGTTGATGCGCACCGGCGGAAGGGAGGGGTCGCGGCGGGGCGGGGTGTATCCCGCGGCGGGGCGGGCGGAGCGGAGGTCGGCCATGCGGCGCCTATAGGCCGGATGACGGCCCGCGTCAGCCCGGGCGGGGCTTGATCCTTGCGCGCGGGTCCGTCAGATGCCGGGCGTCATGCCAACCGGGAGGGTCTGCGTGGCGACCGTCTCGCGCCGCACGGCGCCTGCCCTGCCTGCCGCGCTGTTCGCTGCGCCGGCGCTGGCGCAGGGCTTCCCCGCCCAGCCCGTCAACATGGTCATCCCCTTCGCCGCCGGCGGCCCGACCGACACCGTGGGCCGGCTGATCGCCGAGGCGATGAGCCGCGACCTCGGCACCGAGCCGGTGCCGGCCGAGCCCGCGACCCCGGCCTTCCACCGCAGCTTCTGGCAGGCCGACATCGCGACGTGGCGGCCGATCATCCAGGCGGCCTCGGCCTTCGCCGACTGAGCGGGGCGGGGCGGCGATGACGGAGAGGCGCACCGCACCGGCCATCGGCCAGGCGATCACCTGGCTGTATTCCGACGACCTCGCGGCGCATGGGGCGTTCTACCGCCAGGTCATCGGCCTCGCCCCGGTGCTCGAGCAGCGGAGCGAGGCGGGCGGCTGCGTTCTGTTCCGCGTCGCGGGCGGCGCCTTCCTCGGGGTGTGCGACCTCGCGCACCGGCCGCGCGGCACGGCGGGGATGCTGGTGACCTTCGTGGTCCCGGACCTCGATGCCGCGATGGTCGCGCTCTCCGCGCGCGGTGCGGCGTTCGAAGGCGAGGTGCTGGAGCGGCCCGGCCACCGCTCGGCCTTCCTGCGCGACCCGGCCGGGTATCTCCTGGAAGTGCAGCAGTTCACCGACCCGCGCTGGCCGGGCTGAGGCGGCTCACGGGAAGGCGGCGCAGATGTCGCGGCCGATCAGCGCCGCCTGCTCCTCGGCGCGGGCGATCCAGCGGCGCATCAGGGGGCTGTCCTGGCTGGCGGCGACGAAGGCGGCGCTGTCGGGCGGCAGCTCCACGCCGTAGGTGACGAAGCGGCTGGCCAGCATCGCCATCATCGCGTCGGCGAAGCAGAAGGCGCTTCCCGTCAGGTAGGGGCCGCCGAAGCGCGCGGTCGCCTCGCGCCAGATCGCGGTGAGCCGCGCGATCGCCGGCGCGACGCCGGGGCGGGCCAGTAGCTTGACGTTGGAGGGCAGCCCGTCGCGGATCGGCCAGCGCTTGATCAGGTTCATCGGCAGGGCGGTGCGCAGGTCGTGGAAATCGGCATGCACCTCGGCGGCCCAGCCGCGGGCCATCGCGCGCGCCGCGCGCTCGGCGGGCCAGATGCCGCAGCCGGGGTGGCGTTCCCACAGGTATTCGGCGATGGCGAGGCTGTCCCACAGGCGCAGCCCGTCGATCTCCAGCACCGGCAGGCGGCCGGAGGGCGAGGCTTCAACCAGCTTCGCCTTGCTGTCGGGGCGGGAGAGAAAGAGCGTGCGCTCCTCCCGCGCGAGCCCCGCCAGTTCGCAGGCCATCCAGCCCGGGATGGACCAGGCGGAGGACCAGGCGCCGCCGAGGGTCAGGACGGGAAGACTCATCGGGTTGCCTCGCGCGCGTGGGGGGCGGATGCTCCGCCGCCCGAGGCGAGGAGGCAAGATGCGTGAGTTCGACCTGCATGGCGTGCCGGAGGCGGCGACCTTCGTCACCCACCTCGAATGCTCGATCACCGGGGAACACTATCCGGCGGATGTGCCGCACAACCTCTCGCGCGCCGGGCGGCCGCTGCTGGTGCGCTACGACCTGGCCGCGATCCGCGGCCGGCTGACGCGGGAGATGCTGGCCGCGCGCGCGCCGACGCTCTGGAAGTGGCGGGAACTGCTGCCGGTGCGGCGGCGGGAGAACGTGGTGACGCTCGGCGAATGGGCGACGCCGCTCGTGTCCTGCCCGCGGCTGGCGGCGCGCGAGGGCGCGGGGCCGCTGCTGGTGAAGGACGAGGGGCGGCTGCCGACCGGCTCCTTCAAGGCGCGCGGCTTGGTCATGGCCGTGTCCATGGCGAAGGAGCTTGGCATCACGCGCATGGCGATGCCGAGCAACGGCAATGCGGGCGCGGCGCTCGCCGCCTACTGCTCGCGCGCGGGCATGGAAAGCTACGTGTTCTGCCCCGAGGACACGCCGGAGGTGAACCTGCGCGAGATCGCGCTGCAGGGCGCCAAGGTGTGGCGGGTGAACGGCTACATTGACGACTGCGGGAAGATCGTCGGCGCCGGCCGCGAGGAGATGGGGTGGTTCGACACCTCGACGCTGAAGGAGCCCTATCGCCTGGAAGGCAAGAAGACGATGGGGCTGGAGCTGGCCGAACAGCTCGGCTTCGAGATGCCCGATGTCATCCTGTACCCGACCGGCGGGGGCACCGGGCTGATCGGCATGTGGAAGGCCTTCGCGGAGCTGGAGGCGATCGGGCTGATCGGCCCGAAGCGCCCGCGCATGGTGGCGGTGCAGGCGGCGGGCTGCGCGCCGATGGTGCGCGCCTTCGAGGAGGGCGTGGAGCACGCGACGCGGTGGGAGAACGCAGAGACGATCGCCATGGGCATCCGCGTGCCGCAGGCGGTCGGCGACTTCCTCATCCTGCGGGCGGTGCGGGAGTCGGGCGGCTATGCGGTGGCGGTGGAGGATGCGGCGATCCTCGCCGCCGGCGCCGAGATGGCGGCCGGGGAAGGGCTGCTGCTGTGCCCCGAGGGGGCGGCGACCTACGCCGCCTGGAAGCAGGGGTTGGCGGACGGCCGGATCGGGCGCGGCGAGCGCTGCGTGCTGTTCAACTGCGCGACCGGGCTGAAATACCAGATGCCGGAGATGGACCGCCGGCTGGACCGCACCAAGCCGCTGGACTGGGCTGCGATTCGCGCCGCTTGACGCTGCGCCCCCGAACTGGATACGGTTTCGCCCGGGTCCAGGGAGGGGGGGTTGCGCGCATCCGCGGCAGAGGTCGAGGCTGACGCCGGGCTTTCCAAGCCGGAAAGCCTGAGAGAGCGCATCTACCTCGACCTGCGGCGGCGGTTGCAGCGGTCCGAGATCGGCCCCTCCGACCGTCTGGTGGATACGGAAATCGCCGCCGAATACGGCGCCAGCCGCATGCCGGCGCGCGAGGCGCTGATGCGCCTGGTGCATGAGGGCTACCTCACCGGCTCCACGCGCGGCTTCGTCATCCCGTCGCTGTCATTGGCGGACGCGCTGGAGATCTTCGAGATACGCCGCCTGCTGGAGCCGCGCGCCGCGGCGCTGGCGGCGCGCGACCTGACGGACGCCGCCGCCGCCGCGCTGACGGACGCGCTGGCCGACGCCCGCGCCGCCGAGGCGAAGGGCGACGTGGAGGCGTTGATCCTCGCCAACATCGCCTTCCGCGCGGCGTGGCTCGGCGCGGTCGGCAACGCGCGGCTGGCGGCGACCATCGCCCGCTTCGTGGACCAGGTGCAGGCGGTGCGGCTCTCGACGCTGCGCGACGCGGAGACGCGGCGCGTGGTGCTGGCCGGGCTCGAGCGCCTGCACGATGCCTTCCTCCGCCGCGACGCGGTCGCCGCCGCCGACCGCATGGCGGAGTTCGTCGCGCATGCCGAGCGCGCCTTCCGCGCGCTGCACGACGGGGGCGGCGCATGAGGCATCCGCTGCACGGGGCGCATCGCTTCAAGCTCGGCGTGTTCTCGGCCAATGCCGATGGCGGGCTCGCCATCACCACCGTGCCGGAACGCTGGCGCGCGTCCTGGGCCGACAATTTGGCCGCGGTGCGGATCGCGGAGGAGGCGGGCCTCGACTTCTTCCTGCCGATCGCGCGCTGGAAGGGGTTCGGCGGCGCGACGCGCGTGCGCGAGCATTCCTTCGAGACCTTCACCTGGGCCGCCGGCCTGGCCGCCGTCACCTCCCGCATCGGGCTGTTCATGACGGTGCATGTGCCGCTCGTGCATCCGGTCTATGCGGCGAAGGCCCTGGCGACGGTGGACCACATCTCGGGCGGGCGCGCCGGCCTCAACATCGTCTGCGGGTGGAACCCGGACGAGTTCGCGATGTTCGGCGCGACGCCGGACGAGCGCGGCTACGACCGCGCGGCGGAGTGGATCACCGTCATCGAGCGCGCCTATGCGGCGGAGGAGCCCTTCGACTTCGACGGCGCATACTACCGGCTGAAGGGCGTCGTCAGCCGCCCGGCCAGCGTGCAGCGGCCGCGCCCCGTGACGATGAACGCCGCCTTCGGCGCGCCCGGCCGCGACTTCGCCGCGCGGCATTGCGACTTCCTGTTCTCGACCTTCAGCGAGATCGCCGACGGGCGGACGCATGTGGAGGACATGCGCGCGCGCGCGGCGGCCGTGGGGCGGGAGGTCGGCGTCTATACCGTCTGCCATGTGGTGTGCCGCGAGAGCCGGCAGGAGGCGGAGGACTTCTACCGCCGCTACGCGGTGGAGCAGGCCGACCATGCGGCGGTGGACGCGCACATGGCCGGCAAGAAGCAGTTCGCTGCGAGCCACGACGCCGCCGCCTTCGACCTCTACCGCCAGCGCTTCGCCGGCGGCGCCGGCTCCTATCCGCTCATCGGCACGCCGGAGACGATCGCGGACGAGATCGCCGCCATCGCGGAGCAAGGCTACGCCGGCGCCGCGCTCTCCTTCGTCAACTACACCGCCGAACTGCCCTTCTTCTGCGCGCGCGTGCTGCCGCTGCTGCAGCGCGCCGGCCTGCGCGTCGCGTAAAGGATCGCCCGATGTTCGACCCCACCGCCTCCACGCTGCGCTTCCGGATCGAGAGCGGCGTCTGCGTCTCCGTCATCTGGCTCGCGATCGGCAGCCCGGCGCTGGCCGAGATCGCGGCGCGGGCGCAGCCGGACGCCATCGTGCTCGACGCGCAGCACGGGCTGTGGGACCGCGCGGGGGTGGAACACGCGGTCGGGCTCGCAGCCCCGGTGCCGGTGCTGGTGCGCGTCGCGGCGAATGACGCGACGGCGATCGGCCAGGCGCTGGACGCCGGCGCCGAGGGCGTGATCGTGCCGCTGATCGAGAGCGGCGAGGAGGCGGAGCGCGCCGTCTCCTTCGCGCACTTCCCGCCGAAGGGCGTGCGCTCCGGCGGGTCGCTCCGGTCGCTGGCAAACCTGCCGGGGTATCTCGCCAATGCGCGGCGCAACACGCTGGTGATCGCGATGATCGAGACGGCGAAGGGGCTTCGCCGCGCGCGCGACATCGCGGAGGCAGACGGGCTCGACATGGTGCTGATCGGCACCGGGGATCTGGCGATCTCCCTCGGCACCGAGTTCTCGGGCGATTCGCGGCACGAGCAGGCGTGCCGCGACATCCGCGCCGCCTGCGAGGCTGCCTGGCTGCCCTGCGGCATCTTCACCGGCAATGCCGAGGAGGCCGCGCGCCGCCGCGCCGAGGGCTGGCGGATGACGGTGGCGGCGAACGATCTCGGCGTGCTGGCCGGCGGCTTCGGCGCGGCGCTGGCGCAGGTGCGCGGCCGATGAGCAGCTTCCGCGAGCGGTTGGAATGGGATGCCGGGCACGGCGCCATCATCGACCAGACGCGGCGCTACATGATGATCCGCCCCGATGCGCTGATGGGCGCGCTGGCGACGTTTCCGGAGCCGTGCCGGCGCACCGCGTTCTGGGCGCTGGAGGCGTCGGTGTTCCAGCAGGGATCGGACAGCGCGCGCGCCTATGCCGCGATGGGCGGCGGGGGCGATTCGCTGCTCGCGACCGTCGCCGCCACCGCGCCAGAGCTCGGCTGGGGCGTGTGGGAGGTGACGCGGGAGCCGGGCCGCATCCTGCTGACGGTCAAGAACTCGCCCTTCGCTGCCGCCTGCCCGCGCGGCATGCCCTACCCGGTGTGCACGCCGATCCAGGGCATGCTGCGCGCCGTCGCCGGCATGGTGTTCGGGCGGCTCGCCCGCGTGGCGGAGACGGCATGCGCGGCGATCGGCGCGCCGGACTGCCGTTTCGTCGCGGAGCCCGCGGGATGAGCGCGGTGCTCGACGCGCTGGCCGCGGCGCTGCCGGGCGCCGTCCGCATCGGCGACGCGGTGCCTGCGCGCAACCGCGCCGATTGGGGGAGCGATGCGCCGGTGACGCCGCGCGCTCTCGTGCTGCCGCGCAGCACGGCCGAGGTCGCGGCGGCACTCAGCATCTGCCACGCCCATGCGCAGCCGGTCTGCGTGCAGGGCGGCATGACGGGGCTTGCCGGCGCCGCGACGCCCGGCGAGGCGGAGGTCGCGCTGTCGCTCGAACGCATGAGCGGCGTCGAGGAGCTGGACGCCGACGCGGCGACCCTCACGGCGCTCGCCGGCACGCCGCTGGCCGTCGTGCAGGAGGCGGCGGAGGCCGCGGGCTTCCGCTGCGGAATAGATCTCGGCGCGCGCGGCTCCTGCACCATCGGCGGCAATGTCGCGACCAATGCGGGCGGCGTGCAGGTGCTGCGCTACGGCATGGCGCGGCGGAACGTGCTGGGGCTGGAGGCGGTGCTGGCGGATGGCAGCATCGTCTCCTGCCTCAACAAGATGACCAAGAACAACGCCGGCTGGGACTGGACGCAGCTGTTCATCGGCAGCGAGGGCTGCTTCGGCGTCGTCACCCGCGTGGTCCTTGCGTTGCATCCGGCGCCCGAGGGCGTGCAGACGGCGCTCTGCGCGCTGTCCGGCTTCCCGGCGGCGCTCGCGCTGCTGCGCCGGACCGAGCGCGCGCTGCCGGGCGGGCTGCTGGCCTTCGAGGCGATGTGGGCGGATTTCTACGAAGTGGCGACGGGACCGCTCGGGCTCGCCGCACCGCTGCCGCAGGGCGCGCCCTTCTACCTGCTGATCGAGGCTGCCGGCGCGCGGGCGCCCTTCGAGGAGGTCCTTGGCGCGATGCTGGCCGATGGCGCCCTCACCGATGCCGTCGTCGCGCGCAGCGAGGAGGAGCGCCGCCGCATCTGGGCGCTGCGCGAGAGCCCGGCCGAGTATCGCAACCGGCTGCCGCCCACGGTCGGCTTCGACGTCTCGATCCCGCTCGCGCGCATGGATGCGGCGGTGAACGAGTTGCGCGGCCTGCTGGCGCAGCGCTGGCCCGACGCGACGCCGGTGTTCTTCGGCCATGTCGCGGATTCCAACCTGCACCTGATCGTGCCGGTGCCAGGGCTGACCAAGGACATCAAGCGCGCGGTCGAGGATGCGGTCTATGCCGCCGTCGCGCGGCATGGCGGCTCGGTCTCGGCCGAGCACGGCATCGGCCGCCTCAAGCGCCCCTGGCTGCCGCTGTCGCGCAGCGCGGCGGAACTCGCCCTCCTGTCCACCCTCAAGCAGGCGCTCGACCCCAAGGGGATCCTGAACCCCGGGCGCGTGCTGCCCTGATGGAGCGCAACCCGATGCCGTCCCTCCTCGCCGAGTTCGCCGCCGCGATCGCCTCCCGCCGCATCGAGATCGTGGACCTGACGCAGACGCTGCATCCCGGCACGCCGGTGATCGGCCTGCCGCCGCCCTTCGCCCAGACGAAGCCCTTCGCGATCGAGGAGATCAGCCGCTACGACGAGCGTGGGCCCGGCTGGTACTGGAACAATTTCTCCTGCGGCGAGCACACGGGGACGCATTTCGACGCGCCGATCCACTGGGTGACGGGGAAGGATCTGGCGGATGCCACGACCGACACCATCCCGGTGCAGCGCCTGATCGCGCCCGCCTGCGTGATCGACGTGAGCCGCGAGGCCGCCGAGGACGAGCGCTTCATCCTGACGCCCCGCCACATCCTGGCCTGGGAGCGGCAGCACGGCATCATCCCCAAGGGCTCATGGGTGCTGATGCGCACCGACTGGTCGAAGCGCAGCGACCCGGAGCGCTTCCTCAACGTCAAGGCCGACGGGCCGCATGTGCCGGGGCCGAACGCGGATGCGATCCGGCTGCTGGCCGAGGGCCGCGACGTGAATGGCTGGGGCGTCGAGGCGGTCGGCACCGACCACGGCCAGGCCTTCTCCTTCGAACCTGCCTTCCCCGCCCATGCGCTGATGCATGGGGCGAACAAGTTCGGCCTCGCCAGCCTGTCGAACCTCGACCGCCTGCCGCCGACCGGCGCGGTGATCGTGACGGCGCCGCTGAAGATCAAGGGCGGTTCGGGCAGCCCGCTGCGTGTGCTGGCGCTGGTGGAGAAGGGGTGACACGACGCTTGACGGGCGGGCGGTCGCGCGCGCCCGATATCGCAACGCCGGGCCAGCGCCGGCCACAGGGAGAGAGGACATGCAGGGTTCGCTTCCACGCCGCCGGGTGATGCAGGGGGGCGCCGGGCTCGCGGCGCTGGCTGCGCTCGGCATCCCGCGCGAGACGCTGGCGCAGGCCGCCTCGCGCGGGCAGCTCACCATCGCCTTCCCGGTGGATGTGCCGACCTGGGACCCGAATGCGCGGACGCTGGCCGCCGTGCAGTCGCTGTACAAATGCGTGTTCGACCAGCCGCTCGACCAGAACCCGGACACGAGCCCCCGCCCCGGCGTGGTGACGGCCTGGCGCTGGCGCGACAACGGGCTGGCACTCGAGCTCGACCTGCGCGACGACGTGCTGTTCCACGACGGCTCGCGCCTGACGGCCGACGACATCCGCTACACCTTCTTCGAGCGGCCGCGCCAGCCGGTGCCGCAGGGCGGGCGCCGGCTCGACACCTCCTTCCTGTGGCGGAAACTGTCGGACGTGGAGGTCGCCTCGCCGACGCGGGCGGTGATGCGGTTTTCCGAAGTGATGCCCTCGGCGGTGGCGTGGCTCTACTTCCTCGCCTCCTTCGTGGTGCCGAAGGCGCATGTGGAGCGCGTCGGGCTCGAGGCCTTCGGGCGCGAACCGATCGGCTCCGGGCCCTATCGGCTGCGCGAATACCAGCAGGGCGCGCGCATCGTGCTGGAGGCGAACGACCGCTACTGGGGCGGGCGCCCGGCGATCCCGCGCGTGACGTTCGAACTGGTGCGCGACCCGACGGTGCGCGTCGCCGCGATCGAGGGGCGGCGGGTGGAACTGTCGGTGGATACGCCGATCCGCGAGACGCTGCGCCTGAACACCGTGCAGGGGCTGGCGGCGCGGGTGGACCCGACGGCGGACATCATCATCCTGCAGATCACCAACCGCGGCGGCTTCGCCGATGCCCGCGTGCGGCTCGCCGCGCACCATGCCATCGACAAGGCGGCGATCAGCCGCGCCCTCTATGGCGGGAATGCGGTGCCGATCTCGGTGCCGGCGGCGCGCGGCACGCCCGGCTATCCAGCGGATTTCGACTTCCCCTTCAGCGTCGAGCGCGCCACCGCGCTGCTGCGCGAGGCGGGCCACGGTCCGCAGAACCCGCTCAACATCACCTTCTCGACGACCAACGGCTTCTTCCCCAACGACTTCGACCTGTCGCGGGCCATCGTGCAGATGTGGCGCCGCGTCGGCATCAATGCCGAACTCGAGACCATCGAGCCGACCACCTACCAGGAGCGGCTGCGCGCGCAGACGCTGCACGAGGCGACGATCTTCCAGTGGGGCAACGCCGCCGGCGACCCGGAGATGTACGGCGGCTACCTGCTCGACCCGAACTCGATCTTCTCCGCCTTCAAGGCGCCGGACCTGGCCGAGCCGGTGCGCGCGCTGCTGACCGAGACGAATGAGGAGCGCCGGATCGCCGGCTACCGCGCGCTGCACCGGACGGCGGTGGAGCGCGGCTACTCGATCCCGCTGCTGCAGGGGGTGCGGACCGTGGCGCACCAGCAGGCGCTCGCGTACCAGAAATACGACACCGGGCACATCCTGCCGCAGCGCTACGACTTCCGCGGCTGAAGGGAGGGGCGGGCAGGGGATGGCGCGGCTCGCCCTGGTCCTGCTCGCGCGGCGCGCGGCTCTGGCGCTGCCGATCCTGCTGGCGGTGTCGGCGCTGGTGTTCGTCGTGCTGCGGCTGCTGCCGGCGGATCCGATCGCCATGTCGCTGCCGCCCGGCGCGACCGAGGCGGACATGGCGCAGCTTCGGCGGGATTTCGGCCTCGATCGCTCGCTGCCGGAACAGTATCTGGTGTGGATCGCCCGGCTGCTGACGGGCGAGTTCGGCACCTCGATCCATTTCCGCCGCGGCGTCGGCGAACTGGTGGCGCAGGCGCTGCCGGCGACGCTCGAGCTGATCGCCCTCGGCCTCCTGTTCGGCGTGGCAACCGGGGTCGGCGGCGGGCTGCTGCTGTTCGGGCTGCGCGGCACCGCGGGCGAGCATCTCCTCGACGTCGGCTCCTCCGCGCTGCTGGCGATCCCGGAGTTCCTCTGGGCGATCCTGCTGATCCTGCTGTTCGGCGTGCTGCTGCAGGCGATGCCGTTCATGGGGCGGCTCGATCCGGCGCTGACGCTGCCGGCAACGGTGACCGGCTTCCTGCTGGTGGATTCGCTGTTGGCTGGCGATGCCGCGGCCTTCGGCTCCGCGCTCCGGCACCTGCTGCTGCCGGCCGTCGCGCTGGCGATCGGGCTTGCGCCACTCGTCATGCGGGTGCTGCGCGCCTCGCTGCAGGAGGCGATCCACGAGGACTACATCGCCATGGCCCGGCTCCGCGGCCTGCCGGAGACGCGGGTGCTGCTGGCGCATGCGCTGCCGAACGCCGCGCTGCCGACGATCAGCCTGATCGGCGTGCAGGCGGGCTTCATGTTCGGCGGGACGGTTCTGGTGGAGGTGATCTTCGCCTATCCCGGCCTCGGCAACCTGATGGTGGACGCGGTGCGCAACCAGGACCTGCCGGTGATCCAGGTGGTGGCGCTGGTCTATTGCGTGCTGGTGCTCTGCCTGAATGCGCTGGTGGACGTGCTGTATCTGCTGGTGAACCCGAGGTTGCGGCCGGCATGAGCGCGCTGCGCCGCTGTCTCCGCAGCCCGCGCGTCGTCGCCGGCGCGCTGCTGGTGCTGGCGGTCGCGCTCGCCGCGGTCCTCGCACCCTGGATCGCGCCGCACGACCCGCAGGAGCAGGACCTGCTGAACACCTTGCTGCCGCCGGCCTGGGCGGCGGGGGGCGAGGCGGCGTATCCGCTCGGCACCGACCAGCTCGGGCGCTGCATCCTGTCGCGGCTGCTGTTCGGCGCGCGAATCGCGCTCTATGTCGCGGTGCTGGCGGCGACGGGGGCGATGCTGCTCGGCACCACGCTCGCGCTGCTGGCCGGCACGCTCGGCGGCCGCACCGACATGCTGGTCTGCCGCGCGATCGACGTGTGGATGGCCTTCCCGCCGGTGATCCTGGCGCTGATCCTGCTGGTCGGGCTCGGCGCCGGGGTGCACAAGGTGATCCTGGCGATCATCGTGGTGGACTGGACGCGCTTCTGCCGCATCATCCGCTCGGAGGTGCTCGTCGTCGTCCGGCGCGACTACGTGCCGGCGGCGCGGCTCCTCGGCTTCGGGCGGATGCGCGTGCTGTGGCGGGAGGTGCTGCCGGCGGTGCTGCCGCTCGTCATCACCGTCATGGCGCTGGAGATGGGGATCGCCGTCGTCGTCGAGGCGATCATGTCCTTCGTCGGCCTGTCGGTCGAGCCCGACGTGCCGGCCTGGGGCGTGATGATCGCGGACGCGCGGCAGAGCATGTTCCTGATGCCCTGGGGCGTGGTGTTCCCCGTGCTCGGCATCTTCGTCGCCGTGCTCGGGTTCAACCTGCTCGGCGACGGGCTGCGCCGCGCCCTCGACAACCGGCTGGTCCTGTCGCGGGAGGTGGTGCGTGCCCCCGGTGCTTGAGGCGGACGGCCTTGCCGTCTCGCTGCGCGCGGGCAGGCGCCGCTTCGACGTGCTGCGGGACATCTCGTTCTCGCTCGCGGCCGGGGAGGTGCTCGGCCTCGTCGGCGAGTCCGGCGCCGGGAAGTCCATGCTCGGCCGGGTGGTCGCCGGCAATCTGCCGGAGGGCTTCGCCGTCAGCGCCGGCACGCTCCGCTTCGACGGCCAGGATCTCGCGCGCCTTGGTGCCGCCGCGCGCCGCGCGCTGCTCGGCGACCGCATCGCCTTCATCCCGCAGGAGCCGCTGACCGCGCTGAACCCGCTGCGCACCGTCGCGCAGCACTTCGCCGAGCACCTGGCGCGGCTCGGCGTGCCGAAGCAGGAGCGGGAGGCGCGGATGCTGGCCGCGCTGGCCGACATGCGCCTGCCGGACCCGCGCGAGATCGCCCGCCGCTACCCCTTCCAGCTCTCCGGCGGGCAGTGCCAGCGGGTGCTGATCGCGCTCGCCTTCGTGTCGAACCCGGCGCTCGTCGTCGCCGACGAGCCGACCACCGCGCTCGACGTCTCGACCCAGGCGCGCATCGTCGAGCTGATCCGCGGGATGCAGGCGACGCATCGCACCGCGCTGCTGTTCATCACCCACGACCTCCGGCTCGCCGGCCATGTCTGCGACCGCATCATGGTGCTGCATGCGGGCGACGCGGTGGAGCACGGGCCGGCGGCGGCGGTGCTTGGCGCGCCGCGCCATCCCTACGCGCGCAGCCTGCGTGCGGCGCTGCCGCCGCTCGACGGGCCGAGGCTTCGGCTCGCCGCGCTGCCGGACCAGATGCCGGGGATCGGCGCCTTCGGGTCGCTGCCGGGCTGCCGCTTCGCGCCGCGCTGCCCGGTGCGCGACCCCGCCTGCGCCGCCGCCCCGCCCGCCCTGGCCGAGGTGGCGCCGCGGCATTTCGTGCGGGCCGCCGGCGCCTGCCTCGCCGGCCCGGATGTCGCGGCGGGATGCGCGCCGCTGGCCGATCCTCCGCCGGCCGCAGGCGCGCCCCTGCTGTCGCTGCGCGGGCTGGCGAAGACCTATCCTGGCCGGCGTCCGCTGTTCGGCGCCCCGACTCCCGGCGTCGCCGCGGTGCTGCCCCTGGATCTCGATCTGCACCCCGGCGAGTTCGTCGGCGTCGTCGGCGAGAGCGGCTCCGGCAAGTCCACGCTGGCGCGGCTGGTGATGGGGCTCGAGACGCCCTCCGCCGGGCGCATCCTGCTGGACGGACGTGACGTGACGGGCGACCTGCGCGCGCGGCTCGGCACGGCGCAGATGGTGTTCCAGGATCCGCAATCGGCGCTGAACCCGCGTCGGTCGGTGCTGAGCCTCGTGACCCAGGCGCTGGAAAGCCCGCTGTTCCGCGGCGCCGCGCCCGATCGGGCCGCGCGCGCGCGCGAGCTGCTGCGCGAGACCGGGCTGCCCGAGGAGGTGCTGACGCGCTACCCGCCGCAGCTCTCGGGCGGGCAGAAGCAGCGGGTGAACATCGCCCGCGCGCTCTGCGTCACGCCGCGGCTGCTGGTGGCGGACGAGATCGTCTCCGGCCTCGACGTGTCGGTGCAGGCGCAGATCCTGAACCTGCTGCTGGACCTCAGGGCGCGCAGCGGCATCGCGTTGCTGTTCATCTCCCATGACCTCGCGGTGGTGCGCACCCTGTGCGATCGGGTGCTGGTGATGCATCGCGGCGCGGTGGTGGAGCAGGGTGCCACCGCGGAGGTGTTCGGCGCCCCCCGCCACCCCTACACCCGCGCGCTGCTGGCCGCCGTGCCGCCGGAGGACGCGGCGCGCGCCTGGCCGCCGCCGGCCGCCTGAGCCGGGTTGCCGCGCGGCCGGCGCGGCGCTACTCCCGCGCCGAAGCAAGGCCGGGCGAGATGTTCGACGCATCCCGACAGTTCGACGTTCTGGTCATCGGCGGCGGCAACGCCGCGCTCTGCGCCGCGATCTCGGCGCGGCAGGCGGGCGCGAGCGTGATCCTGCTGGAATCCGCGCCGAAGGCGTTCCGCGGCGGCAACAGCCGCCACACCCGCAACCTCCGCACCATGCATGAGGGGCCGACGGACATCCTGACCGAGGCCTATCTCGAGGACGAGTACTGGGACGACCTGCTGCGGGTGACCGGCGGCCGCACCGACGAGAAGCTGGCCCGCATGGTGATCCGCGAGACGAGCCGCGTGGTTCCCTGGCTCGCGAAGCAGGGCGTGGTGTTCCAGCCCTCGCTCACCGGCACGCTGTCGCTGTCGCGCACCAACGCGTTCTTCCTGGGCGGCGGCAAGGCGCTGCTGAACGCGCTGTACCGCACGGCCGAGCGCGCGGGCGTCGAGATCCACTACGACGCCGAGGTGCACCGCCTCCGCATCGAGGATGGCATGTTCACCGGTGCGGAGGCGACGATCGGCGGCTTTTCCGAGACGGTGCGCGCGCGCACCGTGGTCGCGGCCTCCGGCGGGTTCCAGGCGAATATCGAGTGGCTCAAGGAATACTGGGGCGAGGCGGCAGGGAACTTCCTGATCCGCGGCACCCCCTACGCCCAGGGCCGGGTGCTGCGGACGCTGCTGGACGGCGGCTGCGCCTCGGTCGGCGACCCGACGCAGTGCCATGCGGTGGCGATCGACGGGCGCGCGCCGCGGTTCGACGGCGGGCTGGCGACGCGGCTCGACTGCATCCCCTTCGGCATCGTCGTGAATCGCGAGGCGAAGCGCTTCTACGACGAGGGCGAGGATGTCTGGCCGAAGCGCTACGCGATCTGGGGGCGGCTCGTCGCGCAGCAGCCCGGGCAGATCGCCTACGCCATCGTGGACCGCAAGGCGGAGGAGCTGTTTCTTCCCTCGGTCTATCCGCCGATCCGTGCGGAGAGCATCGCCGAACTCGCGCAGAAGCTGGAACTCGACACGGCGACGCTGGAGCAGACGGTGCGCGATTTCAACGCTGCCTGCCGGCCCGGGCCGTTCGATCCGCAGACCCTGGACGGCAGCCGCACGGAAGGGCTCGAGCCGCCGAAGACCCACTGGGCCCGCCCGCTCGACACGCCGCGCTTCACCGCCTTCCCGCTGCGCCCGGGCATCACCTTCACCTATCTCGGCGTGAAGGTGGACGAGACGGCCCGCATCCAGATGCAGGACGGCAAGCCCGCCGCCAACCTGTTCGCCGCCGGCGAGATCATGTCCGGCTCCATCCTGGGCAAGGGCTACCTCGCCGGCTTCGGCATGGCGATCGGCTCCGTGTTCGGCACCATCGCGGGCCGCAGCGCCGCCCGCACCGCGAGGAACTGATGCCAGACGATCTCCGCCGCATCGTGGAGCAGGCCGCCGCCGAGAGCGAGGCGCTGCGCGAGGCGCGCCGGAACTTCGAGATCTGCAACGCCTGCCGCTACTGCGAGGGCTACTGCGCGGTGTTCCCGGCGATGGGCCTGAGGCGAGAATTCGACAAGGGCGACCTGACGCACCTCGCCAACCTCTGCCACGGCTGCAAGGGCTGCTACTACGCCTGCCAGTACGCGCCGCCGCACCCCTTCGCCGTGAACCTGCCGAAGGTGCTGGCGGAGGTCCGCGCGGAATCCTACGCGGAACACGCCTGGCCGCAGCCGCTCGCCCGCCTGTTCGAACGCAACGGCACCGTCGTCGCGCTGGTGACGGCGCTGGTGACGGCGGCCCTTATGCTCGGCGTGAAGCTGTTCTCCTCGCCCGAGGTGCTCTACGGCGTCCACACCGGCGAGGGCGCGTTCTACCGCGTGATCTCGCACGGGATGATGGTGCTGCTCGGTGGCGCGACCTTCGGCTTCGGCATCCTGGCGATGGTGGTGGGCGGCCTGCGCTACTGGCGCGCGACGGGTGCGGCGCGGGCCGGGCGCATCACGCCGCTGCCGGTGGCGAAGGCGGCGCATGACGCCTTCACGCTGAAGAACCTCGACGGTGGCGGGCATGGCTGCAACGATCGCGACGGCGACTTCACGCAGGTGAAGCGTCGCCTGCACCACGCGCTGTTCTACGGCTTCCTGCTGTGCTTCGCGGCCACGAGCACGGGCACCCTCTACCACTACGGCTTCGGCTGGCAGGCGCCCTATGGCTACCTCTCGCTGCCGAGCCTGCTCGGCACCTCGGGCGGCGTCCTGATGTGCATCGGCGCGGGCGGGCTGATGTGGCTGAAGATCGTGCAGGATCCGGAGCCGGTGGCGCGGCGGCTGATGGGCGGCGAATACGCGCTGCTGATCCTGCTGTTCCTGGTGGCGTCCAGCGGCCTGGTGCTGACGGCGTTCCGCGGCACGAGCGCGATGGGCATGCTGCTGGCCTTCCACATCGGCCTTGTGCTCGCGCTGTTCGTGCTGCTGCCGTATTCGAAGTTCGTGCACGGCCTCTACCGCTCGCTCGCGCTGCTGCGCAACGCGATGGAGACGCGGCGGGCGCGCGGCTAGCCGACGCCCGACCACTCGGAGGGCAGGCGCACCAGCGCCGACACGTCCTCGGCCCCGCGGCCGGCGGCTTCCAGCATGGCAAGCCACTGGCTCGTCGCCGCCGCCCCCGGCGCGACGACGCCGAGCGAGGCGGCGGCCGCCACCGCCAGGCGCAGATCCTTCGCCATCAGTTCGGCGCGGAAGCCGACACTGCGGTCCTCCTCCGCCACCCGCTTCGCGTGGTTCTCCAGCACGAAGGAGCGGGCGGAGCCGCCCATCAGCGCCTCGCGCAGCGCCTTCGGGTCTATCCCCGCCTTGCGGGCGAGCGCGAAGCCCTCGCCGATCGCCAGCATCGTCGCGGTGACGATGATCTGGTTGGCCGACTTCCCCGTCTGCCCGGCGCCGGCCGGCCCGAGATGGGTGATGGTGCGCCCGACCGCGCGCAGGAGCGGCAGGGCGGCTGCGAACACCGCGGCCTCGCCGCCGACGAAGCAGGTCAGCGTCGCCGCTTTCGCGCCGCCGGGCCCGCCGCTCACGGGGCTGTCGAGGAAGCCTGCGCCGCGCGCGGCCAGGCGCTCCGCCCAGCCGCGCGAGGCCGCGGCCGAGACGGTCGAGAAATCCACCACCACCGCGCCCGGGCGCAGCGTCCCGGCCGCGCCGCGCGGGCCGAACAGCGCACCCTCGACATCCGGCGTGTCGGGCAGGCAGAGGCACACCGCGTCGGCGTCGCGCGCGGCGGCGGCCGCGCTGTCGCACCACACCGCGCCGGCGGCCTCCAGCGCGGCGGCCTTGGCGCGGGTGCGGCTGAACAGCGTCAGGCGGTAGCCGGCCGCCAGCAGATTCGCCGCCATCGCGCCGCCCATGATGCCGAGGCCGAGGAACGCGACCCGGGCCGGGGCCTCCACCGAACCCCATTCCGCCATGTGCCGCCTGCCCTTCCTGCGTGCTGCCGCGTCCGATACAAGCGGCGCATGCTCGATGCCGCAAGCGCCCCGACCGGGCTCGCCGCGCTGGAGGCCCGCCTCCGCGAGGATCTGCTGCTTCTGGAATGGCCCGCGAAGCCCTGGGTGCCGCCGCGCGAGCGCGACGGGCGGCCGGTGGCCGATGTCGTCGTCATCGGCGCCGGGATGTGCGGGCTTGTCGCGGCGGCGGCGCTGCGGCTGCTTGGCGTCGAGCGCGTGCGCGTGCTGGACCGCGCGCCGGAGGGCGAGGAAGGCCCCTGGGTCACCTTCGCGCGGATGGAGACGCTGCGCTCGCCGAAGACGCTGGCAGGCCCCGCGCTCGGCCTTCCGGCGCTCACCTTCCGCGCCTGGTTCGAGGCGCAATGGGGCCGCGCGGCCTTCGACGCGATGGGCAAGATCCCGCGCGTGATGTGGATGGACTATCTGCGCTGGTACCGCCGCGCCATGGGTGTGGCGGTCGAGAACGGGGTGGCGGTTACGGGCATCGCCGATGCGGGCGAGGGGCTGCTCCGCGTCGAGACCGACAGGGCGGGGGTGATCCACGCGCGGCGCGTCGTTCTGGCGACGGGGCGCGACGGGCTCGGCGGGCCCCATCTGCCGGAGGTCGCGTTCAATCTCCCGCCCGCCCTGCGCGCGCATTCCAAGGACAGGATCGAATTCGCGTCCCTGAAGGGCAAGCGCGTCGGCGTGATCGGCGCCGGTGCGTCCGCCTTCGACAATGCGGGCGAGGCGGTGGAGGCGGGCTGCGCGGAGCTCCACATGTTCGTCCGCCGCGCCGCCCTGCCGCGCGTCAACGCCTTCACCGGCATCGGCAGCCAGGGCGTGGTGCATGGCTTCCACGGGCTCCCGGACGAGTGGAAGTGGCGCTTCCTCGACCACGTGATCCGCGTGCAGACGCCGCCGCCGCGCGAGAGCGTGCTGCGCGTGTCGAAGCACCCGAACGCGCGGCTGCACCTGTCGAGCCCGATCGTCTCGCTGGAACAGCGCGGCGGCGTCGCGGTGCTGACGACGCCGAAGGGGAGCTTCGAGCTGGATCTCGTGATCTTCGCCACCGGCTTCCGCGTGGATCTGGCGCAGCGGCCGGAACTCGCGGCTTTCGCGCCGCATATCCGCTTCTGGCGGGACCGCTTCATTCCACCCGCGGGGCTCGAGAACGGCGAACTCGCGGACAGCCCCGATCTCGCACCCGATTTCGCGTTCCAGGAGAGGACGCCCGGCGCCTGCCCGGCGCTCTCCCGCATCCACTGCTTCAACTACCCGGCGACTCTCTCCCACGGCAAGCTCTCGGGCGACATCCCGGCCGTCAGCGAGGGCGCGTGGCGGCTGGCGCAGGGCATCGTGCGGCACCTGTTCACCGAGGATGCGGCGACGCATTTCGCCGCGCTGCAGGCCTTCGACACGCCGGAACTGAAGGGCGACGAATGGCCGACGACCTGATCGAGCTGCTGCTCGGCATCGCGCCGGACGACCGGCTCGGCGCGCTGCGCCGGCAGCGGCCGGAGGCGCTGCGCCACGCCGAGGGTGCGTTCCGCGAGCTGCTTCTGCCGGCCGATCCGGGGCGGTTGTCTCTGGCCGAACGCGCCGCCGTCGCGCTGCGCATCGCGTCGGCGGAACGCTGCGCGCCGCTCGCCGTCGCGTTCCGCGCGCTGCTCGACCGCGCCGGCGCGGGCGAGCTCTGCGCGCGCGCGGAAGCGGCGGAAGTGCCGGGCGACGATCGCCTCGCCGCGCTGCTGCGCTACGCCGACAAGGCGGGGCTTCGCCCGCGCGAGGTCTCGCAGGCGGACACCGATGCGCTGGCGGCGCTCGGCCTCGGCCCGCGCGAGATCGTCGCGCTGACGCAGCTTGTCGCCTTCGTGCCCTGCCAGGTGCGGGTGATCGCGGGGCTCCGCGCGATGCAGCAGGAACAGGCGCAGCAATGACGGTGTTCACGCTGAAGCAGGTCGGCTGGCGGCCGCGCGTGCCGCCCGTGCGCGCGGAGACGGCGACGCCGGACCAGATCGCGGCCCTCGACGCCTGCCCGCCGGCGCAGCGCCGCTCGACCTATTTCCTGACGCTGGCGAACGACCCGGGCTCGCTCGGCGAGCGTGGCGCGCTGTTCACCACCGTGATGTACGCCGAAGGCGGGCTCGATCGGGCGGAGCGGGAACTCGCCACCACCATCGTCTCGATGGTGAACGGCTGCGAGTTCTGCACCTCCGTCCATGCGCGCCGCTTCGTGGAGCTGACGGGCGAGGAGGCAGCGATGCAGCGCATCCTCGACCACGGCTGGGCCGAGGAGCCGGACCCTCGCCGCGCCGCGATCTGCCGCTTCGCCGAGGCGCTGACGCGCGACCCCTCGGCGGTGACGGCGGCGGATCTCGCGCCGCTGCGGGCGGTGGGTCTGACGGACCTCGAACTGCTCGATCTGATCCACGGCATCGCCACGTTCGCCAACGCAAACCGGCTGATGCTGTCGCTCGGCGACGCGCTGCTGCCCTGAGCGGCGAACCGCGCCCCGCGCGCGGGGTTGGCGGGGCGGCCGCGTGCGGCGCGGTCATCCCTCCTCCTGCGCCGCGCGCGGGGTTGGCGGGGCGGCCGCGTGCGGCGCGGTCATCCCTCTTCCCGCGCCGCGCGCGGGGTTGGCGGGGCGGCCGCGTGCGGCGCGGTCGATTCAGACTCGCGCCGGAGATCCGCACCAGCTCCGCGTGCCGCGCGATCTCCTGGCGCAGATAGGCCGCCAGGCGCTCCGGCGTG
>Ga0272446_1001051_pt1 | contig 41392 bp, 28 predicted proteins | sample YNPCB0061_FD_194587 | JGI IMG/M metagenome (GOLD analysis project Ga0272446, IMG submission 194587) | Hot spring microbial mat communities from Yellowstone National Park, WY, United States - YNP-CB-006-1 | ecosystem: Environmental > Aquatic > Thermal springs > Hot (42-90C) > Sediment | place...
GCGGGGAGGCGGAGCCTCCCCGCACACCCCTTTCCCCGCCCGCGGCGGCCAGGCGGCCTGGCGCAACACCCACGGCCCGCTCGCCACGGGCGGGCAACAACCGGTTGACGGAGGGCCTGCGACCCTCCACTCCTCCCCGCCGGAAGCGGGCCAGGGACACGGTTCCCTTCGACAGACATGGTAACACACAATACATCCACCGCGCGCCGTGGTGCGTAAAGATAGGCGGACGGGCGGCCTGCCAATCTCCACGGCGCATTCATTTGCAGGTCATAGCGTGACTCGCGCACAGGCGCCGCCACCGGTCTCCGCACCGGAGGCGCCGAGGGGAGAGCATCCCCGGTGTGGGTCAGCTTGCTGTGTCCAAACATCGTTGCCACCGCCTGGGCCAACGGCCTGCTTGGCAGCGCCGGCGCGCAGGCCTTCAAGGTCACGCCGTCGGTAGACGCAATGGCCGAGTAACTATGTGGAGGGGGGTGAGGAAACGCTGATTTTCCCACCCCCCTGCGCCCAACCTACACTTCGTCGCGGCGGGGGCCGTATGGTCTTTGAAGAATTGCTCCGCTCTAGCCCGCGAAGGCGGGCTTCGCATGCCATAGCCGAGGGCTTCAGTCCCACGGCCAGCCCGGCATACCGGATGAATTTCTCAATAACCATCAGGCCCCCGCCATCCGTCCTCAAAACGCTACAACGTCACCACACCCACGTAGATCAGGTTCTCGCTCTGGTTGGCGATGAACAGTTCGTTGGTCACGGGGTTGAAGGCCAGTCCCTCGACCCGCTCGGTGCCGCCGCCGGGGGCGGTGATGGTCCCACGCACCACCAGCGTCACCGGATTGATCACCGTGATCACCCCTGCTGAGGAGTTCCCACAGAAGAGGAAGCCACGCCCAAAGGTCAGGGCGCGGCACTGGCCCCCCGGCGCCGGGAAGGAACGCAGGACCGCGCCCGTCGTCGGGTTCAGCACGTGGATGCGGTTGATCGTCGAGTAGTAGAGGTGCGTGCCGTCGAAGGCCAGGCCCTCGCCGCGCCCGGCGGGGGCGGGGATCGAGGCGACCTGCGCGCCGGTCAGCGGGTTGATGCTGTTGATGCTGCCGGCCCCGGTGGTGACATTGGCCACGCGGATGTTGACGCCGTCCCACTCCATGCTGCCCACGGTGTCGTTGTCCACCGGATCGATCGCCCCCAGCACGGCCCCCGTGGAGGGGTTGAGGAAGTAGATCTTCTCCGAGAAGGGCTGCTGGGTCAGGAACAGCAGCGCCGGGCGGAGCGCGCCGGCGACGCGCAGGCGGCGGGCGTAGGCCAGGGCGCTGCTCGAGCCGTTGTTCGACTGGGGGAACTGGAAGCGGCGCACGAGCTGGAAGCCGATCGGCGGCAGGGGCGTGGCCGAGAGGGCCTTGAAGGCATTGATGCGGCCCTTGCCCAGCTTCCCGGCAAAATTCGGGTTCTTAGCGTCAATGTTGTCGCAGGTGCTCTCGATGATGGCCCGCACCTGCGCGTTGCTCAAGGTGGGGTTGCGCGACCAGATCAGCGCCGCCAACCCGGCGACGTGCGGCGAGGCCATCGAGGTGCCGCTCAGGTAGGCGTAGGCGTCGTCGGGGTAGGTCGAGTAGATGTTCACCCCTGGCGCCGACACATCCACCTTCGTGCCGTAGTTGGAGAATGAGGCCCGCACGTCCCGGTTGTCGGTGGCGGCGACGGCGATCACCTCAGGGTAAACCGCCGGGTACTGCGGGGTCACGTCAATATCCACATTGGCGTTGCCCGCGGCGAAGCAGACCACCACCGACTTGCTCACGGCGTTCTGAATGGCGCTGTGCACGCCGGCATGGTCGCCGTTCATGCGCCAGCTACAGTTGATGACGTAGCGGCGCGAGGGGTTGGCGACGGCATGGCTCGCCACGAAGTTGATCGCGTCGGCGCGGTTCTGGTTCATCCCCGCGGTCAGGTTGACGCGGAGAGGCATGATCCGGCACTTGGGGGCCACGCCGATCACGCCGGTCGTGTTGTCAACCCCGGCGGCGGTGCCGGCCACGTGGGTGCCGTGGCCATTGGTGTCATCGGGCGAGGGATCCGGCCCATCGGCGAAGTCCCAGTCTTCGGCGCCGCGGGGCAGGAAGTTCGCCAGCAGGTCGGGGTGGTCGAGATCGGCGCCGGTGTCAATCACCGCGACAATCACATTCGGGTTGCCGCGGGTGATGTCCCAGGCTTCAGGCGCGTCAATGTCGGCGTCGGCGGTCCCGGCCACGCCCTCCACGGTCTGCCCGGTGTTGTGCAGGCCCCAGAGGCGGGGGAAGTCGGGATCGTCGGGCAGGTACAGGTCGTCGTTGAACCCGGCCTCGCTCGGCTCGGCGAAGGCCACCTCGGGCAGATCGGAGAAGGCGCGCAGGGTCTCGAAGAGGCCCTTGCCCTCGGGCACGGCCAGGGTGTAGTAGCCGGGAGTCCGTTGTTCGACGAGGATGCGGCTGCCCTGGGCGGCGATAATGCGCTCGGCTTCCTCCTTGCTCACGCCCTCGCGGAACTGCACGGTGAACTCGTCGGGGAGAAAGTAGCGCGTCAGGCCCTCGTCGTCAACCATCACCGGGAGCGTGTTGGCGATGGCCGGATGCGCTTCCAGGCTCGCGCTGGCGGTGGCGACATCCTGCCCCGCCGGCACGCGGAAGACGGCGAAGCCCCGCTCCGGGTTGATGCCTTCGCTGATCGACATCCCCGCCGCCTCCATCACACTGGCGGCGACATCACCCTCCGCTGTCGGCTCGAAGGTGGCCATCAGTTCATCGGCCCTGGGCGCAAAGCGAATTTGCTTGCGCATAAACTTGTTCGTGTAGACGAACTCGTTCTCGGCCTTTACCTTCGGACGTGATCCGCTCATCACACACCTCCTGATACTGCTTCGACGCTTGCCAGCCGGCGCCTCAGAGGAACAGATAGCCTTTGCGGCGCGGACGCGAAGGTGGGAGGCTGAGTTGAAAGCCGGGGCGCCCCGGCGCCCGCCTGTGAACCGAAACTGCCGGGTTCGCTTCACGGGTGGCGCGATGTCACCTGTTCGCTCTGATGGCTGTGGATTGCTGGTGACAGGTAGAACGTATCTGGGGGGCGCTTTGGAGGGGTGGTGTGGTTAAGACATGGTTTCGCCGCGCGGCCCTGTCCTGGTGGGCAGGCACGGCCCTCCCCCGCGTGGTCTCAGGGCCGCAGCCCCTGGGCGCGAAGATGGGCGTCGAGCCAGGCGGCATCATCGGGGCTGAGATCGGGTGGCGGCGGCGGTTGCCGGTAGTCAATCTCAAGATCGTAGCGGGCGCGGCGGTACGTCTCGTGGATGGCTGCGCCGAGATCGAGCCGCACATCAGGGTCAGCGGCGCGGAGAGGCACGGGAACGGGCTTGATTGGCTGGCGCAAGGCGAGCGGCCAGATGTCAAGATACGGCCGGCGTTGCGCCCGGCTGAGGAACACGAAGTAGGGCGCGTCCGGCAACGGCCCCGCCACCTGCGGACGCTGGCCGTTGCGTAGTAAGTCAATCTCGAGCAAGTGGGCCGTGCTCGAGAACAGTTCCTGGCGCTTGTGCTCGTAGGCCTCGGCGCCCTGGGCGCCGGGTCGCTTGTTGGCCGGAGAGAGCAATTCAATGGCCGTCACCAGCGCCTGGTCGCGCACGGTTCGGATCTCGATCCTCCCGTACTCGACGGGAACCGTCATAACCGCCGGCAGACTGAGCGGGGCCTCTTCGATGACCGTGGCGGGTTGCGGCAGGGTGGCGCGCTCGCGCTCGATGACGGCGACATCGGGGATGAATGTTCGCGCCGGAGCAATTTCGATGCTTTCGAAGGCGAGATAGGGCGTGATCACCGCCCGATAGGCCGGCGCAAGTTGAGCCTGGATCTGATCGCGAATGGTGGTGATCAGCGCATGATGAACATCTGGCCACAGGCGCGGCTCTTCGAGATACGGGTCCATTCCCGGAAAAGGCGAGTCCATCCGCGGTTCTCCCTGGTCGCGATCTGGCTGGCCATCCCTTGCGTCGCGCACCCTGGTTGCATGATAGCATACGCTGCGCAAGCAATGAAAAAAAGTTGTTCTTGGGAGGGCGAAGCCCTCCCAAACCCTCCCGCCGGGCGGCGAATGGGGAAACCCGGTTTCCCCATTCCCCTGCGCAAAGGCTGCGCCCGCCCGGACCCTCCCGCCGGGCGGGGGTACGGGGGAACCAGGTTCCCCCATGTTCACCTCAGGGTCTCCAGCAACACCGCAAGGGTGTCACGGGCGCAGCGCTCCCAGGTGAAGCCGGCGGCGCGCGCCAGCCCCCGCGCGCGGAGGTCGGCGCGGAGCGACTCATCGGCGGCCAGGCGCCCAAGGGCGGCGGCGATGGCATCGGTGTCGCCGGGGTCCACCAGCAGGGCGGCGTCGCCGGCCACTTCGGGCAGGGCCGAGGTGGTGGAGGTCAGCACCGGGGCGCCGCAGGCCATAGCTTCGAGCACGGGCATGCCGAAGCCTTCGTAGAGGGAGGGGAACACGAAGGCCAGCGCCCCGCCGAGCAGCGCCGGCAGGTCGGCGTCGGGCACGTAGCCGGGAAAGCGCACCCGGTGGGTGAGGCCCAGTTCGGCGGCGCGGCGCGCGATCGGTTCGCTGAGCCAGCCGCGCCGCCCGGCGATGACCAGGAGGGTCTCGCCGGCGACGCTGCGGGCGAAGGCGTCGATCAGGCGGGCCAGGTTCTTGCGCGGCTGAATGGTGCCGAGGTAGAGGAAATAGGGCGCATCGAGCGCGTAGCGGGCGCGTATGGCGGCGATCTGCTGCGGGTCGTTCAGCGGGCGAAACGCGCGGCCGAGGCCGTGGTACACTACCGCGACCCGCTCCGGATCGGCCCCGTAGTGGCGCACCAGGTCGTTTCTGGTGGCCTGCGAGATGGCGATGACCCGCCGGGCGGCGCGCAGGCACCAGCGCGTGCTCAGGTCGAGTTCCAGGCGGCGGCGAGCCGTGTGGGCCTCCGGAAAGGCCAGGTAGCCCAGGTCGTGGATGGTGACGACGCTTCGCGGCGGGTGCAGCAAGGGAACAACATGGGCCGGCACGAAGAGCAGGTCGGGCCGGTCGCGCAGCAGGGCCGGGCCGAGGCGGGCGTGGGTCCAGAGCCGGGGCAGGGGAACGCTGCGCAGGGTGAAGTTGGGACCGAGGGGCGGCAGGGCCGCGGGCAGGCCGTTGGTGTAGAGGGTATAGGTGTTCCAGCGGTCGATGCGGGCCAGGGCGGCGAGGAGTTCGAAGGTGTAGCGCTCGGTGCCGGTGCGCTCGGCGACGCTGATCCGGCTGGCGTCGATGGCGAGGCGTGGGGGTTGCATGGGGCCTATTGTAATACACTAACGTGAACATAGGCTACGAGAGCCAATACCTTCCACCTCAGCGCATGCGGCGCCCCAGCCCCCCTCCCAACCTCCCCCCGCTGGGGGGAGGCGCCGGACTCCCTCCCCCCAGCGGGAGGAGGGCTGGGGAGGGGGGCCGTCACCTTGCCCGCGGAGCCGCGCCGCGGGCGGGACGCCCGCGCTCCCAGGCGATGTTCATCGGGTGTTGTGCGCGAATCGCATGGACGGCTGAGGTGACCATCGTTCGCCGCGTTCAGCCCCCCTCCCAGCCTCCCCCCCGCTGGGGGGAGGAGCCGCATGCCCGCCCCCAGCGGGGGAAGGTCAGGGTGGGGGCCGGCACCGTGCCCGCGGAGCCGTGGCGCGAGCGTCCCGCCCGCGCTCCCGGGCCGGTTGCATCGGGGTGGTGCGCCATGCGCATGACCGTCTCACGTGAACATAAGCTCTGGAAGAGGGGTGTGGGGAAACCGGGCTTCCCCACACCCCTGCCCGCGGGAGGTCCTCGCCCTCACGCAGGGGGATGGGGAAACCGGGTTTCCCCATCCTCCACCCGGTGGAAGGGTTTGGGTGGGCGCAGTCCGCACACAGGGGGATAGGGAAGGCGAGTTTCCCCACGCCCCTGCCCGCGGGAGGGTGAGGGCGCAGCCCTCGGCGAGGGTATGGGGAAACCCGGTTTCCCCACGCCCCCGCTCGTTCTACGAAGGAGATCCTATGCCTCGCGTACTGATCCTCTACGCCTCTCTTGGCGCCGGGCATGGCAGCGCGGCCCATGCCCTGGCCGCGGCGCTTGCCCGGCTCGGCGCCAGGCCGCGGGTCGAAGATGTGCTTGATTATGCCAGCAGCGTGGTGCGCGCTACCGTCACCCGCGCGCACCACGAAATGGAACTGAGCGAGCAGGGCCAGCAGTTCTACCGGGTGATCTACGAACGCAGCAATGAGGGCGACATCGCCGCGGCCTTTCGCCAGAATCGTCTGCTCGGGCTGTTGACCCGGCCCTTTCTCACGCGCCTGGACAGGCTGTTTGCCGAAGCGCAGCCGGACGCGGTGGTATCCATCCATCCCGTCGCCGGCTGCATCCTGGCCCTGCGCCGGCAGCAGGGCCGCCTGAACGCGCCGTTGTACGTGGTGATCACCGATTTCCTGGCCCACAGTAGCTGGCTGGCGCCCGGCGTGCGGCGCTACTTTCTGGCCAGCAGCTTTACCCGCTGGACACTGGAGCGGCGCGGTCTGGCGCCGGAGTTGTTGGAGGTCACGGGCATCCCGATCAGCCTGGACTTCGCCCAGCCAAAGCAGCGCGCCGAAGCGCGTGTCCGGCGCGATCTGCCGGTTGATGGCGCGGTGATCGCCCTGTTCGGGGGCGGGATCGAGGCCCGGCGGGTGCGCCTGGTGGCCGAGGAATTGCTGACAAGCGAGATGCCGGGCATGCTTGTGACGGTAGCCGGCCGCAATGCGGAGCTGCATGAGGCGTTGCGCGATCTGCGCGCCGGCCCGTCCATGGGTCTCAGGCGTCTGGGGCGGATTGACTACGTGGATGACCTGATGGTCGCCAGTGATGTGGTGATCACCAAAGCCGGCGGGCTGATCGTCAGCGAAGCGCTGGCGCGCCACGCGCCACTGGTGATCGTGGACCCGCTGCCCGGTCACGAGGAGTGGAACGCCGACTTCGTGACCAGCGTGGGCGCCGGCATCCAACTGCGCCTGCCGGAGATGGCCGCGCGAGCCGCGCTGGTGCTCCTGCAACAGCCCGAGCGTCTGGCGGCGATGCGCCAGCAGGCGGCCACGGTCGCCTTCCCCGAAGCGGCGCTCAGCATCGGACGCAGGATCGTCGAGGATTGTGGTCCGGCTCACGTATGCGACGGCGTTCACAACATTGACGGTTCGTAGAGAGGCGGGTACGATAGAATAGAATGTCCCATCTGACGTGAACATAGGCTGCTGGAGCAGGGGTGTGGGGAAAGCGGGTTTTCCACGCCCCCGCTGGCGTGAAGGTCAGGCCCTCCCGCAGGGGGATGGGGAAACCGGGTTTCCCCATCCCCCCGCCCGTGGGAGGGTTTGGGAGGGCGCAGCCCTCCCAGGAAGAACCTAATATTCATCCTGTTCGTGTGCGGCGGAGCCGCATGGACGGCTGATGTAATGGTCTTTGAATACATAATCCGGTATAGCCCGCGCAGGCGGGCTTCGCATCCCCTAGCCGAGGGCTTCAGCCCCACGGCCGGCCCGGCATACCGGAGTAATTGTTCAAAGACTATACCATCGGCGGCGCAAGAGGCGGGTATATCCTGCGTTCCCCGCCATCTTGCGTGCCGGAACATGCGGTGGCGCCATCCTCTTCGGGTGGTGTGCCGAGGTGCCCTTTGCTTCCCGCTGCCTTGCAGGGGAGAACAGTTTGTCCACGCCATAGCCTGCTAGGGAGCGCCGGCGCCTCGACACCGCAAGGGTGGCTCGTGCAATGGAGCAGAGCAACAAGCGTATGGCGCGACGACACGGGGCGCGGCGGGCCGGAGTGGGCCGTTTCAGTTCTCCAGAGCGTCACGTTGCCAACCAGCCGTCACGGTTGGATACAGCGAAACGGTTGCTGGCGCGGTTGGGCGAGCCGGGATTGCCCGAAACGGTGCTCCAACTCGGCTGTGAGATGCTGGGCGCGGATCAGGCTGTGGTGTACCTCCTGGATGCGCGGCAGAGCGTCGCGCCGGTGGCGCGGTATCCTGCTGCCGCGGCCACGCACCCGGCGGACGCGCTCGATGGCGCCCGTCTGACGTGGGACACGCTGCGCCGATCGCTGCCGCAGTTCGTGGATTGCGCCCACGATGACGAGGCGCGCTGGGAATACTGTCGCGGCGGCGAGTGCTGGCCGATCTTGAGCGTGCCGTTGCAGTGGGAGGGCCAGAATTTCGCTGTCGTGCAACTGGCATATGCGCGCTGGCCGGGGGCAATCGCAGCCGGCACGCTGCGGCTTGTGCATGAGTATGCCGATCTGGCAGCGCTGGCGCTGGTGCAGCATCTGCGACTCAGCGCGACGGCGGGTTGGCCCCGACGAGAGATGGGGTATGGAGAGGGCGCCCATGAGCGCTCATGGATAGCCGGCGTCTCAGCGGCGCTGGCGGCCGGCGAGTCCGAGCGAGAACGGATCGCCCGCGATCTGCACGATGGCGCGCGGCAGGCCCTCCTGGGGGCGCAATTGCACCTCGCAGCCCTGGGGGAAGCGTTGCTGCGGGAGGATGCCCGGGCGATGGAGACGCATCTCATCCATGGGCGGGCAGCCCTCGATGCGGTTGAACAGGAGCTTGCCCGCGTTGTCCGGGATCTCTCCCCACCGCGATTGGACGAAGGCGATCTTGCCGCCGCGCTGCGTGAACTGGCCGAGCAGTGGGCTGCCGCGACGCAGATCCGCACGCACTGCGCATTCGACCCTTGCGTCCCCTCGCTGGAGGTAGCGCGGGCCGTTCCCCTCTACCGGATCGTCCAGGAGGCGCTGGCCAACTGTAGCCGCCACGCCCACGCCTCGAGCGTGACGCTGAGCCTGTTCTGCGATGAACGGCACCTGAACCTGATCGTGGCCGATGATGGATGCGGCGGGGCAGCGGTACGGGGCGGCGGTCTGGGCTTGTTGAGCATGGCCCAGCGGGCCCATGCGATCGGCGCCGAGCTCGCGCTCGACTCGCCTCCCGGAGGGGGGACCCGCGTGGTGGTCAGGTTGCCGCTTGACCGGCCGCACTGAAGGAGGCGCTCGTGATACGAGTCTTCATTGCCGATGATCATCCTATCGTGCGTGAAGGGATGCGCAGCCTCATCGGGTACCAGACGGACATGACGCTGGTGGGCGAAGCTGATGATGGCTCGCAGGTGCTCGCGCTGATCGCCACCCTTATGCCCGACGTGGCGCTGATCGATCTGCGCATGCCGCGCCTGGGCGGTCTCGATGTGCTGCGGCGCCTACGGGAAGAAGCGCCCGCGCTGGCCTGCCTGGTGCTTTCGAGCTACGATGAGCCGGCGTATGTGCTAGCCGCGATCGAGGCCGGGGCGCGGGGGTACCTGTTGAAGCACAGCGCCTATGCGGCCATCCTCGATGCCATCCGCGCCGTGGCGCGCGGCGAGCATGTCGTCTCGCCGGCTCTGGTGGGAACCCTGTTCACCAGCGTGGCGGACCTGCGGCGGGAGCGGGTGCGCCAGGAAGCAGGCGGTGATGCTAGCGCCTTGCGCATGCTGCGGGCCCTGGCCGATGGCGCGACTACCTCCGAGATTGGCTCGATGCTGCACATCAGTGATGTCACCGTCAAACGACGCATTCAGGAACTCACCGACCTGCTGGGGGTGCGCAATCGGACGCAACTGGTCGCCGAGGCGATGCGGCGCGGCTGGATTTGACGCGCGCGCAATCGCGCAGTCCCGTTGCCGGTAGTACGTGTTCACGTGTCTCCTGGGAGCGCGGGCAGCTTGCCCACGGAGACGCGAGATTGAGGGCAGGACGTCCTCGCTCCCAGGCGCGGGTGTTACCCCAGATGTCCATGCGGCTACGCCGCACAACGCCGCAATGAACATACGATTGTTCTTGGGAGGGCTACGCCCTCCCAAACCCTCCCACCGGGTGGGGGGATGGGGAAACCCGGTTTCCCCACACCCCTCGCCGAGGGCGTATGTTCACGCCAGGAGCGAACAGGTGCGGCCGGCGCTCGCCCCAGGCAACGTGACCCCTTCGGATCACCAGATTGACCCCTCCGGATCTTCCCTCCTGGCCGATCAGACGACTATGCTGATCAAGTCCCGAGTGGATGGTGAATATCCGATGGTATGGAGGGCGATCGATGGAAGATCAAGGAGTCACTCCCCCGGACGAGGTTGCCGGGGCGCAACAACCGCGTCTCGGCCGGCGTAGCTTCCTCAAACTCGGATCGGTTGGCAGCGCGGCTGCAGTGCTGGCGGCCTGCTCCGCGCCTCCCGCTCCCCCCACGGCGGTTCCCCCGACCGCCGCGGCGCCTGCGGCGCCCCCCACCCCCGTCGCCGCAACCGAACCCGTCTCCGCGCCGCTGGTCAGCGATCTTTTGCCCTATCCGCGGTTGAAGATCGCCACCCTTGGCGATCTTCAAAAGGGTGTATTCAGCACCAATTATCCTGATCAATTTTCCTTAGTTCATGTGCTCAAACTGGGAACGAAAACGGTGGGAGGCGTCGGTCCGGACGAGGATATCGTCGCCTACAGCGGGCTGTGCACCCACATGGGCTGCCCGGTGAGCTATGACCCGGCGACCAGAGTGTTTATGTGTCCCTGCCACTACAGTTACTTCGACGCCGCCGCCGACGCGATGTTGATCAGCGGCCCGGCCACGCAACATCTGCCGCGGGTTGTGCTGGAAGTGGATGGACAGGACATTTACGCGGTCGGCGTGCAGGGGTTGATCTATGGCCGGCCGCATAATCTGAGCCTGACTAAACTGTAGGAGGAGTCACTATGCCTGTGCATCGTCCGGCGGATCGGCTGGCGCTGCCCCCTGCTGACGCCGAGAAGTTTCAGACCGTGTGCCACTACTGCATTGTCGGCTGTGGCTACCACGTCTACAAGTGGCCCGAAGGTCAGGCAGGCGGGCTGCGGCCCGAGGAAAACGCGCTGGGAGTAGATTACACCCGGGCGGTGGCGCCCCTGAGCGCAGACTGGATCGCGCCGGCGCACCATGCGGTGATCACCGAGCGCGATGGCCGGCGCTTCAACGTTGCCATTGTGCCCGACAAGGAGTGTGTGGTCAACAAGGGCAACCATTCGGGCCGCGGCGGCACCCTCGGCGCCAGCCTGTACCGGCCCGATGGCCCCACCCGAGCCCGCCTGACCCATCCGCTGGTCTACCGCGCTACCGATCAGGCTATCACCACCTGGGATGATGCGCTCGATCTGACCGCGCGGGTCATCTATGGAAGCATCCAGCGCGATGGCAAGGATTCGATCTTCATGAAGATCTTCGATCACGGCGGCGGCGGCGGCGGGTTCGAGAATAACTGGGCCGTCGGCAAGTTCTTCTTCGAGGCCGTGCAGACGGTCAACTGTTCGATCCACAACCGGCCCGCCTATAACTCGGAAGTGCACGCCTCGCGCGATATGGGCGTGCCCGAGTTGAACTACGCCTATGTGGACGCCGAACTGACCGATACCATCGTGCTGTGGGGCTGCAACTCCTACGAAACCCAGACCAATTTCTACCTGGTCCACATGTTGCCGAACCTGCAAGGGGTCACGGTGAAGGACAAGGAAGCCGCCCGTCCGGGTGAACCGGTGGGGCCGGGGCGCATGATCATCATTGACCCGCGCCGCACGGCGACGGTGGTGGTGAGCGAGCAGGCCGGCGGCAAGGAGCGGGTGCTGCACCTGCAACTCAACCCCGGCACCGACATTGCCCTGGCCAATGCGCTGGCACGGATCATCTACGAGCGCCGCTGGCACGATACAGACTTCCTCGCCAACCGCGTCGAAGCCGAGACGGTGCAGCCGTTCCTCGACCAGAGCCTGCAGATGGGCAAGAGCCTGGACGAGGTGCTGGCCGAGACGGAACGTATTACCGGCCTCTCGCGGGCGCAACTCGAGCAGGCGGCGAGCTGGATCGCCGAAACGAAGAGCGATGGCAGCCGTCCGCGGGCGATGTTCCTGTACGAGAAGGGCATCATCTTCGGCCTGAAGAACTACCAGAACGTGGGCAGCGTCGTCAATCTGGCTCTGTTGACCGGCAACTTCGGCAAGCCCGGCACCGGTTGCGGGCGGATGGGGGGCCACCAGGAGGGCTACGTGCGGCCGGGCTATGGCGGGTCGCGCCCCGCTCCGTACATTGACGATCTGTTGAGCCAGGGGCAGGGCAATGTCTTCTACGTGGTCGGCTGCAATCCCGCCGTGACCACCCTCAATGCCCAGCGCATGCGCGAGACCTTGCAGACCCGCGGCAAGCTGGTGCGTGATGCGCTGGACGCCAACTTCGCCGCCGACAATGCCGCCAGGGCCCGGGCGGTGCTCGAGGCCATTGACCAGGGGGGCCTGTTCATCATCGTTCAGGATATCTATCCCATCCAGACGGCGCATTTCGCGCATGTGGTCTTTCCGGCGGCGGCCTGGGGCGAAAGCCCGCTCACCTCGATCAACGGCGAGCGACGGCTGCGCCTGTTTGAGCAGTTCATGGACCCGCCCGGGGTCGCTGAACCGGACTGGAAGATCTTCGGCATGCTGGCGCAGCGCATCAAGGCCCTGGCCGAAGCCGATGGCAATGCGGATCTGGCCCGGCGTTTCAGCGGCTTCGAGTGGCAAAGCGCCGAAGAGGTCTTTCTGGAGGGCGGCGAGTCGTTCGCCGATGGCGTGAAGGCCAGCACCGAGCGCTACAAGGGGGTGGACTATGCCTTCCTCAAGGCGGCGGGCAATAACGGCATCCAGACCCCGGTCACGATCGTGAATGGCACACCGGTCGGCCGGGTGCGCTACTTCGAGAATGGCGAACCGTTCTACACCGAGAGCGGCAAGGCCAGACTCCTGCCCACCCCCTGGCCTGGCTTCCCCGCCGTCCTGCAGGCCCAGATTGACAAATACCCCTACTTTCTCACCAACGGGCGCAACAATAACTGGCAGACCCTGTACAACGATCTGCACATTCCTTTCCACGCCGAACGGACGCCTATGCCCTACATCGAGATCAGCGCCGAAGACGCCAGGAAAGAGGGCCTTACAGCAGGCGACATCGTGCAGCTCTACAATGACTACGGCGAGGCCACGGCCTACACCGTGATCAGCACCAGCGTCAAACCCGGCACGATCTTCATGCTCTTCGCCCATCCCCGTTCCACGTCCAACAGTCTGACCACGCCCTACGTTGACCCGGAGGTGGTTATTCCGAACTATAAAGGGAGCGCGGTCGGCCTACGCAAGCTCGGGCGCCTGGAGGACCTCGACGCGCGGTTGACCTACTATCCGACGAATTTTGAAACGGTCGCCTGAGTGGTTCGGCAACCATCCGCCCCCCTTCTCTAACCCTCCCCCCTGGACGAGGGAACCGCACCTCCCCCGGGGGGAGGCGGGGAGGGGGGCGGAACGCTGCGCACCGTACATCGAACCTTCCTCAGTCGCGTCTCCGCAGGCAAGCTGCCCGCGCTCCCAGGAGACATGTGAACACGTATGATCGAGCGTTCGAGCTTGAGCGTTGCTTCACACCTCCACAGCTCCACAGCACCGATCTGGAGCGCTGAAGAGCTGTGGAGCTGAAGGAGGGATTGTCACGTGAGTTTGAACCATGTCTTACAACGAAAGCCAGACTCCATGACCCTGTTGATCAGTTCAACGCCGCTGCGCGAGACACTGGAGCAATCCGCGGCCATGCACCGGCACCTCTGCCCGCGCCAGGTGCTCGGCGCGCGCATGGGGATGTACGCCGGCGAACTGCTGGGCCTGGCATTGCCCCGGACCGACAAGCGCCTGTTTGTTGTTGTGGAGACCGACGGCTGTTTTGCCGATGGGGTCAGCGTTGCGACGGGGTGCTGGCTGGGCCGCCGCACGCTGCGCCTGATCGATCTGGGCAAGGTTGCGGCGACTTTCGTGGATATGCGCACCGAACGCGCCTTCCGCCTGCATCCCCACCCCCAGGCCCGGGCGCTGGCCCGTTCCTACGCGCCGAACGCCCGGAGCCGCTGGCACGCCTATCTCGAAGCCTACCAGATCATGCCGATCACCGAACTGCTGGTGGCGCGCCCCGTCACCCTGACGCTGGATCTGGCGGCGCTGATCGGGCGCAACGGCATCCGCGCGCAGTGCGCGCAGTGTGGCGAGGAGGTCATCAACCAGCGCGAAGTGGCGCGCGAGGGGCGTATCCTGTGCCCGTCCTGCGCCAGCATCGGGGCCTATTGGGCCGCGCCCGATGAAGCCCCGGAGACGCTCGATCTGTCGCGTGAGGTTGAGCCACGCTACGAGGTGGTGCCGGCGGTGCGTCTGAATCGGCTCTGAGCCAGGAGGGCCAGGCGTCATCGGCTGGCATCGCGGCCCCAGGAAGGGCGCCGACCAGGCGCTGCTCCTGACGTCGTCTAACCGGCACGAGAGATTGAGCCGGGGAAGGCGGGCTTCCCCGGCTTATTTGCTATAGGACCCGTTGTATCCTCCGTCCGGGTGTGCTACGATGGAGGCGCTCCATTGGTTACGCACGCTCGCTTCTATGCGCAAGACGGAACATGCAACGTTTGGGAGCGCGCCGCGGGTCGCGCTCTGGGCAGGCATCGCGCTGACGCTGATCGGTCTGGCCTGCCGCTACCTGATCGGCGCGCGAGGGTTCGATTCGGTGACGCCGTTGCTGTTCGGCATGCCCATCGCCTTGCTGGGAGTGGTGGCACTGGAGCCGCAGTATGCCCGGCGGGCGATGCAGAGCATCGCGATCCTGTCGCTGCTCGGCGCGCTGGCGACGCTGCACGTGCTGCCGGCGCTGGATGATGCGCTCCAGGGCAAACCGTTGCCGGGCAACGTCGCCGTCGTTCTGGCCAACGGGGCCATGCTGCTGCTCTGCGGGTTGCTGCTGATCGTCTGCAGCGTTGCGTTTCTCAGCGTCTGGTGGAAGCGGAGACAGCGGTAAGATGAAGAAGGCTATGCGTCCCGCCCGTGCCTCACGTCCACTTCTCACTGAAACCCAGGGCGAAGGCGCGGGCGATTACCTCGAGGGTGGCCGAGGCGGAAAGCGCCAGCGCGGAGTGTTGCAGCGTCTCGTAGTAAGCCGGCAGCCGCTGCGGGCGTCCTGCCACCGCTGCGGCGATCTGGGCCGCCGCGCTGGCAAAGATCTCGGGCAGGCAGCTCTGCGGCAAGACGCCCCATCCAACCTGGTCGCGCAGGTGCAGCAGGGCCGCCACGGCGGCCACCGTCGGCGGGTCGTTCAGCACGACCTGCAGGTTGCGCGCCAGGAGGTGCGCGTCATCCTCGTTCAGATGGGCGCGGATGGCGGCACTGAAGGTCTCCTCGCGAGCGCCCAGGCGCCGGAGCAGGGCCAGCGCGCTGCACTGGCCGGCGGGCGAGAGGCCGTTCTGCCGCGCCAGGGCCTGGCGCAGGGCCGTCTGCACGCTGCGGGCGATCAGTTCGCCCAGGCGGGTGTGCTTGCCCGCCCCGGTGAGCGGTGCGCCGTCGAGCCGGGCGGCGATGGCGATCTGGTCGGTGCCGGTGCCGGTCGCCAGGCCGTCGGAGTAGCACGAGGGTACGTTCAACTCCTGGAGCACCGTCGTTTTGGCCTCGGTCGCCAGCGTCACCGCCTCAACCAGCGCGCCGGGGCGCAGTTCCCGGCTGATGCAGAGCATGATCACGATCGTGCCGCCATGCGGCGCATGGACGTAGCGCCCGTCTTCTTCATGGTAGGCGGCGGGATCGCCGGCGCGCCCCGCGTTCGTCTCTACGCCGGCGGTGACCACAGCGACGACTTCCATGTCACGGAAGCGTTCATGGGCCATGCCGGCAGTATGCATGTTGGCCGCCGTGCCCATCGTGGCGCAGCGTTCGGCGGGCAGGCCGTGGCGGGAGGCGATCAGCTCGCGGTAGGCGTCGGGCTGGTGGACCGCCAGCCTGTGGATCGTATCGCTCAGCCGGTGTCCCTGCGGTTCGCAGGACTGGTGGTTGTAGAGGCACTCCAGGTCGTCGCGGATGCCGCCCGCGCTGCTGCGGCAGGTGGAGATGACCCGGTGCGGCTGGAGGAAGCGCACGTAGATGATCTTGTCGGCGCGGTGGATCTCCACACCATCGTAGTAGCGTGCCAGCAGCATAGAGTATCCCGCACGTATTCGCTATTCGCTATTCGCTTCGCTCCTCGAGATCGCCCTCGATCTCCAGGTAGATCTGGCGCAGGCGGTCACGCAAGGCCGCGTCGGCCTGCCACATCCCCCGGCTAATGGCTTCGAGCAGCCGCTCCAGAATGCTGTGCAAGGCGTGGGGGTTGACCTCGCGCATCCACTGGCGCATGGCCTCGTCAAGGGCGTAGCGGCGGGCCATGTCTTCGTACATCCAGTCTTCGACCACGTCGCCCACAGCGTCCCAGATAAAGGCGTTGTCCACCGTGTGGGCCATGTCGCCGGCGCCTTTGAAGCCATGCCGCTGGAGACCGGCGATCCATTTGGGGTTAAGGATGCGGGCGCGGAAGATGCGTCGGCTCTCCTGTTGCGCGTCGCGGTACAGGACGCGCCGGGGGTCGGAGGCGTCGCCGCTGTAGACCAGCGGGGCGCGCCCGGAAACGGTCTTGACGGCCAGCCCGAAGCCGCCCAGGTAGGCTGCCCAGTCGTCGTCGCTGTAGAGGTCGTACTCGCGGGTGTCTTCATTCTTCACGACCATCTGGATGCCGGCCAGGCGCTGGCGAAACAGGGCGTGACGGGGGAGGCCGTAGACCTGCCGCCCATAGGCGTAGCCGCCCCAGTTGATGAAGGTGTCGGCCAGGTCGGCGCGATCGCGCCAGGCGCGGGCTTCGATCATCTCGGCAATGCCGGTGCCGTAGGCCCCCGGCGGCTCGGCGAAGATGCGTAAGGTCGCCTCGCGCAGGGCCGTCTCGGAGTCGTGGCCCTGGCGCAGCAACGCCTCGCGGTCGCGCAGCACGTTGCGGCGCAGCATATTGGTCTCCGGCGGCTCGTCGAGCAGGGCGATCATGCGCACCGCGTCGTCAACCAGTTCCATCAGGTTGGGGAAGGTGTCGCGAAACAGGCCCGAGGTGCGCAGGGTTACGTCAATGCGCGGGAACTTCAACGCCGCGGCGGGGATGGGCGCCACGCCCTGGACCCGCCCGCTGGAGCGGTTCCAGAGAGGGCGCGCGCCCATAAGGTAGAGGATCTGGGCGATGTCTTCGCCCATGGTGCGCATGGTGGGGACGGACCAGACGACCATGCCGATGGTGTCGGGGAAGCGGCCGGTTTCGGCGCGGTAGCGTTCGACCAGGGCGTCGCCGAGGGCCACGCCGATCTCCCAGGCGGCCGGGGTGGGGAGCTTGAGCGGGTCAACGGTGTAGAAGTTGCGCCCACTGGGCAGCACATCGGCCATGCCGCGGGTGGGCGCGCCGCTGCCCCCCGGCAGCACGTGGCGGCCCCCCAGAGCGGCGTGGATGGAGGCCAGTTCGTCGCCGGTTTGCGCCAGGCGAGGAATCAGGGCGTCACGCACATAGCTGAGCGCCGGCGCGAGCGGTCCGGCCTCGCAAGCCGCGGCGTCGCCGTCGAGCACGGCCTGGATCTGGCGCAGGACCTCGGCGTGGATGGCTTCGATGGCCGCGCCGGCGCTGGGAAAGCGCCCGGTGGGATCGGGGGCGCCGCGGTCGCGCAGCAGGGCGTCGTAGTCGTAGCCCCACTGGCGGGCGATCAGTTCGCGCAGGGAGGGAACAGACCCGTTGGGTAGCCGCACGAGCTGGGCCAGGTACTCGACCAGTTGCGCGCCCATGGGCGCTTCGCCCAGAATGTGCAGCCCGTCGCTGATGGCCGTGTCGGCCAGGTCGCTGATGTAGCTGTGCAGGCGACGGGCAAAGGCCTCGAAGTCGGCGAAGGCCCGCGTCTCGTCAATCTCCAGGTCGCGGTCGAGATGGCTGGCGACGGTCAACTCCCAGATCATACGCGCCAGAGCGGGCAGTTGCGCGGGGTTCATCGCCGCCATCTGCATATACTCGAGCAGCCGCGTGTCCAGGGTCGCCAGGTGTTCGTAGCGTTCGGCGCTGGTCATCACCGGGGTCAAGTAATCCACGACGCAGGCGTAGGAGCGGCGCTTGGCCTGCACCCCTTCACCGGGGTTGTTGATGATGTAGGGGTAGATGTTGGGCAGGTCCATCAGTGCCATGTCGGGGTAGCACCGCTCCGAGAGCGCCAGGGATTTGCCGGGCATCCACTCCAGGGTGCCGTGGGTGCCGACATGGATCACCGCGTCGGCCTGAAAGATGTCGCGGAGCCAGCGGTACATGAGCAGGTAGGCCGGCGGCGGCGGCAGCAGAGGGTCGTGGACCTTATCGGCGTCGTGGGCAAAGCCGCGGGGCGGCTGGAGGCCAATGTAGAGGTTGCCGTTGACGATCCCGTTGATGATCACCTGGTCGTTGTGGGCCAGGATGGGGCCGGGCGGCGCCCCCCATACTCGCGTGATTTCCTCGCGGCGCTGCGCAGGCCACTGCGCCACCCAGGGCTGGTACTGCTCCGGCGCGGCCAGAGCCACGGCGCGAGTGGCCAGCGCGTCGCCGGTCTGCCAGCGGGCATCATTGGTGGCGTGGGCCAGCAGTTCGGCGATCAGTTCCTCGCCCGAGGCATAGCGCCGCTCGACCCGGTAGCCCTGGTCCGCAAGCTGCCCCACCAGGCGCGCCACGCTCTCCAGCGAGTCCAGGCCGGTGGCGCAACCGATCCGTTCGTTGGTAGGCGGATAGTTGTGAAAGATGATCGCTACGCGCTTCTCGGGATTGGGAATCAAGCGCAGCCTGGCCCAGCGCAGGGCCAGACGGACCAGGGCGGTGATCCGCTCGGCGATGGGCAGGTGAACGTGCACGCGCGCGCCGGTGAGCGGGTCGGGCGGCAGTTCCTCCTGGGTCGCGATCGGCAGAGTAATCAGCACGCCATCGAATTCGGGCTGGGCAGCGTTAATGGCCACCTCCATCGGACTGACGCCCTGCACCGTCTCGTTCCAGAAGGTGTAGGGTGAAAAGAGCAACATCGCATGCAGCACCGGCACGCCCAGGCGCGCGTACACGTCGGCCACGGCGGGGGTGGAGAGGCGAATGGCAAAGGCCATCACGTTGATCAGGGTGTGGATCAGCGGCTCGCCATCGCGCATGAAGTAGTTCTCGACGACCCAGTCGGAGATGCGGTTGTCGCGAATGGGATCGGGCATGCGCATGTAGAAGCAGGCCAGGGGAAAGCCCCCCTGCCGTTCGATCTCGCGAATCAGCGCGTCAGTCCAGGCCAGATTGCCATCGGTGAGGTAACTGGTGTAGAACCACATGCCGATGACGGGGCGCCCGGAGCGGCGCAGGGCGTCGGCGCTGACGCCCCGCGCCGCCAGGTGCGCCTCGAGGGTGGTAGCGGCGCCGGTGTCGGGGTGGTAGAGGCCCTCGGTCGGCTGGGGCCGGGGCGGATCATAAGGGAGAGCCAGACCCTTGCGGCTGGCCAGCATACAGCACAGGCTGCGCCAGTTGCCGGCGCCGTCGAACTGGATGTAGCGCCGCACTTCCTCGAAGAAGGGACTGCCGTAGTCGGTCGAGAGTTCCTGCGAGAGGGCCAGGGCGTCTTCGTCGGAAGGATGGATGTAGCAGTAGACCAGCGCCTCGCGCGCGGCGGTGACCAGCACGTGGAAGTGGGGGCAGGAAGCGGCGCCGCCGTGGAGCAGAACAATCAGGGCGTCGGCGGCGCGGACCACCTCGTCGGCAAAGGCCGCGGCCTGCTCACGGTCGGCCAGATTGCTCCCCGCGCGCGCCTGGATCGCGAACCGTCCGGGGTGTTCTTGTTCGAGACGGGCCAGCGCCTGGCGCGCCGCCGGGATGCCGTTGCCGGTGGCACTGATCAGAACGATCTTCATGGTCATCGTGGCCTCTCCCTATTCATCGCGACAGCTCGCCAATCGGATCAAACGGCATGCGGCGCGTGCGGTGGGGCAGGGCCAGGTCCGCGGCCTGGCGCACGTCTTCCTCCTGCGCCTGATCGCGCCCGTGCCAGGCCGCCAGGGCTCTGGCCGTCTTCAGGGTGATGATGTCGGCGCGATGCCCATCCACGCCCAGGTCCTGGCACTGGCGGGCAATGGCGACCATGTGGGCGCGCTCGACGGTCACGCGGGGATGCAGTTCCAGCGCGGCAACGATGCGCTGGCGCAGCCGCTCGGTCTCGGCGGCCCACCGGCGGGCGAAGGCGGCCGGATCGGCCTCGTAGGCCAGGCGGCGCTCCATAATCTCGACCCGCTCGTCGGTGTTCCTGATACCCTCGACGCGCACACACAGCCCGAAGCGGTCGAGGAGTTGCGGGCGCAACTCGCCCTCTTCGGGGTTCATCGTCCCCACCAGGGTAAAGCGGGCCGGGTGGCTGAAAGAAATCCCCTCGCGCTCGACCGTATTGACCCCCATTGCCGCGGCGTCGAGCAGAATGTCCACCAGATGGTCATCGAGGAGATTGACTTCATCCACATAGAGAAAGCCGCGGTGGGCCTGGGCCAGCAGACCCGGCTCGAAGCGCTTCTCGCCGTGCGTGAGCGCATGCTCTAGATCGAGGGTGCCAACCACTCGATCCTCCGTGGCGCCGACGGGCAGTTCGACCACGCGCACCTTGCGCCAGATCACCGGCGTGTCGGGGGGCAGATCATCGCGCCAGCGATCGCCTGGCGTGGTCTGGAAGGGATCGCCGGCAAGTACCGGGATTTCCGGCAGAATATCGGCCAGGGCGCGCACGGCAGTGGACTTGGCCGTGCCCTTCTCGCCACGGATGAGCACGCCGGAGATGCGCGGGTCAATCACGTTCAGGATCAGGGCCAGTTTCATCTGCTCCTGACCGACGATCGCCGCGAAGGGGTAGGGGACCGGCTCCATAGTCACCTCGATGGTACAAGGGCGATCAGATCGGCGGCCCGCATGTCGTCGAGCGGGTAGCAGACCGCGCCGAGGGCCTCGGCAAGCTCGCCGGCCAGACCGAAGCGGACCACGCCGGGGGATTCGGTATCGACAACGATTGGCGTCAGGCGCGGCTCGAGGGCCAGATACCTGGCGATACGCAGCGCTTCGGCTCGCGGGTCGGCGCCGGGGGTGAGGGCCACGTTGGCCTTCCCGTCGGTGATCAGCACCAGGATGGGGCGGGCAGCGGGTTCCTTCGCCAGGTGCAGGCGCAGCACCCGCGCCGCCTCGGCCAGGCCCGCCGCGAGGGGCGTGCGGCCCCCGACCGGGAGGGCGCGTAACTGGCGCGCGGCCAGTTCGATGGAGGCCGTTGGGGGCAGGACCAGGGCGGCCGCGTGGCGCCGGAAGGTGATCAGGGCCACGCGGTCGCGTTTCTGGTAGGCATCGGCGAGCAAGGCCATAATAGCGCCCTTGGTGGCGACCATGCGCGCCTGAGCGCCCATCGAACCGCTGGCGTCCACCACGAAGAGCAGAAAGTTGCCGATGCGCCGTTCGCGCTGGCGTTCGCGCACATCCTGAGAGCGAATGGCGATGGCCATCCCCGGCGGGCGTGAGCGGCGCGGCTGTTCGGGGGCCGCAGCGCGGATGGTCGCATCGAGGGCGATATCGCGTCCGCCCTGACCGGGGAGCGCCCGCACGTAGCGGCCCAGGCGCATGCTGCGGGTGCGCGAGCGCCGCCCCGATCCCCGGCGCGTCAGGCGATCCCGGCGCGCCTCGATCCGCCGTGCGGCGAAGCCGCTGCCCACCTCGAAGACACGCTCCTGGTCGCCGGCAGGTTGGGGGCCGCGGCCCGTATTCTGGTCGGACAGGGCGCCGGTTTTGGCGTCCAGCGGCTGGCGATCGGCAGGCGGCGCCGCCGGGGAGGGCTGGTCAGGGGGCCCCGGCGCCAGATCGGGCGGGGGCGGCGGCGCGGGGGGCGGGGGCAGCGCGTCGCGCTGGCGGTGGCGCAGGGCCAGGGGAGCCACGCGCTCGATGTCGGCCAGGGTGACCTCCGGGCGATCCTCCAGGGCGGCCAGGGCCATAGCCGCCCGTTGCAGGGTCAGATCGGCGCGGTGGCCCGCAACCTGGTGTTGAGCGCACAGTTCGGCGATGAAGAGCCGCAGGCGCGCGGGCAGGCTGACCCGGCCCACCTGTGTCCGCGCGGCCAGCAGCCGGGCGCGCAGGCGCTCCTCCTCGTCCTGGAACTGGCGCTGAAACGCCTGGGGATCGCGGTCGAAGGCCTCGCGTCGCTCAAGGATCAGCGCCCGGCGGTCCAGATCCGGCTCGGCCCGCACCTCAACGCAGAGGCCGAAGCGGTCCAGCAGATGAGGGCGCAATTCACCCTCCTCCGGATTCATCGTGCCGATGAGAATCACCCGCGCCGCGTGGGCGGCGGCGAGGCCCTCCCGTTCCACGCGGTGCCAGCCCCTGGCCAGCGTTTCGAGCATCACATCCACCAGATGATCATCGAGCAGGTTAACCTCATCCACATACAGGATGCCACCGTCGGCGCGGGCGAGCAGACCGGGCTGCAAGCGGCGGTTGCCTGCCTGGAGCGCGGCCTGCCAGTCCATCCCGCCTAGCAGCATCTCCTCGGTCGCGTTGAGCGGCAGGGTGACCAGCGGCAAGGCGGGCAGCAGCCCGTGGAGGGCGCGCACGGCGGTGGACTTGGCGGCGCCCTTGCTGCCGCGCAGCAGCACCCCGCCGATGGCTGGATCGATCACTGCCAGCAGCACGGCCAGCTTCATCGTCTCCTGCCCGACCAGGGCGGAGAAGGGATAGAGGGGGAGGAGCGGCATGGTTATGACCTGATTTTATTCCAGCCGTCTATGCGCCTGCGCCACACTCCGACGGGCATGCCAAAGGATTTTCCTGGGAGGGCTGCGCCCTTCCACACCCTCCCGCGGGCGGGGGCATGGGGGAACCTGGTTCCCCCATGGTCACGTTAGGACGCACGCGATGGAGGAGTGCGGTGGAGGGGTGCGGGGAGGCTGCGTCTTCCCCACACCCGCATTCCTCCCATCTCCTGCTTATGCCTCCGGCTTGATCTGCCGGTAATAGACCAGTTCGTGGTCGGGCAGCAACTCCGGGTGGAAGATCTTGATCAGGTCGGCCAGGATCACATCCGGGTTGGCCACGCCGCTTTCCCAGTAGTCATTGCCGCCAGTCTCATTGAGGCGCAGGTTATTGTTGTAGAGATGCCCGTTCTGGAAGGCGGCGAACTGCGCATAGCGCTCGTCCCCCTTCAGCACATCAGCGGCGCTGGTCCAGAACTGGCTGGCATTGACCCAGAAATCGGCATCGCTGGCCCGCTCGAAGACCTCCTCGAAGCTGAGCTGCGGGCTTCCGGTGGCGTCGTTATCGGCCCAGAGGTAGTTGGCCCCGGCATCAACCAGCATGCGGGCAAAGTAGCTCCTGCCGCCTGAAATGTACCACGAGCCTTTGTACATAAACCCGGTGAACACCGTGGGCTTGTCGGCCACCGCCTGGGCTTTTTCGGCCATGGCCGTGTAGCGCTCCTCCATCTCGGTAAAGATCCGTTCGGCCTCGGCCTCTTTGTTGAAGAAGACGCTCATGTACTTGATCCACTCGGCGCGGGCCAGCGGCTCTTCTTCGAGCCATGATGAGTGAATCACGGTCTTCAGCCCCACCTCGAGCAGTCTGGGATGATCCCACTCGGTGGGATCGCTGGCGGCGAACGTCATGACCAGATCGGGTTGCAGATCGAGGGCGGCTTCGATATTGATATCGCTGCTCCCGCCGCCGATCTCCTGAAGCTTGCCGGCTTCGACCAGGGCCAGCACTTCGGGCGAGTTGATCTGCTTAAAGTTCTGCACCGCCACCAGCCGGTCCAGCAGACCCAAACGGATCAGATCGGCGAACTGCACGGTCGAAAGCGCGGCAATGGTCTTGACCGGCGTCTCGGTCACCTGCGCGTCGCTAACATCGCCTGGGGCGGGTGTGCCGCATTGCACCAGGATGTAGCGGAAGGTCTCGGTTGCGCCGGGGTATGGTCTTGAGACGGTCAGCACTTTGTAGTTGTTGTGGTACTCCACGTTGAACCCTTCCGCCCTGCGCAGAGTCACCTTCTCGGGGAAGTAGTCCACCTGCGGGTCGTAGTCGGTGACGCACCCTTCGGTCAGATTGACGCCAGGCGCTTCGGCGACCGGGGCAGCGGTGGGGACGGGCGCGGTGGTGGGAGCGGGCGCAGTGGTGGAAGCGGGCGCAGTGGTAACCGGCGCCGCTGCCGGCGCCGGGGTAGTTGTGGGCGGCTGAGCGGCAGGCTGGCTCCCACAGGCGCCCAGCGCGACGGTGAACAGGAATGTGAGGACCAGAGCACTGAGACGTTTCATAGCGTGTTCCCTTTCCTGCGGTTCAACAATATACCAGACGGATATGAACCGCCCACGCGGGCGGCAATGGCGGCAGCGCGCGGGCGCCAGGCGCGTGGGCCTATTCAGCCTCCGTCGCATTCCTCCCGGCAGTCACGCCGCGTCCTCCGTCGCCGCAAGCTGGCGCACCAGCGCCACCACCTCGCGCAGCGAGGCCACCCGCTGCGGCGCGGTCCCATCGAGCCAGACGTTCCAGCGTGGCGCGGCTTCGCTGCCAGAGATGATCACCCGCGCCAGGGCCGGTTCGTCGCCACCGACGACCAGGCATCCGGCCCGCTCCAGGGCGCGAGCGGTCCACACGCCGGCCAGCCCGTCGCCGACCAGGGCCACGCGCCGGTAGGCCGGCGGATGGACGTGGAAATTGCCCTGGGCGCGGTCGAAGCTGACCCCCTCGCTGGCGAAGACGGCCTCGAAGGCCCCGCCGAGCACCAGGTCCTCGGGCGCGCCCACGCGCATCACCCCTCCCGGCGCCAGCAGCCAGAGGGCGTCGGCGCTGCGCAGGGCCAGGTCCAGGTCATGGGTGGAGAGCAACAGGGCCCGGTTGGTCTCGCGGGCTAGACCGCGCAACAGACGCATCATCTCCACCCGGCGCGGCAGGTCGAGGAAGGCGGTCGGCTCATCGAGCACCATGACCAGCGGCTCCTGGGCCAGTGCCCGCGCGACCATCACCCGCTGGCGCTCGCCGTCGCTCAGTTCGTGCACCAGCCGTGCCGCCAGGTTCACTGCGTCCACCGCCTCCAGCGCCCGGCGGGCGACTTCTTCGTCACGCGGCGTCAGCCTGCCGGTCCAGTCGGTGTGGGGGTGGCGCCCCAGGGCCACCAGGGCATAGGCGGTCAGTTGCCCCACCTCGATGCGCTCGGTCAGCACGACGCTGAGGCGCCGGGCCACCTCGCGGGGGGCGAGCGCGGCCAGATCGTCTCCGTCGAGGAGCACGCGCCCCGCCAGGGGCGGCTGCATCCCTACCAGCGTGCGCAGCAGGGTAGACTTGCCCACGCCGTTGGGTCCCAGCAGGCAGACGACCTCCCCGGCGTGGAGGGCCAGGTTCAGGTTGTCAGCGATCACCCGCCGCGGGCCGCGGCGGGGCGCGTAGCCGATGCTCAGGTCTTCGGTTGCTAAGACGGTTGTGCTCATAGAGGCAGTTTCGCTCCACGAACGGTTCGGGAAGCGGGTTGCTGCGAGGGCTTTACCTTCCCGGGCCCTCCCCGCGGGCAGGGGGGATGGGGAAACCAGGTTTCCCCATCCCCCTGCCGGTTGACGCGGGACCGCGAAGACAGGCGGTTTCCCCACCCCCGCGGGCAGGGGTGGCGAGCCCGGTCATGCGCCGAAGGTTCCCCGGCCTACCCCGCGACGCAGAATGATCCAGACCACCACCGGCGCGCCGATCAGCGCGGTGATGGCGTTCAGCGGCAGGACCACGCTTGTGCCGGGGGCCTGGGCGGCCAGGTCGGCCAGCAGCGCGGTGGCAGCCCCGACGAGGGCGCAGGCGGGGATGAGCACGCGGTGGTCGGCGCTGCGCAACAAGGCCCGGCACAGGTGCGGGATGGCAATGCCCAGGAAGGCGATCGGCCCACAGAAGGCCGTCACCGTTCCGGCGAGCACGGCCCCGCTGGCGACGATGCCCACCCGCGCCCGACGGATGTCCAGGCCCATGCTGCGGGCATAGGCCTCGCCCAGCAACAGGGCATTGAGCGCCTTGGTCAATACCAGGGCCAGGAGCAGGCCGCAGGCGATGGTGGGCGCCAGCACGCGCATCTGCGTCCAGGTGACGCCGCCGAAGCTGCCGAAGCTCCAGGCGACATACGCCTGGATGCGCTCGGCGATGCTGAAGTAGAGTAGGAGACTGACAATCGCGCTGGTCAGATAGCCGATCATCAACCCCAGGATGAGCAGGGTCACACTGCTCTGCACGCGCCGGGCCAGGGCCAGCACCAGGACGAGCACCGCGCCCGCGCCGAGGCTGGCGGCGGCCACCAGGCTCAAATTGTCCAGCAGACCGGCGACGGCGAGCAGGGTGTTATTGGCCGCGCCTACGCTCAGCACCACCAGGGCCACCCCCAGACTGGCCCCCGAACTGACCCCCAGCACGAAGGGGTCGGCCAGCGGGTTGCGGAAGAGGGTCTGCATCTGCAAGCCGCTGACGCCCAGGGCTGCTCCGGCCAGGGTGGCGGTGAGCGCCTTCGGGAGACGGAAGTCGAAGATGATCGTTCGCCACGTCGCGCGCTCCGGCTGGCCGCCGAGCAGGATGTTCAGCACCTGCTCCGGCGGGATGCGCACCGACCCCAGACTCAGACTGAGCACAAAGGCCCCGGCGACCATGCCAAACATCGCCACCAGCGCCAACGGGCGCAACCCCAGCCGCGGCCAGGGCGAGGCGCTTGTCGTCGCTTCAGAGGGTGTCCGGGTTAGTTCGGCCATCGGCAACTCGCTTTCGGTGGATGTCCAATGTCACGACCGCATGCGGTGAAAGATATGCTCCTCTACCGGGCGATTCTGGCGGAGATGTTCATTCACGATGCGCTCGAGCACGGCTTCGTCAACGTGGTGGTACCAGATCCCTTCCGGGTACACCACCACAATTGGACCGCCAGCGCAGACCCCCAGGCAAGGGGTCGTTCCGCGCTTGACCCGACATGGATGTTCATAGTGCCCCAGCGGGCCAAGCAGACGCGGCAGCCTGGCGTACAGGACCTCAGCCAGTCCCCGGGGGTCGCAGAAGCTTCCGGTGCAAATAAAGATGTGGCGCGCGTAAGGGTTCATTGCAGGCGAAGTAGGCACGGTCAGGCTCCCTGGGGTTACACTTCGGCATCGTCATCGAAATGATGGCTGGTGCGGCGTTGAACCAGCACCAGCGCCAGCAGGATCAACATAGCGATCCCCACTGCAAGCGCCAGCCAGGGAACCAGACTGATTGGCCCCTCAGCGTTGCGCGAGATCACCGCTTGTGGCGCCGGATACGTCACCGGCGCCTGCGAGGGCGCGACATCGGAGCGAAGAGCATCGACGGCCAGCCGGGTTGCGCGGGGGGATGGCGTAGCGCCGACCGGCGCCGCCGTCGGCGTAGCGGGTGATACTGGCCTGCCCGCACTTGCGGCCCCGCGATTGCTCACCGTCGCCGAGGGCGCGGGCGGAACAGCAAACTCAGTCTGCAAGATCGCTGCCGTGGCCGTCAGATCAAGCTGCGGCGTCGGCGATGGTTGAACAGGAGCGGTGGGCATCGGCGGCGCACCGGTCGGTTCAAGTATCACCACCGGCGGTGTAGCAATCAGCGGCGCGGCAGCCTCCACCGCGCCCCGCACCAGCGGCAGATAGATCGCCTCTGACGCAGCAGGCGGCGTGGTCGCCTGTGTCGGGAAGGTTGCCGTTGGTGAGGGACGCGCGAATGTCGGCAGGCGCGGCGGGGTGGCCGAAGCTGCCGGAAAAATGATCGGCGCATTCTGCGCTGGCTCTGGCGGCTGGCTTTCCGCTGTCGGCAGCTCGGTCTCAGTGGGAAGTGGCGTGTCGGTAGCCAGAGGCGTCCCAGTCGGTGCTGGCGTGTCTGTTGGCGTTGGCGCGCCGGTTGGTGTTGCCGTGGGCGTCGCCACGGCGCAGATCTCCGCAAACGTGATCACCCGTGACGGACGGGCAGCGCCCTGACCGTGCCCGTCGCCGGGGTAGCCCCAGATCCACGCCTCAACGTCACCGGGAAACACCCGCCGGCGACTCAGAAGGACTTCTGCTGGCTCGGGGCGCTGCCATGCGCCATTGCGGAGCCGGTAGCTCAGCCAGAGCCGGCTCTGCGGCGCATCGCCGGCATAGGCGCAGTAGCACTGTTCCGTCGGACACCCCTCGCCGCCGATGCGGCACACGGCGATGTTGCCGTACTCACGAAACATGTGCACCTCAACCGGCGCGTTCAACAGGAGTTGTTCGGCGCTCACCCCGAACGGATCGCCGATATCCACGCAGGAGGTCTCAATCCGTCCATCGCCGTATTCGATAAGCAGCCCGACCCGCCCAGGCGCAAGGGGAGAGGTTGGCGTGGGGACCTGAGCCATCGTCTCCGTCAGACGCGGGCCTGAATGCCCCTCGGCCGGAAAAGCGATCATCAGCAATACCGTCACCATCAGCGCCCCAATCACCGCGCCAGGCGCCCGCTGAGCTCCTGACCGTGCTGCTCGCCCACCGATGCGCGGAGATGGAACGGATGCGCGAGGATCGATTGGTGTGCCTCCGCGCCCTGTCCGCGTCATCCGCGTGCTATCCTTCCTAACGTGAAAATAAGCCCTCGGCGAGGGGTGCGGGGAAACCGGGTTTCCCCACGCCCCGCCCCCGGAAAGGTGAGGGCGCAGCCTTTGCGCAGGGGTATGGGGAAACCCGGTTTCCCCATACCCCCACCCCGTGGGAGGGCTGTGCCCTCCCAGGAACAACCGTATGTTCATCGCGGCGTTGTGCGGCGCAGCCACATGGACGGCTGAGGTGACCATCGCGCGCAGGGTTCAGCCCCCCTCCCAGCCTCCCCCCGCTGGGGGGAGGAGCCGGGTTCCCGCCCCTAGCGGGGGGAGGGTCAGGGCGGAGGCCGTCACCGTGCCCGCGGAGCCGTGGCGCGGGCGTCCCACCCGCGCTCCCGAGCCGTTTTCATCGGGCGTGGTGCGCCAGGCGCATGACCGTCTCACGTGACCATGGGGAACCAGGTTCCCCCATCCCGTCGCCCGCGGGAGGGCCTGGCCCTCGCGCAGGGGCATGGAAACCCGGTTTTCCCAGACCCCCACCCGGCGGGAGGGTTTGGGAGGGCCTGGCCCTCACGCAGGGGCATGGGGAAACCCGGTTTCCCCATGCGCCCACCCGCGGGAGGGTGTGGGAGGGCGCAGCCCTCCCAGGAAGAACCTATGGTCATCCCGTCGGGGTGCGGCGCAGCCGCATGAGAGTCTAACGTATAAGTGGCAGATACACCCGCAGCGCCACTTCCTGAGCGCACGGATCATTGAAACGTTCATCGAACCGCGGATTATCTGTATCCCTCAGCCAGATCCATCCATCCACATCCCCATCGCGGACCACGCGACCGCTGGCCCCCACGGGCGAAACGCGCCAGCCGCTCTGTTCGCGCAGCCAGTACTGCCAGTAGCTGGGCGGGTAGGCGCACAGACACCGTTCCGCCGGGCAGCCTACGCCGGCAATCCCGCAGATAAACGCCCCGTAGCGCTCGTCATCCACGGCGGCAAAGGGCAACCCCGAACGCTCAAGCAACGCCAGCCCGCTGATCTGTTGCTCCACAAAGCTCACGCACCGCGTTATGATCGCTCCATCGCCCGTTTGCACGATCAGCCCGGCCCGATGCAACCGCCCGGTTTCGCTCTCGCTCCGCGGCGCCGCGGTAGCGAGGCTCGCCAGCAAACAGAGCAGCAGAACGACGCGCGAGACACGCAAGATGGCGCTATGGCGAGGCATCGCGCTGATATGTCCTCATCGCCTGGCCCGGGTATGCCTGATCACGACGCCCACCATCTACCGCCCGACGACCGGCAGATACAGCCGCTGTGGCCCCCGTTCGCCGATGCGCGCCACGGGCGCATCGCTCAGATTGCCGCCGTCCTGGACCCCGTCAGGGTCGTTGAAAGTGGCGCGCACCCGCAGCGTATCGAAGGGGCCGAAATTGGCGCCGCTGAGGTTGATCGTCGCCCGGAAGGCCCCCGGCTCGCGGGTAGGAGTGACAGGTTGAAAGGCCGCGGTTCCGCCGGAACTGCGGAGGATGTCCCACTCAATCGTCGCGTTGCCATCACCATCGAGATCGCCGCCGAAGGGCGCGATGACCGTGGCGCTGGTGCGCTGCGGATTCACTTCGATGATCACCGGCGCAGTCACCAGACGATCGGGGTTCGGTCCACGGTTGATCGGGGTGAAGCTGCTCGCCAGAGATCCACTGGTTCGGTAGGGATAGAAGGCGCCCAGTAATGCCGGAACGCTCTGCTGGGTGGCGAGGAGGTTATTGGCCGCCGGGTTGAAGCCTCCACTCGGCGCGCCCCAGGCGTAGACGAACGGCCCGTTGGGCTTCTGGAAGCTGGCGAGAGCGCCAACCGGCCAGCGGCCATACTTGCGCCACTCTGGTCGGGTGAGATCTACGCCGGCGGCGAGCAAGCCCTGAATGGCATAGGCCGTCGAGTTGCTGTTCACCGCGCCAAAGGCTTCCCACCCGCCGGCGGCGGCCTGCGTGGTGCGCAAGAAGTTGACGCCGTTGACAATCGCTGGCGCGGTTGAATCCATCCCGGCGGCACGTAATGCCTGGAGCGCCAGGCCGGTTTCGTCAGGACTGCCCCAACTGCCGTTTGCCGCCTGGCGTCCGGTCAGGTAGTTGATCGCCGCTGGTGGGATCGTCTCTCCCGCTGCGACCAGGCCCAGTATAGCGAACGACTGGGTTGTCACACTGGCTGCGCCACTGGTAAAGCCCCGCTGGGCATCGGTGCTGTACGAGCCATCGGTCTGAAGCGTGGATTGCAGATCGGTCACCAGATTGTAGCCGGCGAAATCCCGCGGATTACCGCCCGCGGCGACCAGGCCGACGACCAGCTTGCCGGTCTGGGCGGGGAAGATGCGGTTGCTATCGTCGCGGATGTAGGTTGGGGCGGCGGTCGCCAGATAGTCGAGGGGTGAGTTGTTGGTGGCGCTGCGAGTCTGGTTAGGATTGTAGCCCGCGGCCACAAAGGCGAACAACGTGTCCAGCGTTCCGCCGGGCGAGGACGCGCTCCCGAAGGCCGGCCAGCCCCCATCGGGATTTTGCAGCTCCTTGAGGTAGGCCAGCGCTCGCTCGGCCCGCAGCGGGCGCCCCAGGAAGAGGGGCTGGTCGGTGAGACCGTAGAGGGCCTCCAGGGTAGCGTAGGCATTAAAGAACCGTCGGGCAATGATCCCTTCGTCATTCTGCAAGCCGAGAAGCGCCCGGCGCGGATGGGTCCCGCCGGTCCCCCAACTGTTCGTCAGCGGCACATAGCCATAGGCCGCGAGCGCCGTCATGGCCCAGCCGCTGCTATTGGCCGGCTCGCCGCTGCCGAGATCGCCCCACAGAGCGGTGCGGGGCGCCTGATTGGCGCGGAAGAAGTCCAGGGCTTTCTGCACTGCCGGATGGGTCGGCGGCACATTGCCGCTGCCGATCAGCGCCAGCACGCCGTAACCGGTCACATCAACATTGTTGATCCAGCTCCCGTCCGTCCGTTGCCGATCAATCAACCAGGCGGTTGCCGCGGCAGGAATGGGGCGCCCGGCGGATACCAGCCCCAGGATCGCCAGGCTTTGATTGATCTCGCTGGCCCGCCCGCTGGCAAAGCCCTCGACCGCGTCGGTGCTGTAGGTTCCATCAGCGCGGTAGACCGCCTCCAGGGCGGCGATCAGGTCCACCCCGCCGAAGTTGCGCGGGTTCAGCCCGGCGGCGCTCACCGCCCCCAGCACCAGTCCCGCGCGACCGGGGAAGAGATTGTCGGTTGCCGGTGTGTCGTCCTTGTAGATGTAGCCGACGGTCTCGGCGGCCAGATAGTCGGCCAGGGTCCGGTTATCGCTGGAGACCAGCGCATTGGCCGGGTAACCCACCGCATTGAGCGCCATCAACAGCCGGCTGGTGCCGCCGGGGTCGGCGCCGGCGCCAAACGAGTTGATACCCCCGCTGGCCGCTTGCTGGGTTCGCAGGTAGCCGACGGCCCGCTCAATCGCCTCGCTCTCGAAGAAGGGATAGGTGGCGCCTGCCGACTGCGCCGGTTCAGTTGCCAGGGTGACAGGTGTGCGTCCAACCGTTACGGCTCCGAGGACCAGGGCGACGATAAGCGTAAGCAGCGCCAACCAGGAGCGTGTGCGGTTCATGGCTCGTTTCTCCGAATGAAGGGCTATCTCATAACCCTATGGGCACCTATAAGACCCGTAAGGTGTTTTCTTGGGAGGGCGCAGCCCTCCCAAACCCTCCCGTGGGCAAGCGCGGTCGCCGACGCTGGTGCGCGGGCCTCCGACCCGCATCCACGCGGGGGCCTGCGGGGATGGAGCAGCCGGACGCGCTGGACGCCGCTCCGGCCCGCATCCACGCGGGGACCTGGCCCTCCCAAACCCTCCCCCACGGCATAGGCGTGAAGGAACGCCTCCGGCTCTCCACGCCTCCACACCTACTCCAGACGCCGGTAGAAAAACAACTCGTGGTCCGGCAGCAATGCGGGATGGAATATGGCGATCAGGTCGGCCAGCACCAGATCGGGATTGGTCACGCCGGTCTCCCAGTAATCGTTGCCGCCGTTGGCATTCAGGCGCTTGTTGTTGTTGAAGACCTTGCCGTTCTGGAAGGCGGCGAATTGGGCGAAGCGTTCGTCCTGGGCCAGTCCTTCGCCCAGGCTCTTCCAGGAACCGGGATTGACCCAGATATCAGCGTCTCTGGCGCGGTCGAGCACCTCCTCGAAACTCAACTGCATACTGCCGGTCGAGGTGTCATCGGCCCAGAGGTAGGCCGCCCCCGCGTCGGCCAGCAGCTTCGCGGCGTAGCTGTTGCCGCCGGGCATATACCAGGTTCCCCGAAACGGCGCGCCGGAGAAGACCGCCGGTTTGTCGGTCACTGCCCGCGCTGTTGCAGCCATCTCAGCGTAGCGGCTGGCAATCCCCGCGTACACCTCGGTGGCCGTAGCTTCACGGTTGAAGAAGGCCGCTGTAAACTTGATCCACTCGGCCCGCCCCAGGGGGGTCGGTTCCATGTACTCGCTGTTCATGGCCACCTTCAGGCCGGCCTCGAGCAACTTCGGATGCGAGTCGAACTCCGGGTTGCCCATGCCATAGGTCATCACCAGGTCGGGTTCGAGATCGATCGCCTGCTCGAGGTTCAACTCGGCCCCGCTCCCGATCTCCTTCAACTTGCCGGCCTCGACCAACTTCACCACCTCGGGGGTGTTGATATACTGGAAGCTGTCAACGCCCACCAGACGGTCAAGCAGATCGAGTTCCTTCAAGTGCGGCAACTGGGTGGTGGACATCGTGATAATGGACCGCACCGGCACTTCGATCACCTGGGCATCGCCCACATCGGGCGGCGCGGGCGTGCCGCACTGCACCAGCGCGTAGCGGAACTGCACATCGGCGTCGCGCCAGGGGTTAAGTACCGTGATCAGCTTGTAGTTGTTGAAGTACTCGATCGTCCAGCCGGTAGCGTCCTGGAGCGCGACCTTCTCAGGGAAGTAGTCAAGTTCCGGGTCGTAGTCGGTGACGCACCCCTCGGTCAGATTGGCGACGGGCGCTTCGAGGGTCGCCACCGTGGGCGCCGGGGTGGGGGGCGCTACCGTGGGCGCGAGCGCCGTCGGCGCCGGGGTGGGAGCTTCCGCAACCGGGGTGGGCGATGGGGTCACAGCCTGTCCGCCACAGGCGACGAGGGTGATGGCGAGGATCAGGGTGACCATCGAGGAGGGTCGGAAACGCGACATGGGGTTTCCCTTTCGTGCCACACGCAAGCGAAGCGCCGCGGATCGGGCCGGTTTGATGAAGCGTGCGCGCCTCATCACGCGCCACAATCAGCGGCGCGGAACCACAACGATGGGGCGCGCAGCAGGCGCAGCAGCGCGGCCTGGCGCGACCGTTCCCAGGCGATGCGCGTCAGCGCCGTAGGCGTGGCGGCGGTAGGCAGCCAGCCGAGCAGTTCCACCTCGCGTTCGGCATGCGCGGCGCGCTCCATACTCGCCGCCAGTTCATGCCACAGTTCGTCGTCGGGGTCCATGGTGCTCCTTCGTGTTTCTTCGTTCCCTGGACCACAGGGGTGGAGGGCCGCAGTCCCTCAACCTCTCCTGGTCGGAAGGCGACCGCGTAACTCCTGTAAATGATATAATGTATCATTAAGTCTTTGCCTGAGAAGATGAGGTTGGTCAGGTTTCGCCAACCCGATCCCTCTAGCGGCAAAGACGGAGGGCGGCGCTACGATCCAACAAGAAACCCCCGCCTCATCGGAGAACGGGGGTGACGGGTACGACCAACGCGTGCAGGGAGAAAGGTGCGGGGGCGCGGGCCATGTTCGTCCTCCTTGGCTCGAGAAGGGTAGAACAACAACGTCGCGGCAGGCATCCTGGCTTCCGGTGTTCGACTGAACAACCGGTTACAGTTGCGGCACAGCGCTGGACTTGCACCAGCTTCCGCCTTTATGCCCTGGCATCCGGGCCAACGGGTCACCGCGACGAGTATCAAGTTGCGTATGTGCAGGTGTTGCTGATTATAGCACAGGTTCGCGCGGCTGACAACTGATGGTCTTTGAGCAATTCATCCGCTCTGCCGGGCTGGCCGTGGGGTTCATGGTCTTTGAGCAATTCATCCGCTCTGCCGGGCTGGCCGTGGGGCTAAAGCCCTCGGCTACGGAATGCGAAGCCCGCTGGCGCGGGCGAGAGCGGAGTATGTATGCAAAGACCATGAGTTGTTCGTACCTGTTCGCACCCGGGGTAACCCACGCGCCTGGGAGCGCGGGCAAACTGCCCGCGCTCCCGGCAGCGCACGGCTTGACCCAGGACGTATTCGCGCTAAAACAAGGTTTATTGACCGTTCGCCGCGTTCCGCCCCCCTCCCAGCCTCCCCCCGCTGGGGGGAGGAGCCGGGTTCCCTCCCCCAGCGGGGGAGGGTTAGGGAGGGGGCAGTTCGACACGAGACGGTAGCATACCGCATAGCCCTTCTGAAACCATTGTCTAACGTGTTTTTCCTGGGAGGGCTACGCCCGCCCACACCCTCCCACCGGGTGCGGGGTTGGGGCGGGGCGAAGCGCTTATTTGAATTGTGGCACCGCCACCGGATGATCCTCCTCATCGAGGGCCACCAGGACGCACTCGGCCTGGCAGGCCAGCACCCGTTCGTCGCGGTCCATCGGCTCCCACCACATCTCGACGGCAATGTGCATCGAGGTGCGCCCGGTGCGCTTGAGGCGCGCGATCAGTTCGACGATTGACCCTTCCCGCACGGGGTGGTGGAAGTTGACCTCGCCGATGTGCACCGTGACCACTTTGCGCCGGCACCAGCGCGTCGCGCAGATGAACGCTGCCTGGTCGATCCAGGCCACTGCCTGGCCGCCAAACAGCGTTCGGTAGTGGTTGGTGTCGGCGGGAAAAATCGGCAGAACCATGCGCGTTTCGGCGCGACTGGCCTCAGCCATTGGCCGCCTCCTCGAACGCCTGGGCCAGGGTCCGGGCCCCCGCCGTCACCGGGAGCGTCCCGGCGACGACCGCGGCCTCGATTGCCGGCAGGCGCGCCTTGACCGCCGGGTGGTTGAAGAAGCGCGAGCGCAGGTAATCCTCGATGAGCGCGTGGAGCCAGTCGCGGGTTTGCTGGCGCCGCCGCTCCGCAAAGACGCCCGAGGCAGTGGTGACCTCGCGGAAGCGTTCGATCTCCTCCCAGATCTCGGCGATCCCCTCGCCGGTGACCGCCGAGCAGATGCGGGCGCGGGTCTTCCAGCCGGGGGTAGCAGGCGCCAGGTAGTGCAGGGCCTGGTTATAATCGGCCTGGGCCAGCATGGCGCGGATGCGGTTCTCGCCGTCGGCCTTGGTGATCACCAGGGCATCGGCCAGTTCCATGATGCCCTTTTTGATCCCCTGAAGTTCGTCGCCCGCCCCCGCCAGCATCAGGAGCAGGAAGAAGTCCACCATCCCGCGCACGGCCGTCTCGCTCTGGCCCACACCGACAGTCTCCACCAGGATCACGTCGAAGCCGGCCGCCTCGCAGACCAGCATGGTCTCGCGGCTCTTGCGCGTGACGCCGCCGAGGCTGCCGCCGGTGGGCGAAGGGCGGATGTAGGCGTTGGGATGCCGCGCCAGGGCCTCCATGCGCGTCTTGTCGCCGAGGATACTGCCACGGGTGACGCTGCTGGAGGGGTCCACCGCCAGGACGGCGACGCGGTGGCCCCGTTCGCAGAGCATCACCCCCAGGGCTTCGATGAAGGTGCTCTTGCCCACGCCGGGCACGCCGGTGATGCCGACGCGCAAGGCCCCGCCGGTGTAGGGCAGGAGGGCCTGCAACACCTCCTGGGCCTGGGCCAGGTGGCCTGGCGCGTTGCTCTCGATCAGCGTAATGGCGCGGGCCAGGATGGTGCGGTCGCCGCCGCGCACCCCCTCCACGTAATCTGGGACCGTCAGATGGCGCCGTCGCGCCACCGGTCTGGAACCCCCGCCGCCGCTCTGACCAGGAAGCCCGTCGTGGCCGCCGGCCACGCCGTCCATCACCGACGAGGCGAAGACCGCGTCCTTCGGCGGTGTGGCCGGTTGCCACTCCGGGCGATGCCTGCCGTTACTCATGGGTTGTTCCTTGTCTCCGCCCTCGCCGAGAGCGCCGGATCGCTGTCCGTCGTCTCGCTCGTGTGGAGCCGGCGGCGCAGTTCGTTGAGCAACTTCTCGGCAGCGATGGGAATGATGGTGCCCGGCCCGAAGATCAGCGCCGCGCCGTGCTCGCGGAGGAAGGCGTAGTCCTGCGCGGGAATCACCCCGCCGATGATCACCACGATGTCCTCGCGACCGAGCTTGCGCAACTCTTCGACCAGTTGCGGCAGCAGGGTCTTGTGGCCGGCGGCCAGCGAACTGATCCCCACCACGTGGACGTCGTTCTCCACTGCCTGGCGGGCCACCTCTTCGGGAGTCTGGAAGAGCGAGCCGATGTCCACGTCGAAGCCCATATCGGCGAAGGCGGTGGCGACCACCTTGGCCCCGCGGTCGTGGCCGTCCTGGCCGATCTTGGCCACCAGGATACGCGGGCGCCGGCCCTCTTCATGGGCGAAGGCGTCGGCCAGGGCGCGCACGCGGTTGATCTGCTCGGCGTCGCTGTACTCGCTGCTGTAGATGCCCGAAATGGCGCGGATGGTGGCCTTGTAGCGCCCGAACACCCGCTCCATGGCCATCGAGATCTCGCCCAGGGTGGCCCGCGCCCGCGCCGCCTCGATCGCCGCTTCCAGCAGGTTGCCCTCGCCGGTCTCCGCCACGCGGGTCAGGGCGTTCAGCGCCGCCTGCGTCCGGGCCTCGTCGCGCTCGGCGCGCAGCTTCTTCAGGCGCTCGATCTGCGCCTGGCGCACGGCGGTGTTGTCCACCTCCAGGATCTCCAGCGGCGGCTCAGAAGGCAGGCGGTACTTATTCACCCCGACGATGGTCTCCTGGCCCGAGTCGATGTGGGCCTGACGCCGGGCGGCGGCCTCCTCGATGCGCAGCTTGGGAAGGCCGGCCTCGATGGCTTTGGCCATGCCGCCGAGGGCCTCGACCTCCTGGATGTGGCTCCAGGCGCGCCGCGCCAGTTTGTCGGTGAGGCTCTCCAGGTAGTAAGAGCCGCCCCAGGGGTCCACGATCTTGCAGATTCCGGTCTCCTCCTGGAGGAAGAGCTGGGTGTTGCGGGCGATGCGCGCCGAGAAGTCGGTCGGCAGCGCGATGGCCTCGTCGAGCGAGTTGGTGTGCAGCGACTGGGTGTGGCCCAGGGCCGCGGCCATGGCCTCGATGCAGGTGCGGGCCACGTTGTTGAACGGATCCTGCTCGGTCAGGCTCCAGCCCGAGGTCTGGCAGTGGGTGCGGAGGGCCATGGACTTCTCGTCCTTGGGGTCGAACTGCTTGATGATCTTGGCCCAGAGCAGGCGCCCGGCGCGCATCTTGGCCACTTCCATGAAGTAGTTCATGCCGATGGCCCAGAAGAAGGAGAGACGGGGGGCGAAGCGGTCAATCGGCATGCCCGCCTTGATCCCCGCGCGCACATACTCCAGCCCGTCGGCCAGGGTGTAGCCCAGTTCCAGATCGGCGGTGGCCCCGGCCTCCTGCATATGGTAGCCGGAGATGCTGATGCTGTTGAATTTGGGCATGTGCTTCGCGGTGTAGGCGAAGATATCGGCGATGATGCGCATAGAAGGTTCGGGCGGGTAGATGTAGGTGTTGCGCACCATGTACTCTTTCAGGATGTCGTTCTGGATGGTGCCGGTGAGTTGATCCTGGCGCACGCCCTGCTCTTCGGCGGCGACGATGTAGAAGGCCATCACCGGGATGACCGCGCCGTTCATAGTCATCGAGACCGACATCTGATCGAGCGGGATGCCGTCGAAGAGGATCTTCATATCGAGGATCGAGTCGATCGCCACGCCCGCCTTGCCCACGTCGCCGACGACGCGGGGATGGTCCGAGTCATAGCCGCGGTGGGTGGCCAGGTCGAAGGCCACCGACAGGCCCTTCTGGCCCGCGGCCAGGTTGCGCCGGTAGAAGGCGTTGCTCTCTTCGGCCGTCGAAAAGCCGGCGTACTGGCGCACCGTCCAGGGCTGGGTGACGTACATGGTCGGGTACGGCCCGCGCAGGTACGGCGGGATGCCGGCGGTGAAGCCGAGGTGCTCGAGGCCCTCGAGGTCGGCGGCGGTGTAGAGCGGTTTGACATCAATCTGCTCCATCGTCCGCCAGACCAGGTTTTCGAGGGGTTGCCCGGCCTCCTGCTCGGCCAGGGCGCGCCACTGCGCCAGATCAGGCGCGGCGTCGTCGTCGCGATAGGCGATGGTGGTGAAATCGGGGGTGGTCACAGGGCCACTCCTTTCAACTGCTGAAGCCGGGCCAGGGTCGCGTAGCAATCGGCGCGCAGGTGAATGAACTCATCCACGCCCGCCGCTCGATGCGCTTCGATCTGGTCGGCCGGGTACCCGGCCAGCACCACGGTCATATCAGGGCGCTCCTCTTTGAGCAGCCGCGCGAGGGGCGGCACGAGTTCGGGGTAAGTCTCGTCGGTCGAACAGATAACGGTGATCGAGGCCCCTGAGTCATGGGCGGCCCGGGCCGCCTCCTCGACGCTCTGGAAGCCGGGGCCAGCGATCACCTGGAAGCCGCCGGCCTCGAAGAAGCCGGTCGAAAAATCGGCCCGCGCCTTGTGCTGCGTTACCGGACCCATTGTAGCAAGAAATACCTTCGGGCGCGAGCCGGTGCGGGCGGCAAATGCTCTGGCGGCGTCTTGCAGGGTCTCGAACTGCTCGGCCCCGCGGTGGGCGGGGATGGGTTCGACACTGATGCTGGCGTCGCCGCCGGCGGCCAGGGCGGCGGTCAGCGCCCCCAGGGTCGCCCCGGCGCGGGCGGCGGCGATGGCCGCCGGCGCCACCTGCGCGGGCGTGCCGGCCACGGCGCGGGCCAGTTCTTCAAGCGCGGCCCCGGCATCGGCGCCGGCGCGGAAGCGCCGCAGGGCCTCGGCGCGCTCGGCGTGCAGCGCGGCGTGATCCACCGCGCGGGGGGTGAAGGGCTGCTCCTTGAGGTTGACGTACATGTTGGCGCCGACGATCACCTCCCGGCGCAGGGCGATCTGGTTCATGCGCTCGGTGCGCACGGAGGCCACCTGGGCCTGGGGGAAGCCCGCGGCGAGGGCCGCGGCCATGCCGCCCTGTGCCTCGATGCGCTGGAAGAGCGCCCAGGCCTCGCGGGCGATCTCGTCGGTCAGCGTCTCCACTGCCGCCGACCCGCCGGCAGGGTCCACCAGGCGGTAGAAGTTGCACTCCTGCTGGAGAATGATCTGCACGTTACGGGCGATGCGCCGGGAGAACTCGTCGGGCAGGCCGATGGCCTCGTCGAAGGGGCTGACGTGGAGGCTATCGCAGCCGCCCATCACCCCGGCGAAGGCCTCGGCGGTGGCGCGCAGCATGTTGTTGTAGGCATCGGCGCGGGTCTTCGTCCAGGCCGAGGTGCGCCCGTGCAGGCGCAGTTTCTGGGAGCGGGCGTTGCCGCCGAAGGCCGCCACCACGCGCGCCCAGAGCATGCGCGCGGCGCGGAGCCGGGCGATCTCGATGAAGAAGGGCGAACCGAGGGAGAAAGCGAACTGCATGCGCGGGGCCACCGTATCCACATCCAGGCCGCGGGCCTGCATGGCGCGCAGGTACTCTACGCCGGTGGCCAGGGCGAAGGCCAGGTCCTGCACTGCGCTGGCGCCGCCGTTGTGGTAGGGGTGCAGTTCGACCTGAATGGTGCGCAGGTCGGGCGCATAGGTCGCGGCCCAGGCGGTCAGCCAGGCCATGGCGTCGTAGCTTCGCTCGAGGGAGACGGGCAGGGCGCCGGCGCTGGCCAGGGCACCGAGGGGGTCGGCGCCGATGCACCCCTGGAGCTTGCCAGACTTCACTCCCCCGGCCTCGGCGGCGGCGAGGATCAGCGCGGCCAGGGGCAGGGCAACGGCCCCCGCGGCGAAGAGCAACGGCGTCTGCGCCAGGGGGATCTCGGCGAAGAGGGTGGCGGCATCGTCGCGCGAAGCGAGCGACGCGCCGCCCTGGCCCACGGAGTCGGGCGGCGCCTGGTCGGGGTCCTGACCTAGCCGGGTGGCCCGATCCAGCCGCACGTGGAGCGTGGTCAGGCCGCGGGGCAGATCCTCGCGGGCGGCCTGGTTCACCTCGGCGGCCGTCGGGTAGGGCAGCTCCTGCGCCACCTCCCAGGGATGGATCAGGTAGCCGAGGGCGCGGGTGCCCCGCACATATGCCGGCAGACCGGGCAGCGAGGTGGCGTGGGGCAGGCTGGCCGTGTCGGCGAGGGCATAGATCGGCTGGAGGGTGATCCCCTCATAGGTTCGGGTCAGCAGCCGCTTCTCGAACGGGGCGCCTTTCAGCGTCTTCTCGGCGGCGGCGCGCCACGCTTCGGGGCTGGCAGGCGCAAACTCGGCGAAGAGGCGCTCCGGGACATCGGGGTTGGCGGCCTGGGTGTCCTGGGTCATAGATCCACTCCTTCATTGGCGAAGCGGGCCATCCGGTGCTCAGGGGAGCGATCCGCGCGCCCCGAGCGCCCCGTGGCACGACCCTCGCGGGCCGTCACACATGGCGCAGGCTAACGTGAACATCGTCTCTCGGAGCAGGGGTATGGGGAAACCTGGTTTCCCCATACCCTCACCCAGATGTCTGCGCCCAACGATCATAATCGAAACTCAGCCCGTTTGCCAATAGGAAAGGGACAATTCTCGGGCCTGATCGGCGGCAAGCGGCTCGGGCGGGCGCAGCGCGCACGCGGGGGCGCGGTGAATCCATGCCGCAAACTCCCGCTGATTCCGTTGCAGCCGCAACTGCGTCCGCGTCAGTTCGGTGCAAATATCGCTCCCATCACAGTGGCACAGGGGTTGCGGAATTATACCACGTGTCGTTTCAAAACGGGAGAGGGTTACGCAACAACAAGCAGGGGTCTGGGGAAACCCGGTTTCCCCA
>Ga0272446_1001052_pt1 | contig 41389 bp, 44 predicted proteins | sample YNPCB0061_FD_194587 | JGI IMG/M metagenome (GOLD analysis project Ga0272446, IMG submission 194587) | Hot spring microbial mat communities from Yellowstone National Park, WY, United States - YNP-CB-006-1 | ecosystem: Environmental > Aquatic > Thermal springs > Hot (42-90C) > Sediment | place...
CGATTTCAAAAATATCAATTTTATTGATATTAAGTGTCGCTGTAATTTCATCGTGTAATCCAAATGCAGGGTTGCGCGGAGTTTCCAATGACATAGCGATGTCAAAACGGCTGGGTGTATTTGTCTGCGAATATGAAGCCCGACCTAATCCATACTACATCAATGACACAATTTATTTCACGATTAAAGAAGCATGGTTAGAAACACGTTGGGCGCAAACGACGGGTTTTAAAGCAGTATCAAGACCAGATTATGGTTATCAACTCATCATTGAAACAGAAGAAAATGTGATGAAAAAATATCCCCGAATGAGTCGTGATTGGAAAATCGGAATCGATTATGATAAATATATCCGTTTTGCAGGAGCTAATGTCGTAGTAGGGGAATTCAAGAATTTGCCGCAAGCGGAGCGTGAGGTATGGAAAGTAATGAAAGGTGATAATTTCAATGACTCTGTAAAAACAATCATTGGCGAGTTTGTGCTTTACAAGAAATGATAACGATGAGCAACGGCAGTTCAGGCAGTTCATTCATTCCCGACACGCTTCGGTTGAGCGCATACCAGCCGAATGCAACGGCGCGTAAGGTGGTGCAACTGTTGCCGGGCTTTTCAACGGTGGATGCCAACGGGCAATCTCGTCCGTTTGGCACGAGCGTGGTCGGCGGCACGAATGCGCCACCCGTCGTGAGCGGCGACAGCGTGGTCGTTACCACGCGCAGCGATTACGAACTCGGCGCGAGCGGCAATCTGCTCGCCACCTACGACGACGGTGCGTTGCAAGCCTCGCGCTACGAAACGGGCTACGGCTATATCACGGCAAGCGGCGCACGGTTCTATTACCACCGCGACCACTTGGGCAACATTCGCGCCGTGAGCAATGCGTCGGGCAACACAGTGCGTTGGACGGATTACTTTGCCTACGGCGCAATCCGCGACGAATGGAACATCGGACAAACACGCGACAATTATGGCTACACAGGCAAAGAGTTGGACAGAGAAACGGGACTGAACGACTTCGGCGCACGGCACTTCGACGCGCTCATTGGTATCTGGAACACTCAAGACCCGTTGTGGGCGAAATATCCTGCACTTTCTCCTTACACTTACGGCGCACAAAATCCGTTCAAGTTTATTGATGTTGACGGTAAAGATATTTTTGTTGTCTTGTCAGGCTGGGCGAAGTGGGATGGGGGAAAACCATTGCGCTCTGGCGTAGAGTATGCGCTTCTCAATGAAATCAATCAATGGGCAGCGTCAGTCGGATTGCAAAATTATCAATCAGCCGGATATGCAAGTTCCTTAGATCAAGGCAGGTTTTGGCAACACCAAGAAGAAATTTATGATGCATTAAATTTTATTCGGCGTAACTACCGAGAAGGTGAAAAAGTTGTTATCTACGGATATAGTTACGGAGGAGCGAATTCGAGTCGTTTGATTCAACTTTTGAAAAAGGAGGGGATACCTGTTCATTTATTAATTACCGTAGATGCATCTAAGGGTTTATGGAACGACGAAACAGATAGAGAAATTGACGATAATGTTAATGAAAACATCAATTATTATCAGGAAAATCCGGAGTCTGGAACTGGTTCTAGAGGAGGAGAAAACAGACACGCGAGTGGTAAATCTGATAGGGTTCGGAACATTAAAGTGGAGAATACAAGTCATGGAGATATTCCACAGAAAGTGATGCCCAATGTAATAAATGATATAAAAAATGCTTTGAGACCGCAAAAGACTGGACAAAATCAACGCAATAAAAATGAGCAGTTTTGGAATGACATGCTGGGAAAAGCATCTCAAGCTGGTGAAGGAAGAACTGTTTTATATCGTGCGCAATAAACAACAGGGAGGTTTATGAATTTTTTTGCAATCGCTATCCGTATTTTATTTCTAATAAGCACGTTGCTTTTTTTTATAAATTTCTTTATTTGGATAGCTGCGCTTCTCCAGAATTATGTGTCTCTCCCAGCCATAAAAAATTTTTTTAAGATGACTGAATATATAAATGAAAAAATTTATTATAAGCTTCTTTGGACTGGTTGCTATGCCGGATTGATAGGATTTTTTTCATTATTGATATATGGACTTTCTTTTCTATTTAAACAACATAATGAAGTAGAAATAAAATATGTTTTCATCTCAATTCTATATGGTATAGTTTGGTTTGTTTTTGTATTTGGCAGATTGCAATAACTCACAAAATTGATAAGATGATGGTCTACGTCGGGCAGTTCAGGCAGTTCATTCATTCCCGACACGCTTCGGTTGAGCGCATACCAGCCGAATGCAGTGGCGCGTAAGGTCGTGCAATTGTTGCCGGGCTTTTCAACGGTGGATGCCAACGGGCAATCGCGTCCGTTCCAAACGAGCGTGGTCGGCGGCACGAATGGTGTGAGCAGCGACAGCACAATTTTTGTTGCATAATGTAAATTATGTAAAGTAGTTTTTCAGGAGAAGTTATCCGTTTTCTGTTTGCTTGCCGTTTTCAATGTTTGGACGCCAGCCGTTGCCGAATCGTTCCTCGAAGCAAAACTCCGAAATATCTTTGCGCTGCGTGCTCGACCAATCAATTGTCGGGCGCTTGCCTTCCGGGTCAATGTAGCCGAATCTGAACAATGCAATCATCTCAAACTCTGGGGGCGGACTGACCAAGTCAACACACTTTTGCCAATACTCGCTGCCAGCTTCCATTGGCAATGAAATAAACTGCACGCCAATACCCAGCGCCGTCGCTGTAAGCCAGATGTTTTCAATCGCCATGCCGAGCGACAACAAACAATACATTCCTGACTTTTCCTGTGGCTTATATTCGTCTTTTGAAAGCAAAACGCCTAAAATAAGTGGCGCATTAGAGACCAGTTTTTTGGAGTCAATTGCTAAAATCCACGGGACGCGGAGCTTATTCATAACTTCTCCGCCCTTTTCAGAGAAGATAAATTTAATGAACGGCCGCAGCGCCGCCGGCATATTATCAATGTGTATTCCATCGCCCGATTTTTCCGTTTCCTCTTTGCTGAAACGAAAATACTTCAAATAACGCTTCCAAAAGTCGCCTTTTTGCATGACGACTTGCATTGACTGTCCAGCAATTTTTCCTAATTCTTTGCGGCGCTCAGCATCACGAATAAGCACGAACCGCCACGGCTGAGAATTAAAATGGCTTGGTGCGCAACTTGCCGCTTCCATAAGCATCTTAATATGCGCTTCCGATAACGGCTTTTTAAGAAAATGTCCGTTAGTCGTGCGCCGCTTTTTAATAATTTCAAAAATGTCGTGATGTTCGCTCATCGCTTCGCTGGTTGAGAACTCAATTGATGAAATTTTAGATAAAGCTAAAACCCTGCATTAGAATTTGTAAATAACAATCGCAGAATAAATTATCAGGCACAGCGTTGCATATTGCCAGTGTCCTGTGCTCCGCCCACTGAAACGCGTCATTCCAAATAATAAACCAAACAGTCCAATTAAGAGATACGGGATTTCACCTTGATTCAACAGTTCAACCGCAATTGCAGCAAAAAGCGTTGCCATGACTACAAAGTAAATTCCATGATGCGCCAAATGAAATTTCCGAGAGTTAATGATCCGTGCCTTGACCAATAGCCCGAACGTAAAGTTGATTATGAAACTTCCGTAAGCGATTTTAAGCATTTTTTTTTGCAATAACGGATATTTTTTCAGATGAGGTTTAAGGCTTCTTCTTCGGCACGGATACGCACGCGGAGCATAAAGTAATTAAGCACGGTAAAGACCATCGCCGTGATGTAGAGATTAAACATCAGTGGCGCAACGAGCAGCTCCAGCCGCACTATCCAGTAATTCGGGTGGCGCAGGTATTTGTAAATGCCCCGCTTTACCAGTGGCGCGTTGGGAACAATCATAATGCGCGTATTCCAATACCTGCCCAGCGTTGAAATGATGTGATAGCGCCCCGCTTGTGCCACAGCAAATAATCCACCCCAGAGATACCACACGTCCGATGCTCCGCGCTGAAAATAGAGATGCTCCGCAAGCATTGACACAAACCAGCCCATGTGCATCAGAACCATCACTTTGTAATGCTCTGCTCCCACCTCGTATCCGCCCTGCTCCCGAATCCAAGTTGCATTGCGCTTCGCAATAACCAATTCCGACAAGCGCTGTGCGATTAAACATCCGAAAAAAATCAAAAACCACGTCATTGCCATTTTTAATCCCAGTGAAGCAAGACGACTTCCGACGAAAATCCCGGCCCAAGCGCGCCGATTAACCCATAAGACTGTTGCTCATCGGGCAGTTCGTCTAAGAATTTTTTCAAGATAAACAAAACCGTCGCGGCAGACATGTTGCCGCAAGTTCGCAGGATATGATAAGCGTGGCGCAAGTGCTGGTCGGTTAATCCTAAGGAGTCTTTGTAGGCTTCTAATACTTTTGCGCCGCCCGGATGGGTAATAAAATGTTTAATATCTGAAAATGATAACTTTTTACTTTCTAAGAACTTAGCAATTGAATTTTTCATAAATGTTTTAGTAATTTCAGGCACGTCGCGTGATAAAATCACCTTAAATCCATCTTCATAGAATTGCCACCCCATCACGTCCAACGAATCGGGCAGTGTTTCCGTAGCCGATGCCGCCAGACACGGTCTTGCCCCCGACACTTTCGGTTTTACTTTGTCGCCCGTTACCAACACCGATGCCGAGCCGTCGGCAAAAATCGCTGATGACACCAGCGCGGCTTTGGAAAGGTCGCCCCGGATAAAGGTCAGTCCGCAGAGTTCGGTTACGACGATGAGGATTTTTGCATTGGGCGACGCACGCGCGATTTCCATCGCCCAAGATAGCGATGATGCTCCGCCGGCGCATCCGACGCCCCAAAGTGGCATTCGGCGCACGTTTTTCCGAAATGGGAGCATTTGAATGAGCCGCGCGTCCATGCTCGGCGTTGAAAGCCCTGTGGTGGAGACAAACATCAAGACGTCAATCTCGCCGTACTCGACTTGCGCCTCTGTCAAGCAATTTTCAATCGACACCTGCGAGAGTGCCAGCCCATTTTCGATGTAGAGTGCATTTTTTTCGCCGAAGCTGTGCGGCGCGCTGAACCACTCTTTCGGCACGCAAAACTGCCGCGCATCAACAGCGGCGTTATCGAAGATGGCGAGCAAACGGTCAATATCGTGATAGGCTTCACCGTAAAGGTTGCGGGCAAATTCTTTGGTATCTTCCCGGAAGACACGATACTTCGGAAGCGCAGTTCCGATAGAGACGATTTTTGGCATGTTCCATGATATGATGATTGACGCTGTCGTTTTAAACACGACTTCACGCCAAATTCGTTTTCATTGTCGTCAAGTTCAATTCCATGCACAGTGCGCCCTCGACGGGATTTTTCATATAAGGCGAAATTTCAACGAAGCCAACGGATTGATAGAGCCTAACTGCGGCGCCCATCTCGTGCGGCAGCGTGTCCAATCGTATTGTTTTGTAGCCGATTCGCGCGGCTGCGTGGATAGCCGTTTTCACCAATGTTTTTCCTGCGCCTGCACCACGCGCCTTGGAATGCACATAGAGTCGTTTCAATTCAGCATGGTCTTCGGTGAGCGGACGCAACGCGATGCAGCCAATTGCAACGCCATTGTTGAACGCTATCCACAATCCACCTTTCGGCGGTGCATACAGTCCGGGCAGCGTGGCAACCTCGTCGGCGAAACTTTGAAAACACAGTTTGTAACTAAACGAGTTAGCATAGGCTTCAAATAAGTCGCGTGCCGCAGCAAGTTGTTCAGCCGATTCAGCCTGAACGACAAAGGGAGTTATGTTTGACTCAACGAACACTTTTAGCGAAATGAGTGGTTATAGTAACAATTTAACGCGCACGTTGTTTCAGTGTGCATTTTTTTTTTCTATATTGAGACGCAATTAACCAAATGAGAAATTCGCCTCTCAATCTAAACATACAAAGTTGTAACTCAATATGGCAAAAGTGGACATCGTCATGCCCAAGATGGGCGAAAGCCTTATGGAAGGCACCATCTTGAAATGGCGCAAGAAAGTCGGAGACAAAGTCGAAAAAGATGAAAACATCTTGGACATTGCTACCGACAAAGTCGATACCGAAGTTCCCACCAGCGAGGCTGGCACGATTATCGAATTGCTCTTTGAAGAAGGTGCGGTTGTGCCGGTCGGAGCCGTTATTGCCCGAGTTGAAACTGATGGAGCAGTTTCTGCTTCCGACGCGCCTACTGGCGCAGCTCCGAAATCCGACGCGCCCGCTGTTGAACCTGCAAAACCTGCGCCCGCTGTTGCCGACTCGAATGGCGCCTCAAACGGACACAGTGCTGTCGCCGTTGCCGAAGCATCGACAAGTGGTCGCTTCTACTCGCCCGTCGTGATGCAAATCGCACAGGTCGAGAAGGTCTCTATGCAAGAGTTGGAATCCATTACAGGCACGGGCATTGAGGGACGCGTAACAAAATCCGATTTACTTGCCTATATCAGCGCGCGCAAATCCGGCGCCGCCGTTTCCACCACGACCGTTGCACCGACCGCAAAAGTTGCCCCCAAAGTCGAGGCGACACCGCAAGCCATTGTTTCTGCGCCCTCTGTCAAGCATGCCGCGCCGCCCGTTGTCTATGACGCAAGCCGCGCGGAAGTCGTGCAGATGGACAATATGCGCAAGCTCATCGCCGAACACATGGTTCGCTCTAAGCAAACCTCGGCGCATGTAACTTCTGTTTCGGAAGCCGATGTAACCGATTTGGTCAAGTTGGTTAAATCCAAGAAAGGTGCATTTGAAGCAGCTAATGGCGTCAAGCTCACCTATACACCATTTTTCATCGACGCGGTCGTCAAAACGCTGAAAAAATTTCCAATGGTCAATGCGTCGGTCGATGGCGACAAAATCATCATCAAAAAATATATTAACATCGGCGTTGCCGTGGCGTTAGGCGAAAACGGCGCGGGCGGACTCATTGTGCCGGTCGTCAAAGGCGCAGATGAAAAAAACCTTGTCGGTCTCGCCCGCAGCGTTCAAGACCTTGCCGCCCGCGCTCGCAACAAAAAACTGATGCCCGACGATATTCAAGGCGGCACTTTTACGCTGACCAATTACGGCACGGCTGGCAACTTGTTCGGCGCACCGATTATCAACCAGCCACAAGTCGCCATTTTGGGCACAGGCGCAATTGTCAAGCGCCCTGTTGTGCGCGAAATGCCCGACGGCAGCGACGCCATCGTGGTTCGTTCAATGATGTATCTGTCGCTCTCTTACGACCATCGAATTATCGACGGCGCACTTGCAGGATTTTTCCTACAATCGTTAGTTCAAACATTAGAATCGTATAACGACACAACGGCACTTTAAACCAGCTGAACCAAGTTTTCAAGTTGACATTTTAAGACGGCACATGGTGAAGGAAAAACGTCCATCGGTTTCGAAGCCGAAAAACGGTCGGCATAAGCGCGCGACCATCGACGCGGCGCGCATTGAGCCCGTGTTGCGAATGCTCTCGGCACTGACCGATACAGAACGCGCCGCCGTCAAGCATGCGCTCGACAAAGCCGCTTGGGAAGAAAAAATTTTGGCATCATCTCGCGCCGAAGGCGGCGTCTCATTTACATTCGCGGAAATCACAGCGATGAATAAAATGTCCAGTTCAGCGCTGTCGGATTACTTAAATCAAAAAGTCCATGCGAAACACACTCTTCAAGCCGGACGCACTCGCACAACTGCTTGAATGGTCTCGTGTTGATGCCAAGATTTCAAAAAAAATTATTGAACTTGCAGAATCAACTGCAAAGACGCCTTTTGCAGGAATTGGAAAACCGGAGCCGCTCAAAGGAAAATTGAAAGGCAAATGGTCGCGTCGTATTACCGACGAGCATCGCTTGATTTATGAAGTAACCGACGAAGAAATTATTGTGCTGAGTTGCAAAGGTCATTACGAATAAAAACAAGTAACAATCACAATCACCACAAAAAAAAGACAAGACTTATGGGAATCTGGGGAAGCGATATTTTCGAGAACGACGCCGCCGCCGCCGCGAAAGCCATTTTCGACGATGCTCTTTCCGAAGGGCTTTCAGTTGCCGATGCCACCAAGCGTGTGCGCGAAGAATTGGACGCCATTGCGCAGGATGAAAGCGTTGCCGCTGTGATTCATATTGCACTTGCGGCATTGCAGTTGGAGAATAAATCTTTACAGCCCGACATCAAATCGGAGGTGATTAACATCATTAAGAGCGGCAAGAGCCTCTCGCATTGGGCGGATTTAGGTGAAGTAAATCTCACCCAGCGCAAACAAGTGTTAAGCGTTTTAGGTGCGTCGCTCTCCGCCTAAAATCACTTCAAATTAAGTTCTCTTTTTTGCAGTAACTCATTACGATACAAATGATTACCATCGATTCGCTCAACGTTTTAGAGCCTGTTTCCGCGCCAAAACTCCCCCGCCCTGATTGGCTGAAAGTCTCAATTCCGTCAGGCAAAGGCTACTCTGATTTAAAGTCGCTCATTGACGCGCATCAGTTGCACACGGTTTGTGAAGAGGCGCGTTGCCCAAACATTGCTGAATGTTGGGCAGCTGGAACGGCAACCATTATGATTCTCGGCGAAACTTGCACGCGCTCCTGCGGCTTCTGCGCCGTTAAAACTGGTCGCCCAAACGAACTCGATATCGCCGAGCCCAAGCGCGTCGCCGACGCCGTCAAGGTGATGAACCTTAAACACACGGTCATCACCAGCGTCAACCGCGATGAACTTCAAGACGGCGGCGCGGCAATTTGGGCGGAGACCATTCGTGAAATTCGCAAGGCACACCCAACGACGAACATTGAAATTCTCATTCCCGATTTTCAAGGCGACACAGACGCTTGGGACGTCGTGATGCGCGAGCGCCCGGACATTCTCAACCACAACACCGAAACCGTGCCGCGCCTCTACCGCCTTGTGCGCCCGCAAGCCAAATATCAACGCACGCTCGACCTGCTCCGCTATGCCAAAGCCACACATTCGCTTGTTACAAAATCCGGCTTAATGATTGGCATTGGTGAAACGCCCGACGAAGTTCTCGCCGTGATGCGCGATTTGCGGGAGCATCAGGTCGATATTTTGAGCATCGGACAATACTTGCAACCAACAAAAGCGCATCTACCAGTTGACCGATTCGTGCCGCTCGATGAATTTGCGATGTATAAAAAAGTCGGTCTGGAAATGGGATTTCGGCATGTGGAATCTGCTCCGCTCGTCCGCAGTTCCTATCACGCCGCCGAGCAAGCGCAATAAAGCGTTTTTGATCATGGACGTCGCGCTTTCAATACTCGCAGGACTTGGGCTTAGTGCGGCGTGCGGCTTTCGTGTGTTCGTCCCGATTTTCGCCGCCAGCCTTGCCTCAATGGTTGGTCTCTATACGCCCTCGCCCGATTTTGCGTGGCTGGCCTCACCTGTCGCCGTTTTTGCCTTCGGGTCAGCGACACTCTTCGAAATTGCCGCGTATTACATTCCCTATGTCGACCATCTCTTCGACATCGTTGCAACGCCAGCCGCCGTGCTTGCGGGTATTTTAATCGCCGCCGCCGAATTTGGCGAGATGAACCCGCTTCTCAAATGGACGCTTGCCACCATCGCTGGCGGGAGCATTGCGGGAGCAGTTCAACTTGGCACGGTGGCATTACGCGGGTTGTCGCTTGGCAGCACGGCGGGCGCGACGAACTTCATCGTCTCTACGCTCGAGATTTTCGGCGCGATGTTCATGTCCGCATTGGCGATTCTCCTGCCTGTCGTCGGCGTTGCCGCAGTTGTGTTTCTCTTGGCTGCCTCGCTCTGGACGATTTCCCGACGCAGAAAGCTACCTTCCCAGCAATAGCTTTCCGCAGGTCGATTTCGTTTTCACACCTCAGCGATTGCAGTCATGACACGCACATTGCACAAACCATTGAGTTTTGTATCTTCACGCATCACAGTCTACTCATTTGAAATCTAATCATGCAGTTATCACCATTTCATTTTTTCTCATGTTTTTCTCCTCTCTTTTTTGCCGTGTTGCTTCACGCGCAGCCTCAGCCAGCGCCGTCCGCCGCGTTTGATTCCGTGACGTTGCTCTATGCAGGCGAAGAAAAGTTTTTAGCCAATGTCAAACAGCTTACGTTTGGCGGCGAAAACGCCGAAGCCTACCTCTCGTTTGACGAGACAAAACTTATTTTTCAATCGCGCAAAGTCGGTCAGGATTGCGACCAAATTTACATCATGAATTTGGACGGCACGGGCAAAACCCTTGTCAGCACCGGCAAAGGCAGAACAACGTGTTCGTATTTTTTGCCCGACGGTAAAACGATTCTCTACGCCTCGACGCACGCTTCAAGCGCGGAGTGTCCGCCGCCGCCCGATTTTTCGAAAGGCTATACTTGGGCGTTATACAAAGGGTATGATATTTTTATGGCGACTGCCGACGGGAAAAATCTGCGTCAAATTACAACCGCAAACGGCTATGACGCGGAAGCGACCGTTTCGCCCACAGGCGATAAAATTGTTTTTACATCGGTGCGCGACGGCGACCTCGAGCTTTACACGATGGACATTGACGGAAAAAATCAACAACGCTTGACCAATCATATTGGCTACGACGGCGGCGCGTTTTATTCTTGGGACGGCAAAAAAATTGTCTTTCGGGCTTCATCGCCCAAAGACAGCGCCGAAACAAAATCTTACTTTGATTTATTAGCACAAGGACTGATTCGCCCAACAAAGTTAGAAATTTTCGTCATTGACGCGGACGGAAAAAATCGCCGTCAAGTAACGAGCAACGGCAAGGCGAATTTTGCGCCGTTTTTTCACCCAAATAATAAACAGATTATTTTCTCATCAAACTTCGGCGATGCGGAAAGAGGTCGCAATTTTGACTTATATCTCATTAATGACGACGGGACAGGCATTGAGCGGGTTACATACTGTCCTGAATTCGATGGATTTCCGATATTTACGCGGGACGGCAAAAAAATCATTTTCGCCTCAAACCGAAATGCAAAAGTGCGCGGCGAAACAAACGTCTTTATCGCCGACTGGGTTTACAAAAGTAACAAATAATATCAAAATGATTAGAAAAAGCGTCGATTTTACAACAGTGTCGTTCCGAGCGCAGCGGGGAATCTATTGCAAGTGTAGGTTTTTCCAGGTGGATTCTTCACTTCACTTCATTTAGAATGAAAGACCTCATTTTATGTCGGTATAATACGTAATTTTTTTTTATTATGAAATTTGTCGTCGCATTTTTGTTTTTTATCTCTCCGATTATTTCAATTGCTCAGTCGCGCCAAGCTGCTGTTGATACAGCTGCTCTACGCACGAAAGCCAACCGTCTGGCACAAGCGTTTTTAATTGTTGATACGCACATCGATGTTCCCTATCGTTTGCTCAAAAAAATGGAAGATATTTCGGTGCGCACTGCAGAGGGGGAATTTGATTATGTTCGTGCAAAAGCAGGCGGGCTTGACGTGCCGTTTATGTCGGTGTATGTTCCAGCGGAGTATCAAAAAGTCGGCGGCAACATCAAGCCGTTCACAGAAAAAATGATTGATATGGTGCAGAAATTCGCCCTCGATTATCCGGACAAATTTGCGTTGATTAACTCCGTCAGCGACGTTGATAAAGCGAAGTCGTCAGGCAAAATTTTATTAACGATGGGCATGGAGAACGGTGCGCCGTTATTAAAATTAGACGATGTGGCATATTACCATAAACGCGGCATTCGATATGTAACGCTGACGCACTCGCGAGATAATCACATTTGCGACTCTTCTTACGACACGACACATACATGGAACGGGCTTTCCGATTATGGAAAACAAGTCATTGCGGAAATGAACCGCGTTGGAATTATGGTAGATATTTCGCATGTTTCCGACAGCGCGTTTTATCAAACACTGCGCCTTACGAAAGCGCCTGTAATTGCATCGCATTCCTCATGCCGCACTTTTACGCCCGGCTTTGAGCGTAATATGTCGGACGATATGATTCGGCTGCTCGCTAAAAACGGCGGCGTGATTCAAATTAATTTCGGAAATGGTTTTTTAAGCGCAGCATATCGCGCCAAACTCGATGAGTTGCGTCGAGATATTGAAGTTTATTTGAAGAATAATAAACTTACTCCGACGGATTCCGCCGCGCAAGCCTATATTAAATCGGTGCGTTCAAAAACGCAGATGCCTGCGGTAACGGTTATGGACGTCGCCGACCATATTGACCATGTCAAAAAACTTGTCGGCGTCAACCACATCGGTATTGGCTCGGATTATGATGGCGTTTCGGGCGAATTACCATTAGGCTTGAACGACGTTTCTATGTATCCCAACTTAATTTATGAACTATTAAAGCGCGGCTATACCGACGACGACATCCGAAAAATCTGCGGAGGGAATTTAATGCGCGTTTGGTCGTCGGTTGAAACAGTCGCAAGAGAGCTTCAAACCAAACAGCCATAACTTTAAAATCACTTGCTATGACCGTCGCACTTGTAATTTATTGGGCAATCGGCGTGATTTGCGCCGTCTTTTTTTTAGGAGAAGAACTAATGCAGCCAAAGTCGCTTTCCAAAGAGGATTCTTGGAGAAGAAATCTCCTATTTTTTTTCTCGTTGCTTATTGTTTTAGCGAATACCTACATTTATTACAACGCCACGAGCAATGGGGGTCGCCCGCTCGACCCTGTCAGCCTGGTCGTTTTCGGCATTTTGAACGGCGCGTGTGAGACATTTATTTTTTTGGCAGTGTTTAAACTTGGCGAGGCGTTGATGCAAAATTTCACGGATAAACCGCCATATGTATTTATGTCGGGCGTTTTAATGTTCATGGTATTTAGCGGTGCGATTCACGGCTTGTTTTGGATTAACGCACTTCCGCCACATGTGGTCTCCATCAGCGATTTACCTGCCGATAAAGTTATCTTCAAACAATTATTTTTTCCGTTTCAAATTGCGCTTGTTTTAGTATGGTCTGCGATGTATTTTTTCTTTCGCGACGTGTGGTCGGTTGTGGCATTACATACGATTGTTGACGCAGGCGTGGTTTATTCAATTCATTATTCGCTTTTCACTAACGCAAAATCGCTTCTTTAATACATCTAAAATTTAGAAAACACATTTTATTTATGCCCGACTTAAAGTTTAATGGAACAGTTTTAGTTGCAGGCGCAACGGGACGCACGGGACTTTGGGTTGTCCGTCGATTACTTCATTACGGCATTAAAACAAAGACTTTTTCTCGTTCCGCCGCGAAGTTGTCGGAATTTAAGAATCTGGAAGTTTGGCTTGGAAAAATTCAGAATAGCTCTGCCGTCACGGCTGCAGTTCAAGGCTGTGACGCAGTGATTTCGGCGCTTGGTGCGACAGAGCTTATCGGAGACGCTTCACCTGCTCAAGTCGACGGAGACGGCGTTATTCGGCTGGTTGATGCCGCCGCCGACGCAGGCGTGAAAAAATTTATTTTAATTAGCTCAATTGCCGTCACGAAACCGTTTCACCCGCTTAATTTATTTGGCGGCGTTTTATCGCAAAAACTTCGCGCAGAAAATCATATAAGAAAAATTTTTTCCGAGAACGGCAGGACTTATACGATTATTCGTCCGGGCGGCTTAAAAGACGGAGACCCGTTTAAATTTAAGCTACAATTTGATAAAGGCGATAAAATTACTGGACTTATTGACCGCAGCGACGTTGGAGAAATTGCAGCACTGTCACTTTGGATTCCAAAAGCCACTAACCAAACATTTGAGGTTATTCGCACCGTTGCAGAAGACCAAAAAACACTTGAACCTTATTTTAATTCACTTTGATTTTACCCATCAATGCAGATAAATGATATACTCCCAAAAGAGATTGACGCGATTATTTTTGATTTAGGCGGCACACTTCTCCATTTTGACTATCCATTTATCAGCGCGGAACTTCAGAAAGTTAATTTTCAAATTCCGCAAGATGATTTTTATCTTGCCGTTGCTCGCGCTAATCATGAGGTGGAACGGCAAATGTCGTTGGGATTGGGCGCAACCGACCATGCGCGGTTGCCAATTTTCTTCAATGCACTGCTCCGCGAACTCAATGCTCCCGTTGATGCGGAGCATTTTATTCATACAACGCTTATTCCCCGACATACAGAAGTAAACCTCTGGAACTACGTGCCTGCGGGAACGATCGACCTTTTACAATCGCTGCGCAAAAAATATCGTTTGGCAATGATTTCGAATTCAGACGGACGAGCAGAGCAAAAAACTATTCAATTCAACTTACGGGAGCATCTGGAATTTGTGATTGATTCGCATTTCGTCGGCGTCGAGAAACCTAAAAAAGAAATCTTTGACATGGCGTGCGAAAAATTAAGGGTTCCTGCAAGCAAGTGTGTTTATGTCGGCGATATTTATGCGATTGATGTGGTCGGCGCTAGAAACGCGGGAATGTCCGCAATTTTATTAGATAGAACTCTTCCGCAAAAAAATGATTGCCTTGTGATAAAATCCGTTTTTGACCTTCCAAAGTTTTTGCTTTGACTTTTGCAACACGTTTTATTTCAATAGTTTACGTGAAGAAAATTGCAAATAATTTAATTAAGTGGTTTAGGAAACATAAACGTGACTTACCGTGGCGACGCACAAAAAATCCATATCACATCTGGGTATCAGAAGTGATGTTGCAGCAAACCCAAGTCGCCACCGTTGTTCCCTACTATCACCGATTTCTTAAAGAATTTCCCACTATAGAGGCGCTTGCCAACGCTGACGCGCATCGTTTAATGAAATCGTGGGAGGGATTAGGGTATTACGCCCGCGCCCGACACATGCAACACGCAGCGCGAACTATTTTGACTGAATTAAACGGCAAATTTCCAGAAACGCGAGATGCGCTTATGAAATTAAAAGGTTTCGGCGCATACACCTCTGCCAGCGTTGCCAGTCTTGCTTTCGGCGAAGATTGCGCAGCAGTTGATGGAAATGTCCTACGTGTGTTTGCAAGGATTTACGCTATTTCCGACGATATTCGAGAACAGGCGACGAAAGATAAAATTGACACGTTAGTAACTTTGGAGCTACCAAAAGGTCGCGCTGGGGAATTTAATGAAGCCGTTATGGAGCTTGGCGCAACAATTTGCACACCGAAACATCCAAAATGCGCCCACTGCCCTGTTTCAGAGTCGTGCGATGCCTTTCAAAAAAATTTAATTTCAGAAATTCCATTTAAATCGAAACGCGCTGCGCTTAAACATCATACGATTGCGGTCGGTGTTGTTCGCAAAGGTGATTTAATTTTAATCGCGCTGCGTCCAAAAGACGGCCTGCTTGGAAATCTTTGGGAATTTCCGGGCGGCAAACAAAAACCGGGAGAAACACTTGCTGCGTGCTGTAGGCGCGAAGTTAAGGAAGAAACAGGCTTAGATGTCAAGGTTTTGGAACAATTTGCCGTAGTGAAGCATACTTACACCCACTTTAAGATTACGCTACACGCATTTCATTGTAGCTGGGTTTCAGGAGAAGCGCGTCCGACCGCAAGTCAAGAAATTCGTTGGGTGCGGTTGCGCGACCTTGAACAGTATGCGTTTCCAAAAGCCAATAAATTAGTTATTGAGGCGCTGCTCCACCCTGCACCGAAAGAGCAAGATTTATTCTCGCAACATCTTTAGAAAATGCTTCCATTCTCTATTTCTTTTCCGCTCAATGCTCCGCTCCATCTTGAGGCGACACTATTTTGCGGACAAGCATTTCGCTGGGAAACTCTTTCCCGTTCCCCTGTTCCAGTTTATCAAGCCGTCATTTGCGACGCCATCGTTCAACTTAAACAACATGGTCAGATGTTGTATGTTTCTTCTACCAGCGAATTTATTAACAAACAGCCGCTTGATGTGTTTATTAGAAATTATCTTGGTCTAAGTGATTTAATAGAGACTGTTTTTCCTATTTCATTTCAACATCAGTATCCTGATATTTACGCGGGAGCATCAGCATATTTTGGGTTGCGCTTGCTTCGTCAATCACCCTTTGAAACGCTCATTTCATTTATGTGTGCGCAAGGAATAGGCGTACACCTAATTCGGCGACAAGTTATGTTGCTATCCAAACGTTTCGGGCAAATTATTACCTTTTTTCCAATAACAGATTATCAATTTCCAGAAGCGCAGGTCTTGGCAGAGGCAGACTTACGCATCTTGACGCAATGCACGAACAATAATTCCATCCGCGCCAAGAACATTCGGGCGGTTGCCGAAGCCGTTGCATCGGGCGCATTGTCGCTGGTGGCACTTTGCGCGCCACAATGCTCCCTTTCCGATGCACGAGAAACCCTGATGCGCTACAACGGCATCGGCGAAAAAATTGCCGATTGTGTTTGCCTGTTTGGGTTGGGACACTTAAACGCTTTTCCGATTGACACGCATGTGCGGCAATATCTCGATGCGTGGTTTGGCTTGCGCTCGGCAACCGCTTCGCTCACATCCGCGAACTATGAGCGACTTTGTGATGAGGCGCGAAAAATTTTAGGAGAGAGGCACGCCGGACTTGCGGGACAAATCTTGTTTCACTATTGGCGGAAAGACATTCGCGGCATGACCGAATTTTAGTTACTTCATCAACATTTCCGCAAGCGGCACGCCTTGTCATTAAACGCTATTAGACCTCTTGCGAGCGGTGCTTGTGTTGGTCGTTCCCACAAGCGTAGCGCGTCGGGAATCTGTATTTTCAACATATTTTCGTCGATTCCGGACAAGCCGGAATGACCGCTCGCAAGAGGTCTATTTAATAAGCATCATTTTTTTCGTCTCTGCAAAAGCACCTGCCTGCAAGCGATAAAAATAAATGCCGCTCGTCAGGTTCGTTGCATTGAATTGGGCTTGATAGATTCCCGCCGATTGTCTTGCATTCACCAGCGTTACAATCTCCCTACCCAACATATCATACACTACTAATTTGATTTCACTGGTTACTGGTAACTGATAACTAATGACCGTCGTCGGGTTGAATGGGTTGGGATAGTTTTGTTCCAAACGAAATTCTTTTGGTTTGGCGTCAATGAGTTTTTCCGTGGATTGGGGTCGAAGCGAATTGATGGCAGCAAGCGCATTGACAATTCCCCATCCGATTTCGCGGTTAGGAGCGGCGGCGTTGCTTGCAGTTCGTCGTAGCACGTCGCGGACTTGCACGGGCGTTAAAGTTGGATTGACCGACAACATCAGAGCAACAACGCCCGCGACCAACGGACAGGAAAATGACGTGCCACTTGCAGATACATAACTGGTTACGCTCGAAATTCCAGTTGTGAAAACGCCTTGTCCGATTGCCATGACATCGGGCTTGAGGCGCCCGTCGGCAGTCGGTCCAACGGAGCTAAACGAGACGCGCGCGCCCGCACTGTTCACGGCACCGACAGTAAGAATCGTATCTGCGTCGGCTGGTGCGACTAAGGTATTTTCAGGTAGCGCAATGTTTCCGCTGTTGCCTGCGCTGTTGCAGACCACAATGCCAACCCTTGCAGCGCGCGCTGCTGCCCGCGTTGAAATCGCCGTACGCCCGTTCATCTCTTGCCAAGTATAAGCTGCAAACGGTTGGTCGAACACTCTGTAACCCAGCGAACTGGTGATCACATCCGCGCCCAAACTATCTGCCCACTGCGCCGCAGCCGCCCAGTTATCTTCCTCGATAGGCGTTTCAGAGGCAGCGTCTTCCGTGCGGGCGAGTGCGTAAGATGCTCCGAAGGCTGCTCCGATGAGAACCCCCGGCTTATTGGCGGCAAGCACGCCCATCGTCGCCGTGCCATGTGAGTCGCCGCCCAGCTGCTCCCGCTTTGCAACAAAGTCGTATCGCGCCGTCAAGTTCAGCCCTTGAAACGCCTCGTGCGTAAGGTTGCTGAATCCTGCGTCGAAATTGGCAATAAGCACACCGTGTCCAGTAACGCCCAAACCATGCACGGCTGGCACACCGATTTGCGAGAGCTGCGAGAGCGACTGTCCATAGTCTAAACGATGTGAGTTCGCCGCATTCTGCACCATTACCTGAGATTCCATTGTAAGAAAAGATTCTTCAAAACCTTTCTTTTTTTCAATTTTTTGAGCGTTATTTTCACTTAACTTATCAATATATTTTACACATTTAAGTTTTGATATTTCAACAACTTGTCGTTTTTTAACAACGCCGCTTATTAAGCTTAGCTGCGTCAATAAATACCGAACTTGAAATCCTGTTTTTTGTAATTCTCGCACATCTTGCTCGTCAAACGGCAAGTCTTCATCGGTCAGGACATCCGGCAAAATTCCGGCGCGAACCATTTTTTGCCGTCGCGCAATCGCCCTTGCTGATAAAATGTCTTCGGGCTTGACTGCTTTTCTTGATTTTCGGTTTAGCTCAACGATGATTTTCACGACGGCGTCGTCATCGCTACTGCCGAGGGTTTGCAGGAGTGCCTTGGATAGTTTCTGCTCCGGCAATTGCGCAATCGCCGTTATCGGGAGCAGGAGCATGAGCAGAATCGGGAGCATCACTTTTTTCATGATTTGATTAGCGGTTGATGTCAGCGGACGGTTTTCCTTTTGAGACAAATTTGTTTTCGTTGATATAAAATCGCCATGGCAGGTCTTTGCTTTGCGAAATGCCAACGCGGGCGGTAACCACGATGTCTTTTCGCGCAATGGTTTCGCCGTCGGCAATATAGAGTTCTTTGCTCTGTAAACTTATCCCGTTGAGTGCGCGGTCGATGCCCATGGCTTGGGTGAGTTTTCCGGGTCCGTTGGTAAGCTCGACAAGTTTCTCGACGCCTCGACGCGACTTCATCTCGTCAAGCCCTTTGAGCGGTTCAAGGGCGCGAATCAAGACTGCTGCCGCTTTGCCTTCGGGTTCGGTAACGACATTGAGCATAAAGTGATTGCCATAGGTGAAATACACGTAAGCGGTGCCTGCTTTGCCGAACATCATTTTGTTGCGCTCTGTGATACCGCGATAGGCGTGGCACGCGTTGTCAATGTCGGCGATGTAGCCTTCGGTCTCGACAATTTTTCCAGCGAGAATTTCGTCGCCCAATTTTCGCACGAGAATTTTGCCCAGCAATGCGGTCGCCACATCGAGCGTCGGCTGTTCATAAAAAGATGGCAAAAGTTTTTTCACGGATTGATGTGTATCACGTTGACTGTAAATTAACATTGCTTCAAGAACTTTTCGATTTGGCAGCCTTTGGAATTTGGCTATATTCTCGTCTCAAAGTTTTGCATTCCTAACCGTCTGTCTCACATTTGATTCGGACGCTCAAACCCAAGAGTATCGATGGGAAAAGTTATTGCAATCGCCAACCAAAAAGGCGGCGTAGGAAAAACAACGACGGCAATCAACCTTGCCTCTTCGATTGCGGCAGCGGAACTGACCACGCTGCTGATCGACATCGACCCGCAAGCCAATGCAACCTCTGGTTCAGGCACGCATCTTTCTGATGAGACGAAAACCATTTACGAAGTTTTGGTCGAGCATGAAGATATTGAAAGTGTCATTCAGCATTCGACGATGCCGTATATGGATATTGTTCCATCGCATATCAATCTGGTCGGCACGGAAATCGAGCTTATCGATGTGCCTGAACGCGAAAAGGTGATGCTCAAAGCACTCGCTAAGGTTCGCAAGAAATACGATTACATTTTGATTGACTGCCCGCCCTCGCTTGGGCTTATTACGCTCAATTCGCTGACCGCCGCCGACGCCGTCCTCATTCCCGTTCAGTGCGAATACTACGCGCTCGAAGGGTTAGGACAATTGCTCAACACCATCAGCATTGTGCGCAAGCATCTCAACCCGATGCTCGATATTGAGGGCGTGTTGCTGACAATGTATGACGGTCGGTTGCGCTTGTCGAATCAGGTGGCCGAAGAGGTGCGAAAGTATTTCAAAGACAAAGTGTTCAACACGGTCATTCGACGCAACGTCAAAATTTCCGAAGCGCCGAGCCACGGCAAGCCGATTATTCTTTACGACGCCCAAAGTCAAGGCACGAAAGATTATATCGATTTGGCTTACGAGATGTTCGAGCGCGACGGCATTCAGAAATTTGCCTCACCTAAATCGTCGAAGGCAGTTGCTGCGCCGAGCGCACCACACTTAGGCGACACGGACGCGCTGAACGGAATTGGCAACACCGCCGCGCACGATGCGCATACAGCAGAACCTTTGGAAGTAGTTGTTCAAAAAACGGATAACGCGACCGAGTCGCAATCCTAACGGTAGTTTCTAACCTTGTAATCGAACCGGTTATGGCAAAGTTAGCGCTTGGAAAAGGCTTGAAGGCGTTGATTCCTGACGAATCAATTGAAGTCATTGACCGCAAAGAGCGGCTTGCGGGCAACGTGCGTGGCTATCAGTTCCGCGACACGCGCACGGGCGAAGTCGGCACCATCGGCAACATTCCTATTGCGAAAATTACGCCGAACCCATATCAACCGCGCTTGGACTTCGACCGCGACGCGCTCAACGAACTCAAAGACTCGATTCGTGAAAAAGGCATTATTCAGCCCATCACAGTGCGTGTCAAAGGCGACGGCTACGAACTTATTTCAGGCGAGCGCCGATTGCGCGCCTCGTCGGAAGTCGGCTTCAAAGAAATTCCTGCCTACATCTTGGACGTGAAAACCGACCAAGAAATGTTGGAGCTTGCGCTTATTGAAAACATTCAGCGCGAAAAGTTGAACCCAATAGAAGTCGCAAGCGGCTACCAACGGCTCATTGATGAATGCCAACTCACGCAGGAAGAAGTCGCCAAGAAAGTCAGCAAAGACCGCACGACGGTTACGAACTTTTTGCGGCTTTTGAAACTGCCGAAGGAAATTCAAAAGAGTTTGCGCGAAGGCGAAATTACCATGGGACACGCGCGCGCCCTCGTTTCGATTGACGACAGCGATGTGCAGCTTGAAATTTGGGAAGAGACAATTGATAAGCAGCTCTCGGTCCGCAAGGTCGAGGAGCTCGTCGCCAAAGCCTCCATCAAGAAGAAAAAGTCGACACAGAAAGGCAAGGTCGCTGGCGTCATTAAAAAAGACATCAACATCAGCGAAGTGGAATCGATATTGCGCGAGCGCTTGGCGACGAAAGTCAAAGTCAATCATACCGCGAAAGGCAGCGGCGACATTGTCATTCAATACTACTCGCCCGACGACTTGGAGCGCATCGTCGACGCTATCGGAAATTCGGAGGTCTAACGCACGTGCAAGTTGTGCAACGGTCAACATGGTTATTTTTCCTAACGTCGTTTTTTAGCCTGTGCGCCACTGCTCCGCTCTTAGCGCAACCGCTTTGTTTCAAACAGTCCTTCGTTCACCCGCCATCTCTGCCTGTATTTTCAAGCGCCTATGGCTTATCGTCTTTTTCCTCGTATTCCTTCGATGCTGCGTATTTTCAGCTCGATTCCGCCAGTGTCTTGCTCGACAGCACTCGCGGCAATGTTCTCTCGGACAGTCTCTCGACCGCGCGGGACACGACGCTGAAATACCGACTCGACCCAGGAATTGTCGCGCTTGGCGCCGCAGTGCTGCCGGGCTTCGGGCAGATCTACAACCGCTCGTATTGGAAACTGCCCATTGTCTATGGCATCATCGGTTGGTTCGCCTACAACTACATTCGTCAGAACAACGAGTATTTGCGTTGGCAAGGGCTTTACAACGACAGCCTTGCTGCCGCGCAAGCCCGAGGTGTTACGCCCGCGCCGGAAACCACTGCCTATCGTGCCTTCCGCGAGTCGGCGCGCGAGAGCCGCGATGAGTATGGCGTCTACATTTTGCTTGCATACTTGTTGTCGATTGTTGATGCCTATATCGATGCGCACTTGTTTGGATTCGATGTCAGCGACGATTTAACGAGTCGCGCCGCGCCGGCCTCGGGCGTTCCTGTCTTGAGTATCAAATTGAAATTTTAGCACATCATTTTTATCGTTTGTTTTTTATGAACCTTGCATTGTTGGGCAATGGAAATATGGGCAAGGCAGTTGCCTCGCTCGTTGAGGAGTCGGGCAAGCACCGTGTCGTTGCGCGCTTCGATTCAAAGTCAGCGCTCTCGCCTGAGGCATTTCAAATGGCGGACGCCGTGATTGAGTTCACCAACGCTGCTGCGTTTTTGAAGAACTTACCTGTTTTGCTGCGGTCGGGAAAGCCTGTCGTTGTTGGCTCTACGGGCTGGTCGTCGGAAGCGGATAACGTTCGAGCGCAAGTTCTGTCGTTAGGCGGTTCTCTGCTCTATGCGGCAAATTTCTCGCTCGGCGTTCAGCTTTTTTTCCGCATGGTCAAACACGCCGCCGCGCTCATTGCGCCCTTTCCCGAATTCGACGCCGCGCTCTCGGAAATTCATCATACCGCCAAAAAAGATTCGCCGAGTGGCACAGGACTTCGCGCTGCCGCGCTGGTCTTGGAATCGTTGCCTCGTAAAACACGTCTCAAAACTGCGGTTGATTCAGAGACGCCGATTGCGCCTGACGAGCTGCTGCTCACGTCGCTCCGATTAGGCAAAGTCTTCGGCACACATACCCTTTACCTCGATTCTGCTGCTGACGAAATTACCATTTCGCACAACGCCAAGAGCCGACGCGGTTTCGCCGAAGGCGCCATTCAAGCCGCAGAATGGCTTTTGGACAAAAAGGGATTTTACTCCATCGACGATTTTTTGAGCGACCGACTCGCCGCGCTCAACCATGCACGCCCTTGAACCCGCTTGACTGGCTAAGTCTGTTGGCGTAACTTTCCGCTGTTTTCTTCAATTCATTTCTTTCAAATATGGCGGACGAACTACAACCATCAACGCAAGGCGCAGCGGAGCCGCCCGATAACTTTACGTCCATTCTCATCGGCGCGGGCGTGATATTCATCATCTCCGTCGTCCCGTTTTTAAATCTTCTTAATGCTGTTTGCTGTTTGGGCATCATCGGCGGCGGCTTTGCAGGCGCATTTCATTATATCAATGCTTACAGCCTCACCTTGACGGGTGGCAACGGGTTCAAACTTGGCGCACTTGCAGGGTTGCTGGGCGGGCTGGCAGCACTCGTCGTATCGTTCCTGCTCCAAGCTGTGTTTGACTATCAACCCGGCACAGAGGAGATTCAACAATTTATGCTTGGGGTTTTCGGCACGACCCCTGAAGCAAAAATGAAACTCGAGCAAGCGTTTCGTGAGCAGCGCGCCGAAGGGCTGACGGTTTCCAGTATGCTTATCTCCACGCTTGGCACGCTGATTCTCTACCCGCTTTTTGCAGGGCTTGGCGGCGCGATTGCATCATCGGCCGTTCAGCGCGGCAAAGAAAATTCCTAACGTGTTTATTTAAGTCGACGCGCCCAACTCGATGAACTATCGCTTGCTCTTATCGCACGTGCGTGAAGCCTATCAAGAGGTTCGTGCCACGCCGCGTCCTGCCGACGCCGTTCTCTCGCAGTATCTTCGCGCGCGAAAATACTTAGGCTCAAACGACCGTCGGTTCATCAGCGAAACCATTTACGGTCTCTTGCGAGAAGAGATTTTTTTAGAGCGCTGCTCCCGCGCCGCACTTTCGGAGCTTTGCCTTCCCGAAAAATTTTTGACGACATTTTCCATCTACTTCTTTTTGCTTAAATGCTCTACGCTTCCTGCTGCCGAATTATCCGCAGCAATTCAGACACTTACATCGCTCTCTTCAGAGACGCTGGCGCAAACAGCGCAGTATTTTTTGGCGCGTCGTAAGCCGCCTGAGGGCAACGACGTAGATGCCTTGTCGCTCCGACATTCTTTTCCCAACTGGATGACGGAACTGCTTTTACAGGAGCATGCTCCCAAAATTCTTGACGACTTGTATCGCGCGCTCAATGCTCCCGCGCCATTAACCTTGCGCGTCAATTCGCTTCGCACCTCGCCGCTGTCGCTTCAAAAAGAACTTCGGCAACTCGGCATCGAGACTACGGCCGGACGCCTCTCGCCTGACGCGCTGCTCTGCGACGCGCGCAAACAAGTGATGCAAACGCCGCTGTTCAAACAAGGGTTGTTTGAAGTTCAAGATGAAGGCAGCCAACTTATTTCGCTCTTGCTCAATCCGAAACCCTCGATGAAAGTTTTCGATGCCTGTGCAGGCGGCGGCGGAAAAACCTTGCACTTGGCCACCTTAATGCGCGGCAAAGGCACGGTCTATGCCTACGACGCAGTTGAGCGGCGCTTTGGCAATATCACGCAGCGGATTCGTCGGTCGGGTTTGCAGAATGTTCAGGTCATTGACTCACCAAAGAAATTTTCACACTTTAACAGTGCTTTTGCGGGTAAATTAGACGCTGTGTTGGTCGATGCGCCTTGCACGGGGTCGGGAACGGTGCGCCGCAATCCCGACCTCAAACGGCGATTGACAAAGGACTCGCTTGAACGCATCAGCGCAACGCAACAAGACATTTTAGACGCCTACGCGGGTTTCGTCAAGCAAGGCGGGACGCTGGTGTATGCGACGTGTTCGCTGTTCAGCGCAGAAAACGACGCGGTTGTCAAGCACTTTCTTGAACGACATCCGGAGTTTTCCGTGAAACCCATTTCAATGCAACTTGGCGAGATGCGCGTATCATTTGACCTCAGCGCGCTCACGGCAAGGTTTGCAAACAGCGATTATATGAAACTCGCGCCGCACACTGACGGCACAGACGGATTTTTCGCTGCCATTTTGACCAAACATTCACCAAAATCCTAACCGATTTATTTATGTCGCCCGATTTAGAACTCGCGCTCGAGGCTGCCACCGCCGCTGGCAAATTGACGCTTCAATACTTTCGCAGCCGCTCGCTCAAAGTAGATGCGAAGCGCGATAACTCGCCTGTTACGGAAGCCGACCGCAACGCCGAAAAAAAAATTGTCTCACTCATTCGCTCGAAATTTCCGAAGGACGGATTTCTGGGCGAGGAGTTCGGCGAGAAGCCGAGTAAAAACCAGCGCAAATGGATTATCGACCCGATTGACGGCACAAAGTCGTTCATTCACGGTGTTCCGCTCTACGGCGTGATGCTGGGCTTGGAAATCGAGGGCGAGATGCGCGTCGGCGTCGTCGATTTGCCCGCGCTCGGCGAGACCTGTTATGCGGAAACGGGCGGTGGCGCGTTCAGAAACGTCTCGCGCTTGTTCGTCTCGCAAGTTTCCGATTTGTCGCAAGCGACGCTGCTTACATCGAGCGAATCGTATTTGACCGACACAATGGGCAAACACGCTTTTGACAGTTTGAAAAAGAAAGCAAAGCTCTTGCGAATGTGGGGCGATTGTTACGGTCATACTTTGATTGCGGCGGGACAAGCCGACGTGATGGTTGAGCCGAAGATGATGCCATGGGATTCCGCCGCGCTTATCCCGATTATCGAAGAAGCGGGCGGCATGTGTTTTGACTACGCTGGCAAGCGCACGATTTACGGCAAAGGCTTGCTCACCGCGAACCGTGCGCTCGGCGAAAAAATTCTGCGCTCACTTTCTGATAAAGCGGTCTGAGAGTTGCTCAATGAACGACTTCTTAATCTTTGGCGTGCCTTTCGACTCGTAGTAGTAGTTATAGTATCGATAGTATTTGTAATACGAGCCGTAGCTGTTCGCCACATCAAAGTTGTTCAAGATAAATCCTAAGAAGCGCCCATCGACCCGCGCGACGGCTTGCTTGGCGCGTTTTGCCAGTTCGGCTTGCGTCTGTCCCGATGCAATGACAATCATAATGCCGTCAACTTGGGTCGCAAGCACTTGCGCATCAGTAACGGCAAGCACTGGCGGCGTGTCGAAGAGAACAGTATCGTAACGTTGACGAACTTGAGTAATGAACTCACGGGCTCTGTCGGAGCCTAAGAGTTCCGACGGGTTCGGCGGAATCGTGCCAGATGTGATAATATCTAAGTTTGGAATCGCCGAACTTCGGATAATGTCGTCCAGTGCGGCGCGCCCGACCAAGTGATTTGTAATACCGGGTTCTTTGTTGTAGCCGAAAATGGCGTGAACCACTGGGCGGCGCAAGTCAGCATCTATGAGCAGCACTTTTTGCCCACCTTGTGCGATGGTGATAGCAAGGTTTGAAGTCGTCGTCGATTTTCCTTCCTTTGGCGACGCGCTCGTAACGGCGAAGACATTTCCGTCTTCTTTCTCCCCGTTCCCGACGAATGAACTTGAAAACAAAATGCTGGTGCGGAGCGCACGATACGATTCGGAGACGGAACTTTTCGGGTCGAAGTGTGTCACCAAGTGCGAGGCAATTTTTTTATACTCCAAACCTGTTTCATCTTCCGCTTTAACTTCGGTGCCCGCTTTGCCTCTCACGCTCTCGTCAAAAGTTTCAATGACGGGAATTGTAGCGAGCAAAGTGCCTAATTTTTCAGCTTGTTCCGGCGTATGGACGCTTTGGTCAAGGAACTGTAGCAGCATCACCACACCCACGCCCAGCACCAGCCCGACAACAACGCCTAAAATCACGTTCGTTGCTCGATTTGGTCCGACCGGCACCAAGTTCGGCACAGCTAAGTCAATCACCTCAACGCCGCTTGGAATCTGCTCTTCGGCAATCAACGCTTCTTGATAGCGTTTTTCAAGCAGGCTGTATAAATCTTGCAGCGTTTGGTTGTTGCGTTGCAGACGCGCGAACTCAATGTTTTTACCGGGTGTCTTGAGAAACGCACGGTCATAGTCCTGCGCAAGGTCTTTATACGCCTTCAATTTGGTTTGAAGCCCGATAATTTGCAGTTCAGTCTCTAACTTTTTCCGATAAATTTCCTTGAAGTATTGAGAGTTATCGACATTCGCCAAACCTTGCTTGACTTGTCGGTCAAACGCCTGTTGCAGCTTTTTCTTGTAAGACTCAATTTGGTCTTCATATTGCCTAATCCGCTCTTGCACATTGAGGTTGGTTTGGCTTCCTGGGTCAGCAAGCACTTTATCGCGCTCGAACTCCAAGCGCGCAATCTCCTGTTGGAACTGCTTTGTATATGGTTCAATCGATGCCTGCACCGCTGAGTTGGACAGTTTCGGCTGCAACGCGGCCAGTTCCTCGTTGTATTGCTTGAGCGACGCGGTGAGCGCGTTGAGCAACACGCCTGTTTCGTCCAACTGCGCCTGCGCTTGGGAGTAGCGACCAATCATGCGCGTCGCTTCTTCGTTGAGCGAGACCACACGATTTTCTTCCATATACGATTGGAGCGTTCGCTCGCTCTCAGCCAACTGTCGCTTCTTTTGCGCCAACTGGTCTTCCAAGAATTCCCGTAAGATTCTCGCGGTATTGCTGGACGATTTTTTCTTGCGCTCTTGATAAACGCTGGCGATGGCGCGCGACACTGTCGCCGCTTCAAACGGGTCGAACGATTTGAACGAGATTAATAAAATGCTCGTGGATGTGGCTTTAGGCTGTGCGATGCTTATCCCAGACCTTACGCGCGCGGCAATTGCGTCTATGTTCGAGATTTTGCCATCTTCTTCTCGAATAATATCAAGCGTATCTTTTTTTGTTGTTTCGTCTTTAAAGACGATTTGGAGCAGTTTGTAGGCGACTTCTTCGGCGACGGTTCTGCTCTTCAAAATTTCAATCTCGTCCGCATACGACTCTCTTTCCTGTAAATCCAAACTTACCACTACCGACGCGCTTGACTTGGTGTTTTTCACCAACACGCTGGTTACGCCTTCGTAGATGTTTTTTTGAGAACGGCTGACTAAAATTCCAATCGTGGTCGAGACCAAGAACAAAAACAAAATCACCCACTTTCCCTTCAAGAGCGCTCGAAGGTAGTTGTAAAAGACTACCCCAAAATCTTCCTCTTGCTCAAGTTGTGCCTGCTGGAGCTGTCGGTAGAATTTCGATGCACCGCCGTTGGCAGCGTAGCCGTTCTCCTTGGAATTTTCCATAGTTGATTCTGCGCTTAAAATAATCGTTTAAGTAGCCCGCCGAGCGACGCTCTTTCTTTGCCACGAAGCGATAAGTGTTCCGATGCTTCAACCGCTTGTCCGTCCACCACTTTTCTTGGGTTCTGAACAAATACCGTCTCGACGAACCGCTCATCTCTTGTTAATTTGAGAACCGCCTCGCGCGCTGCCGATAGCGTCGTTACCGCTCTGGACGACAAATTATGCACGTCCGACGCAACCGCGTGAACCGCTTTGGCTTTCACCAACTGCCGCGCGTTTTTCATCACCTCGTCGCCAAATCCGCCCAAGATACTGCCTGCGTCGAGTTGAAACAACGCCCCAATTTTCAAGGCTTGCTCCAAAATCGCCAGCCCTTTTTCGAACTCTGCATTGCGCTCCGGGTGCGCGACAATCGGCGTTATACCGTCGACTTTCAACTCGAAGAGCGTTTGCAAAAAATAAGCGGGAATTTTGCGCTCCGGCATTTCAATCAAGACATACTTTGCCTTGGCGCAGTAGCTAAAATCGTGCTGGCGCAGAAATCGCGTTGTGTTCTCCGTCAAGTAAATTTCATAGCCCTGATGCAAGCGAATCGGAAAACTGCGCTTCTCCGCCGCCTCTTTGAGCAGTTCCATTTGACCACAAATTTTATCCGTCGCCGCTTCCGAAAATTCCATATCAAAGATGTGGGGGCTTGCAGCAATATCGGTTATGCCGATGCTGACAGCGGCATCGAGCATTTTCAAGGATTCGTCCAGCGAGCGAGCGCCGTCGTCGACGGCGGGAATAATATGCGAATGAATATCAACCATCGTTCAGTTTTTTAGTGGTATCTTCTCATTTGACTTGTGGCAGTTCTTTCATCGTCAGGTCGTCCGACGAGGCGACCGGCTTTCGAAAAAAGTTATCCTTGTTTTGACTTAACGCGCAGCCAATGCCGACAACAGCGTTGGTTACAGTCGTGAGCGCAAATGTCAGCAGCGCATATCCCGACGCCTCAATTAGCGGAATGTCAAAAATCTTTTCCAATGTTTTCGTGCAGGCGTATTGATACGTTCCCGCGCCAGCCGGCGTAATGAGTTGCCCGAACCCCGAAATGCTCATTGTCGTCAAGGCTTCGGGCGCGCCAAAGACATGCGCGTTGTTCAATCCCATAGCATAGAACGGCGTGAGCGTGCCGAGCAAATACAGTCCCCAAATTGCCCAAGACGAGACGACAATTTCCGCATACTTTGTGCGGTTCTTCAACGCTGCCGTGCCTTCGAGGAACGATTCCAACGCCGACGAAATCCGCTCTGCCCATTTTTTCGAGACTCGGTGAATCAACACTTGCGCAAGCCGAGCAACTGCCGCGGGATAGAGCGAAATCACCGTAAAGACCAGCAGTATGACGAGCGAGGCCAGCAAAATCAAATACGCGGCAATTTCAAACGAGAGCGTCAGTCCCCACAGTTTTACGTCGCCGAAGGCTTGATTGATTTTCACGCGGAACACAAACACCGACGCCGCCAAGAGCAATGCGAACATCAGCGTATCCAAAATCCGCTCGACAACGACCGACGCCAAGACTTTTTTCCCGTCTATCGATTCCTGTTTGGCCAAATTGACCGACTTTGTAATTTCGCCGACGCGAGGCAACACCATATTGACCGCGTAGCCAATCATCGTTGCGTTGAAAAGATTCTTCAAACTCATTGTCTCTTTGACCGTCGAGAGCAACACCCCCCACCGCCACGCGCGTAAAACATGGCTTGCAATCATCAGTATGAGCGTAAGCGCAAGCCAGCGATAATCGATGTTGGAAAGCTGCCTGCCGAGTTCAATAAAGTCGCTCTCTTTGAAATCTTTGAACGCCAGCCAAAAGAACGTGCCTGCAATTGCAATCGACAATCCGTATTTGACAATGTTTTTTACCATTTGTTTCGGTGTTGTTTTTCGCTCATCCCGCGATGGCTTTTTTTAGCACGACCCAGCCGCCAGCGTTTTTGAAAATATCTCGGTCTCGCCGCCGCCGCAGCTGCTGAACGGCGCGACGTTTCGCGAACGTCTTAAAAAAATTTTTCACATTCCACACAAGCGCATTGACCACATACGCCGTGTATTCCGAGCCGTGCTTGCGGTAATACGCCAACGATGCCAGTTCCAGCATCACGCGTATTGGCAGCAAATACAGCAACCGCAAGAGCGAACTGTTCTTGACAATCATCATCAAGTTGTTTCGGTGATTGAGGTAGATTTTGCGTGGATTTCCAGCCGCAAGCGTCGCGCCGCCGTAATGATAGACAACCGATTTTGGTGCGGCATAGACTTTATAGCCGGCAATCCAAAACCGCCAACACAAATCGATTTCTTCCATGTGGGCGAAGAAGTCATCGTCGAAACCGCCAACGCGGTCAATCGCGCTGCGCCGTGCGAGCATTGCCGCACCCGACGCCCAAAAAATTTCCGTCGCCGTGTCGTAGCGTCCGTCGTCAGTCTCGGTTTGATTAAACACTCGACCGAGTGCGTAAGGATAACACAGCGCATCGAGCATACCGCCCGCGCCGCCCGCATAGTCAAACACACGCTCGCCACGCTCTCGCGCTTGAATGGACAGAAGTTTGGGCTGAACTGCCGCAATCGTCTCGTCGGATTCGGCGACGCTCACCAAGTTCTCCAACCAGTCAGGCGCTTGCTCGGTGTCGTTGTTGAGAAAGACGACGTATTTTCCGCGCGTTTTGGCAAAGCCGAAGTTGCAGCCACCTGCATAGCCTAAATTTTTCCCCGCCCCAATAATGCGAATGCGTTTATATTTTTCTGACGCCAATTTCAGGCTCTCATCAATTGTGCCGTTATCGACAATCGTGATGGTGAAGTTTGGGTAAGTCGTCCGTTCCAAAGCGGCAAGGCACTTGTCGAGAATCTCGACGCCGTTGAAATGCGGAATAATCACATCGACTGACGGATAGCCCGCCGACGGCAGCGCAGTTTGGATATGTGTGGTCGTCAAACTACCGCTCTCAACGGTTTCTTGCACAGGACTTTGCAGGCTGTTTTCGATGGTGTTCGTAAAAGATTGCAAATATAGCAAAAAAGTTCAGGCTTTCTGCAACTCCGTTGCGCCCGCCCTGACTTGCAGCGCCTTCCAAAACTGTTCTGCCCGTTTTGCCGTTTCATCGGGCGAGGTCGCTGAAGCTATTGCTCTTAGCAACGCTGTGCCAACCACTACGCCGTCCGCTTTTTCCAACAATCGTTCCGCCTGCGCCGCCGTTTGAACACCGAACCCAACCACAAATTTCTTTTTCACCTGTCGGCGCACTCGCTCCAAATAGGCTTCAACGGCGTTGTCGCTGTTCTGCACAAGTTTCGCTGTTCCCGTGGTCGCATTGACCGCTACGCAATACGAAAAATCCGTTGAGAGGTCATCGATTTTTCTGATGCGCTCGTCGGACGATACAGGCGAGATGAGAAATATCAGCGACAAGTTTCGCTTCACGCATTCAGCTCTGAACCACGCCGCTTCCTCGGGCGGCAAATCGGGAATGATAAATCCATCGACGCCCGCCGCCGCCGCATCGTCTAAAAATTTCTCAACGCCGTAAGCCAACACGGGATTGATATAGCCCATCAGGACAAGCGGCACGGTAAGCGCTTCTCCGCCCTCACCTTGTCGGGCGTTTTTCACGAGGTTAAAAATTCGTTGCAGCGTCGCGCCGTTCCGAATGGCAGTTTGTGCAGCATTTTGAATTACGACACCGTCGGCAAGCGGGTCGCTGTGTGGAAATCCCAACTCAATCAGCGATGCGCCGCTTCGCTGCAATGCCAGCACCGTTTGAACCGTGCTGCCCGCCGCCGGAAATTCAGGCATTACATACGGCACATACAATTTTTCGCCCGAAGCCACTACTCTCGAAAGTCGATTATTCAGCACGTTTTTTTCAGGTTGTGTGAATTACGCTTTTGCCAGCGCAATAGAAATGATGCCTGTCAGCATCGCTGCTTTGAGCAGCGTGTTCATCCGATAAAAATTTTCTTTTGTTTGCACTTGCCAAATTCTCCAAACCACGATGGCGAAAATGCTGTTCGTTAGGAGCATTACCGAAAGCAAATACCACGCGCCGTAATCGCCCGTCCAATAAGGCAGCATGGATAATCCCATCAGCGCGATGAAAATCGCCGAGACAACGACGAGTGTTTTCGTTGCGCCCAGTTTAATCGGGAGCGTTGATGCTCCGCCCTGTGTGTCGCCCTCAACATCTTCCAAGTCTTTGAGAATTTCTCGCCCGAAGTTGAGAGTGAAGCAAAATATCGCCGGAAACCAAATTGCGCTACACCCACCCGTCGCCGATGCGCCGTAGAAAAGTCCCGCACTCACGCCCGATGCCACAACGAGGTTTCCTAACAGCAACATTCGCTTAAACCACTGGCTGTATGCATAAAAAATGGCAATAAAGATTATTGCAATAACAGTATTTTCAAGGGAAATCAATGTGCTGAGCGATGCTCCCGTGAGATTAAGCAGCAGCCAAAAGCGCGTGGCATGCTCCGACGTCAATTCGCCTGCGATGAGCGGACGCCGCGGTTTATTGATGCGGTCAATGTCCACATCTTTGACATCGTTGATGACATTCGCCGCCGCGCCAATCAGTGTGCCAGACAGCGCGGCAATCCAGAGCTTCACGTTGCTTAAAACCGCTATCCCCTGCGCAGCAACGCCGCCCAACAAAATGCCGAGAAAAAATAACACAACATTCGACGGGCGCGTGATTTTCAGATATGCCGCAAGGTTGAACGACGGCGTTTCGGACGGCATAACGCTTCTCTCCCCTTTTGCCTGTGCCGCGTTAATTTTCAGGAGATGATGTATCAATGTCAATCATACGCACGGTTTCCAAATAGGTCTTGGTTTTGTAGTCTTTCAGGTTTAAGAGCCTTTCGACGACAACGCCAATGCGCTTGCCTTGCTCGTGTGTGCGTTCCAACATCTGAACGATTTTCTCGACGTCCGCCTCGCTGAGCGGCACACGTTTGAGTTTGATTTTTGCCAGCTCGAGAAAGCCCAAAAGCCCTGTGAGCGGATTGTTGATTTCGTGCGCCAATGTTGTGATGAGTTCCGAATAGGTTTGCATGCGCTCGAGCCGCACGACTTGACGCTGCAATTCCACAATGCGCTGCGCCACATGAACACGGGCGACCAGTTCAGCCGGGTCGAAGGATTTGGTAATGTAGTCATCAACGCCCGACTTGAGTGCCTGAATTTTCTCGTCGTTTTTGCCGTAGCCAGTGAACATGATGAAGTAGATCGAGCGCGTCTCTGACCGATTGCGCAATTTTTGGCAGAACTCCAAGCCGTTCAAGCCCGGCATGGCAAAGTCGCAAATGACGATTTCGATACCATCTTCCAGAATGACCTGTTCGGCTTCTTCGGCGTCCATTGCCGTTACGACGTCGTAGCCGTTGAGCGTGAGTTGATGCGACGTGGCACGTAGAATCGCGTCGTCATCATCGACCAACAAAACTTTTTGTGGCTTTTCCGCCGACGATGTTTTTAGGGCAAAATTCGTCATGACTCTGTGAACTTGATTTGGAGCGACCTCGGCAACTTGGCGCGGCGGAACAGCATCGCCACGCACGGCAGGCAATATAACCACAGGCGCAGAAAAAAATTGCGGGGTATTGAAGAAAGCAGAAAAAAATTGCAGGGCAGTTCAGAAAAACAAAGCGGCGGTTGAGTTTCAACCGCCGCGCTTGCTCAATCATCGTATATCATCGCGTAACCATGACTACGGAGAAGGTTTTTTCCTTCTCGCCTGAATTATACGAACATTCGAGACAAGCGGTTACAAGTTTAGCGGTTATCTTGCGCCACATCACAATTATTTTCGTTTAACTTGGTCGTGGATTCAACGTGTGTTGTGCGCTCTTTAGCCTGTCTGGTGGTGTCAGTCGCGGTGCGCCTCTTCGTTATGACAAGCCGTCATTGCGAGCGTAGCGACGCAATCCATTGTTCGGCTGTGCTGGCGGCGTTTCACCGCCAACACACCCTTGATACATAACCTTTAACTTTTTAATGTATGCGTCACTCTTTCTTCGCTCAATTCCGGCGTGTCCGTTTCGCCGTTTTGACGGCGCTGCTGTATCTTGCATTGTCAATGCTCTTTGCCGTTCAAGGCGTTTCTCAAACCAAACCAACTAAACCCATGTCGACTGTTGAACAACGATTACTCTCGCTCGGCGTTACGCTGCCGACACCTTCAAAGCCGCTTGCCGCCTACATTCCTGCCGTTCAAACGGGAAACTTGGTTTTTACATCTGGGCAGCTGCCGCTCGTCGATGGGCAGTTGATTCAGGGCGGCAAAGGCAAAGTGGGCATGATTGTCGGTAAAGAGGAAGCAAAGGCGGCGGCGAGAGTTTGTGCCATTAACGCGCTGGCGGCTATTCGTCAGCTCATCGGCGATTTGGATAAAATCGAGCGCGTGGTAAAGCTAACGGTGTTTGTTGCCAGCGAATCGGGATTTACCGAACAGCCGTTTGTCGGCAACGGCGCGTCAGATTTTTTCAACGATGTCTTCGGCGAAAACGGCCGGCACGCTCGTAGCGCGGTTGGTGTCGCCGAATTGCCGCTCGGCGCCAGCGTCGAAGTCGAAGTCGTTGTGTCTCTTAAACCATAAACAGCGCTGGGCAAATCACGACATTACTCAAACGAGATTTTTGCGCCGACCGCAATGCCTTTTTTCTTGAACCAGCCTTGGTTGAGTTCAATCGCATACGGCACCGGTTTTGACGATTCGTAGCGCGGAAGTTTATCATCTGGCTCGTTTGAGTCTCCCATCGGTTTCATCTGGTGAATGTCGGTGATGCGCAGTTGTTCATCGACGAAGGCAATGTCGAGCGGCAGATACGTGTTCTTCATCCAAAACGATTGTTTATCGGGCTGCGGGAAGACAAAGAGCATGCCCTCGTCGTCGGGCATTTCACGCCGATACATTAGCCCTTGCGCCCGCGTTTGGTCTTTATCGGCGATATCGACCCAGACGATTGCCGTATCGATTTTGAGTTTGCGTTTCAAGCCGCGCATTTCCGTTTTTTTTGTAGCTGTCGTCGGGCTATTCATCGGCGGCGGGTTGCTGTTGTTTTTCAATCGGTCGCAACCAGCCACAGCGACAGCGGCGAAGACGAGCGCACCGCAGAGTATTTTTTTCATTGATGTTTTTGCGTCAACTTTTTTCAAGATACATCGCTTTATTCGTCTGTTTCAAGTTCCTGTTCAGGCACGATGTGTTTTCGGCGTTTTTCGTAATGCGCCTTCCAGAAAAAAAGACCACACGGTTTCGCAGCAGTTCCCGCGCGGCGCACATCTCTGGCAAGCAGCACCTCTCGGAAGTCTTTGACCGACCGTTCTCCCGCGCCGACGTCGAGCATTGTGCCGACCAGCAACCGCACCATGCTATGCAAAAATCGATTCGCTGTAATCTCGAACACCAATTCGCTCTTCCCGATGCTCCGCCAAACAGCACGGCGCACGTTGCACAGATAGGTGCGTTTTTTATTGCCAACTTTGCAGAAGGAGCGAAAGTCATGCTCCCCTACGATGACATCGGCGCATTGCTGCATTGCGTTCAAGTCAAGGTTTTTCAAGGGATAAAATGCCGCAAAGCGATGTTTCAAGGCGATGCGCTCGGTGATGATGAAATATCGATAGGTGCGCGCGGTCGCGCTGTGCCGCGCATGGAAGTCTTCGGGAGCATCAGTGATTTTCATCACTGAAATTTCTTTTGGGAGCATACGGTTCAAAACATAACGAAGTTGCTCCGCGTTGATGCTCGAGGTCGTCTTAAAGTGTGCGATTTGCTCTCGGGCATGAACGCCAGTGTCGGTGCGCCCTGCGCAATGCACTTCAATTGGCTCTTGCAAGACTTTTTTTAGCACCGCTTCGAGGTCGCCCTGAATCGTGCGTTGATGTTTGTTCTGCGGCTGACGCTGCCAACCCGCAAACGGCGTCCCGTCGTATTGAAGCACCAGTTTCAGATTTCGCATACAAGGGCGTATATTCGCCCGCTTAATTTGTTAAATCAGTTTTGAATGTCGTTACAACAGCTTCTTTCGGCTCTCCAATCGCTTCCTAACCTCCACGAGACCTATCACATTCCGACGCTTTGGCACAGCGACCGTGTGTCGGTCGTCGCCGTTAATCCGCGCGAGTATTACGCTCAGGCTATCGACCGCATTCTTGCCCAGCCCAACAGCGCATTGCCCGTCGTCGGCAACGGCGAGTGGTCATCGAGTTCGGTAATTTACAACCTTTTCGTCCGCACTGCGACCGCCTTCGACCATAACGCCAACGGCAAACTCGACCTTGACACGACAAGCGGCTTTCGAGAAACTGGCACGTTCTTAAAATCCATCGCGCTCTTGCCGCACATCAAACGCTTAGGCGCGACCGTTGTTCACCTATTGCCCATTACCGCCATTGGCAGCGACGGGAACAAAGGCACACTTGGGTCTCCTTATGCCATCAAAAATCCGTATAAGCTCGATGCGCGTCTTGCCGAGCCTGCGTTGAACTTGGACGCGGAAACAGAGTTCAAGGCATTCGTCGAGGCCTGTCATCACTTGGGTTTGCGGGTAGTTGTCGAGTTTGTCTTTCGCACCGCCGCCAAAGATTCCGATTGGGTAAAAGAACACCCCGATTGGTTTTACTGGATTGATGAGCGCGTTCAAAATCGTCCGCAGGGCGCGACCGACGAAGCTCGATACGGCAATCCGATTTTCACCGACGCAGAGTTGCAACAGATTCTTGCTAAGGTCGAGCGCGGCGATTTTGTGGACTTGCCCGAACCACATGCGATTTACAAGTCGATGTATGTCTCGCCGCCGCACACCGTTGAGTATCACGACGGTCGATACATCGGGCTGACCAACGACCAGCGCGTGTGTCGGATTCCGGGCGCCTTTGCCGATTGGCCTCCACAAGACACCCAGCCGCCGTGGGGCGACGTTACCTATCTGAAAATGTACTCGCATCCGCACTACAATTACATCGCCTACAATACGATTCGAATGTATGACGTGCGGCTTGCGCAACCGGAGTTTATCAACCGACCGCTTTGGGAAAAAATCATCGGCATCATTCCCTACTATCAAGATAAGTTTAACATCGACGGCGTGATGATTGACATGGGACACTCGCTGCCTGCCGACCTCAAAAAATCCATCATTCAAACCGCGCGACGTAAAAATCCTGACTTTGCGTTTTGGGACGAAAACTTCAACGCGAGTTGGAAGAGCCGCGAACAAGGCTATAACGCCGTCATTGGCAGCCTGCCGTTTGTGGCGCACGAGCTGAAAGACTTAAAAAAGTTCATTCGCGACCTCTCGGGCGGCATTGCCATTTCAAGTTTTGCGACCGCGGAAAGCCACAACACGCCGCGCGCGGCGGCGCGATTCGGCGGCGGCGCTGCGGGAAAAAATTTCTCTAAGTTTTTTATTGCGCTCGCCTCGGTGTTGCCCGCTATTCCTTTCCTTCACAACGGCGTTGAACTTTGCGAGTGGTATCCGATTAACACCGGCTTAGGATTTTCGCCAGATGATTTAAAATTTTTCCCGTCGGAACAGTTGCCGCTTTTCAGCGCGCGCGCATTTAATTGGACAGGCGACAACGGTGTTGAGCCGATAACCGCGTATATTTCAAAGGTCATGTCGGTTCGCGCCAAGTATCTCGATGTCATTGCCAATCATCATCACGGCTCGACCACGCTGCTTTCCGACGAGCAGACGAATTTGATCATACTGACGCGGCAAAGCGGCTCGACGCAACTGTTGTTCGTTGGCAATGCCAATCCTATTGCACCGGAATCCGTGAAAATTCCATTGAGCGTTTCGGCTGAGTCGCTCTTGGAACTCTATTCGGAACAGCGTTTTGCGGTCGAAAGCCAAACGCTCAGGCTTACGCTCGCGCCGGGCGACAGCGCGCTATTTGATATTTCCTAACGTTCGGATTTATTTTTTCTTAATTAAATTTTTATCTCGAATGTCTTTACTCGTTATTGGTTCACTTGCGTTTGACGACGTTGAAACGCCGTTTGCCAAGCAACAAAACATCCTTGCTGGCTCCGGCACATTTATTTCCATTTCGGCGGGCTTTTTCGCGGAGAACATTCAGCTTGTCGGCGTCGTCGGCGAGGACTTCGGCGAAAAAAATCTCAATCTTTACAGAGAGCGCGGCATTGACATCTCTGGCGTGCAGGTTGTTGCGGGCGGCAAGACCTTTCGCTGGTCGGGACGCTATCACTACGATATGAACAGCCGCGACACGCTCGATACGCAGCTCAACGTGCTTGCCGATTTCAATCCCGTCATTCCCCATGCGTATCAACAGGCGAAGTTTGTCTGTTTGGGAAACATTGACCCTGTGCTGCAAAAAAGTGTGTTAGGGCAAATCTCGCGCCCCAAGCTCGTCGTCTGCGACACCATGAACTTCTGGATTGAAGGCAAGCCGAAAGAGCTCCAAGAGACGCTGGCGCTTGTCGATGCGCTCATCATCAATGACAGCGAGGCGCGGCAGCTTTCCAAAGACCCGAACCTCATCAAATCGGCGCGCATTATTCGCGCCATGGGACCAAAAATTCTCATCATCAAAAAGGGCGAACACGGCGCGTTGCTCTTTACGGATAGCGGTATCTTCTCTGCTCCGGCGTATCCGCTTGAAACGGTCTTCGACCCGACAGGCGCGGGCGATTGTTTCGCAGGCGGGTTCATTGGCTACCTTGCTAAAGCAGGCGAAGTCAATGACCAAACCTTGCGCCGCGCTGTTCTCTACGGCAGCACGATGGCAAGTTTCTGCGTCGAGAAGTTCGGCGTTGAGCGATTGCTCGACCTTACGCCGCTTGAAGTCGGAGACCGCTTTCAGAGCTTTTTAGACTTGTCAAAAATCGATGACTAACCGTTTGGAAAAAAGCTGCTGTCAATGGAGTTGAAAGCTGGAGATATTGTGTCTTTTGTCGCCAAAGACGCCACGTTTGGAATGGCGAAACTCTTGCGTATCGATACGCACGCCGACCTGCCCGTGCCGCAGCCCGTTTATCATTTTCTCATCTATGGCTTGCGAAATCTTTTTCCGCCCAACGCGGCTTACATTCAAGACGCCAAGCCGTTCATCGGGCATTTGCCGATTATGAAAGACGGCGTTGAAAAATCGGGCTGCGTGTTCATCGGCTTTCAAGATGTTGACACCACCGAATTGGACGGCTACCACATTTGGCGCGAGGCGTTCTTCGCAGGCGAGGCGGGCGTCTTTGACCTCACACTCGACGAAGCCATCGCGGTCGTCTTGGAAGCCTTAGGCAAATCGTTTCCAAACGGAAATTTTTAATCTACTTGTGAAGCTCTACATCGGCACATCGACTTGGAGCCAGAAAGATTGGGTTGGCAACTTTTATCCGCCGCACGCCAAACCTGCCACCTTTCTTATGGAGTATGCAAAGCGGCTTCCCACCGTTGAAATTGACTCCACCTTTTATGCGATTCCGCGCAAGGAGCTGGTTCAAAGCTGGCACGACAAAACGCCCGACGCATTTATTTTCAGCGCGAAGTTTCCACAAGCCATTACGCACGACAAAAAATTGCTCAACGCCGCCGATGAGACCACGCTTTTTCTCAATACAATGTCCGCGCTCAAAGAAAAATTGGGCTGCCTTGTGCTGCAATTTCCCTACACGTTTGAGGCGACCTTGGAAACCGTCGAAGCGATGAAGGCGTATTTGGCAACGCTGCCAACGGCGGAGTTTCGCGTCGCACTGGAAGTGCGCCACCGCTCATGGCTCAAAGAGGGCTTTTTCGAGCGCTTGCGAAAGCACAACGTTGCGTTAGTTTTGACCGACCAACCTGCGATGCACGGCATTTTTGTCGAGACAGCGACCTTCGGCTACATTCGTTGGCTCGGCAATCGGAAACTGTTGAGCGAACCGTTCACAGAATTGAAACTCGACAAAACGGCGGAGATGACCGCGTGGGCGGAGCGCATTCGGTCGTTTAAAGCGGACACTGTATTTGGGTATTTCAACAATCACTATGCGGGACACTCGCCAACATCGGCTGAAAAATTCAGAGAAATTTTTGATACATTTACATCGATGCAAATGTCTTTTTAGCCTGCTTTGTAAAATACCCGTTTAAACGCTGAACCTTCAGTCCTAATTGGTAATGAACGACGAGACGAAAAAACTTGAAGCTTTTTTCCAGCGGTTGGTTGAAGAGCAACTGGCACTCCGAAAGCAAACTTTGACGGAACAAGACTTTAAAGACGCCGCGATCAGTCAAGGTTTTACGGTAGAACAATACGACCGCATGCAGCAAGCCGGGCGAAATCATTTCGTTACCGGAACAAATTTTCTGACATTAGGCGATTTCAAAAATGCGCTTGCCGAATTGGAAATCGCAGCGTCATACCGCCCGTTTGACGCGGGGGTTCTATCGAAAATCGCCGAAGTCTATCAGAGAAGTTGGCTCGAGCATAAAAATGCCGCACACCGCAAAAAAGCCGTAGAGTATGCGCGTCAAACGCTCAAGATTTCGCCCGCCGATACCATTGCGGTGAAGATTATCAGCAATCACTACAGTTTGGGAGACGAGGCTCAGTCGAAAGGCCGACGACCCAATGGTAGTCTCATTCAGGTTGCTATCTTATTGCCGATCTTATTGCCGTTAGCTATCTTCATTATATCCAGGGTCATTGACTCATACCTTGCCAACACGCAAATCGTTACACTTTCCGACGCGCAACTTACCTCTATGCCGCTTTTTGCGTTCAAAGGCTGGAATGGGCAATGGGGATTTTTGAACGCGACGGGTCAAAAAGTTATCGCGCCGCAATACCCTCGGGTTTGGCACATCAACGAGCGCAGGGGTTTCTACGGACAGCTTGCCATCGTTACCGCTACAACTGGCGACGGCTTGGCCCAATTTGGGTTCATTAACAAGCGCGGCCTGTTCACATCGCTCTTATCCAACGACAGCCTTTTCGCTATCCGAGCCTACGCTTTGCCCAACGGCGGCATAGAAATTGTCGCTGAGGGAAAATTCGGTGACACGCGGATTATTCGCGTTCATCCCGATGGCAGCTACACACAATGGATTGAACCCAACATCGATAAGATACGCTTCGATTACATTGGAAAGTTTAGGGAGCACCCGCTTGCGACTGTCGGCTTGAACGGCAAATACGGCTTGCTGAAACGCAACGGCGAACTTGCCACCGACTTGAAATACGACTACATTGACACAGTGTTCACCAACGGTCTCGTTGTGGCAGCTATAAATGGAAAATATGGATATCTCGATACCACAGGCGCAGTTGCAGTTGAACTGAAATACGACTATGCAGAACGCTTTGACGCAGGCAATCTCGGGAGGGTTCGCGTCGGAAATCTTCGGGGCGCGGTCGATGTCAAAGGCAACACGGTCATCCCACACGCTTATGCCAACCTTTACGAGTTCAGCGAAGGGCTTGCGGCCTTCCGTAAGGTTAGCAACGGCAAGTGGGGCGTCATTGATTCGACGGGAAAAGTTATCGTGCCGCCCACATACGATT
>Ga0272446_1001053_pt1 | contig 41369 bp, 40 predicted proteins | sample YNPCB0061_FD_194587 | JGI IMG/M metagenome (GOLD analysis project Ga0272446, IMG submission 194587) | Hot spring microbial mat communities from Yellowstone National Park, WY, United States - YNP-CB-006-1 | ecosystem: Environmental > Aquatic > Thermal springs > Hot (42-90C) > Sediment | place...
TAGATGAAAAGACTACGCCAAAAGCACCGGGCTTTAGCACCCGTAAGCAGTCTGCCCAAATTGCTCTATCTGGCAAGTCCTTATCCCAGTAATTATTTTGATAGGAAATACCGTAGGGGGGATCGGTAGCTAGTCCTTCTATTGACTGACTATCAATTTCTGATAAACCATAGCAGGACTTATTAAATATCGTGTATCGTTCTGACATCAGTATTGCTCAACTTTATTTTTCTACTATACTTTTGTGCAATCAAAGAATTTACATAAACTTTCGTCTTATCTGGAGGAGCAATTATTACAAAACCAAAATCTATTATTAGTTTCTTCATGGAAATAGTTTGAGTTGACCTATTTCCTGCTTTTCGATTAACTACTAACCGATGTAAGTGTTCACCTAAAGCTTTATTCTGCCCATATACCATGAACTGCAAATCACTAGCTCCCTTCCACAAGGCTACAACAGTGAAGAGACGACTATCACTAAATGCTACAGCTTTTTCTTCATTTGTATCATTCCAAGTGCCTCCCCATGTCTCGCTAGAGTACGAACATTGTTTGATTTCTAAATAATGCCCATTTGTACTAGATTTAGCATCAAATCCATATTTCTCGAAATTAAATAAGTCAAATTTCAATTAGGTAGCTACAATAGCATCCCTGATGGTGTTTACTGTGGTGTCGGTATCATAAATTGCAAATTTTTCCTGAAAACTTGAAAGCTGAGAAAGAGACTGAACCCCTTCTCTAACAAAATCGTGCGGTAAAGCTTGAAAATTACCTTTCTCGAAGATATTCATAGTTAAGGAAGTGAGGGAAGCTCGAAAAAAACATAAAAATTAGATACATTCCAATTTGATTCTTTAAAATCAGAGTAGTTACTTTAATCTTATGGCAGACTAACAACTACTTGCAAGAGTTTTAGGTCAAAACTCGGTTATAGGCAACTGGCTATGGGCGTGGTTACTGGCAGGAGTTGATTGAAACTCTGGTCTGGGCGCACCAACGCACTCCTCTGGCTAACCTGATCCAATGGAAGGATAAGCCTGTAGCGCTGTCGATCGTCCAAGCCCGTTTGGTAGGTCTAGCGCACTTTACAGTGGGCTATGTCTTTACCTATGCGGCGTTTGTGATTGCTTCAACGGCAACAGCCTTCGGTTGAGGTTAGTTCTAGTTAGTTGAAATTCCATCCCTCAAGTTTCGGCTTGGGGGATTTTTTACTCTTTTCCTGCTGGCAAATTGGAAGTTTTGCCCGCACCCCCAGCCCCTCACCTATAGGGCAAAGGAAGTTAATACAATGCAAGCAATTTGTCTGTTCTTACAACACTTCTGGCTTTACATCACTGCAAGCAATGCTTGACTTACATGAAAATATCCATGAGTTCTTGAGTATTTATTCCAAACTCTCCAGTAGTGGAAAATTCATCGCCTCGCGCTGTTGCAGATAGATTTTCGCTACCATGCGGGCGAGATTGCGAATTCTACCAATGTAGCGTGTGCGCTCCGTAACCGCAATTACGCCCCTCGCATCCAATAAATTAAAACTATGGGAGCATTTCAACACATAGTCAAAAGCGGGCAAAACTAATTCCCGCTCCACCAGTCGGCTGGCTTCCTGTTCATATTGACTAAATAGAGTAAATAGCAGTTCTGAATCTAGGTCTTTTTTGCCAAAGTTGTAATAACTATGCTCCACCTCTCCTTGGTGATGCACTTGCCCGTAGCTGACTCCTTCTTTCCATGTGATGTCAAAAACCGAGTTCACCCCTTGCAGGTACATGGTGAGGCGCTCCAGACCGTAGGTGATTTCCGCTGAGACGGGACGGCAATCCAAGCCGCCTACTTGCTGAAAGTAGGTGAATTGGGTGATTTCCATGCCGTCTAACCATACCTCCCAACCCACACCCCATGCCCCTAGGGTGGGCGATTCCCAGTCATCCTCCACAAAGCGGATGTCGTGGTCGGCAGGATCAATCCCCAGCATCTTGAGGCTGTTGAGATACTGCTCCAGCACATCGTCGGGAGATGGTTTCAGCAGAACTTGGAATTGATAGTAGTGTTGCAGTCGGTTGGGGTTTTCGCCAAATCTGCCATCGGTGGGACGGCGGCATGGCTCTACATAGGCGACTGACCACGGTTCAGGACCGATCGCCCGTAAGAAAGTATGCGGACTCATGGTGCCTGCGCCCTTCTCGGTATCGTAGGGCTGAACGATCAAACAGTGGCGATCGCTCCAGTAATTTTGCAGAGCCAAAATGACCGACTGAAAGTCCACTATTCTTCCTCGTCGTCAGTGAAACCAAAATCTTCAGGCGTGGCGGTGGTTTCTACATCCTCTAAACCTGCGCTGAATTCCTCATAGTCAGTCTCTTCCATCTCGACCTCGCCTCTGCGTCCCTCAATGATCGCATCTGCTAGTTTGCTGAGGATCAACTTTACGGAACGAATCGCATCATCGTTGGCGGGGATGGGTACATCTACCACATCGGGATCGCAGTTGGTATCCAACAGCGCCACAATGGGGATATTCAGCTTTTGGCACTCCTGCACTGCATTATACTCCCGCTTTTGATCTACCAAAATAGCGATGTCGGGGGGGCGGCGCATGGTTTTGATGCCTCCCAAGTATTTTTGCAGTTTTTCCATTTCACGGCGCAGGGTGGCGGCTTCTTTTTTGGGCAGACGATCTAAAGCGCCACTGTCGTGCCGTCTTTCTAGCTCCTTGAGCCGATCTACACGGGATTTGATGGTTACCCAGTTGGTGAGCATTCCCCCCAACCAGCGCTGGTTGATGTAGTAGCTCTGACAGCGAAGCGCCTCTTGGGCGACAATGCCTGCGGCTTGGCGTTTGGTGCCAATGAATAGCACCTTTTTGCCCTGCTCAGAGGCTTGCCTGAGGTAGGCATAGGCTTCTTCCATGCACTGAGCAGTTTGCACGAGGTCAATGATATGAACGCCGTTGCGCTCGGTAAAAATGTAGGGTTCCATTTTGGGATTCCAGCGGCGGGTCTGGTGTCCAAAATGCACCCCTGACTCTAGCAGTTGCGCTAAAGAAACTACGGGCATGATGTTCTCCTTTGTTCGGGTTTAGCCTAGCACTTGGCAGGGTTTACGCTGAAGCGTGAAACACCCGAAGCACCAAGTGGGTGGGATTAAAAAATCAGCCTATCTAGTGTAGCGCAAAACTTGCGATCGCCTATGCTAGACTGCTCATAACTCCCAAAAAATTGCCTATCCTGTGTCTGCTGTTGCAAAGAATGTCATTGTTATTGGTGCAGGAATAGCGGGTCTGGTATGCGCCCATAGGTTAAATCAGTTGGGGTGCGAGGTAACTGTTTTAGAAAAGTCGGCGGGGGTGGGGGGTAGGTTGGCAACCCGCAGGGTGCAGGGGACTTGGGTGGATCATGGAGCGCAGTATTTCAAAGTACGGGATCAGCAGTTTGCTCGCTTCACCCAACAACTGATCGACAATGGCATTATCGAGCCGTGGACAACGCCCATTTTTCGTCTGCTGGGCGGTAAGCTATATCCGCCGCCCCTCGAGGATTGCCAAACGCGCTACATCTGTCCTTTGGGGATGACGGCGATCGCCAAGTTTTTGGCGGTGGAGCTACAAAAAACTCAGAAAATCATGCACAATGTGCGGATTACGGCTGTGGCGGTGAGTGGCAATAAATGGCAGTTAAGGAGCGATCGCCATGAGGTGTTTAGCGCCAATGTGGTGGTTTCCACTGTGCCTGCACCCCAGTTTTTGCCGCTTTTTGGCTCTGCCCTTGCCCCCAATCCTAGCCTAGTGGACACGGTGGCATCGGTGCAGTTTGTCCCCAGTTTGGCAGTGATGGCAGGCTACGACATAGAGCAGACCGTTCCCGAAAGCTGGTATGCGGTGCAGGGGGAGGATGATCCCATGCTTGGTTGGATGTGTCTCAATAGCCAGAAGGCGGGCGGTGGGGAAACTGCCCCTGTGTTTGTATTTCACAGCACAAGTGGTTATGCGCAACAGTCCCTTGAGGAGACCAATTTGGAAATTGCTGGTAAGCCGATTCTGACGCAACTGGGGAATTTATTTGCCAAATGGCTGGAAACTCCTGTGTGGTGGCAGGTACACCGCTGGCGGTATGCTTTGGTGGCTGAGCCGCTGAGTATGGCTTGTTTGATCGCCGATAAACCTCTACCTTTGGTGTGTGCGGGCGATTGGTGCGGCGGCAATAACCTAGAATCTGCTTACCTGTCGGGGTGGTCAGCGGCAGATGCAGTACTAGATTTGCTGAGTGGTTAGGTGTTTTGGCTCAACCATGCGATCACGGACTTCAGCCAAACTTCTAGATCGGCTTGTTGCGGTTTGGGTACACTCACTGCCAACAGCGCTTGGTTGATCTCTTGGGTGCTGTAGCCCAATGCTAGGAGGGTCATTTCTACATCTTCTTGTAGGTGGCTGGGTAATACGGAATTTCCTCTGCTATCCCAATCTTGGGCTGTGCGCCATTCTGCCAGCTTGGATTTAAGTTCTAATGCCAACCGTTCGGCGGTTTTGCTCCCTACCCCCTGCGCCATGGAGAGGAGTCGGGTGTTGCCAGTGATGATCGCCCGTACTAGGTCAGCCAGCCCTAGCGTATTCAGCAGAGACATGGCTGACTGACTGCCAATCCCCGCCACCGCTATCAACTGGCGAAACATATCCCGCTCGGCAATAGTGGCAAAACCATAGAGGGTTAGGGCATCTTCACGCACTTGGAGATGGGTGTAGAGTGCGAGATTTTGCCCCACTGTTAGCCCGTTGGCTAATTTTTGCGGAACTAGGACTTCATAGCCCAAACCCTGCACTCCCAGAATGAGGGTGCGGGCAGGGAGCTGTTTGGTTGAATTATTGGATGCTGTGGGCAGGGGTGCTAGAAATAATAGACTACCTTGCAAGTAGCCAATCATCGGCGGCGCAGGGGCGGAAATTGGGGTAGTTTAACAGCGGCAAGGGAATCTAAGCCGCGTTTTTGATTGATCGGCATCGGTGCAGGTGGCTCGCTGATCGGCGGCACACTGGCTACTTCTTTGACCGCCCATGACTCAATCACAGGAGCTTCATTGGCGGGCAATGCCACTGCATCCGCCTGCTCTTTGTCGTGGTCTTTGGTCTCTTGACAGCGTTTAAGAGCGATGCGGAACTGGGCACTGCGTTCCTGCTCACTCTTGAGGCGATCTTGACATTCAGCTAACTGTTGCTCCAACTCAGACACCCTCTGTTGTAGCACCTTTGCCAGTTCTTGATGCTGGCTGATCAGGGTCTGAGATAGGCTAAGCTGTTCGCGTAACTCCTCGATTAGGGCTTGGGCTTGCCAATAGAGTTGATGATAAACAGCTACACTCTCAGATGACTGCTCAAGTTTACCTCCATGGGTAGGTGCAATATCTGAAATCATAATCCTGCGTTGGGTTGGGGTTTAGTTATGCCGCAATCTTAACCTAAATATCTCAATTTGCGATCGCCATTTTGCCAATTTTTGCCACTTTGCCACAAATTTAATTTTGCCTAATTCTAATCGTGGGCTTTTCCTTTGCCAATTTGTTGCAAGCGCATGGCAATTTGTTGCGAAGCCCCTGCTGATCCCATGCGTTCTTGGGCATTTTTAATTAACATTTGGAAATAATCTCCATCCTCTAAAATGCGCTGGATTACCTCAGCAGTTTCGGCAGGTTTAGCGATTAAATTCACGCCAATTCCTAACAGATAGGACTGCTCTAGGGCAAATTTGCGGGTGAACTGCGGTCCATTGCCAGCGATCGCAATTACTGGTTTGCCTAAGCCCACCATTTGTTCGGTAGCTGTACCTGCCATCGCCAGTGCTAAATGGCTCCTTTGCAGACAGTCGGCGAAATGTTCAGTGATTATTTGCAGTTGTGCTTGGGGTTGCACAAAAGTAGTAGCATCACGACGCACCCAGCCTTTTTGGACGAGATGTTTTGCCAAGATTTCAGTGTCCAAACTGGGAGCGATCGCCGCTAAGAAATGCACAGGCTCAGGCAGAACCCGCAAAGCCACCTGGGCGCAGACTAGCAAGGTTTGCCAGTTGTGATATGCTTCGGGCGGTCGGGAGCCGGGGAGAATGGCGATCGCCCACTGCTCAGCACCAATGCCAAAATCTTTCCCTGTGCCAGTCAAGCCGTCCATCATGGGGTTGCCTAGGTACTCCACCACCAAGCCCTTATAGTTACTGGTCAGGTGGTCAGCCGTAAGTTGATCCCGCACCAGATTTAGCACACACCTGCGCCGTGCCATCAGCCAGCGTTCCCAAGGATAAAATATGGAGCCGCCGATGGGTACGGTTGTATGCCGCAGTTTTCCTTGGCGATCGCGCCAGTAGTATTCTGATTTGGCGGTTGCCACAAAGGCATACCTAGCTCCCGAAAGCCATGCCAGTAATAACGGCACAATATCTCCCACCGCCAAAACCAAGCCCTCTGGATTTGCTCTCACCCAGTTTTGGATAATTTGCCACTGTTTCCCAGTCAGAGACAACAGACCACCCCGCACATCACGCCACAACTCATGGGCAGACATTCGGGAAAAACCGCCCGAGGGCAGTGCCTGCTGGAGTTGGGCGACCAAAGGAATTGCCAAATTGTGGTAACTAAAGCCACTACCCACCAGCGGCAAAGCCTCTGTTGCTATACCCAACTGCATTAGTTCATGGGCAATAAAAGCAGAAATGCGATCCTCTCCATGCCCATTGCTGAGGCAAAGCACTTTCACAACCAGCAATCTGAATCTGTCATCGCCTAGTTTAGTAGTTTACTTGAATACTTAAGTTTGAGACTTAAATTTGATACTTTAGGGATACTTTAGTCTGACCGATACCGACAGCGAAAGTTCAGTTCTTGGAGTGCTGAAATAAACCGTTTTTGCCGAGTCTCATCTACAGCCAAGCTACCAGAACTGCAAAATACCCGATCCTGCTCGATCGCCATGCCCTTGAGTGCCTGCAAGCCTAAATGCAGAATGGGCGTATGCCAGATTTCGAGGCGGTCTTGCAGTTTTCCTAGAGTAGTAGTCTGTCCCGTGCGTTGCAGGTATTTTGCCACTCCCAGCAGGGTCTGCCATGTGGCTGGGGGATCGATTGACTTGGGAGTTGGGGTTGCATTAGTGTTGGTAAAACTGACTGTCTGTACCTGCACAGCTTCTGGTGCTGAAACTACGGGAGCACCTGCGCTCAAGCGAAATTCCTCCAATCGCACTTCATAGCGATTCTTGTAGTAATCATAGCCAAATTCCAGCAACACATCGCAGGGTTGATCGGGCAGTTCATGGGGTTCGTGTCCCCACCACACGCCAGCGATCGCTCCCGACTTATCTTTAAGCACAAATTCAGTTTTAGCGAACCTCACCTTTTGCTGGTTGCCGTCCATGATGTCTGCCCGCCGCTTTTGCGTGAACTGGGCTTGCTGAACCATAATTTTGGGGCTGGGGTTGCCCATGCCATAAGGCTCCAATAGCTTCAACTCTTGGAACAGGGCTTTATTGAGATCGGCTACTTGCACTACCAAATCGATGGGCTGGCGGGGTTGCAGGTCAAGGTGTCCATATTTACTCCAAAACTTTTGGTTGATGGCAGAGATAAATATCTCAAGGTTTTCTGCCCGCAGGGACAGACCGCCTGCGTAGGGATGCCCACCCATGCCCAACAACAAGTGTTCTTGCCCTTGCATCAATTCATAAAGATTGATATTGCCATAGGAACGGGCACTGCCCCGCACAACACCATCGCTAATGTTGCAGACAATCACAGGGCGACAAAAGTCCCTGACTGCGGAAGCGGCGGCTAAGCCCAAAATGCCCACCGACCACTCGGGATCGGCTACTACCACAACCCCTGTAGTGGACAGATCAAGCTGACTGATCCTGTCTTTCACCTGCTGATAAATTTGCTTCTGCAATTCTTTGCGCTTGCTGTTGGCGATCTCTGCCATGCTGACCAATTGTTCGCAGGTTTCCTTGTCATTGCTGGTGAGCAAATCTACGCATTTGTCCACATCGCCCCAAATCCTGCTGACGGAGTTGAGGCGGGGAGCAATGCCAAAGCTGATGTCAATGGGGCGATCGCCCGCAAATTTGCATTTCTCTAAAATCAATGCCAGTCCAAGGCGGTTTCTTTGCCTCAATATCTCTATGCCCCGCTGTGCTAAGTAGCGACAGTCTGCCTGCAATTCCACTAGATCAGCCACTAACCCGATCGCCACCAGATCAAGCAGATTTTCCACAGAGGGCGGTTCAGGTAGAGCCTGATATAGAGCCTCCATCAGCTTGTATGCCACTCCCACGCCTGACAGATGAAATAGGGGATGCTTCTGAGGCAGATAGCGAGGGTTGATGATTGCCACCACGGGGGGGCGATGGGCTGGTAGGGTGTGGTGGTCAGTAATGATCACATCAATACCTAATTTATGCAGGTAGTCAATTTCCGCTAGGCTGGTACTGCCCGTATCACAGGTAATGATCAGATCGCAGTCTGCCTTGATTAAATCTATGCCCCGCTGGCACAGCCCATGATTATCTTGGAGGCGATCGGGGATAAAGCGGCGCAGGTGCTGAAAAAATGGCTTCATGCCCTCCCAGAGGACGGCGGTAGAGGTGATCCCATCGGCATCAAAATCACCCCAAATTGCTACCCGTTCCTGCTTGGCGTAGGCTTGCAGGAGACGGGCGATCGCCCATGCCATCTCTTGCCCAAACTCATGGGGGGAACTGGGTTTATAACTCCTGGGATCGAGAAAAGCCCTCACCTGCTCAGGACTGCGCCACCCCCTCTGCCACAGCAGTTTGCCAGCAAAGTAGGCAGGCTTGGCAGGAAGTGGACTAGCTTTTGTCTCTTTGGCAATCATCTCGGCAACATACGCCCCTGCCAGTTCCACGAGCCAGAGCGGTGGGTCGGTTTGATCCAAAATTTGCCATGTAGGGGCAGTTGACAGCATGATCTACCACTGCGAAACAGTTTCAGTGAGATATTCAGCAGAGCCAGCTACAAAGGCGATCGCCCGTTCGTAGTTCATTCTGGTAGCATTCAACAAACCCACACAGCCCAACGGCTCCTGATTGTGGCAATAACTAGCGGAAACGAGGGCACAAGTCTGCAAGCACTCCACCGCAATCTCACTGCCAATCTGCACCGCCACCTTGTGGGGAGGAGCCGCCTCCAAAATCGGCAAAAGGTAAGCCTGCTCCGCCTCCAAAAAATAGACAATCCCCTGCAGTTGCTCCAAATCGCTGAACTCGGGCTGGCGCATCAGCTCGGACATACCGCTAATATAGATTTGCTCACTGCTGTATTGCGGGCTAGTCAGTTTTTGCAGGGAAGTGGTCAGCAGGTCAGCATAGCTCTGAAACTGATGATCCAGTTCCTGCCACTGCAAACTAGAAGCCAGTTCTGACCAGCGTTTCCCTTTGAGGTGATAGTTCAGAAAATTATGCAGAATACTGATTTCTTCTGCCAACAGGTCAGCATTCACCTGCTGGGGCAAATCCACCACCGTAGAGGCAGTGTGGTAGGAATCGCTCAACACAATCACCATCAGCTTATGCGGCTCAATGGGCAGAAGTTGAATCGAGCGCACCCGCAATAAGAAGCGATTGGGGGCGGTAACCAAAGCCATACAACCGCTCAGGGAAGCCAAAATTTGCGCTACGCCCCGCAACATACTTTCTAAACTGACATAGCGATCGGGGAGCATTTGGGCAATTGCCTGTTTACTGGTTTGTAGAAGGTGCGGGCTGGGGCTAGGCAGTAAATCGTCGACATAAACCCGATAGCCCACATCCGATGGCACTCGTCCTGAGGAAGTATGGGGCTGAATCAGCAAGCCAGATTTATCTAAACTGTGCAGAACACTACGGATGGTGGCTGTGCTAATGTTGAAGTTATATTCCTGCGACAGCACTTTGGAACCCACTGGCTCGGCGGTGGCAATATACCGCTCCACCGTAGCCCAGAGGATTTGTTGCTCTCTAAGGGTCAAATTGTGTGCTGAGTGATTTTGCAGGTACGGCATGGCTGTATTCTAGCCTAAAGTCTATGGTTGCGAGCAGGTGTATAGCAGTTTTTGCAGGAGCTAGGGGTATGTTACAAAAGGAATCTTTAAGACAGGCAATAATGGCAGAGACAGCCCGTTTATCTCCCAGTGAGCTAAGGGAACTCTATCAGCTTGTCCGCAAATTCAACACCGCCAAAGCCAGACGCAAGATGCCAGTCAGCGGCGCAATTTCACCTGCTTCGGCACCTTGATATTGTGGGTGCGATGAAAATCTCCCTGTACTTTTGCCGTCAAGCTAGTGGATACCCGCTTCACCACAAAGCCTAATACGCCATTGCCAGTTTTTTGGATCATTTCTCCAGACATCTGCAAAATGAAGGGCGGAAATTGCACAGTAACCGCCAAGTCCAAATCCCACTCAATGCAGGTCATCAGCGGGAATCCGTCTATGTCCAGTGGCTGCTCTTGCAGGCGCATCTCAGCTTGGAAATCCACCTCATAGCCCTGCGGTTCTTGATCGGGAATGGGGATAGTACGGATGCGGTACACATCGTTTTCGGGCGGAAGTAGGTCTAGCCCCACTCGCGGATCAACATAGAAGCCAAATGCGCCCACTTTACCTACGCCCATAGCATAGCCAGTATTGCCGATGGGATCAGCCCGAAATGGCTTGGCACAGCGGCGAAACCACTCGGGGTGGTTGTCTAAATATTGCATCACGGTGGACTTATCTGCCAGTAAGTCCATGTAGCCGACATAGTGATTGGTAAACTTAGTGATCCCTGCCGCCAAATTTCTTACCTAAATTTTTCTATTGCTTATGCCGTGAAATATTCTCAAACATAGACATTAATTTTAGGCTAGTGCCGCCACGATTTTGGACCGTATTGGGCTTAAATTGGCATATATGGCTTTGTTATGTTAGCAATGCGATGAGTACCATCCATAGCAGAATTTGTGGCATTATATCGAGCCAAATTTAAGTTAAGAAGAAAAAATGAGGAGTACTGCTGATCTGATTAGCTTAATAGTGTTGCTGGGATTGCCCTGTGCCGTATTTGGGCAAAAGCCCCAGCCCAAGGCTACCAGTCAACTGCGGCTGATGTATGTGCAGGAGCAAGAGGAGAAACTGACTCCTACTAATTTTGATTTGAGTTTTTTCCCTGTCAGCGATCGCTATCAACGGCATTGGCAAGAGATTCTCTGGGCGGTAACGGTATTTGAGCCTGAAACTCCTTTTGTTTTGCAGGCACTGGATCAGATTTTGCTCTTGTCCTTTGCGGAAAAGTTGAGCCAAGGGCAGGAAAGCGTGGTGCAGTCGGCTTTGCAAGTGGGTAGCCAGTTGTTACTGCATCGCCCGCAAACCTATGGCAGTCTCAAGGAGCGGTTGCGCCAAATTGCCACCTCTAGCAAAGACCCTGAGTGGACAGCGATGGCGATCGCCACCCTCTACAAATCTGGTATCAGCCGAACGGAACTCTATGGCTTGATTCGCTCTTTACCGCAGAGATTTCCTAACTGGTCTCAGCATACTTTTCTATACACCACCGTGGAGCAGATCAGCTACGAGCTGTCCCGTCCGCCTCTGCCCCCCATCGCCGATCTGATCCATTGGCAGGTTGCTCCCCAGCAAGCCCATCTCTTTGTCTTTTGTAGGAGCGATCGCCAAGAGTTGTGTTTTACCCTCCTGCGCGATCGTGAGGGCAGATTTGTCCAGCAACATGGCAAGCTGTGGTCAGTATCCCTGCTCTTGGCTTCCCTTCACTCCCTCGATTGGAACTTCTATCGCGGGGCTACGCCGCAGGGCATTTACCGCATGGAAGGGATTGTGCCCCAGCCCGATGATGCCGTGTTTCGTGCCTACGGGCAGTTCGACTTGGTCAAACTATTTGTGCCGTTTGAGAGTGGTGTGCAATCTTTTCTGCCCAACCAAAAGGGTAAATTCAATACCGACCTCAAAGCCTACCTGCAACTCCTGCCCCCCTCTTGGCACAATTATTTCCCCATTCAGCAAACTTACTGGGCGGGGCGGAGCGGGCGATCGCTATTTCGCATTCATGGCAGTGGCGAAGCCCCCGACTATTTCCGCCGTGTGGATCAGCGGCGTGGCGACTGGAATCCTACTTTGGGCTGTCTGTCTAGCCTTGAAACCTATGACAGCAATGGCAACCTAGTGCAGGGCGATATGCCGCAAATTCTCCAGCAGATTTCCCAAGCGGGCGGGGGCAAAATTGAGGGCTATGTGATTGTGGTGGATATTCCAGAGCATCTGACCCCAGAGGAAATCAGTAAAATAGCTCTTAGTCGTTCTGCCAATCCTCTGCCCCCCAACTGATGTCCTTTGCCTCCCTCAGCCAAGTCCTTGACCAAGTCAGCCAAAAGCCCACATGGCGCAGGCACAAGCGACTGGCAATTATTCTGCAGTGTTGGCAGGAGCTAGTCGGACAACAGGTGGCACGGCAAACCCGTCCTACGGGCATCTTTCAAGAGGTATTGCAGGTGGCGACCTCCAGTGCGGTGTGGTGTCAAGAACTCTCGCTTCAGCGATCGCCTATCCTAAGCAAAATCAACCAAGTACTGCTCCGCACTCACCCCCAAGAACTGCTCAAAGATATTCACTTCTCCACAGTGCGCTGGCAACAGGACACCGCTAGCCCACTAACCAAGTCCCGCCCCAGCTCTGTTGTCCTTGAACCACCCGCCGATGCCCTGACCGCTGTGCAAAGGTTGCGACAGACCCTAGAACAGCACAAAAACTGCCAATGCCCCCTCTGTCAAAGTTACACTACCCCTGCTGACCTAGAACGCTGGGGAGTGTGTCGCTTCTGTGCCAGACAGCGATTTATCACGCATCACAGCTAAGATCGAATTGAGGTTTCCCCCCAAACTATGCAGATCACCTTTCTCGGCACTAGCTCAGGTGTACCCACCAAGAGCCGCAATGTTTCCAGTGTGGCGATCAAATTACCGCAGAGATCAGAAGTATGGCTATTTGACTGCGGTGAAGGCACACAACACCAAATCATGCGTAGCGACATCAAAAGTAGCCAAATTACCAAAATTTTCATCACCCACCTGCACGGCGATCACATTTTTGGGCTGGCGGGCTTACTGGCGAGTTGTGGCATGGCAGGGGCAACCCAAAGAATGGACATCTACGCTCCCTCAGGTCTGGGGGAATATCTGGATGCCAGCCTGCGCTACAGTGAAACTAAGCTGGCTTATCCCGTCAAAGTGCATCGTGCCAAAACGGGAGTGGTGTTTAGTGATGCGGATTTTACGGTTACTTGCGCCCCCCTCAAGCATCGCGTCACCGCCTATGGCTACCGTCTCACCGAACACGATCGCACAGGGCGCTTTGATGTCGAAAAAGCCAAAAGTCTGGGAATTCCTGAAGGGAAAGTCTATGGTTTGTTGAAGCAAGGCAAAACCGTGACGCTGGAGGACGGACGCACCTTTAATGGGGCAGATTTTGTGGGCGCACCGCAAAAGGGTAGGGCGATCGCCTACTGCACCGATACTATCTACTGCGATAATGCCGTGGAGCTTGCCCAAAAAGCCAATGTGCTGATCCACGAAGCTACCTTTGCCCATCAAGATGCAGACATGGCGTTTGCCCGTCTGCATTCCACCACCACCATGGCGGCACAGGTTGCTCTGGGGGCGCAGGTGCAACAGCTAGTCATGACTCACTTTAGCCCCCGCTACCTCAACCTCGATGAATTGTTAGCAGAGGCAAGAGCCATTTTTCCGAACACCATCTTAGCGCATGACTTTCTCACTATAGATGTCCCCTACTCAACTAACTAAGCCCACACTGACCCCTGATCCAGCACAGTTGGAGAGGCGATAGAATAGATTTTATGGAACAAGTGGTAGTAGGACTTTCGGGTGGCGTAGATAGCTCGGTATCAGCGGCATTGCTGAAAAAGTCGGGCTATGCAGTGCATGGCTTGACCCTCTGGTTGATGCGCGGCAAGGGGCAGTGCTGTTCGGAGGGATTAGTAGATGCGGCGCGAATTTGTGAGCAGTTAGGCATACCGCATACGGTAGTGGACAGCCGCGATCGCTTTAGTGCGGAAATAGTGGACTACCTAGTTACTGGCTATGGCTCGGGGATCACTCCCCTGCCCTGTTCGCGATGCAATAGGGCGGTGAAGTTTGCCCCCATGTTGCACTATGCCCGCCGTGAACTGGGGATCAACAAAATTGCTACAGGACACTACGCCAGAATTAGTTTTGATCCCCAGTCGGGACGCTATCAACTGCGCCGTGCCTTGGATTTACACAAAGACCAGTCCTACTTCCTCTATGAAGTGGGGCAAGAAGAGCTGTCAGCCTGCCTGTTTCCCTTGGGCGATCGCACCAAAGCAGAAGTGCGACTGATTGCCAGTGAGCTTGGTCTGGTTACAGCGGATAAGCCCGAAAGTCAGGATTTGTGCTTGATTGAAGCTCATGGCTCCATGCGCCAGTTTTTGGCAAAATATCTGGACAGCCGCAATGGGGAAATTGTGGATACCCGTGGCAGAAAGCTAGGAGTGCATGACGGCATTCACAACTTTACCATTGGACAAAGGCGGGGCATTGGCGTTTCCGCCGAGCAACCGCTCTATGTGTTACAGCTTGATCCCGTAATGAATCGGGTCATAGTGGGCACTAGGGAGGAAGCGCAGGCTGGTGAGTGTTTTGTCCACAGCCTCAACTGGGTCTCTATGGCTGAAACCGCTGTGCCATTTAGCGCAGAAGTACAAATCCGCTACCGTTCTCAGTCCGCCCCAGCCACCGTGATCCCCCTACCAGACGGAAAGGCGAGGGTGTTGTTTGCCGAACCGCAGTTTGGCATCACCCCCGGTCAAGCGGCGGTATTTTATCGTGGCGATTTACTATTGGGCGGTGGCTTGATTGCCAAGACCTAACCCCAGCGCAGTACCACCGCCCCCCAACTCAGTCCTGCGCCAAACCCCGACAATGCCAGAATCTGCCCCGCTTGGATTTTGCCCTCCGTAATCCACTGATGCAGTGCAATGGGAATCGAGCCAGCGGAAGTGTTGGCACATCTTGCCATGTTGCTCACCGCCTTAGCTGGGGGAATGTTGAGCCGTTTAATTACTGCATCAATAATTCGCTGATTGGCTTGGTGCAGGATCAGCCAGTCCAGATCATCCATACTCAAATTGGCACGATGCACTGCTTTTTCGAGGACATCGGGAACGGCGGTAACGGCAAAACGATAGACCTCCTGACCATTCATGGTGACGGGGGCAAAGCTACGCCGATCGCCATCGTAGCTCAAGTTAAGTAGCTCATTGCCTTTGCCATCACTGCGCAGTTCAAACCCCAAAAGACAGTCCTCAGAGCGAGGACAACTCTGCATTACCATCGCCCCTGCGCCATCGCCAAACAAAATACAAGTGCGGCGATCGCTCCAGTCCACCCAACGGGACAGGGCATCAGCGCCAATCAGCAGAATATTTTGGTAAACACCAGTGCGCAAAAATTGAGCGCAGGTAACCAAGCCAAAGACAAAACCCGAACAGGCGGCAGACAGGTCAAAAGCAACGGCACGCTCTGCTCCCAATTCCCGCTGTACTCGACCTGCCGTGCCAAACAGATCATCAGTGGTAGAGGTGGCAACTACGATTAAATCCAGCTCAGCGGCACTGATCCCCGCCTGGGCGATCGCCCCTTGTGCCGCCTGCACCGCCAAGCTAGTGACCGACTCCCCCTCAGCCAGAATATGCCGCTGTTGGATCCCCGTGCGCGTCCTGATCCACTCATCCGAAGTATCCACCATTTGGGCGAGGTCATCATTGGTCAGCACTTTAGTGGGGACGGCACTGCCACTGCCTATAAAGCGCACTCCATAGCTATCAGCACAACTAGGACTCATGGGCGATTTGCATTTTTTGAGTTTGCTCCCGCAGTCGCTCTAGCACCCGATTATTGACTGCATCCCGCGCCACCCTAATCGCATTGGCAATGCTAGGCGCACGGGAACTGCCATGGGCAATCACACATACCCCCGCCACCCCCAACAACAGCGCACCACCGTACTCATCAGCATCCATGCGCTCTTTGACATTTTGGAAATTGGACTTGAGCAGTAGCGAACCCAATTTGCCGTGTATCCCTTTGGGCAGTTCTTCCTTGAGGATTTGCATGGCAACCCGCCCCACCCCCTCGGCAAACTTGAGCAAGATATTGCCGACAAAACCATCGCATACCACCACATCAAAGCGCCCGCTCATCACATCCCGCCCCTCGGCATTGCCCGCAAAGGGAAGCAGGGGATTATCCTGCAAGCTCTGATGCACCCGCACCGCTAGGTCATTACCTTTAGAGGGTTCTTCACCAATGTTGAGCAAACCCAACTTCGGCTCAGCAACCCCTAGGGCGTATTGGCTATACAGCACACCCATCATGGCAAACTGCTCCAAAAACTTAGGTCGGCAGTCCACATTAGCCCCCACATCCAGCAGAAGTACAGGTTTGTGGGGGATCATGGTGGGCAGGAGTGCCCCGATCGCTGGGCGGTCAATCCCCGGTAGCCGTCCCAAGCGCAGAAGCGCCGCCGCCATCGCCGCCCCCGTATGTCCCGCCGCCACTGCCGCTGAGGCTTTGCCCTGCTTCACCTGCTCCATAGTGACAGCAATGGAACTGCGGGGTTTTTTACGCAAGCCGTCGAGGGGTTCTTCGTGCATATCGATCTCTCCCTCAGCCTCCACAATCCGCAGTGCTTCATGCTCGTTGATGCGGTGCTGACTCAAATAATTGCTAATTTTATGGCGATCGCCAACTAGGTCAATGTCTATGCCGTACTTTTGCTGGGCAATGATCGCCCCATCAATAATCTCTTTGGGGGCATAATCACCACCCATAGCATCGACTGCAATCCTCACAACTTAGATTTCCCACGCTATTGCAAATTATCAGAATTTTAACAGCTAAGCAGGTGATTCCCGCACAAAATTAAGATTCCATCAGCCGATCTAACTTTTCCCGCAGGGATAACTGCAAATATGAGCCAAACAGCGGCAAGCAGGAGAGAGCGGTCAGGATCAAAAAAAACACGCCGTAGTGCTTGTAGCCACCCACAATCATCAATACCGCTGAGACTAACAAAAAGCCCGTAATACAGGTGTGAATCAGGCACTTGATCCCCAAACTAATGCGCTTCAAGGTGCGATCGCTAATTTCCGTGCGCACAGGAATCAGCAAATCCCCCCGCTCAATTTTTTCCTCGAGGCGGCGCAAAATCACTTCGGTTTGGCTGGGTCGGTTAAGTTGTGCCTGCAAGTATTCCTTAGCCTGTTTAGCCAAGTCACCAAACATATTGCCCCTGCCCCGACTCATCGCCAAACTGCGAATGAATGGCTGGGCGGCACGGCGAAAGTTATACTCAGGGTCAAGGATCAGGGCGATCCCCACCAGCGTCCCCACACACTTGAGCAAGTAGGTCATTTTGGCAGGCAATCTAAAGGGCTGTTGCTCAAAGGCGGCGACAATATCCGCTCTAATTTCGCCAAATGCCTTGATGTCAAATGGTTTTTCTGTGAAGCGATCCAGCACAAACTGCACCATCTTTTTCACGGGCTTCATATCCGAGGTGGGTTCCAACAGCCCCAGCGCCGTAAAGCGATCCACCACTTCATTAGTATCCTTTTTGAGAATGGCAAAAAAAGTTTTGAGCATGGCTTCTCGATCATTGGTTGCCACTTCCGCCATCATGCCAAAGTCATAAAAGATCAAACTGCCGTCAGGGGTAACTGCTAAATTGCCGGGATGGGGATCGGCATGGAAAAAACCGTCCTGCAAAAACTGTTTCAAGTAGGCACGAATGCCCAACTCGTTGATGTCCTTAGGGTCTAAACCGTAGGCTTTCAGGGTGGCGGTATCATCCACTTTGATGCCCGGCAGATACTCCAAAGTGAGAATTCTGGGCGAGCAGTATTCCCAATAGACCTTGGGCACCACGATGCGATTGTAGTCCGCAAAGTTCTTTCTGAAGCGATCCGCATTTCTGGCTTCTTGGGTGTAGTCGATCTCTTGGTAGAGAATCGTAAAAAATTCTTGGTAAATTGCCTGTAGCTCAAAGTTGGCACTCGCGCGAAATAGCCAGCGCAGTAGCCGCACCAGTCTGCCCACCGCTACATAGTCCAGATCAAACAAGCGACGCAGGAAGGGGCGTTGCACCTTGACTACCACCTCCTCCCCAGTGTGCAATTTTGCTCGATGCACCTGTCCCAAACTCGCCGCCGCCATCGGTTCAGGAGCAAACTCCAAAAAAATGCTGTGTATTGATCGCCCAAATTCTGCCTCAACCAGAGCGATCGCCTCACTAGCAGGGAAAGGGGGCACCTTATCCTGTAGTTCCGACAGTGCTTGCAAATACTCAGCAGGCAAAATATCCACCCTAGTCGAGAGGGACTGCCCAATTTTGATAAAAGTTGGGCCCAACTCCAGCAGTTGGCGCACCAGCCACTTAGCTCGCTTGGTGCGTTGTGCGGGGGTATTGTGTCTCAGCCAGCGATCCCACCATAGCATTGCCAAAAAGCTAAATGCCGTACCGAAAACTTCCCGTTGTCTGCCCCACGCCGATGCTCTGACCCTTTGCCAACGCAGGGGGGCGGATTGCTCTGTAGTTACCAGCATGCAGTTAGCTAATGGTGTTCAATTCTAAGTTTAGAACTGTTTACTCCAACTTGTTACTATCTTGTCACACTGTCTATAAACCGCCAAAACTTTGCATCACTGGCTGAATTACAAATGAAGTGTTGGGTAAGAGGAAGTTTTGCCGCCGTACCGCATCAATCCTCCCTTTTTTTCCATAGGAAAGGGAAAACCCCGATCCTTTGGGCAAAATGACCTGTCTCGTACTACAGGATTCTGCACGGCAACTAAATTAGGGCTGTAGTCCTGACCCTTTCCTCCATACTCAAATTGCCACTGTGGGGAACGCCCGTTAGCAGATGGTAGCAAGGCAAGGACTAAAAGGGGGGAAGAATTGCCATCCCCCCCAACAGAATTTTTCTATCAATTCTTAATCCTTACCTGTTTGGTAGCTCCAACTCTAGCAGTAAGAGTAGAGAATTTCACTCCAGTTTGCATTACATCATGCCACCCATACCGCCCATGTCAGGGGCAGGAGCCTTCTTAGGTTCGGGCTTCTCCACTACCAGCGCTTCGGTGGTCAACACCATACCTGCCACAGAAGCGGCATTTTGCAGTGCCGATCGCACCACCTTGGCAGGGTCGATGATCCCTGAGGCGATCATGTCCACATACTCACCTTGCAGGGCATCAAAGCCGATGTTGAAATCAGAGGACATCACCCGCTCCACAATCACTGAACCCTCTAAACCAGCGTTGGTAGCAATTTGAGCAAGGGGAGCGGCAAGAGCCTTGGCGACGATGTCTGCCCCGATCGCCTCTTCATCAGACAAGCTGGACTTAAACTGATTGACCTTGCCGATTAAATGTACCAGCGTTGCGCCACCACCGGGCACAATCCCTTCTTCCACAGCGGCACGAGTAGCATTCAGAGCATCTTCAATCCTCAGCTTGCGGTCTTTCAGTTCGGTTTCTGTAGCCGCACCCACCTTGATCACCGCTACGCCTCCCGCCAATTTAGCGATGCGCTCTTGCAGTTTTTCGCGATCGTACTCCGAGTCGCTGAGTTCTAGTTCCTTGCGGATTTGGGCTACCCGTTTGTCCACATCGGCTTTGTGTTCACCGCCAGCCACAATGGTAGTGGTGTCTTTGCTGATGGTAACTTTGCGAGCTGTACCCAGCATATCCAAAGTAACGGAGTCAAGGCTCAAACCCATATCCTCAGAAACCACTCTGGCTCCCGTCAGCACGGCAATATCCTGAAGCATGGCTTTGCGGCGATCGCCAAAAGAAGGAGCCTTAATAGCGGCAACATTCAGCACCCCGCGCAGTTTGTTCACCACCAGAGTTGCCAAAGCCTCGCCCTCAATATCTTCCGCAATGATCAGCAAAGGCGAACCAGTGCGCGCCACCCGCTCTAGGACAGGCACGAGGTCTTGGATCAAATTCACCTTTTTGTCGGTGATCAACAGCTTAGGATTCTCAAAATCTACAATCTGGCGTTCTCCATCGGTAACGAAATAGGGCGAAATATAACCGCGATCGATTTCCATCCCCTCTACTACCTCCAACTCAGTATTCAGGGATTTGGATTCTTCGACAGTGATTACCCCTTCTCTGCCCACCTTATCCATAGCTGAGGCAATCATCTCGCCAACTTCCGCATCATTACCCGCAGAGATCGCCGCAACCTGAGCAATACCTGCACCAGTCACAGGCTGGGATCGCTCGGCAATTACTTCCACCAGATGGGCAACGGTTTTTTCCATACCCCGCCGCACACCGACAGGATTTGCCCCAGCCGTAACATTCCGCAGTCCCTCACGGATCATGGCTTGGGCAAGCACCGTAGCACTGGTTGTGCCATCTCCAGCCACATCATTGGTCTTGGCGGCAACTTCACGAATCAACTGCGCGCCGCTATTTTCCAGAGGGTCTTCCAATTCAATCTCTTTGGCAATGGTCACGCCATCATTGATGATCTGGGGCGCACCGTATTTTTTCTCCAGCACCACATTGCGCCCTTTCGGACCAAGGGTAACTCGCACCGCATCAGCCAGAGCATTTACACCACGCTCCAAAGCCCGCCGTGATTCTTCATTAAAAACTACTTTTTTAGCCATAGTTGTCGGTCTAGTAGGACTGAAACAGCAATACCAATTCTACACTTAATTTAGCACTCATCACCCCAGAGTGCTAATTTTGCCAGTGGTAAATGTCTTGAATCAACTGCACCCAACCCGCCACTAAAGAACTCAACAGGCGATCGCCCTTGCTTTTATCCGCCAGAGTAGCATCACCGATCACCCCAGTAGGCGACAGATCTGCAGTAATCCAAGAGACGGGGTGTTGTCCTTCCCAAGCCAGCAGGGAATTGTGGGGAAAAGAGGGGGGATAGCACCGCTGAGCCTGCTCCATTTTCACGATTTCGGGCAGTAGCGATAACATGACGCTAGTTTCCACCGCCCCGCCATGAATTCCTTGCTCCACCTCAAAAGCAGGAAACAGATCACTACTTATATTAGGCACACGCCAGATAAACAGAGGAAATAGCCAAAAATCGGGGTATTTTTCATGCAAATCCCGTGCCACCAATTCCAATATCTGCGGTTGTCCCCCATGGGCATTGACCAGTGCCAGCTTGCGAAACCCCGCCCGATACACACTTTCCGCCACCTCCCAAAGCAGAGCCAGCATAGTATTGGTACTCAGGGAAATCGTACCCGCAAAGCCGTTGTGTTCATTGGACTTGCCGTAATACAGAGGGGGCAGGGCATAGGCTGGGATGTCGGCTGGTAGCTGAGCAAGCGCTTGTCCCAAAACTCCCAGACAAATAGCTGAATCCACCGCCAATGGCAAGTGATAGCCATGCTGTTCGATCGCCCCCATAGGTTGCAAAATCACCACTCGATCTTTATCAGGCATGGCGGCAATCTCCTGCCAAGTTAGGTACGCCCAAAAACGCTGTGGTGGAATGGTAGAGTGCATAATTAACTAATTTGTCTCTACAAGTGAGAGCTTAGATTTATTATTTAAGGGCTATGCTAATCATAGATTCAAAGCCTAGGATTACAAAACCAAATAATTCTTAAAGACCAAAACTTTGTGATATGGTTCCATTGTGTTATCATAATTGTGAAAAAGACATCGAGCAAACTTAAAGCTCCTTAGGATTTTCTATTACTTTCTTGGGTGGAACTAAAATGCCTATGTTAATTATTGTTACAGCCAGAGAAGCCAGAGAGTTGGTTGAGAGGAGCAACCATTGTGAGAATGTCTTATCCATCAATGATAATGGTTTCCTCAACTTTAATGACAGTCATCGTAAAAAAATCCAGAACTTGATGGAGCTACAGTTTGATGATGTCAACCACCCTGAAATGCCCAATTCACCTAAGCTATCTCACATAGAGCAGATTGCAGTTTGGGCAAAGGTGTGCGAAAGTGAGACAGCCTTGATTCACTGTAGCGGCAGTGGTGCTAGAAGTACGGCGGCGGCGCTGATTACGATGGTGGAATGGGGTTATGGTGCTGAACACGCCTCAGCTCTGGTGAAAACTATGCGTCCCACCTCTCAGCCCAATGTACTGATGTTGCGTCTTTACGGCGATCGGGAGTTAATGGAAGCGGCAATCAGGAGATTTAACCTTCTGCGCACTTAAGATGCTAAGAGGAGATGCTAAGAGGAACAATTTATTGACATACTGCCCACAGCTAAAGCTGGGGGATTTTCCTAACCTCACGGTTTAGGATTACTGGTTCAACAACAATACTTAGACAATAATTAAAAGAGGTATTTATCTCCCCAGTCGTTTACCCCATTGCAGAGGTCTGTTCCCGCATGCCCTACGGTACAAAACCTTAAATACTGGTCTCTCTGGTACAGGTTTTACCTGTACAAGCACTACAGAATCCACTATATCCAGTTTTCTTGGTGCGGTTGTCGTTAGGTTGCATACCTTGCCACTAGGCTTAGGCTTAGTACAGCACAAGAAGCGGGATTTTATGCCTACTTTTCTGGCAAAAGACAATCTGCGGCAGGGACTTTACGGCGTTTTCTGGTAAAGAGCTTGGAAGTGCAGGTTAGATTTTAACAACCTGTGGCGTTTGGCAAAGTTGTCTTGCTAAATAAATCCCACAGTTTGCTAGTTTATTAGACTGGGCACAAATAAAATCTAGGATAGCTCTGATGTCTGAATTGAGGTTAGGGGCTTGCGTTTCGTTTTTGGGTCAACCATCAGCTATTGGGCGATCGCTATACATTCAATTTCTACTAGCACATCAAGGGGCAAACGGGCAACCTGCACACAGGAGCGAGCGGGAGGCAGGTTAGCAAAATACTTGGCATAAACCTGATTCATCGCTGAAAAATCTGCCATATCCTTAAGAAATACCGTAGTTTTGACCACATTGGCAAAGCTCAGACCATCTGCGCTGAGTACTGCCTGAATGTTAGCCAATACCTGCTCAGTTTGCGCCTCAATGCCTTGGGCAATTACTTTACCAGTCTGCGGCTCGAGGGGAATCTGTCCCGATAAAAAATAGAGCTTGTGGTTAGGGCTTAGGGAAATGGCGATCGCCTGACTGTAGGGACCAACAGGTTGAGGCGCGCGATCGCTGAGGATAACTTCTTGCATAAGCCCAGATAATAGCACAGATGTAAAGCACTCTGGGAAAGGAATAGGAAACTAAGTTTTGCTTTAGGGTGACAGAAACAACAGTATGTGATAGGCGATAGGCATTCTATCTTAAATCAGTCAAAGCTCGCTCAGTTTTCACTCTATGCGTCATTGAGCAGTGCCGTATCTTGAGCCAGTGCCGATTGAATCTTGCAAAAAGTATCAATGTGATGGCAAAACTCCAATAGCTTCTCTTCCGCCCAGCGCTGACCACTGTGGCGTAGGCTATCAGTGCCATTGGCAATAATGTGTACCAACGGTTCCCCTGCACTGGGCAGAACCAAAATCCAGTGATCCTCGCTGAACATCACTTTCACGCCGTCGGTGAGGTCGAGGGGATATTGGCGAAAACTCTCTACCATGTGGCGCATTAGGGTTCCTTTCAGGCTCCATGGACAGCGCAAGGTTTGGCTTTTGGTATAGAAGCGCGGCAGACTTTGCCGTACCTCAGAAAGCGATCGCCCTTGCAGTGAGAGCCATTCCATCACTTTGGCAATACTGAACATGGCATCAAACCCTGGGTGCAGTTGCGGGTGGATAAAACCCATCTGCGCCGAGCCGCCAAGCACCACATTGTGGGTGGTGTGGCAGGCTTCCATCAGGGCGGTGGGGTTGGCACGGGTACGCAAAATGCGGCTATTGTGCATGCTGGCAATCTGCTCAGCCACTCCAGACACCGACACAGGAGCGATCGCCGTACTGCCAGGGATAGCTGTAAATGCCATTTCCAGCATGACGGCGGTCAGCACCTCTTCCCGCACAGGCTTGCCCAGATCATCAATCAAAATGAATTTTTCGCCATTGGCAAATACTTGCACTCCAAAATTGGCTTTGATGGCACGCACCACATCACTCAGTTGCTCCAACATCTTTTCCCGTTCGCTGGGGGCGGGGGCAATTTCGCTAAGACTGGCATTGAGCACCACCACATCTGTACTAAATTTGCCGAGAATGCGGGGTAGCACTGCCCCAGATACAGCATAGACATAATCGATCACTACTTTTTTGCATTTACCATTGCGAATTGCATCAATGTCTAGGTTTTGCGAAAAGCCGCTGTTGTAGTAGTCCAGCACCCGACTGGGGTAATTGATCTCGCCAATTTCCGCGATCCTTGCCCTACGAAAGTCATCTTTGAAGAACGCTCCCTCAATTTTCTTTTCCTGCTTGCGGTCAATGTTGATCCCCTTGCTGTCGATGAACTCGATCAGGACATGATCACTGCGATCGGGATGCACCCGCACATGCACCCCACCCGCCACATCCAAGCTAGGGGCAGTAAAACGAGCAATGGGAATAGCGGTTGCCTCGAGGTTCTCCACATGCACCCCCACCGACATCAGACCCGAGATCAAGGAGCGGGTGACCATGCGACAGATGGTGCGCTGATCCCGAGATACTTGCACATGAGCACCGGGCTTCAGCGATGCGCCGTAGGCGGCTCCCAGCTTTACGGCAAACTCAGGGGTAATATCCGCATTAGCAAGACCAGACACCCCCCGTTCACCAAACAGGTGCCTCACAGCGGTAGTCCCCCAAATCAAGTTGGTAGTGAGGGTAGCCCCTGCCTCCACACTTTTGCTGGGCCAGATTTTCACATTGGGAAATACTCTGGCTTCTTCGCCAATCAGGGTATTGGCACCGATCACCGCCCCTTCCATGATATGCGCTCTGCGGCAAATACGGCTATTTTTGGCAATGGTACAAGCCCAGAGGTGCGCCTCTTCCCCAATGATCACCCCATTGCCAATGATCGGTCTTTGCAGATCACATTTTGCGCCAATAGTTACATGATCGCCAATAATAGTACCAGCGGAAATGCTAGTTTCTCTGCCGATCGCACAGTTGTCGCCAATCAGTACAGGAGCTTCGATTTTCACAGTGGGATCAATTTGGCTGTTGCGCCCCACCCATACTCCTGTGCGCACTTGGGTATATTCCATTTCCAGATGCACCCTGCCACGAATGGCATCGTATTGCACTTGGCGATAGGTTTCTAACGAGCCGACATCGCACCAATAACCATCAGCAATGTAGCCATACATGGGCACTCCCGTCGCTAATAGCAGGGGAAATAGGTCGTGGGAGAAGTCGCTGGGTTTGCCGAGTTCCAAACTGTCCAGCACATGGGGTTCTAGGATGTAGATGCCTGTGTTGACGGTGTCGGAAAAAATTTCACTGGTGGAGGGTTTTTCCAAAAAGCGTTGGATGCGGTGCTGTGCGTCGGTAATTACTACGCCGAAAGCCATCGGCTCGCTAACACGGCGCAAAATCAGAGTGGCGTGGGCTTGGTGTTCTTCATGAAAACGCATGGCGGCACTGAGGTCAAAGTCGGTGATGCTGTCGCCGCTGATTACCAAGAAAGTGCTGTCCAGCAAATTACTCACATTTTTGACACAGCCTGCCGTACCAAGCGGCTGATCTTCCTCGACTACATAGATCAACTTCATGTCGAGGCTACTGCCATCGCCAAAGTGATCGCGAATGCTGTCGGGTAAGTAGTGCAGGGTGATAATTACTTCTCTGATGCCGTGACGCTTGAGGAGGTGCAGGATATGCTCGGTGATGGGGCGGTTGAGAATGGGAACCATAGGCTTGGGCAAATCACAGGTTAGGGGTCTTAATCTGGTTCCTGAACCACCTGCCATCAGCACTGCACGCATAATCAACCCTTGGCGATCGCCTGTTTATGGCTTTATTCTAATGTTTAAGCTGTAGTTAAGTAGCTGTGATTAGTTTGTTTTTAAGATGTTTTTAATATATTTTTAAGATGCTTTCCATGCCCCGATGAAGCAATTTCGCGATCGCCTCTCCTTATGGCTAGATGAACCACAGCGGGCGGGTTGGACATTCCTTGCCCCCGCCTTGTTTATTTTGGGCATTTTTGTCATCTTGCCCCTGTTCTATCTGCTCTACCTCAGCTTGACCACGGGGCATTTTACGCTAAAAGGGGTGCGCTGGGTGGGGCTGGCACACTATGGCAAACTCCTCAAAGACCCAGATTTTTGGCAGGTGTGCAGTAATACTGTGATTTTTACGCTAGGTTCAGTGATCCCCAGTGTGATCCTGCCGTTGGGGTTGGCAGTGTTGTTGGATCGGGCGCTGGTGGGACGAGGGATTTTGCGATCGCTCTATTTTTTGCCTGCGGTGGTGTCTATGGTGGCGGTGGGACTGGGTTGGCGCTGGCTATTTCAGACCGATGGCTGGGTGAATCAAGTGCTTAACCTTAAACCTGCGATCGCCTGGCTCAATGAACCGAGTTGGGCGATGTTTATCCTCATCCTGCTCACGGTGTGGAAACAGTTGGGTTTTAACATGGTGGTATTTTTGGCGGGTCTGCAAGCTATCCCCCAGAGTTTGTACGAGGCGGGGGAGTTGGATGGGGCGGGGGCATGGGCAAAATTTTGGTGTATCACCCTGCCCAGTTTGCGGGGGACGATCGTGTTTGTGGCGATCGCCACCGTGATTTTTAGCTTTAGAGGCTTTGAGCAGGTCTATGTGCTGACAGAGGGCGGACCACTCAATGGCACCAATATTTTGGTCTATTTTGTCTATGAGCAAGCCTTCAGCCTATTTGATTTTGGCTATGGAGCCGCCTGCGCCCTACTGCTATTGGGAGTGGTGCTAGTTTTGCTGAGAATTCTGCTTGCTTTTGAGCCTAGCCCTAAAGCCATTGAACACAAGGAGTAGAGGAATACTAGGGGCGGGAAGGGGTGGATTTGTGCCACGAACTAATCACACCATCTACTACTTCAAGGGCTACCGCAATCACCAGAGCTAGCTTGTTCATAAACAACACCGCCAGCATCAGAGTTACAAGGGTTAATGCTTTTAGCGCCATAACTGCACCGTCAGCAACTACTAGTAGTTGAAAATAGCAGTAACTAGGTAAAATTCACACTGCATTAAGGAAAATATAATAATTCTCACTAATTGCACATAAAAAAGCTGGCAGGAAAACCTACCAGCACTATAAACTACTAGCAAGACAAAATTACATCAAGCCGATTTGGGACAGGATACCTTGCCCAGTGATCAGCTCGGTGGCAATGCCAATCACAAAACCCAGCATAGCCAAACGACCATTCCAAGTTTCGGCAAATACATTGAAGCCAAATTTAGGCTCAGAGGTGGGAGTTGCATTCTCAGTCATGGTTTCAATCTCCTTTACAGTTAGATTAAGAATTATTGCGTTAAGTTAATACTAATTTAATTTCTGGGGAATCACATACTGCTATAGGTAGATTTGCCCAACACAAAACTAGCTATGTTAAATCTTTACTTGATGCGTCATGGCTTAGCTGGCGATCGCCAAGATAATGCCGACGACAGCCAGCGCCCCCTCACAGCAGAGGGTATCAGCAAAACTCGCAAAGTATTCCAAAAACTGCACAAGTTGGGGTTGACCTTTGACCTAGTGCAGACCAGTCCGTTTCTCAGAGCTAGGCAAACCGCCCAGCTTTTGGCAGAAGTATATGAACAAGGGTTTCCTGTGGAAGTTACCCCCCTATTAGCTCCAGAAGGGGAGATGACCGCGTGGCTGGAGTGGCTAGAGCGCTTAAATCAGCCCAATTTCTCCTTAGGGCTGGTGGGGCATGAACCCGACTTGAGTGCATGGGCGGAAATCCTCATCTGGGGAGAAGCCAGAGGAGTGCTAATCTTGAAAAAGGCGGGGGTGATTGGGCTGACATTACCCAGTGAGCCGCCCTATGTCAGAAATGGTTTGCTGTTTCTGCTTGTCCCCCCCAAAATCCTCTTGTAAGGCTGACTATGGACGAAAATAACCTAATCAAACAACTGCTGATGATTGGCATTGGCACTACTTCACTGGTAGCAGAGAAACTGCGGGAAGTGGCTGATGACTGGGTGAAGGATGGCAGGTTCAAGCCCGAACAGGCGGCGGAATTTATCAGCGAAATCAGCGATCGCCTGCGCAGTGAGCAAACCAATTGGGAACAGATCATGCAACGCCAAGTGAAAAACATCATGCAGGATTTGGGCGTACCCCGCCAAAACGAAATTGACGAATTGCGGGGCAGGATTGATCGCCTCGAGCGGCAGGTCAGGGATTTAGAAAACCGTAGCTGGCGTTAGGCACAGAGTGCCAAAATTTGCTCTACGCTATCACCAGTAATATCCCTGCGCTCACCAAGGGGGAACATACCCCGCTGATCTAACCGTTGGACAATGGTGGGAATAGTGCTAGTATCCACCCCATAGGCAGAGAGCCGTGTGGGCACACCCACCGCTTCAAAGAAATCTCGGGTTTTGGCGATCGCCTGATCGATGCGTTCCTCTGCAGTGCCATCTGTAATGTGCCAAATGCGATCGCTATATTGCAAGAGTTTCTCCCGCTTCTGCTGTTTTTGCCATGTCAACAAGCTCGGTAACACCACCGCCAGAGTTTGCGCATGATCGAGGTTGTGCAGAGCCGTCAGTTCATGCCCAATCATGTGCGTTGCCCAGTCTTGCGGAACACCCACCCCAATCAAGCCATTGAGCGCCATGGTAGTACACCACATCACATTTGCCCGCGCGTCATAGTCTGTGGGATTTTGCACAGTTTTCGGACCCTCCTCAATCAGCGTTGCCAAAATCGCCTCCGCCATGCGGTCTTGCAGAGGGGAATTGGCAGGGAAAGTGAGGTACTGCTCCGCCACATGAGTAAAGGCATCGACGATACCGTTGCCAATCTGGCGGGGCGGCAGGGAATAGGTAGTCTCAGGATCGAGCACCGAGAACTTGGGAAATACCAAGGGACTGCTGAAATAGAGTTTTTCCTTGGTCGCCCACTTGGTCACCACCGCATTGGTGTTCATCTCCGAGCCAGTGGCAGGCAGGGTCAGCACTGTGCCCATCGGCAGGGCAGAGGTGACGGGAGCTTTTTTTGCCAGAATGTCCCAAGGATCGCCCAGAAAATTTACCGCCGCCGCAATAAACTTCGTGCCATCCAAGACGGAACCGCCCCCCACCGCGAGTAAAAAATCTACCCTTTCACGACGCACCAACTCCACCGCCTGCATCAGGGTCTCATAGCGGGGATTGGGTTCAATGCCGCCAAATTCCATAAAATTGTGCCCCGCCAGCGCCTTGACCACTTGGTCATACACGCCATTGCGTTTGATACTGCCACCGCCATAGGTCACTAAAATTTTGGCAGAAGTGGGAATTTCCCCTGCAATGTTAGCAATTTGCCCCTTCCCAAAGAGAATTTTTACGGGGTTGTAGAAAGTAAAGTTGTACATGGCTATTAGCTCTCCTTGCTTGAGTTGGCGGTTAATAAACGGTCAAAGGTGCACATCATAAATGCCTGCAATGGGGCGGTGTGCTTGGCGGTTTTCATCCGCAAAATTGCCCCCTGCCAACTAACTAACAGGTATTCAGCTAGCTGGTCAATGGCAACATCTGTGGCAATTTCCCCCAGAGCTTGAGCCTCAGCCAAACAACTAGCCAAGTCCTTTTGCCAATCCGCAAAGAACTGCTCCACCCGCAGACGAAACCCTTCGTCTTGATCGGCTAGCTCCTGCCCCAGATTAGCCAGCAGGCAACCTTCACGATAGCCCTCGTTAGCAAAGCTATCACATTTCCCTTGAAAATAGTGGCGCAGTCGCTCAATGGGGCTTAGGGTGCGATCCGCTAGGTATTTGCGTAACTGGTGGCGTTGGGCGATCGCTTCTTGCTCCAAAATTTGCAGACAAAACTCCCGCTTACTGACAAAAAAGTGATAGAAAGAACCTTTAGGCACGCCCGCCCGTGCCAGCACCTCCTGAATGCCAGTGTGGTGATAGCCTTGTTGAGCGAGGATCGCTCTGCCAGCTCTCAATAAAGTAAGTTTTGTATCAGCAGGCATGATTTCATAATAGACCAGTCGGTTTAAGAAAGGCAAACAAGCAGGCAAGTTTTTTGCCCCAAGCCAATAAACCATGGCCAAAAACTGGCATAATGCTGTCAGTCATTTGGGCAATATTACTGATGTACGACTCCCCCGTAATCCTAGCTGATGAAACAGGTAGAACTCTTTCCTGTGAAGTGGAAGATGCTTTCGAGGTGAATGGAACAGAATACCTTTTATTGGAACCAGTAGATGCGGCGGTGCAGATTTTGGCGTGGCGAGATATAGATGAGGATGAGCAGGAACTGACCGATATTGATGAAGCGGAATTGGATTTAATCTTTCCCATTGCTAAGGCGGTATTGTCAGAGCAAAATCTCATTCTCAAAAGAACCGCATTTACCCTGACGGTGGAAGGTGAACTGCCAGAAATAGAAGAAGATCAGATAATTGAACTGGACGATGCCGAGGGTGAAATTGGCGAGGAATTGCAGGAAATAGCGCAGTTCTATTACCAAGAGCAGGCATATTCCATTTTTGCGCCCCTTGATCCCATTTATCTCTATGCGAAGCGAGCTAGCAATGGCAAAATAGAGCCAGTTTTTGATGTTGAGGAATTGGAGGAATTGCAACCTCACATTCAACAGCGTCTGCTGGAATTGGAAGATGAAGAAGAAGACGCTGAATGACCTTGCAAAACTGGGGCTTCCCATCGCCGTACTCGTGATTGGCTGGTCGGGGACGGCGTGGTGGCTGTGGGCGGTGAGTCCTCCCCAATCCTCCGCTGTGAGTATGGTGCGGATCACCATTCCTGAGGGGAGTTCTGCACAGGTGATCGCCGAAAAACTAGAACAGGCAGGGATAATTCGCTCGGGTTTGGCATTGCGCCTTTTGATCCAGTGGCAGGCATGGCAGGCAGGGGAACCGCTACCCTTGCAGGCAGGCACTTACGAACTGCCCACTAATTTGTCGCTTCCCGAAGTGGTGGCGCAACTGCAAACAGCCCAGAGCCAAATCAAAGTGATTCGGGTGACCATTCCCGAAGGCTTCAACCTCAGGCAAATGGGAGAATTATTTGAGGAAAAGGGCTTATTCACTAAAGCAGAATTCTTGGCGATCGCTGATCGTCCGCCTAGCAACCGCCGCAGTTGGCTTCCACCCGATACCCCCAATCTGGAGGGTTTTTTGTTCCCCGACACCTACGAAATGATTGTGGGCGTAACCACGGCTGAGACGGTGGTAGAGATGATGCTGGATCGCTTTGCCGAAGTTGCTCTGCCAGTGTATCAAGCCCACCAACAGCAAATTCCCCCGCCCACCGTCAATCTCAGCCTCAAGGACTGGGTGGCTCTTGCCAGCATTGTCGAAAAAGAGGCAGTTTTGGCAGGGGAACGGCGGCTGATTGCAGGAGTGTTTTGGCACAGACTGCAAAAAAAAATGCGTCTGGAGTCTGACCCGACGGTGGAATATGGCTTGGGGATCAAGCAGACCAAAGAGCGCCCCCTCACGCTTCAGCAAGTACGCACGCCCCACCCCTACAACACCTATCTCAATCAGGGCATTCCCCCTGGGGCGATCGCCGCTCCCGGACTCGCCAGCCTAGAAGCGGTACTGCGCCCCGAACCCACTGAGTATCTATTCTTTGTTGCCCGCTATGATGGCAGTCATGCCTTTAGCCGCACCCTAGAAGAACACAAGAAGCAAATAGAGCGCATCGAGCAACAAATCAAGCAAGAGAGCCGCAGATGACAAACCGCTCCCACTCCCGCGAAGTTGCTCCATAAACTGCCGCGATCTGCTCCATACAGCACTGGTTGGCAAATTCCGTAAACTGATGGCGAGGGATACCATACATGCGCTGGAAGTTGTCCACCGTTACCCGACAGAACTGCGGTCGCTGATCGTAAATGGAGCATTTCCTTGTACTATGATCAAAGTAGATGCACCAACCATCTGCACCAACCATTGCTAGGTATTCGGCTAACTCCTCAGCGCTGAGGTACTCAGCCAGATCAGGGCGATCGCTGGGGGCGAGATGACAGCAAGCTCCGCAAAACTGAATACAACGCCACCTTGCCATATAATGCTATTATGCCACAGCACCAGTCTATCGCTGAATACTTCCATCAGCGCACCAAATATGACCCTGCTACTCTGGCAAGCAAGAGTGGTACCTTGGACTGGAGCCAGCAACCTGATCCCTACAAAGAATACCAAATCGGCACGGTATATGATCTCAAGCCCTATCTCAGCATAACTGCGGACAGGCAGTCCAGCGATTCGCTGTGGTGGTATCGCCTCTCCCAACTATTCCTCTACAGCTATGGTCTGACCGCTAAAGTTCCCACCGTCACTGGAGAAATGTACTACCTCAGGTCAGCGCCCTCCGCAGGCGGGCTATATCCCACTGAGATGTACTTGGTGGACAGCCGCGGGCTATGGCACTATCAACCGCGCACCCACAGCCTCACCCAATTCTGGCAAGATCAGCAATGTTGGCGCAATTTAGCCAATGCCTGCTTTGGTCACCCTGCCTTTGGTGTCACCCGTCTGGGCATCGTACTGACCACCATCTTTTATCGCTCCGCATGGCGCTATCAAGATCGGGCATACCGTCGCATTTTTTTGGACGCAGGGCATTTGCTGGGCAATATCGAGCTGGCTTGCGCCTTGAGCGATTTTCGCCCCCACCTGATTGGTGGCTTTGCCGATAGTTTGGTCAACCAACTGCTATTTCTGGACGATAGACAAGAAGCGGCGATCGCCGTGATTCCCCTGCAAGACCTGCAAACTGACTTGGAAATTACGGGTAGCTTTGGCTGTCATAGTTTGCCATCGCCCCCCTCCCAGACTGATCAACATATTGAGGACATTGCCGATGGTGAACTGCTCTACGCTCTGCATTGCGCCTCAGTTATTCCTGCCGAGCCGCCTGTTTCTCCCTACTGCGATTGGACAGCAGACCAGCCTTCAGATAAATACAACTTCCCCTTCTGCGCCAAATTTTCTACCGTAACTGCGCCCATCAACTGGGGGGAAGACCTACAAGACCTCAGCACCACCATTTTGCGCCGCCGCTCCACACGAGAATTTAGCCCAGGGGCGATCGCTGGCAGTGATCTCAAAGCCATCCTCAACTTCGCCTATCAGCCCACCGACTATATCGTGCAGGGGCTAGATGGCACACCAGACTATTTTAATTTGGGCTTGATCGAGACCTTTGTGGCGGTAGTCTCCGTCAGCGGTATTGAAGTAGGTTGCTATTACTATGCCCCTCAAGCCCAAGAACTGCGCCAAATTCGCTTCAAGAACTTTCGCAAAGAACTGCACTTCCTCTGCCTTGGGCAGGACTTGGGACGGGATGCCTCAGCGGTAATTTTCCATACCGCCGACCTCAGCAAAGCCATTGCCAAACATGGCGATCGCTGTTACCGCTACCTACACATGGACGCAGGGCATCTGGGGCAAAAAATTAACCTCGCCGCCGTGCAGTTGGGGATTGGCGTAAGCGGCATTGCAGGCTTCTTTGACGATCAGGTCAACGAAGTTTTGGGCATTCCCCCAGCCGAAGCAGTTTTATACATCACCGCCCTCGGAGCACGCTAGTCATGCCCGTCTATCTGTGGTGGGGCGAAGACGACTATCAGATGGAAAAACAAATTATCGCCCTGAAACACCGCGTAGTCGCTGAAGCATGGCAGGACTTCAACTACTTGCATCTCCCCGCCACCAGTGAAGCGGAAGTGATTACGGGCTTAGCTCAGGCAGTTACCCCTGTTTTTGGCATGGGCGATCGCCTCACTTGGTTGAGCAATACCACCATCTGCCAAAAGTGTAGTGACACCCTCCTCAAAGAGTTAGAGCGCACCCTAGAGCACCTGCCCGCCAATTCACATTTATTATTTACCAGCACCAGCAAACCCGACAGCCGCCTCAAAGTAACCAAACTTCTGCAAAAGTACGGCACAATGCAGGAGTTTGCACCAATTCCACCATGGAAAGCCGAAGCGATCGCCACAGCAATTAAACAACAAGCCACAGCCATCGGCTTAAACCTCGCCCCACCAGCCATCGACTACCTAGTATCCGCCGTAGGTAACGATTTGCGCCGCATGGACATGGAATTGACCAAACTAGCCCTGTGCTATCCTGAAGCCACCCACACAGCGAACCCAAAACCATTAAACCTAGAGCAAGTCAGAGAATTAGTGATCGCCACCGCAGGCAATAGCATTCAGCTAGCTCAAGCCATCAATCACGGACAGATCGCCCCAGCTCTGCAGATACTAGCAGAATTATTAAGAAATAACGAAGCAGGTTTAAGAATTTGCGCCACCCTAGTCGGGCAGTTTCGCACTTGGACATTGGTCAAATTAGCACTCAATGCAGGACACAAAGACGACAGCATCAGCAGGATTGCCGAACTAGGAAATCCCAAGCGAGTGTATTTCCTTAAGCAAGAAGTACAGCACCACACCGCCGAGCAATGGCTAAAGACCCTGCCAATCTTACTCGACCTAGAAGCCAGTTTGAAGCGTGGCGCAGACGAGAAAACCGCCCTAACCACAGCGATCATGCAGTTGTGCCAGTGTTGGAATTAACCTCCCCCCAAAAGTGGGGGAAGGGTCAGTATTGATGAGGATACTGGACAAACTTGTTGACATAATTTTTTACAAAAAAGTTTCCCCACGCCTGCCATTGGTAGTAGCCAGAGCAATTTCATGGGCAATTTTCTCAGCTCCCCCAGCCCCGCCCACCCGCTCCTGTCCATTGATCCTGCACCTCTCCAGATACACAGGATCACCGAGAACCCTTTGGATCAGGGTTACAGCTATTTCAGGCTTAGTGCAGGTTTGCACCGACTCCCCCAACAGCCTCTGTTGCGCCTCCGCAAACCGATAAGTAAACTGCGGACCCTTGCCCACCAACTGCACCACAGGCTTTCCCAAACCCACCGCCTGCTCGATCGCCGTTCCTGCCATCCCCAACACCACATCCGCCCTGTGCAAAATATCAGCAAAGGCATCGCTAAAGCAATAAACTTGTGCCCCAGAGCACGGATCGGTAATCACCTCACAGTCTTCTTGCGGTGAATACACCCACCCTGCCATCATCGCTGTAGCCTGCAAAATCTGTCCTGACATCTGGGGTACTATGCCAGCACGAAACTGCCAATCTAGCTTAAGCTGTTGCGCCCGCTCCACCACCTGTAACAGCAGTAATAAATTAGCCTGCGCCTCAGGCAAACGACTGCCACAGAGCAGACAGATCATCGTCTGCCCCTCCCCTAAGTGCAAATCCTTACCCCGCAGGTGCAATACATCCATAATCGGGTAGCCCAGACAAACCGTATGCTGAAAACCCTGAGCCGACATCAACTTGGCAGTGTAAGTATCTCTAGTAAAAATCCCCAGACAGCGCCCAGAATGCAAAATCCAGCGGGCAGTGAGCGGCAAAATCAATTTGTTTTCGTAGTATGCTGAAGTGGATACTAGATATGCCATAAAGGGAATCTGGCTCAAGTAAGCAAACATTAGAGGCAGAATATCCCCCACCGCCACAACCAAATCGTAATTCTTAAGCCGTGCCACTTGCCGAATACAGCGCAGTTGCGCCCAAGTAAGCCCCACCAGCCCCGATCGCAAATCGTGCCACCACTGTCGCCAGTCCATATAGACAAACCCCCCCGACGGCAAACTCCGAGTGGGGCAAATAATAGGAATATCTTGGCGGCGATAGGCATTGCCCTCCCCTACTAGGGGCATGGCTGACAGTTCCCAAGAGGGATAGAGCCGCCGTAACGCCTCAGCAATGATACTGGCATTCAAGTCCTCCCCATGCCCATTGCTGATACAGAGAATTTTGCCCATAGCAGTATATTTACCTATGTCGCTCGATGGAATATAATGTTATCAAGTAAACATTTTCTGCTGGAACTAAATTTGCTGTGATTCTCATAACAGCGCACAGATTGGGACAATCGCTTGGTTCTAGGTGGAACAAGATCAGCTTTGCTTCCACACTCTATCTCGAACCTGTGCTAGATGTTCTAGTTCAGCCCATACCCACCCAATGGCAAACTGAAGTGCGTCTGGGACTACAGGAGGCATTGGTTAATGCGGCAAAGCATGGCAACAATCTCGACCCTACCAAGCAAGTTTTGGTGCAATTTACTAATTCAAGCGGTGCTTGGTGCTGGCTCGTCATCGATCAAGGTGCGGGAGCGTGTTCTCATCCCCCTTCCCAAACACCTGAAGATAGTATGGACAGCGGTTCGCTGTGTCCAGAGCAGGAATGCGGTAGGGGCTTCTTTATCTTGAATCAAATTTTTGATCGGGTGCAATGGGACTGGCAAAGGCATCAGTTACTGCTTTGGAAACAGTTTCACCCCCTACGCCAGCCCTTAATCAGTTAGGATTAGGCTTTCAATTTGGACTTACACATCGCATCAATTCTCCCTCACTCTAAATCCCTCGACTAGAATGGGCGAGGGAAAAATCAAAAATGTGTCCTAAAACGCCTGTCCACTGCTATAAATTTGGCAATTTTGCTATAGCAAACCTACTGGATTAACCAGTAGAAATTGCCTAGAAGCAATTACGCGGGCGGTGCACCTGCGATTACTGTTCTACTCCTAAAAATGGGAATAAGACCTGATCGCGTTAGCAACTTGGACCTTTTTGGCAGTTTATCAAGAGTTGGAGAGGCACTCCCCAAAGGCATAGCAAAGGTATGGATAGTGAGCTAAACTAGGTGCGATATGGCAACCACCAAATCTCCACGCAAACTGTCCAAATCATCAAGGACTTCACCCCAGACCAAGCCTAAGGTTGTGCAAGCTAACTCCCAAAGCCGCTTGGTGTTGATCGGTGTTTTCTTGCTATTGTGCGCTTTGGGTTTAATTGCCCGCTTGTTTTTTTTGCAAATCTATCAGCATGACGAGCTGACTGCTAGGGCAAGGCAACAACAGGTGCGACGCATTCAGACTTTTGCGCCAAGACGCACCATTAGCGATCGCCACGGGACAGTTTTGGCTGTGGATCAGGCAGTTTATACAGTCTATGCCCACCCCCACCTCCTCCAGCAAAGCCCCACAGAAATTGCCCAGCAGATCGCGCCAATTTTGCAACGACCCGCTGAAGAGATCGCCAGATTACTAAGCCAGCCCACTACCTCAGTGCGCCTCGAGCGCTGGCTCTCAGAAGAGGCGGCAGATAGTATGAAACAACTGAGGATCACGGGAATAGACTTTATTCCTCAGCAAAAGCGCATTTACCCCCAGCAAGACCTTGCCGCTGAAATTGTTGGCTATGTCGACATCGATCACCAAGGGCAAGCAGGGCTAGAAAAAAGTCTGGAAACTACCCTCAAACAGCCCGAATATAGCATTGAGGTACTCCAAGATGGAGAGGGGCGACTCATTCCCAACGAAGTACCCAGTAACATTACCCAAGCCGATACGGCTACGCTCCAGTTAACCCTAGATGCTCGCTTGCAGAGAATAGCTAGGCAGAGCCTGCAACAGCAAATTGAGCGGTTTGGCGCATTGCGGGGAGCGGCAGTGGTTATGGACGCTCACACTGGCGAAATTCTGGCTCTCGCTACCCAGCCCACCTATGATCCCAACCGTTATTTTGACTATCACAAAACGCCAGAATTGTTCAAGAATTGGGCGGTAACAGATTTGTATGAACCAGGCTCGACTTTTAAGCCAATCAATGTGGCGATCGCCCTTGATGCAGGCGTCATTACCCCAGACACAGTGCTTTACGATGCGGGGGTGCTGCAAATTGGAGATGCCACGATCAGCAACTTTGATGGCGGCAGTAGTGGCGGCTCGCTGAGTATTACTGATATTTTGGCGACTTCCAGCAATATTGGCATGGTGCAGATGATGAAACTGATGCCGCCCAAGGAGTATTACCAATGGCTGAAAAAAATTGGCATAGATCAAAAAACGGGCATTGATCTGCCTGCTGAGGCGATCGGGCAAATTAAGAGCGAGGCAGAGTTTATGACCTATCCCATTGAGCCTGCCGCCGCTTCCTTTGGGCAGGGTTTATCTCTGACCGTGATGAAAATGGTGCAACTACAGGGAATTTTGGCAAATGGCGGGCTGATGGTTACTCCTCATGTAGTGCGGGGACTGGTGGATGAGACAGGAAACCTTACCAAAGTGCGGGATTTACCAGAACCCCAGCGTATTTTTCGCCAGACTACCGCCAACCGTGTAGTCGAGATGATGACTAGTGTGGTGGAGTATGGCACGGGTAAATCGGCAAAAATTAAAGGGTACCGCTATGGCGGCAAGACAGGCACGGCGCAGAAAGCCGCTGTAGGAGGCGGGTACAGCAATGCCAAAATTACCAGCTATGTGGGTATTTTCCCCGCCCAAGCGCCGCGCTATGTGGTGATGGCAGTAATTGATGAGCCAGTGGGCAGTGAGGCACTAGGCTCCACCGTTGCCGCTCCTGTGGTCAAAGCTATTTTAGAGGAACTGATCACGATTGAGGCAATTCCCCCGACCCACCCGCAGGAGTTAAATCAGCCGCAAGATGCAGCTGCTGAGGAGATGTAGAAAATCAGCTCAGAATTACTTAGGCAATGATTTACAGCTTTGATCAATAACTCACTAGCATTATTCAGTTGAGATTCTCCGATCTACAAGAAGCAAAATGAGCCGAACCATAGCGATCGCCTTACTGGTGTTTCTTGCCTTTGCGCCGCGTTTTTGGAACTTAGATGGACTGGCTGATGTGGTCTTTGATGAGGTTTATTATCCTAAGTTCGCTCAGAACTACTTGCAGGGCATAGATTTTTTTGATGCTCACCCGCCCTTGGGCAAGTATTTGATTGCCTTGGGGATCAAGCTCTTTGGCTATCAGCCATGGGGCTATCGGTGCATAACAGCATTGGCTGGTGCTTTGATTCCTATTTTTGTTTATTTGCTAGTCCAGAAATGGACAAATCGCCATTTTTTGGCATGGCTATCAGGCATCTTTACCGCACTTGATGGTTTGCTCCTAGTTGAGTCGCGGTATGGCTTGATTAACATTTTTATTGTGCTATTTGGTTTGTGCAGTCAGTTGTGTTTGCTTTCAGCTCTAAGAGCCAAAAAAACATCTGCCGTATGGTTTTGGGTAATAGGATTAGGCATATTTTTGGGGGCAAGTATTAGCGTGAAATGGACGGGTTTAGGTTATTTACTCTCAGCGATCGCTATGGTGGTTGTTCATGGTTACTACCTAAAAAAGTGGCTAAATCTATATCAGTTATTTCTAGGTTTATTGTTGATCCCCAGCATTTTTTACCTCTTGCAATGGATACCCCATTTACTGATCAACCCCGCCACTCCACTGATAGAACTACATCAACAGATTTTCAACTTTCACCAAAATTTGGGTAGCGGCGAGCCATTACTTTCCCACCCCTATTGTTCTCCATGGTGGAGTTGGGTATTTATGATCCGAAGCACCGCCTACTTTTTTGAGTTTCGCAACTTGGGTATTGTCTATGTCAATGGTATGGGCAATCCTCTGTTATATTGGTTCGGGGCAGGTGCTGTTTTATATGCTTTGCTGAGACCTAGATTACATCAGCATAGCCAAGGTTTGTCTTTGTATCTATCCCTATCGTTTTTGGCTAATCTTCTGCCTTGGATATTGGCAAGGCGATGTACTTTTTTGTATCACTATATGCCCGCTTCAGTGTTTGCTTTTATTTGTTTAGCCATCATCGCCGATTTGTGTTTCCAGCAAAAAAGATTACAACCTGCTAGCATCATAATTAGCGCAGGAGTAGCGATCGCTTTTGTCATGTGGCTTCCTGTTTATATCGGTTTACCGATCCCGCCCTACTATTGGCGCATGATAATCTGGATGCCAACTTGGATTTAAGGAAATATGCAAAACTTCCGCAACTATTACGACATATTAGGTGTACCCAAGAGTGCCGACACAGAGGAGATCAAAAGAGCATACCGCCGTCTGGCACGCAAGTATCACCCTGACTTAAACCCAAACGACAAGGTTGCCGAAGAAAAATTTAAGGACATTGGTGAGGCTTACGAGGTGCTGTCTGACGAGGCAAAGCGCAAGCAGTATGACCAGTTTGGACAGTATTGGAAACAGGGTGGCTTTCAGAGTCGCTCCACTCCTCGCAGTGATGGCTGGGCAAACGACTTTGAGCGGGATTTTGGTCCAGAGATTGATTTCAGTCAATATAGTGACTTCCAAGAATTTGTGGATCAGCTCTTGGGCAGGTTTCGTACTGGGGCAGGGGGCAGTAGCTACGATCCAGAACCCAGCTATCGTCAGCCACCACGCCCCAATCCCCGCCGTGACAGTGAGGCGATTTTGGAATTGCCCCTAGAACGGGCGTATCTGGGCGGTCGAGAGCGGATCAGACTGGAAGACGGGCGATCGCTGGAGGTGAATTTGCCTGCAGGAGTGCTGTCAGGGCAAAGAATTAGGCTGAAGGGGCAGTCCGCCAGTGGCGGCGACTTGTACTTAAAAATCATTCTTAAGCCCCATCCATTTTTCACCTTGGATGGCTATGATGTGCGTTGTCAACTGCCCATCTCTCCCAGTGAATCGGTGCTGGGGGTGCAAGTAGAAATCCCCACCCTGAATGGCACTGTAAAATTGAATATTCCTCCTGGGGTCAAATCGGGGCAACAACTGCGCCTTGCTGGTAAAGGCTTCCCCAAAGACAGCCGTAGCTATGGGGATCAATATGTGGAGGTGGTGATAGTAGTTCCCAAAAATCCTACCCTCAAAGAACGGGAACTCTATGAGCAGTTATTGCGGATTCAGTCCTTTGATCCCCGTGAAAACCTGCTCAGGGCAAGATAGGCGATGGCTGAGGTGATCACGGTCAATCGGGAATGCCTAGAGAGCCTCGATCTCAGCCCTGCCCGCATCGCCATTGAGAGAGTCTTGAAGAGTGATGTGCTGTCCCAATCTCCCGAAATTCAGTTCAATATCCTCTACCAACGGGAGTTAGGCGATCCCCGCGAGTTTTCAGAAATTCCTGAAGTCCGCCTTTGGTTCATTCACCTCGATGCTTGCTACCCCTACTTGATCTACCTGCTGGACTGGCGCAGTGAACTGGCACGCTATACAGCAATGCTAGTACCACACCAGTTCAGCCCCCAAGATGGCATTGTCTATAATCCTGAAGCCTTAGAAATCTTTGTGATGAGTAAATTATTTACTTTGTTTTATTGGCAAAAA